>Ga0326727_10027209_pt1 | contig 10521 bp, 10 predicted proteins | sample MB2enrmetagenome_FD_207643 | JGI IMG/M metagenome (GOLD analysis project Ga0326727, IMG submission 207643) | Lab enriched peat soil microbial communities from McLean, Ithaca, NY, United States - MB29MY | ecosystem: Environmental > Terrestrial > Soil > Wetlands > Peat | place: USA: New York...
ATCTTCCCATCGTACCCACCGCGAACCCAGCATGATACTTCCGGCGGAAATGCCGAAAAAAAGCGTTCCGTTGTCGTAAAGCCTTTTCAGAAAATCTTTCATCCGATGCAGTTCCAGCCAACGCATACCTGCGTCAACATCGCCGCCGGAGATAAAAACGGCATCAGACGCCTCCAGCAAGTCCCTGGCCTGATTCAGGTTCGCTTTCGCTTTCGCCAGGATCACTTTTTTGGTTTCAGCCCCGGCTTTTCTGAACAATCCCGCGGTAAAATGGTAAAACATGGAACTGTCGCCGTTCGCCGTCCCGATCGACGCGATGCGGGGTCTGCTTTTCCCGGTATCCGCCAGAATCTTCCGCATCAGGGGCAGCATTGCGGCAGGATTGTTCCAGTGCCCTCCGGCCAGCAGATAAATCGGCTTCTTTTCACTCATCGAACAATCCTTGTGCATCGAAGCGAAAATCCGTCCAGCACCTCCGGTACTTTCCGGAAGGTGACGGTTCGAGCGCCGGAAGAATCTCAACGGCGACGCCCGCTCCCGGACCGTAAAGTTCCGTCAAAGCGTCGCGGCACGAGTCCGATACGCTCCCGGAGCCGTTTTCCGCGACGAGCCTCAGCGTGTATTCTCTGAGCCCGGTTTGTTCCAGTTGGTAATCGCGGATCCCGGAAAGCGGCGCGAGCGCGTCGTCCAACTGTCGGGGAGTCACCAGCGTTCCTTCGGCGGTGAAAGTGGAATTCGCCAAACGTCCGTCGATGGACGCCAGCCGGATTCCTTCCTGTCTACCGCATGAGCATTCGGGAGCGTCGTCGAGAGTTACCAGGTCCCCGATATCAAAACGCACGAGAGACGCCCATTTGTTGAGAAATGTCGTAACGAGAATCCGCCCGCGCAAAGGACCGCCATGCCGCGCCTTCAGGGGTTGAAAATCCACCCGGCAGAAGGCCGAATTCTGGTGAAACTTCCCGTGCTCGCATTCCATGAAAACGTAACCGGCCTCGGTACTGCCGTAGGAACTGGCGAGAGGCGAACGGAAAACCCGCCGGATCAGACGCAGATGGGCGGAAGTGGCCAATTCGTATGTGAAAACGATCACGCGCGGCGAAAAAACCGGTATTCCATGGTCCAGCGCCCATCCGGCAAGAAGTCCCAGGAAAGAAGGATTGGCTTCGAGTACGACGGGGCTGAATTCTTCCAGTTCGCGGATCATTCTCTCGTAATGCCGGTCAAGCCAACTGCGGGGGCTGATTTTGTCGTTGAGAAACAGGAACCGGTCCAGACGTCGGGCCGACATCGGCAGGTCCTCCTCGGAAAGAACCCCGACACTCTGCGCGGTGGCAAGAAGCGCCTCCGGCTGAGTCCCGTCCATGGAAAGCGTGTGGTCATTAAGTTTCCAGGAAGCGCGTTCGGACGCATTCCACCACTCCTGGTTCCAGAGGTTGCCGACTCTCTCCTCGGTGGTGCCGCTTGTCTGGACGGCCTCGATCTCGCCGCTGTTCAACCCGTCCGCGGCACGGAGTCCTCCCGGGACAAGCCCGTCGGGAAAACAGCCGCGGATGTCGCTCTTCGTCAGGATCGGTAAATCCGCATAGCGTCGATCCGCAGAAAAACCGGAGCCGGGATCGGATTTTCTCCAGTTTCCATAGAACGACGCAGATGCGAGCGCATTTTCCAGAGCGTCGATGGAAAGGCGTTCATATTCCGGTGTGAACAAAAATCGGGTCGGAAACGAGTTACTGGTCATATCCCGGTTTTCCATGACGTTTGCACGCCTGCCTCCCTGTAAGAACGGTAATCTGTACCCAATGCTTCATTCCTCTTCTGCGGTTTGATACTGGTGGGAAAGCTTCGCCAGATCTTCAACGAACTCGCCGTGCAAAGCGGCATCGAGGCGGGAACGAACGCCTTCCATCGAAGTCCAGCCCGTCGTTTCGGCGGATATGCCCGCGAGTTTGATAATCACATCGGCCGCGTTCGCCTTCGCCGGTTCGGTCCACGGTATGTAACCTCGCACGTCGTGTCGGATGATCAGTTCCCGTTTTTCCAGATCCTCCAGAAGATCCTCCAGCCAGCGATGCGCCATCCAGGGATGCGCAGCGGCAAGATCGGCAAAACGGACTCGACGGTCGGAGAGATAACCCTTCACGACCAGGAGCAGAAGCGATAGTGCTGCCTGAAAACGGCGTTCTTCGGGCATCTCGGGATCGCGCAGCCGCCTCGGAAACTGCACATAATAACTCACCAGTGCCCCGATGACGAAGATGAACCAGATCGCGTAGAGCCACACGAGGAGCGCAGGCAGAATGGCGATGGAACCGTAGATTTTGTAATACGCCATACGATGGATGTACGCGCTGAAAACCGAACGGAGGGCCTCGATGAGGAGCGCGGCCGTAATGGCCCCGACGAAGGCGGGCGTACTTTTCACGCGACGGTTGGGCATCAGACGGTACATGATGAAGAGAAGAAACCCGTAAAGCAGAAACGACGAGAAGAAGGTAAGAAAAAGATACAGCGCCCTCCGGGTTTCGCCCGAAACCATGTGCGTATAGCGCCCGGTCAGCCAGATGGAGGCGCCGATAAGCATCGGCCCGAGGGTGAGCACTGTCCAGTAGGTGATGACGGAACGCATGATACCCCGGCTCTTCTTCACCTCCCAGATCCGGTTGAGGCTGTTCTCGACGGTAATCAGGAGGAATACGCCGGTCAGCATGAAACTGACGATGCTGATGGTGTTCAGAGACACCATGTTGCGGGAAAAGTCCTCGATATAGCCTTCCAGAATCTGGGCCTGCTGGGGGATGAAAACCCGGAAAAGCAGGTCTTTCAACTGATCCTGAACGCCGCTGAAGAACTTCAGGCTGGAAATGAGCGCAAGGGAAAGGGTGAAGATGGGCACGAGGGAAATGATAGTGGAGAAGCTGATGGAAGCCGCCATGCCGAAACCGGACACCTGGATGAAACGCGCCCAGAAATTATTGAACCTTCTCGCAATTCCGCTGAAAAAATCGCCCATCAGTCCTCTCCTTCGGCTGGTTCACTGCCGATGACCGATTCCCCCGAAAACTGCCTGACAGCCTTTCCGGCGGCGTCGAATGAATATCCCTGCCGCGCGAGAAGCGCCACGAGCTTCTGCGGCTCCTTGCCGGGCGATCCCTTCCGGAACTTCAGCCGGAGGAATTCCAGCGCGCGAAAAACTTCGTCACCGCCGCCGGATGCTTCATCGAGCGCCTCGCGGACCACGTCATCCGGAACTCCCTTGCGAAGAAGCTCCGCGCGCACGCGGCCCGTTCCGAGCTTGCGGTCGCCAATACGCTCGGCAGCCCATGCGCGCGCAAAAACGGCGTCATCGAGAAGGAGGATATCCTTCAGGCCGGCGACAGCCTCCGCGATGACCGCGTCGTCAAAGCCGACTTCACGGAGCTTGTTCTCGACCTCGCGGACGCTGCGCGGGCGGTAGCGGATAAAGCGTCCGGCGCGTTCCATCGCGCGGAGAACGTCTTCCTCCCGACTCATGGCTCCCGTCGGCGACGGATGGAATATCCGTCGGGGAGGATCTTGAAGTTCTTCATATCCAGGGGATCGGTAAAGCTTTCGATGTAGCAGTTCGCACCGACCCGCATACTCGCCGGAATGACGATTTCCTTTCCGACGAGCGTAATGCCGAAGTCAAGCTGGGCCGGAAAGTCGCGGTTGGATTCCGTCGCCGTTCCGCTGCCGATAACGGCGTGGGGCTCGATGTTGGGAACCACCACTTCGCGCGTGAATTCGTCGATGATGGCGTTCGTGATGACCGCGTCGTGTCCGATATGGTTTCCCGGAAAAATCACGCTGTTCTTCACTACGGCGCCCTTGTCGATGCGGACGTTCGAGAAAATCACGGAATTCTCGATCGTTCCGTCGATATCCACCCCCTCGCCGAAAAGCGAGTTCTTGAAATTCGAATGGGGAGCGAGCAGGGAGGTGACGGTAGGCGCCAGATCGCCCCGGATGGGCACCTGCGAGTTGATTTTGTCCAGCAGCAGATAGTCGTCGATCATCGAAAGATGGATTTCGTAGAACTCGCGCAGATTCCGGAAAGGGGAAAGGTAACCCTTCTCCTCGATGTACTTGATGCCGTTCTCTTCGGCGATTCGTCCGAGATCGGTCTCCTGTTTCCCATCCGGAAAAAGCATCTTCATTATCTTTTTCTGAAAAAGCTTGCGTTCCACAACGATGCAGGATGTCAGTTCCCCTTCCGGAAATTTCGTGCGGACGGCCAGCGAATTATGTTTCTCCAGATCTTCCTGGAAAGCCCGCATATTCAGCCACACGGGAAAACTGCCCTGAATGACGCTGATGAGTTCCAGGGAATGTTCTTTGGCGTATTCCTCGAAGAATTCCTCCAGATGGGCAGCGGCATCGGCGGGTTCCCATACCCAGAAGTTCAGGAGCGGCCAGCCTTTGACGAGATAGTTCAGCACGATGTCCTTGTCGCGGGTCACGACGACCATGATATTCCTGATACCGGCCGATACGAGCGAACTCACGGCGAAATCCACATTCCGGAAGCGCGGCGAATACGGCAGGAGCAGGTGGTCCGCGTAGTCGTCGAAGGAGAGGAACTGGTCGTAATGCTGACCGATAATGAAACCGAAATCGAGTTTCTTTTTGAACCCGAACATCAGACGCCTCCTTCGGCGTCCCTCAGAACGCGGTCGATGTTCCCTCGGAAGGGCGGATATATAAGACCGCATTCGGTTACGATGGCGGTCACGAGTTCATGCGGGGTCACGTCGAAAGACGGGTTCCAGGCAACCGCGCCTTCCGGGGCAACGCGTGTCCCGGCGAAGCCCGTGACTTCCGAGGGATCGCGTTCTTCCACGGGGATGTCGGCTCCGCTCTGCGCGTCGGGATCGAAAGTGGTGAGCGGCGCGGCCGTATAAAAGGGAATCCCATGGTGCTTCGCCAGCACCGCAAGCGAGTAAGTGCCGATCTTGTTGGCGAAATCGCCGTTGCGCGCGATGCGGTCCGCGCCCAGGATAACGAGATCGACCTCGCCCTTCCGCATCAGAGAGGCCGCCATATTGTCGCAGATCACCGTATACGGAATGCCGCGTTTCGCGAGTTCCCATGCCGTCAGGCGGGAGCCTTGAAGTAGAGGCCGGGTTTCGCCCACCCAAACGCGGGAAAGTCTTCCGGCCGAGTGGCCCGCAAAGAGGACCGACAAGGAAGTTCCGTTTCCGCCGGTAGCCAGGCCGCCCGCGTTGCAGTGGCTGTAAGCGCGCGCATTCGCCGGCAGAAGCGGTAGCCCGCTCTCCGCGATCCTGCGGCTCTTATCGAGATCCTCGGCATGGATGGCGAAAGCGGTCGCTTCGATGGCGGCGACGTATTCCGCCGGAGAGCCGAAGAAGCCCGAAACGGATTTTTTCACCCGGTCCAGGCAGGAAAAGAGGTTGTACGCGGTGGGACGGGAAGAAGCGAGCTTTCCGACGGCCTCCGAGACGACCGCACGGAGCGTTTCCATGTCAGCGCCCGGTTCGCGTCGGCGAGCCTCCACGGCGACCCCGTAAGCGGCGGCAATTCCGATGGCGGGGGCTCCCCGGACGGCGAGCGTGCGGATCGCATCGCTCACCGCTTCCGCCGTATCGAGACGCATATAGCGCTCTTCGCGGGGCAGAATCCGCTGATCGATAGCGGTGAGCACGCCGGCGGCGTAAGAGAGAGTCGGGATCATGGCTTCCATGGCTTCCCCCTAGATCTTTCGGGTAATTTTCTTCCAGAGCGTCATGAAGAACAGGACGGAAACGCGGAAATCGCGGTAGAGATCGTAGGGCCGGGAAAGAAAGGTGTAGAAGCCGTTCCAACCTTTCTCCTGGAACCAGATGGGCGGCATCTTGTTTTTCCCGGCAATGATAGAGAAGGCGTTGCCCAGACCCGCGACGATGGAGGACTGGAAATTGGGATTCTGCTTCGACAGCCATTTTTCCCACTTCGGCTGGTCGCCGAGACTGGCGAAAAAGAGCTGGGGGGAGCTCTTGCGGATCGTGGTGAGAACGTTCTCCATTTCCTTCGCCGTGATGTGCGACTGATAGCTGCCAAGGATGCGCGACTGCTGGAAGGATTTGCGAATGCGTTTGACGGTCTCGGCGGAAACCTTTCGGTTTCCCCCGAAGAGGAAAAGCGAGTAGTTCATTTCATCGGCGGCGCGCATGAAATCCAGGAAAATGGTAACCGGCTGAATCACCGGCACATCCTTGCCCGTGAACATCCTCGCCATCCATGCGACCGTCTGCGAGGAGCAGACTACGATGTCGCAGGACATAATCACCTGACGCAGATCCTTGTCGAAAAGGCTGGCGAACATCTTCCACTCGTCGAGGAAGAGAACGCGGAAGCGGGATTTTTCATAAACCGTCTGAATCAGGTATTCCTTGATCTCCTCGCGGTTGATGAGGGAAACCTTGATTCCTGCGAACTTGACCGAGATCGGTATCATCCGGGATACTCCTATTGAACGGTGCTTTCCCGTTTTCCATCGCGCCGTTCGGGAAACGAAACGCCCGGCTCCCGGAATACCGGAATTCACCTGCGCTTCCATCCAGCCATGGTTCGGGTGTGAATATTTTAAAGCAAAGCTCCGGATTCCGCAAGCACGGAGCGGATCCGTCACGATGGGCCACAAGGTTTGACGGACTCACAGAACTGTTGTATAATAGATACAACAGTTCTGCCGGAGGTTCCCGCTGGAACAGAGACTGCACAAACTCCTGAAGCTGTCCGTCCCCGTCATCCTCAGCTACCTGTCGTTTCACATCCTCGGACTGGTGGATATCTTCTTCGTCGGACGACTGGGAAAGGAAGCGATCGCAGCGGCGGGAATCGCGCTGACCCTGTTCGGATTCGTCGCCTTTTCCGTCGACGGGCTTTTCGACAGCGTGGTCATCCTCGGCAGTGCGGCCTTCGGGGCGAACGACCGGTCGCGGCTCCGTTCCATCCTGCGCCATGCAACCTTATCCGCCCTCGGACTGGGCATCATCGCGATGGCCGCGTACTTTCCGCTGTCCTTCTTGTTCTCCTTCCTCACGCAGGATCCCGTCGTGCTTCGGAACGGTCGGATTTTTCTCGCGATCTGCTGTCTTTCGTTCATTCCGACCTCGCTGAACTGGGTCCTCCCGCGCTTCCTGATGTCCGTGCACCGCACCAGGGCGCTTGCCGTGATAGCGAACATCACCGTAGCGGCGAACATCGTTCTGGACTGGCTTCTCATTTTCGGAAACCTCGGCTTTCCCAAGCTCGGCGTCATTGGCGCGGCTGTAGCGACCCTCGTCGCGAAAACCGTTTCGGTGAGCGTCACGGCTCTCTACCTGCGCCGCGTCAGCCGGAATATCTTCGGAGACGCGCCGGTTCCATCCGTCAACGGCGGAATGATCCGCGAACTCTTCCTTACCGGTTTTCCGATCGCCCAGACCAACTTTCTCGAAGTTTCCGCCTGGACGGTTTTCGTCTCCGTCATCAGCCGCCTCGGCACCGCTCCGATAGCCGCGCACCAGATCGGGATGAAGATCAAGGACGTGATCTACGTCATCGGATCCGCGGTAGGCGATGTCACCACCACCCTGGTCGCACACGATATGGGACGGATGGACGTCCAGTCCGCGAGGAAAGACAGCACGCTCGCGGTGCGGCTCGTGGCGGGGGTGATGGGCAGCGTGAGCCTGCTCTTTTTCTTTTTCCCGGAGTTTTTCATCTCGCTGTTCAGCCGCGATCCGGACGTGATCCTCGCCGGAACGGACATTCTCCGCATCATGGCGCTCTACCAGCTTTCCGACGCCGTGTTCATCGTCTACCGGGCGGCGCTCAACGGGATGAACGACACGCGCTTCGTGCGGAACGTGATCCTTCTCGGGGGCTGGTTCGTGATGGTGCCCGTGGCCCTTCTGCTGACGCACGTTTTCCGCCTCGGCGCGGCGGGCGCGTGGGTGGGACTCACGATCTACGTGACCATGGCCGCCATTCTCTACGCGCGGCGCTTCCTCCGTACGGACTGGAAGAAGAAACGCGCCGTCACGGTCAGCTCAGAAACCCGAGTTCAAAAAGATGAAGTATGAATCGTCTCCCCGGCCCGGGTTGGGTTTTGTTGAGGCAGGTTGCCGAAAGGCCGCTGGATTGATCCAACTGATCGATCAGTAACAGACTATTATTATTTGTATTACATAATATATAATTCAACATTAATAATGAGAGGGAATAGTAATGTTGGAATACAATATCAGTCTCCTATTTCAAAAGAACGTTCTTCAGAAGACTTTTGCTAACGATTCCAGGATCAGGAATTGGCTGAAAGAATCCAGAATGCTGTATTCCTCATTGATCCTGAAAATGCCGGATATCGGAGGTAAAAGCAACCAGATGTCTTCATTCCTCAAGTTTTCGGTGATTCTGATGCCGATTGCTATGGTTTTTGACTGCGTGTATTCATCCGTGATACGGCAGGAAAACCTTTATTATGGAGAAAAAGAGATCTTTAGAACTGTCGACAAAACCGGTGAATCCTGGATATTTGGCATTGAAAAGGGCCACGTCAATGAATTTCTCGGACGTTACGGCTTTCGGCAACTTATGTATGCGGATGCGGAAAAATTGGAAGAAATTTATTTCACTGATGAAAATAAAAAAAAGAGTATCGCAGGTGAACGGTACTCATTTCATTGTGCATGCGGTGAAACAATAGCTGTTGGATATTCCAGCGGAAGGTTTACCCCCTTACGGGAAATCGTTCCGGATTTTGCCTTTTTCTAAAATCGGAGTCATCATGAAAGTGGCCAGAAGCTGGAAATGAGTGGATGCCGGGCGGGAAGATGCTTTGATGCCGTTTTCAGCATAGAATCGGGCTTCTTCCGGAAACATGTTGTCAAAATACCATATTCTGACAACATGGGACTTTTCTATATCCCGCTGACGGGATATCATCTATTTTGACAATATTATGTAGTTGGTATGGATTCTTGCGGGAGGAAAATATGAAACGATGGATGGGAACATCAATTTTTCTTCTGGTAGTAACCGTTTCTTGCGGGCCTTCCGTAACCGCAGTTTCTTCCCTGGGTCTCGCTTCCAGTACTACTTCTTCCTTATCGAGTCTGTCATCTACGGGTGTTTCCAGTAGCAAGGCAAATTCTTCCGCAATATCGTCGTCCGTTACCAGTTCCACAAGCAGTTCCAGCAGTCGCGCGGCATTGCCTTACATTAGTGGCACTTTGAATGTGGTGGGAATCAATCTAAATGATTCCCTGAAACTGAAATTGAAAAGTCCTGCCCGTCAGGCTGCCACGCAGCATTCGGGTAGCCGGTTCGCAGCGGCACGGAAAAATGACATTACCCGATACTTCACGAATGTCTTCAATGCCCCCTGTGCGAACGATGCCGGACCGGCGGACAACGTGGAGATCACCCTGCTAAACATCACCTTTTTCGGCGCCTCCGGAACGAATTATACCGGCTGGAGCGGTACCGACCAACTGTATGTCGATGGGTCCGGCTATGCGGATACCAGTAATATCGTTCTTTTAATCCCGACCAATGACGTCATCACCAACATGTCGGCAACCTTCGAAAGCGCCGGGTTTTTCTCCGGAACCCTTACCGGGACATTTGCAGACGGAAACCACAATCTTCTGACCAATGCGGACGGAAGCACAAACTACACGAACACCTTCTATACGACAGCGGGATACCCCGGGGACTTTAACGGCGCCGATTTTACGACCACGGGAGGAGCTCCAGACTGGACCTACTTCACCAACGGACCTGCGCAGGAAGTCGCAGTTAACTTCGCGAGCGGAGACAACTTTACCGTCAACTCGCCGGTCAGCACGGGACAGGGAAACGTCTCCAACCTGACGATCATCATCGATCTTGATCGGGCTCTCCGATTTTATGATGGAGAAAAAAACACCCCTTGGGTGAACGCGGTTTTCTACAATGGTCTCGCAAGTTCTTTCATCATGGCATCTTTCGGAACTCCCGGATTGATTCAGGGATACCAGACCGAATTTATTGAAACGAATTTGCAAGGTTATTCTATTGTCGCGGAATCGGGCTGGATGACCCTGATTTTCGATGCAACCACCAACCTGCTGTGCGGCACCCTTTTCTCGGACGACGAGGGGGGCACCTGCAGCCATGGGTCGATTTACAGTTACACCAACAATTCAGGGTTTGTCTACGCTATCTGGAGCGATACTTGGATAGTTTCCGGATTCCAGCAGCAGACGGTGTTGAGCAATATCCAGGTCGTTTCATGGACCAATATTTTCACTGGCAATACGAACAACCCCATTGGCAACGGAGGATCCGTGGCGTTTCAACTGCTTTTCCAGGCGGATTGACTCCGGAATCGGATGGAAGCCGGATGGAAAAGAGCCTCATAGGCTTTTTCCACGTTGAATCAGGCTTCTTCTGGAAACATGTTGTCAAAAACTGTAAACATAGGGTTACCGCTGAAGTTGGGTAAAGAGGATTATACCTTGAAAAATATTTCTT
>Ga0326727_10027211_pt1 | contig 10519 bp, 10 predicted proteins | sample MB2enrmetagenome_FD_207643 | JGI IMG/M metagenome (GOLD analysis project Ga0326727, IMG submission 207643) | Lab enriched peat soil microbial communities from McLean, Ithaca, NY, United States - MB29MY | ecosystem: Environmental > Terrestrial > Soil > Wetlands > Peat | place: USA: New York...
AACCCCGGCACAACCCACCCAACTTTTCTTGAAGACAATCGCGAGGCGATACAGCAGACTATTCACTTTTGCTCTGAACAGAACCATGAAGCAGAGTGGCTCCTGCTAGGAAGCCGCTTCTCAGCTATGCCGCCAGAGTTCTTAAACTCGCGGGTGTTTCCCGCTGCGGCATGCGAACTGGCATTCGAACGGTGGAGACGCAAACCGACTGGTGCTCTTCCAGTTCGTAGCGGGCGCGCTCCATCTCGACATTCATCTGGGCAGCAAGCTTGGTGCTGACCCGATAACACGCCGAAGAGCGTGCCTCGATGTACTCACTGAGCCGGGCAAGATATGCTTGTTCCAAACTTGCACAGATTAAGCAGCCCATACCTGTCCCTCCCGTTCTTCACCAGCCCAGCCGCGGCTGGAGTTATGCTGCATCAAGAAGGAAATCCATAATACTGGGTTGACTTGTGCGGTTCCTTGGCTCCGGCTCCATAGCGGTCTGCCCGACCGATCATGGCGATAAACAGGCTGGAGTTAGAATGTTCCAGCATGAAGTCTTCGGCAAAAGTCGACTTCCTCTTGCTCGCGCCTTCCTGTTTCGTCCCGGATGAATTGCTGTTATCAGCTTCTTCCGCCGGCCTGAACGAATTGCGACTCTTGTTGCGGCCAGCCGATAGACAATCCCTTGCTTCACAATCCTTGAGGTGGCCCATATGTATCTCCAATCGCTCGGTTGCTTGTTCCAGCATGCTCGCCTCGAACATAATTTAAAAAGTCCGCGGCAAAAAGAGATTAACTTGCTTGCTCCATTCAAAGCATGCCCGCAATAACTCACACTTCCCCCGTGCCGTGGCATGAGATATTTCCAAGGCGGCAACAGCGGCTTGCTTCGATTGTTATTGAGGCTTGTAATCCAAGCTAGGAAAAGCCTCATGGGGACAAATGCAGGAGTGGAGCACTTCAGATGGTCTGCCTGTATTCAGGCAATCTGAACGAGGATAAGTGAGTCCCTCTCATTTTCAAGTGTTACGCTGATTGGTCAAGCGTGTCAAGCGGTATTTTGTGAATTTTCCGCTAAGGCATCGCGTCGTGCCCATTCGAAGGAAGAACCTTCTGCACAACTATCTCGTTCCATAACAGTGCTTTGATAGATAGGCTGGTGGAGAGTTCCACACTCGCTGGGTGCGCCGCGGCCGGAAGGGCGCCGGAACCGGCCACTCTGCTCGCGGCAGAAGTTGAGCGCCATTTCCAATCCTTTCCGCACCGCGGCATCGCTGCCTCCCGGTTGACCGGGAGTTGCGGGTCGCTCTTCATCGCCAAGGCCGCCTCGGTACAACCATGGAAATCGCGCATCCTCGCCCGTCTAACAGGAGCTGGCTGGCTGCGATTCAACGAAGGGAGTTTCTGTGCGGGGATGATCCGCGCCGCGAGCTTCCACCCGGGCCTGCTCGCCATCCGCGGCTGGCGGAGTCTATTGGAGAAGGGGCGGAGGAGCGTGCCGGAAGAGCTTCCTGCCGGTTGCCACCCTGCCCTGATACACTTTTCCTTGGAGTTTCGCGAGCGCGTTTCGTCAATCGGCTTGAGAGTTGAGCGTGTCGCCGGAGCCGGCGGCGGCGAGGGAAAGTTCGCGATTAACCAAATCTCCGATGGATTCGGAAGAGACCGTTCCGCGGTTCGATAAGGCGGGGCGGGGAGGTTTCATGCGGCGGTTTCTTACGCTTGTTTTTTTATTGTGCCTGGCCATTCCGGCCGGGATTTCGATCTCCGGCTGCACCCGCGACCCGGGTGTGAACTACTGCAATGGTGATGGTTACGGGATGAAGATCGATGATGTGGCCGCGATCACGCTCACCCCCGTCACCACCGGCATCTCCATGGCCTTCGGACAGACGCGACAGCTCACCACACCTACGGCCGTTACCTGCAAGGGCGAGTCGTCCACCGTTGCCGCATACACCTACGGCACCTCCAACAACCAGTTGGTGGACATCTCGCCGAACGGCAATCTGTGTGCGGGTACATGGAACCGGAACTCTGGCGGCGCCATCCCCAACTTCACCATCTGTAGCCCGCCCAGTCCTTTGCCCTCGACCGGCGGCCTGCCCTACGCCACGGCCTATGTCACAGCCTCCGCTCATTCGATAGTCTCCAATCCAGTGGAGGTCTTTGTGAATGCCACAATAACCTCTGTCAGCCTGGTCACCGAGCCCATATCCGGAAGCGCGCAGCAGTGCTTCTCGCAGGGTACTCAGGCCACGCTCGACGCGCAGGCATGCTTCACGGACAGTAGCAACCAGCAGGTTCTGATGTGCGCGCCGGCTTCGGTCACCAGCTCTTCATCTCCCACCCTGGCCTGCCCATTGCCCACTGTCAATGGCCGGCAAATAGCCTTATCCTCGATCCCCAGTTGCACTGCGGCCATAGGCACGCTCAGTTACAACGTGGGCACATCCTCTATCGCCTCCATTGCCACCAGCACCACCTCAAGCCAGGTGACGATCACCGCGGGACTGCCAGGCACCACCACAATCACCGCGTCGGTGGACCGCTCGGGATCATCAGCCGGCTATTTCTCCACTTGCCCTCCGCAATCAATCTCGGTGACTCTTGCCAATGGCAATACCACGGGCACCATCACCAAGGGCGTGACGCAGAATCTGGTCACCGCCGTCTATGACACCAACGTGGAACAGTGCCCTCCTACGAGTACGAATCCAACTGGTGGATGCCCCATCACCGGCCTGACTCTGGACTACCAGTCCACCGACCCGGTCGACATCTCGGCGAGCAGCAGCGGAGCCATCTCCACCAACTTCCCCGGCGTGGCTTCGGTCTATGCCATCTGCCAGCCCTCCAGTTGCAATTCTTCCCCCCTCAATGAGATTGGCTTGTTTGGAACCGGCTTGCCCATTTCCTCGAACCCGGTCACGATCACCACCCCCGGCACGGCCAGCGACTACGCCTGGTTCTCGGCGCCTGGTCAGTCGCAATACGTCTTTCCTGTCGAGCTGATCACGGGAACATCCGGCTCCTTAACGCGCCTGCCGTATGTGCCGAACTCTGCGATGATGGACCGGCTGGGCAACACTATCTACTTCGGATCCTCCCGCGAGTTGATGGTCTTCAGCACCTTGTCCGGCACAGTCATCACGCAGAACAATTCTTTTCCCGGCGTAGTGCTTGCCGTTTCGCCGGACGGCTCGACCGTGCTCATCAACGACCAGGAGCGCCAGCTCTTCTATCTATACAGCACGGCCAATTCCAGTACCTCCGGCTCGGCCTTTGGCGGCATGGGCGACGCCGCTGCATGGACCCCCGACTCGAAGACGCTCTACATCACCGACAGCGCTGCCCTGGGCGGCAACCATTCCGACATGTTGTACGTCTACAACGTCAACACCGGCTGGACCACCCATGCTCTGCCTTGTTCCGTTTACAACGCCACCACCTGCCCGTCTCCCTCCACGGGCGCGCAGGGCCTGGCGATTACCATCCCCAGCGTGGGCGCCTATCTCAGCGGCAGTAATACTGTAGCCCATACATGGTGCCCCACCGGCACGGCGGGCAACTACGCCAACATGATCTTCTATCCGCAGAGCGATTCAATTGCCGCGCAGACCGATGTTCTGGCCGCCACCACCGATGGAAAACACATCCTGGGCGCGGCTCTCACCGGCGGCGGGGTGACGCTCAACGACATTGGCGTCGCAATTACCCCTGCCGCATGCACCTTGACCGCCCCGCTCTCCACCAACCCAACGCTGCTCACGCCTACGCCACTAAACGTCAATGCCAATGCCGACGCCGTCAATCAGGTGGTGCCCTCTCCGGTTTCCAATCTGGCCTTTATTACGTATTTCCCGCCCGCGACCGGCGCCACAACAGGCGCTTCGCTGCCCTATTACGTGCCGGGAACCTACACCCCCGGCAGCGCTTACACTGTGAATCCGGTGCAATACATTACGCTCACCGGAAGCTCGGCAATTACCGCGCCGCTGGCCGGCGCCTTCGCCCCGGACGACTCGCTCTTCTTTGTCTCCACCGCGGGCGACAACATGATTCACTACATTGACGTGCCGACGCTGACCGATAAACTACAGATCAGCCCCAACCTGCCGGCCTGCACACCCGTATCCGCCGGTGGCATCGACCTCGGCTGTACGTATAGCGGCAGCGGGGCCATCGTTCCGGCCACCGCCATCGCCGTCAAGTCGCGCTCCACCACCTAGCAGCGGCGCAGTCTACAGTCAGGAAGGCCGGCCTCGCGCCGGCCTTCCTGTTTTCCTTCGGACGCGCCAAAAATGTTGGGTGCCTCATCCTTGCGACGTATTTGTCGCAAGGGTGGGATACCATTGCATTCATTTTCCGAGCCGAAGGCCGCTGGCCCCACCGCAGGTGGCGCACGATAGAATCAAATCATGGTCAAGGGGATTTCCTTTCTTCGTCCCACGGGCAACCGGGCGGCTTATGACCGGCTGGCGAGCTTCTTTTCCGCGCTGGGATTTGTTCCCGGAAAAGGATGGGACGAGGAGAACAGCCACGGAACATCCTTCCTGGCGCCGCTCGGCAACCTCGAATTCGTCGATGGCCAGTTTCCCTCGGCGGCCGATGTGATGATCGAGGTGACCGCTTTGGACGCGATACATCAGGCTGCCCAAACCTGGTTGCGCGCTGAAGGAGGCGAAGCTGCCGAAGCGCGTCTCTCTCCCATAACCGATACCCACTGGAAGTCGCGCCTTTTTACAGTCGAGCCCGTCGCGGGTTTTGCGTTTTCTTTTTGGGCGTGGACCGATCCGCTCAAAGGCAAGCCGGTGGCCGTCGAAGGCGATCTCTCCGCCGCGGGCATGAAATTTGGCGTCGTCGTCGCCCGCTGGAATGCGGTGATTACCGAACGTTTGCTGGAGAGCGCGCTCGACGCCCTACTGCGCAGCGGTGCCCAGCGAGCCGATATTGAAGTCGTCCGCGTTCCCGGCGCATGGGAGATTCCCTCGGCCGCCCGCACCCTTGCCAACTCAGGCCGCGTCGACGCCATCATAACCCTGGGATGTTTATTGCGCGGCGAGACCGCCCACTACGAGGCCATCTACAACGAGGTCGCCCGCGGCATCGGCCAGTCGCAGCAGGAGAGCGGCATTCCCCACAGCTTTGGCGTGCTCACCTGCGAGACGCTGGAACAGGCCCTTAATCGCGCCGGCATCAAGGCCGGCAACAAGGGCTTCGAGGCCGCGATAGCCGCCATCGAGATGGTCTCGCTCACCCGCAAATTGCAGCAAGGTGGTGGCGTTTGACCGCCGGTCAGCATCCCGTGTCGGGCGGTCGCCGCAAGTCGCGCGAACTGGCCATGCAAATGCTCTATCAGGCGGACATCGGCAAGCAGACCCCCGAGCAGGTACGCGCCAACTTCTGGAAGGCCGCCGACGAGGTCACCCCAGAGGTTCGCGGCTTTGCCGAAGACCTCTTCCGCGTGGCCGTCGAACACCAGGAGCAGATCGACGATATGCTCGTCGCCAACTCCAAGCACTGGCGGCTGGAGCGCATGCCCGCCGTGGACCGCAACCTGCTGCGCATGGCCGTAGGCGAGATGCTCGGCTTCAAAGGCACGCCCTACCCCATCGTCATCAACGAAGCCCTGGAGATCGGCCGCCGCTTCTCCGCCCCCGAGTCCATCAACTTCCTCAATGGAATGCTCGACGCCATCGCCCGTAGCCTGATCGGCAAGTAAGTGCAAATCCACCTATCAGAACTTAAGGTTGGCATGCTTGAGGAGCCATCGGCACAAGCCCTACCGGCAAGCCTCTCCGGGCCGATCAAGCACATCGTTCGTTCTTGCCCGGTTGTCATGGCGCAGCGCGGCGCCCGACTTCAACACCAGCCTTCCGTCGCGGCTGAGCAGGGGGTCGAGAGTCGCGACCGCCCCCACCGGCTCGCCCGTCATGGTTTGCGCGCAGTACCAATCCTTTCCGTACGCGTCGCCGTTCTTATACCAGCGCTGGCAACTGATCGTTGTTTTATCGGAATCCAGGGCGCACCGGTACCACAGAAATAGATCGTCTTTGCCGGAGCCGGCCATCGGAAAGGCGTCGATGGGAACCTTGGCCGGGCGCTTTTGCGCGTAGGCGGCCGCAAGAATCGGCCCATGCACCGCGCTGACGCAGCCGCCATCCTTGAAGTTCTCATACTGCGAGCCGCGCTGGAGCTTCATCACCGGGCCATCAGGCAGCCTGACCCACAGAAATCGCCGGTTGAATCGAAGCGGAAGCTGCTTGCCGGCCAGCTCTTCCATGGCGGAGAACTTGCCCTCATGCAGGTAGCTTCTTCCTTCCCCCACCAAAACCTGATCGCCCAGCCGGAAGCAGAAGGCTCTGGCCGTATCGGTGAGCGCGGAGCAGCCATCGCCGCAGGGAAGATAATTCGCCGCCTCCACCAGCGTCGCCACGGAAAAAACCTTAGCCTCCTTCGCCGCAGCGCAAAGGCACAGGCACAGCCCCGTGCAGGCGGCCAGGGCAATGCGCGGCAATGCTCTGCATCGATTCAAGAAAAAGGATTGCATCCTGCGCTTAAAGGTACTCTCCGCCGTTCCCGTCTCGCAAGCGCCGCGAAGATGGCGAGCTTTTTGAGCCTGGCGCCCGGAACTTGCCCTGAGTCTGTCGACAGCCTGTCTTTGTGAGAAGGCGAAGGAGGCTCGATTCCTCAAACCGGGAAAGCGCGAATCTCAGAAAACCGGAGGGGTTTGGGCTACGCCAGTTTCCAGCCCATCCGCCGCGCCCGCTCCCTGGTCGCCAACGATAGTGGATGATCCGGCTCCATGGCCGACAGGCCGATCCACAGGCTGCCCACTGTCTTGGCTCCCAGCATCTTCGCCGTCAGGCGCAGTGTGCCTGCCACTCCGGTAAAGAGTGGAATGAAGATACCCGGCATGCCCGCCGTGGCAATCACAACGGCTCTCCGGGTGAGTTGCTTCTTGCGAGGCTTGGGCATGCCCTCACCCCAGGGCCAATAGGTGAAGCCAAGCAGCCGCTCCATGAACCTGCGAAAGATGGCCGTCACGCCGCCGTAGTTGATGGGACTGCCCAGCACCACCGAATCCGCCGCCTCGATTTCAGCCAGAATCTGCTCCAGATCGTCCTGCTGTTTGCACTTGCCGCGCTCCGGCCCCGGAGTCTGGGTGCATTCGCGGCAATTCTTGCAGAACTCGATATGCTGGTCCGTCAGGTAGATGGTGTGCGTCTCCGCGCCTTTCTCCTTAGCTCCCTCCAGAACGGCCTCGACTGCGGCGGCCGCAGTTCCGCCTTTCCGGTAGCTGCCGACAATTGCTACAACCTTCTTCGCCATCGCTGTCTCCGATTTCCTGGAATGAATTCTACTTCAAACGATACGAGCCTCGCAGTGACCGGGTTCCAGGGAAAGCTCGCCTTTTCGCGCAGGCTCTCTCAGCCTCTCCGCTGCATTGCAATTCCTGCTATTCTTTACAGGTGATTCCGCGCGCGCAACTCATGCAATCCGCCGCGATGGCTCTGCTGCTGGCCGTTTGCCTCTCCGCCTGCCACAAAGAAGAGCAGGCCGTCGTCGGCGTCGCCCAGACCGCCCTCACTGCCGAGCAGAAGGCGCAGGCCGCCGCCCAGGCCGCCGCCACCGAACGCAACCGACAGCGCGCCCAGCTGGCCCTGATCCCGCTGCCCACCAAGAGCATGTATGTGGATGTGCATGAGCCGGGCGCGTGGGCCAATCCCTTTCTCTCCGTCGATGCCGAGACCTTCAACCTGCGCATCACCCTCGCCGACGCCAACCCCAGCACCATTGGCCAGGGAACCATGCTCCGCCCCCAGGCCGCCCGCCGCCAGGAGATGGAGTTGCGCCCCGCCGACCTCGCCCAGGCCCTGATCGCCCTGCCTCCCGGCGCATGGCGCTATGGTCGCGTCATCGCCGTCGCCGAGTCGCCCCTGGCCAGCCGCAAGGACCGCCCCCAGGTGCGCCGCAACCTCGAAGCCGCCATCCAGCAGCTCAACGACCTCGGCATCGTCGTCGAAGAGTGGCCCACGCGCTAGAGTTCTTCCTTGGCCTGACGGGCCACTCGCCCAAACGGGAGTTTAAGGATTATCGGCCATTCAGGAGTTGAATGGCGCCAAGGGCGTTTGCCAAGACCGGCCCGAAAAATCACATTTCTGCGGTAACGAGTTGAGCTGGACGAGTGAGCTTGGCGCCAAGTGGTTTGAACCCTCCCAAGTCAGAGAATCCCGATCTGGGGCATTCCGAATCTAGCGTGACGAGTTGGAGTGCCCGCCGATGCAATCAACGCCATACGCATTCAGCACATCAGCCAGCGTCACGACGCCTTCGAGTTTGTGAATATCCGCCCGGTGAACGACCGGCAAGAGATCGAGATGGTACTTACTCATGCGCTCGAGAGCGAGATGCAGGGCATGATCCGTGTGGAGGTGCGGAACATGGAGGGTTTCCAAAAAGTCTTTTAGCGGCTGTTCTGTTCTGCCATCGACAAAGGCGCATTCTAGAGTCTCCTTGGTCAGCATTCCCAGAAAGTAATTCTTCTCGGTAACGGGCCAAATGCGGAGTTTACTGGCACGAGTTTGTTCGATCACATCCTGGACACGCATCTCAGCGGGGAGAATCTCCGGAGCCTTCCGCATGACCTGAGCCACGGTGCGCTGGTTAGGTTCTTCGCGAGTGGTGCGACTAGGCAAATGAATGCCATCCTGATGAGCCAATGCCTCGTAGATGGGCTGCTCTTGAAATCGGGAAGAGATGAAGAAGCTGGTCAGGTTTGCAATCATCAGCGGCACAATGACAGCGTAATCCCGCGTCATTTCAAAGATCATCAAGACCGATGTCATGGGGGCGCGCACGATCCCCGCGAAGAGCGCGCCCATGCCGACCAGCGCGTAAGCTCCAGGGGTTGCGGTGTATCCCGGCAACAAGCCATGGGCTACTGTGCCGATAGCCCCACCTAGCATGGCGCCGAGAAACAAACTCGGGCCGAAGATTCCACCGGCGTTTCCGGAGGCATAACTGACAGTGACGCCAAAAAGCTTGAGGACCACGAGCAGCAGCATCAACTTGAGCGCCATCGTTCCATTCAAAGCGCTGCCGACGTAGGTATACCCGACACCCAGGACCTGGGGTACAAACCAGCCCATCAGACCAACCGTTACACCGCCTACGACGGGATGCCACCAGCGCGTCCTCGTGGGCAGATGAAGAAAGAACCTACGCATTCTCAACAAAAGCCTAGTAAAGGCCACGGATAGAAAACCGCCGGCGATGCCCAGCACAGCGTAGATGCCGAGTTCCAACGGATGTACCAGAGTGTATTGCGGCACTTGAAACAGCGGATTATTTCCAAGCAGAAGGCGCAAGACCGCCCAGGAGGTGGCTGAGGCAAGCACGACCGAGCCCAGGATAGGCGCGTGCATATCGCCCATGACCTCTTCGAGGGAAAACAACACAGCCGCCATAGGCGTATTGAATGCCGCGGCAATGGCGGCGGCCGCGCCCACGGGAATTAGAGCTTTTACCTTTTCCGGTCGCAAGCCAACCCATCGGCCAAGGACCGAGCCGATTCCGGCGCCCACCTGGACAGAGGGTCCTTCGCGGCCCAGAGGAATCCCGCTCGCCAGCGTGGTCGCCGTGCAGAAGAACTTGCCCAGAACGGTGCGCAAGGAGATGAACCCATCCCGGGCGAAGAGCGCGGCCTTGGTCTGTGGCACACCGCTGCCGCGTGCGTTGGGAAAATAGCGATACAGCAGAATGCCCATGGCGAATGAGCCTGCCACAGGTACGAGTACTCGCCTCCACGCGGCGCTATCGACCGGATAGAGGCGCATTCCCAGCCGTTCTGTGACCACGATAAACCCGACAACAGCGAGTCCGGTGAGAGCCCCAATCAGCAGCGACAGAAGAAGAAATACCTGCTCCTCGCGCTGTTGAAGATGAGCTATCAAACGCGCCCGGATGGCCGTGACCCAACTCATTTTCGGCTGGTTCTCAGCGGTGGGAGAAGAGGACATAAAATGAGTTTACGCGAACTGCATTGCAGGCTCCAGAAAACAACTCTAGGCATCATCGACAATGCGCCTGCCGATTCATTTTGTACTGTGTCCCAAGATCAAAGACTGCTGTGGTCTGGATGCATGGATGAATGATACAAACGACCGCTTCGCATAAAGGCCCATTCCCCAGGCTTCAAGAACGAAACCTGGGGAAATCGGATTGAGCCTAGCGGTCCAGCGTGAAGCCAGCGCGACGGTTCTTCTGCCAGCAAGCCTCAGTTGACTCCGTGCAGAAGGGCCTCTCCTTCCCGTAGCTGATGACGCGGATGCGGCTGGCAGCCACTCCGGCCTCGACTAGAGTCTTTTTGGCGGACTCGGCGCGGTTCTGGCCCAGCGCCAGGTTGTACTCGTTGGATCCGCGCTCGTCGCAGTAGCCGCCAATAAGGATCATCGCGTTCGTGTGACTCAGCAGGTAAGCAGCATCATGCGAAAGCGTGGCCTGCGCATCGGCGCGGATGTCGTATTTG
>Ga0326727_10027212_pt1 | contig 10519 bp, 9 predicted proteins | sample MB2enrmetagenome_FD_207643 | JGI IMG/M metagenome (GOLD analysis project Ga0326727, IMG submission 207643) | Lab enriched peat soil microbial communities from McLean, Ithaca, NY, United States - MB29MY | ecosystem: Environmental > Terrestrial > Soil > Wetlands > Peat | place: USA: New York...
AAGCTCCTGGTTTGGAATTAGCAGGTACCAGCCTCGGACGGTGCCGGGCGCAAGTTCGGGTCCGCGCTTCCAGATATCCCAATGACGCGATCCATTTGACCAACGGTGAGCCGGGCGCGCGTCGGCCAATCCAGCCTGCCAAGAGCCGGACTGGTGCAAGCTTACCTTGACAGCTCCGCCAAGCATGCGCGGCGCAACGTACATGTCGGCGCCGCGCTTCGCGGAGAAGACGCCCCAAACCGTCGAGAAACGATTGGCGCCGTCGGTGAGCTGGAGCCCGCAACTTTTACCCGGAGCGTATTCAGTGATTAACATTTGAGCCACCAGATTTCGGTCGGCCTAACAAGAAATTCTGGCGATTTCTTCCAACTCTTTGGTCGTAGCCTGCCAACTGTGATCGCATGAGATGCAATAGAATTTCACGCCCTTGGTTTTCAGCAATCGTGGTAATTCCGTCCGGTCAAAAGACTGGTGAGGTTTTGCTTTGCAGTTCGGGCAATCCACAAAGAAATTGATGCGGGTGCCGCTGGCCGCAAGGCATGCCGCGCGGTTCTTGTGAAAAAAAACCGCATACTTGTTCGGTGCGATGAGCTTGGGAGCGCCGACGATGAACTCATCGATGATTGGCTCCCGGCAGTGCGCGCACATGAACATGTTGCCGACCAGCTCCGAGACGCCGGCGCCCTGCCTCGCCGCCTGAACCTTCACCGCGTGCGCCACGCCCGGCGGCAGGAACATCGCGACTTTCACTTTCTCTTCCAACATGATGGCCTACTGACAGTGGTGACACTAGTGACAATAGTATCACTACTGACACTCACGGCAAGTAGCGCCTGTTTTTCCTCTTGATAACCTATTTTACCGGACCCGGGTCGTTGGCTTCAGCAGTCCCTCGGCGGCGTGATCCTCAAACCGCTCCTCATTGCGCACGTACTCGCGGAGCACGTCCAAGGATTTATGCCGCGACTGATCGGCCATTTTGAAAATGCTGGCGTGCTGGCGGGCGGCGCTGGTTAAAAACCCGCTGCGCAACGAATGCCCCGCGTAGCGGGTAGAATCGAGCCCCACTTTGGCCGCGAGGTCTTTGATAATGAGCGTGATGCTCTGAGCGCTCAGTTGACGACGAACAAATCACCCGGCGCGTCAAAGCGGCGCTCGAGCTCGTCGATATTCGCGTCCTCGACCACGTCGCTGGCGGCGACACCACGAGCTTCGCGCAACGGGGGCTGTTCTGAGCAGCCTCGTCGCAACTCCCAGAATCGTTTCGCCGGCACGCAAAGCAGGTTAGTGACTCAAGATAAATATCATTAATTCCACGCGGACCCCATCTTGGCGACGACCGTCGCCGAGCCGCTTAGCGGCGTCTAGGGGAAGCCCCAGCAGAGATTCCTACGGGCCCTTTATGCATTGCAATCGACTGCACCCTCGGGATCGCACCGCAGCGAAACGAAGCGGCGGGGTCTGAAATGATCTTGTCGTTGACTGAACTTGATCGCTGAAGTAGTTTTGCGAGCAAGGCGCACCGGATTACAAAGGGAAAGTGATGCGTGCTCTGTTCCATTGTAGGTTGCAATCGCTGATAGGGACATCATGCGCAAACTTACACCGCCAATTCTACTGATTCTTTTCGCGTTTATCTTCGCTTTCGGCGCCAAAGCTCAATCAAAGATCACGACGCAGTGGTCCTACGCGGGCATCTCTTACCCGAGCCAGCAGGCGGCCGTTCAAGAGATGCAGGCAGGAGCCCCGCAGAATTCCGGAAGCCTCCGGAAAACCCGGGGCGGTTGATTTGTTATGGAGGTGTGAAGTGGGACCAATATGCAGTTCTCTCGGCCCAATCGACGACACATATAACCAAACGACAGCGCCGTACGGGCCATTTTTTTTTCTAACTGACACAGGAGGTAATCTCTGGCGCGTGTTTTGGCAGGAATCGACCACCGCATGGGTCTGGGAACCGCACGGAGTCCCAGAGGCAAACGGCGCTGTTTGGTTTGGCGGGTCGAACACCGGAGCGCTTCTCAACTCCGCGGGAACGGGCTTGAAGGTGTTTGTGCAAGATGGGAACGGGTCCCTCTTCGAGAGATTTTGGGATGCCGCGACGTCATCATGGGGCTGGACGCCTCATGGAGCCCCCGGCGCGCTACTTTCCGTGGGCCCCGGAGCCTGCTTTCCGGAACTGCTGACCAGTGAGCCCTTCGGTCCTTTCTTTTTTTTGGTCGATAGGACTGGAAATCTTTGGCGGCACTACTGGGCCTCCCCTTGATTTCCGTGCCAAAAGTGCCGGTAGGAGACCCCCCATTTTCCCGGGATACTTCGGGGTATAGCCTCGCAACGCATTGATTCAATGGGTTCTTCTGTTCGGCGTAAAAGGTGGATCTCACGGCGCATTTTGGGTCTGTTCAAGCACTGATAGCCCGTGATTTTGTTGCCGCCAGTGACGGCAGCAATTGTTCGGCGTATTGCTCGATGGGAAAGCTAAACACGCCGCGCAGATTGATGCCTTCCGTGCGGGTGGGCGCGATGCGGCCGATCAGCTCCGGCGGCACCGCCGTGGAGGGGCGTGTGCTCCACCGATCCAGTACCAGCTGCATCTTCATCGTGTTCCAAGCCATGACGAGATTGGCGAGCAAGCTTAACGCGTCGGCGACCGCCTGCATCTCATCGTGCTGCTTGGCCTGGTAGCCGGCCACACGACCGACGTAGATCGAGCGTTTCAAGGAATTGACGGACTCGCCGCGATTGAGCACGCGTAGCAGCTCACGTCGAAATGCCTCGTTGACGAAATAGTCGGCCAGGAACACGGTGCGCAACAACCGACCCAGCTGCGCCAAGGCCTCGTACAGCGGATCGCCGCGAGCGGCCGCGCCAAAGCGCGCCAACACCTGAATTGCACTGGTGTGCCCGCTGTGCACCGAGGCGACGAGGTGCACGATCTGCTCCCACTGCGCCGTAATCTTTGCCAGGTCAATATTGGCGTGGCAGATCGATCGCAAGATCTCGGGAATGTCCCCGCCATGGGGCAGGAACAGGTGTCGATCCTTCAGAGCCTTCAGGCGCGGACACAGATCAAAACCCAAGAGCTTGGCGATCGCCATGGCGACGTCGGTGTAGCCGTGGGTATCGACGGCAAGGAGGGAGGTCTCGAGCCGCTCATCGCGAATCACTCCCTCGATGGCGGCGCCGGCCTGGCGCTCATTGAGCAAGATCGGTTGTGCATAGGAAATCCCCCAACGATCTCGCACGTGGGTATAAATGCCGATCGAGGCCGTCTGACGGCGCGGATCGTTACGCGCCAGAAAGACTCGCTTGTTGGTTTCCAGGCTCATCATGTCAGCAGAGGCCAGATCCGAGCGGCCCCAGGTAGCTGAAATCGAATGTCGATGCATGAAGGTCAGAACGGCACCACAGGCCTCGCTCAGTCGCCGCTCATCGCTCGCCCACTTCATGGCTTGACGCACCGAAGCCGGCGACAGTTGCGGGATCATGCGCGCCGTCTCGGCTGCCGAGAGCGCTGTGCCGTGTGCGAGGATGCCGGCATACACCATCAGCAGCTCACGGGTCGATCGCGGCTCGCGTCCCAGCATGATCCAACTGAAACGCACCTGCGCATCGACCTGAAGAATGAGCTCGGGCAGCTGCGCCTCGCCCACTCTCTTATCGAGAGCCGCGCGTAACCGGGCAAGCTTCGGATCTTCCTCCAGCGCCGCCAGCGGCGTCAGATGCAGCTCGTCATCGACACGCAGTATGCCTTCGGTGGCGCTCTGTGCCACGGCTTGCACGGCCGCCTGGGCGCGCCCTGCCAGGGGTTCGAGGAATGCGCCCGGTTCGGTCGGTAGTGATAGTCGTCGATAGTGCGCACGGCGGCTTTCTTCCCATTGCAGCTGCGGAATGAATAACGTCTCGCGGCTGCGGAACGCCAAGCTGTGTTCGATCCACACCGTGCCATTGCGCAGGGCACGGCGTAGGTCCAGGAGCGTGGCAACTTCCGCAGCGGCAAAGGCTCGTTCGCGATCCTCACCACCAAGCGCCTTGCGCCAGACGCGACCCAGCGGCACTGTGCAGCCCGTCGGTAACGCCCGCAAGTCCCGTTCATATAGCCCATGCAGCAGATGTATGACTTCGAGCAGTGGATGCGCCTCGCGGCCTTTCCACGGCAGCGCCACAAGAGCCTTGAGCAGCGCGCGCACCGGGCGGACGCCCTCGATCAGTCGATCACGCACAATCTCGGCACGACTGCGTGGTCGGCGAGCGCGGTGCTCCTGCAGAAGTGCGACCAGTTGCTCACGCAGTGCGTCGCTCGAGAGTGCGGCGTCGCTGGCCAACGAGCCCAGTTCACCGAGCAACTCCTGGTACAGCCGCGCCCAGTCGGCTAACTTCGCGTCGACGCCAGCAGCGGCGATGCGCCACAAATCGGCGACCCGCCGGCGCACCATCAGCAGCAAATGATCGGTCTGGGTCAGCAAGCAATACCGCAAGAAACACGCGACCTCAATCGTGCGTGCCGGTTCCGCAATGCGCGCCGCCACCGCCGGGGCGCGGGCTGCCAGCTGGCGGGCATAGCGACGTACAATGGCATCGGGCAAATCCGTCAGATGCCGATCCACGCCCAGCGCGGTCAGCAACTCGATCCGCTCCAGTACTTCCTCGATCTGTCGCGAGGAATGCTTGGCCGGCGCTGCCCCGAGCCAGCTCTGCACCGTGGTACCGCTCTGGTGCGGTTGCGTCACAGCCGCTCGCCACTGCGCCAACAACGGTGGGTCAACCCCTGCGACGATGGTACGGGCGAGTTCCGTCTCGTGCTCACGGATCGCTTTGATGATCATCGTCCGCAAATCACGATCGCGCAGCACGATCAGTCGATGCTCGTAAAGCCAGCGACGTGCAAACTGCAGCAGCCGCTGCCGATCGCTCGTGCGCGCGAGTTCGCCGCGCAATACCCGCACCAACGCACGCCGCTGGGCTTCCGATAGCCAGTGAAAGCCGAGCGTCTCGCACGCCACTTCCTGGTGCTCGAACAGCGTGCGCCGACGTTGATACATCGATCGCAGCGATGCCAAGTCAGGCGCGTCGACGCCGAGTTGCTCACCCAGATGTCGCCACAGTGCTGGCGGCACGATCCGCACCGCTTCGAGCAGGCGGCCGGTCATGCGCAGAAAACCGATCTGCAGCGCCAACGCGAGCTCGAGCGTAGGGCCGCGCCGAGCATCGATAACACGCCGTTCAGCGTCGGAGAAGTTGAAAAACGCCTCGATCTCAAAGGCGCTCAGATCGCGCGGCAACGTGCGCCGCCCCAGACACGTCGAATGCCAGTCCTGCATCTGCCGACCCTCCGTGAATCGGCCTACAATACCCCAGCAGAAACACCGAACAGCAAGTCCTTGAGGGGCCTACAAAAACTCAGAGCAACCCCTCGAATTACAGAGAAATCCTACCGGCACTTTTGGCATGGAAAGGGGTGGCTCCGCTTGTTAGGACAGATTTCTTCTCGAGATAAGTGGATCCGTGTGAGCGGTTGATGATGTTATCTGTCTTCCCGTCTTCGGTCTTCTTCAATCGTATACCACAGACGCAGTCTTCCGCCGAAGGCGGAAGAAGCTCCGGCGGATTTTTCTTCGGCTTCGATCCGAAAGCGGCCGCGTATAAAGCTCGAGGCGCGGCGATCGCGAGGGTACCCGCTACTTCGGGACCCCCCGAAAATCTCGTGATGAAGCGTTTGGAGGTCATCGCCATTTACGCCGCAACCGGGATCGCGGTGTCGAGTTCACCGAAGTACACTTCATCCGGCGTTCGGTACTCGAGGGATTGATGCGAGCGCACGGCGTTATAGAGGCGGAAGTAGCGGGTCAGCCCCATTCGCGTGTCGGTTCCATTCGTGTAGGCCCGCAGATAGACTTCCTCGTACTTGACGCTCCGCCACAGCCGCTCGATAAACACGTTGTCGATCCACCGACCCTTGCCGTCCATGCTAATCGCAACGCCGGCGGCCTTCAGCACGTTGATCCACTCCTCGCAGGTGAACTGCGATCCCTGGTCGGTGTTGAAGATCTCCGGCTTCCCGAACTTCGAGATCGCCTCCTCGAGCGCCTCGACGCAAAAGTCCGCCGTCAGGGTGTTCGAAAGCCGGAAGGCCAGCACCTTGCGGCTCGCCACATCCAGGATTGCGACCAGGTACAGAAAGCCGTGTGCCATCGGAAGATAGGTAATATCGCTTGCCCAGACCTGGTTGGGCCGTTCGATCGCAACACCCGAGAGCAGATATGGATAAATCGCCGCTCCGCGTGCCGGGATGCTGGTCCGCGGCCTTCGGTACAGCGCCTCAATGCCCATCCGGCGCATCAGCGTCGCGACGTGACGCCGGCCGACCTCGTGTCCCTCGCGCCGCAGCCGGTCGGCGAGCTTGCGCGACCCGTAGAAAGGCAGCTCCAGGTGCAGCTCGTCGATCCGCCGCATCAACATCAGATCCCGTTCCGACAGCGGTCGCGGGATGTAGTACACGCTCGAGCGACTCAGATCGAGAAGCTCAGCCTGGCGCTTCACTGGCACCTTCGCACCCCGATCTATCATCGCTTGCCGCTCAGGCCGGGGAATTTCCCGAGCGCGCCTTCTAAGCTGCGGCGCTCGGCAAAATCAGTCCAGCTTTGCTTGGGATAATTAGTCCAGTCCGGTGACAGAGTTCAGCGCACGATCTGGAACCGGTATCGATGGACTGAAGGATTGATTGGCGGCAAAGGGCAGAGGCGATCGAGCGAAGGCGCGTCCGATGCCGTCAAAGTGAGTGCGGGGGACTCAGCCTTGCTGGGTGCGCAAGCAAGGGCCGTCGATTTTCACCGTATGGCAGCGTTCCCGCAGACGACTCAGCAGCGCGTCAGTCAGCGGGCGATTGCCGAGGAAGCTTTGCCATTCGGGATATACTAAATTTGTGGTTATGATTGTCGGCCGACGATGATGGCGCTCCTCCATCAGCTTGAAGAAGATGTTGGTTTGTTCGGTCTTCGCGTTGATGTATCCGAGCTCATCGATTAGCAGCAAGTCTATCTTGCTCAAGGACTTCAGGAGCCGGCGGGTCGAGCGATCGGCGAGCGATGCGTACATTTCATCGAACAGGTCCTGCGCTTTGACGAACAGCCCCCGATAGCCATTCTGCACCGCCTTCAAGAGCAGGCCACAGGCAAGTCCGGTTTTGCCGACACCGGTTTCACCGACAAAGACAATGTTCTCAGCCTTGGGGATAAAATCCAGGGTGGCGAAGGAACGGATTTGCCGTTGATTGACGCCAGTTTGGATTTTAAACGGGAAAGACTCGAGCGACCAGGACTCGGGCATCTTCGCCCGCTGGATGCGTGCGGCGAGCGCGCTCTCCTGTCGGGCCTGCCACTCGGCGCGCAGCAGCTGCGCCAGAAGTGCCGGGAACGGCGTGCCATCCTTGTCAGCGGCGGCCAGATATTCATCGCACCGTGCGGCCACGGTTTTCAAGTGCAGATTCGTGAGCAACTGCTCGAGCTCCTCATTCATCGGATTCGTCCGTGGGGGTGAGCACGAAGTATTCGCGTGCGATCTGCTTGAGCACCATTCTTTCGAGTCGATCGAGATCAAAGAGCCGATACTGCTCGGCGAGCACGAGGGCGCTCAAAAAGGCCTCGCGCGGATAGTCGCGCAGCATCGAGAGTAAGCGCCGCAGCGGCAGGCGCCGGGAACCGACCGCAAGTTTGAGTGCCGCCACGTATCGAGCGAGCTGCGGCTCGAGGGTCAGCAGCTCGATCTCCTCGGGCGCCGGCTGCGGCCGCAGCTGGTGCCCGAAGCCACGCGGCGGGCGATGCATGGGGTCCGTCACGCGCGTATCGAGCGGTCGTTGCACGCGCGCATGGGTGGCGACCCGCCGCGGTCCCTCATACAGATCGATCCGCTCGATCGTCTCGCGCACCTCGAGCGTGCGCCCGATCAGCGTGTAGGGAACCGAGTAGCGCAGCCGGTTGATGTGCACGTACCCTTCTGCATCGACGATGCGCGTGAAGATCTGATACACCTCCGGGATATGCAGCGGCAGCGGTATCAGCGCGGGCCGTTCCACCGCCAGCAGTTCGCGCCGACTGGCATGCAGTTTGTTCGAGAACTTGGCGTTCCACGCCTCACAGGTCTCGATGGCCTTTGCATTAATGTCCGTCCAGTCGTGGAACTGGGTGCCGGCGAGGAAGCCGCGTTCGATGCGATGGAACGGTGCCTCGACCCGCGCCGAGCGATTCGCATCGCCCTTCTCGTGCGCGACAAAGGTAAAACCGTAGCGCTCGGCGAAGGCCGCCATCTCCGGCGCCGGGATCATCGCAGCACCGGTGCCAGCAGCAACGATGACATGGGAGTTGTCGATCATGCAGGTGGCGGCGGCGCCATTAAAATAGGTCAGTGCCTGGGTCAAGAACGCCTTGCACTCGAAGCGCGTAAAACGCGGATACATTTGGAAGAAGATTGTCCGCGAGTAGCACAGCACCACCGCGGCGGTCTGCACGCGGGTGCGCACGCCGCCGATCTCGGCGGTGTGGGGCGAGGTGTCGTGCTGCATTTCGCGACCGGGCGCGAACTCGTAATGGCCCGCCGGCGGCGGTGGCGCCGACCCGATTCGGTGCCGACGGCAAAAGGCGGTCAGCGCCGGATACGACAGACTCGCCCCACTTTTCAGTAGCTCCTCGTACACGCGGCCGAGGTGTCCTTGATACTGTGCGTGTAACTCTAAGATCTGTTCGCGCCACGGCTCGCAGCGCTCCGCCCGCAGCAGCGGCGGCACGGTCCGGTGACCGCTGCGGATGACCTGGCGCACCGTCGCGCGCGCCACTTTGAGCGCCTGGGCGATCGCGCGGCTGCCGTGGCCTTGTTCATGCAACTTGAAGATCGCCGTGCGGGTCGCTTCATCCAGCATCGCCGGCCTCCCGATCAAAACGCCTGAACAGACTCTCCACGTCCGCTTTGCTGCGCGCCACGGCCTGCTCGACTTCCGTGCGTTCGACTTTGAGCAGCTGCTGCAGCAATCCTTGTTCGAGGGGGCGGCGCGCGCGCCGCGCAATGCCCCCGAGGGCCCCCAGATCGTTGAGCCAGCGCTGCGTCGCGGAGGGCGCGGCCGGCTCCTGCGTCGCTTGTGCTTGCAGATAGACTTGCGGGCTGGCGAGGATCAGCTCGCGCGTGCGTGCGGTGCCGGACTGCCAGCCCGCATACAGCGCACCGATTTCCCGACTCGTCGGCTTCAAGGGCGTAATCGCCGTCGCCAACTGCATCGCCGCCGCCGCGTTGGCGCGCGCCAACGGCACCAGATATTTCATCGCCGCGTGCGCGGCGAGCGTTCCGGCACGCACACTGTCCTGGATCGCGGTCGGTAAGACCTGGATTAAGCCTAAGCGCCGGCTGACCCAGCTTTTGTTGCGCTCGAAGCGGCGCGCGAGCTCCTCGAGCGACAGACCAAAACGATTGCGCAGCTCCGCCAGCAGCCACGCCTGATCGAAGGCATCTTCGCTCGCGCAGCGCATCCGTCGCTCGAGCAGTAGCGCCTCGACTTCGGGTAGCTGCCACCCGGTCGCACGCACGGTGTCGCGTGCCAGGCGCTTCAGTGCCCGAACCCGCTTGTAGCCGTCGATGAGGATAAATCGCTCGGCTTCGCTGACCACGAGGATTGGCAGCTGCTGACCGATCTCGGCCAAGGAACCCACGAGTGCGCGTTCGGTGACGGGGGCGCGCTTGCGGATACCCTCGTAGCGCAGTTCCAGTTGATGCAACTCCAGCTGCACGCGCCCTTACCCGCGGCTCAGGCGACGGTGTCGCACCGCAAAAATCGCATCTCGGTGCACCGACCGGTGCGCATCGCGGTTCATCACTCGCTGCGCGGACATCGTCCGATTCCCTCATCGAGGCTGGCATGAGGGTTGGCACTGTGAACGCGACCGCCGCGTATTGACAGCCATGATGCGTCACATTTTTCTGGCGCGCACGCCACTGTTGCTGGCGGGCCGCGTGTCGGCGCGCTCCCCGGGGGCTGCGCTGATAACGAGCGCCGGCGGCTCGCATGCCCAGCCGTCGTTGCTCCTGCGCGCACGTTCGGGCGCAGAAAACCTGCCCGGTATCGCACTCGCTGCAAATCCACACCGCGATCCCGCAGCGCCGGCAGTCATATCGCCGGAACGTCCTCTCTCGCACCGCAATGCCATCCTCTTCAAGGACTGGACAATGCCGTGCGGCACGTGCATAAAAGAACCGTGGAGCTGCCTCTCGCACGCACCGCACCGAAGGCCCGGGGGTCGACCGCAAAATCTGAACCCCGGGCCTTCGCTTCTTCGGCGTCAGGCTCTAAGAATAACGAAGATGAGAGGCATCGCGAGCATCGCCATGCCGAGTATCAATCGGCCGCTGCGTTGAATACGTGCGGTCGCTGACCGCCCCAAATCCATTCAGCAGTCAACGCGGACCGACACCCGGCTACTCAAGGGGGACTATTTTTGGCGAGCAAGACCGGACTAATTTTGGATAGCGCTCCAGGACT
>Ga0326727_10027213_pt1 | contig 10518 bp, 9 predicted proteins | sample MB2enrmetagenome_FD_207643 | JGI IMG/M metagenome (GOLD analysis project Ga0326727, IMG submission 207643) | Lab enriched peat soil microbial communities from McLean, Ithaca, NY, United States - MB29MY | ecosystem: Environmental > Terrestrial > Soil > Wetlands > Peat | place: USA: New York...
AAGAGCCGAATGGCTCGCAGCGCGTCATCGTTTCCGGGAATGACGTGATTAACCAAGTCCGGATCGCAATTGGTGTCAACGATGGCGACCACCGGAATTCCCAGCTTGCGCGCTTCCTTAACGGCGATCTCTTCGTTGTGGGAGTCCACGACAAACAAGATGTCCGGCAATCCCGGCATATCCTTGATGCCCGCCAGGTTCTGGTCCAAGTGCTTCCGCTCGCGCTCCAGCCGCTGCACTTCCTTCTTGGTCAGCAGGTCGTAACGCCCGTCCTTGCTCATCTCCTCCAACTCCCGCAGGCGTTGGATGGACTTCTGGATGGTGGCGTTATTGGTCAGCAGACCGCCCAGCCAGCGGTGATTCACGTAATACATCCCGCAACGTGTAGCTTCTTCGGCAATGGCGTCCTGGGCTTGGCGCTTGGTCCCAACGAATAGGATCGTCTTCCCTTCCCGGGAAAGATCAGCAACAAAGCGCGCGGCTTCTTTGAAGAGCTTAAGGGTTTTCTGAAGGTCGATAATGTAAATTCCGTTGCGTTCCCCGTAGATGTATTCCTTCATCTTGGGGTTCCATCGGCGGGTCTGGTGGCCAAAGTGAACACCGGCCTCCAGGAACTCTTTCATCGTTATATTTGACAACCCTTGCCTCCTGATCGGAACCTATTGTGGATAGCCCCATACTGCCAGCTAACGCCCACCACTCGACAGAAGCCCTCACCCTCAAGGCTCGGACTTTATGACTGAAAATTCAAAGCACTTACCGTTTCGAGAACTGGAACCGCTTCCGTGCGCCCTTTTGTCCGTACTTCTTCCGTTCCTTGGCTCGCGGGTCACGAGTCAGGAAGCCCCCCTGACGCAAACGCGACCGGAGTTCCGCGTTGAAAATCACCAGGGCGCGGGCGATGCCCAACTGGGCGGCGCCCGCCTGACCGTGAATTCCGCCGCCGGCGGCGTTCACCAGAATGTCAAACTTTCCCGCCAGCTCCGTGTGCACCAACGGGAACTGCACTTCCGCACGCAGGGCTTCCGAGGGAAAATAAGTGTCGAAGGGTTGGTGGTTCACCACGATCTTTCCCTCGCCGGGCCGCAGAATCACCCGCGCTACCGCAGTCTTGCGACGACCTGTTGCCATGAATTGGACAAGCTCAGCCACAGTCACTCCGCTCTCGTTAAGATTCTGAAGGATTCAAATTATCGCGCCAGGGAAAGCGCATGGGGGGACTGCCCCGCATGGGGGTGGGTCGATCCCACGTACACTTTCAACCGCCTTACCAAGCGATCGCGCCATCGGTTCTTGGGCAGCATCCCGTAAATCGCCTCGCGAATCAGCCTTTCCGGTTGTGTCTGGAAAAGCTTGCGCGCAGTAATTTCCCGGAGCCCCCCCGGATACCCGGTGTTGTGGCGGTAGATTTTCTGGTCGAGCTTCTTCCCGGTCAGCCGAATCTTTTCAGCGTTGATGATGATCAGACCGCTGCGGTGATCCGCGTGCGGGGTGAAGTTCGGCGAATCTTTGCCGACCAACACCTGCGCCGCCCGCGCCGCCAGCCGTCCCAGCACCCAACCCTCTGCGTCTACGACGTTCCAGTTTATCTGCCCTCTACTCGCCTTGGCGAAATAAGTACCCACTCTACTCTCCGTGTGAATCCTCAGGTTACAAACTTATATTTGTACTTGATAATGCCCCACCGTGTCAACTGTCATCCGATGCTAGAACGGAACAGTGCTTCTTAATTTCGCTTTCTGGGGCTAAGGTTCTCCTCAAACCTGTCGATAATAAGAGTGAAACTGCCCTACGTTGTAGCTCTTTGTGCGCAAGACGAGCGCCGCCTGGGAAGCTTTCGAGGGTCCGTGTGGGGGGATATCAGCGATGACTATGCGCGGGGGATTTGGACGGCCTGTCGAAATCCTATTGGTGGAAGACAACCCGGGGGACGTGCGGCTGACGATCGAAGCCCTCCGCGATGCCAAGGTCAGCAACCATCTGACCGTGGCGACAGATGGACTGGAAGCGCTGGCCCTGGTGCGCGGCACGCCCCCGCACAAGGAAGCGTGTCATTTTGATCTGATTCTGCTGGACATCAACCTCCCCAAGAAAAATGGCCGCGAAGTGTTGGCGGACCTTAAGAGCGACCCTAAACTCAAACGCATCCCCGTGGTTATCCTCACAACCTCCAGGGCTGAAGAGGACGTTCTCAAGGCCTACGACCTTCACGCCAACTGCTATGTGACCAAGCCCGTGGGATTCGAGCAGTTCATGCAGGTGGTCAGGTCGACAGAACATTTCTGGGTCTCCGTGGTGACGCTACCAGGAGGGAAAAGCAATGGTTATCAGTTCGATTCGAACGCTCCTTATTGAGGATAACCCCGCCGACGCCCGAGTGATCCGCGAGGCGCTGGCCGAAGTTCCGGAAGCGCCGTTCGAAGTTAAGTGGGCTGACGGGCTGGCCAAGGGCCTGGAAAGACTGGCGGGGGAGGTTGTGGACCTGGTGTTGTTGGATCTTCACCTGCCGGATAGTCGGGGCTTAGCCACCTTTACGACCACGCAAGCGTGCGCGCCTGACGTCCCCATCATTGTGTTCACGGGGTTGGATGATCGCGAACTGGCCCTGAAGGCTGTCCGGGACGGAGCCCAGGAATATTTGGTGAAAGGGCAAGTCGAGGGCCCCTCCCTGGTGCGTGCGATGCAGAATGCGGTGGTGAGGCACCGCATGCAGCAGGACACTAATGGCGCCTCCTGGAAAGACGCCCTCACCGGTCTTCACAACCGCCGCGGCTTTCTCGCTCTGGGCGAACAACTCTTGCGGTTTAGCGATAACGCCAAATGCAAATTGGCCTTGATTTATGCTGACGTGGACGGGCTGGAAAAGATCAACCAGGGGTTTGGACGTGAGGAAGGCGATGCGGCGCTAAAAGGCGTTGCCGTGGCGCTGCGCGAAACGTTTAGGGAATCCGACCTGGTGGCGCGGGTGGGCGGGGATGAATTTGCCTCCATGTGCCTCAGATTTTCCCCCCGGCCCAAGGGGGATTTCAAGGCGAGGTTTGAGCAGGCTGTGCAAACCCCTCCCGCCGGGGAACAACGGCTCTATTCCTTGACGGTAAGTTGGGGATTGTCCATCTATGACCCTGCAAGGCCTTGCTCGCTGGCCACCTTGATCAGGCTCGCCGAGGCACAAGCGCACCCTGATTGCCTGGGCCCGGCGCGGTGAGGAGAAACCCATGGCTGTCCAAATTAGCGAAGTCTCCTCTCGGGCATAGGGAGCGAAGTTAGGGAGTGAAGTTTCGGAGTGCGGGAGCTTGCTCCCGCTTTTCCCACCGCGACTCCTCGCGGTGGGTGTATCCCCGCAACTCGTCGCGGTGACTGATCGCCGCATCGAGTTGCGGCGAGGGAAGGCGGCGACGAGTCACGGCACTCCGAAACCGAGCATGTACAAACCGCGCGGACAGGGTTGGGTAGGGCACCACCGCCGCGGCAAGGCGCATCCGATCCGCGCTGCCACCGGCTTCACCGCGCTGCGCTACCTCCTCAAGGAGCGGAAACTGCCCCCGTGCTTGGAGTGATGCCATGAAGTCGCGCCGCGAGCCCTTGCCTTCCCTTCTTGACGCGGCCAGACCCCTAACCCAGAGGGTGATCGCTCGCCCAGGGATTCGCGTCAGGGAGGCCGTAGCTTACATCCTGGCTTTTGCGCTGGCGGTAGTAACGGTGGTGGTCTTCCTCCGCTGGCACATCGCAAGTTCGTACGGGGAAGAGATGGCCCACTGGGGGGCTCGACAATCCAGCGTTGCCGACGATCGAGCGCATAGAGTCTCAGACTGGTTAGCCGACCGTCAAGCCGCTGCCCAACTCTTGGCCATTCGCCCTTCGCTCCGCGCCGCCTTGCGGGCTTATTACGATGCGGGCCAGCTACCCGGGCGCCCTGCTGGCAGCCGGCGGGAATTGGCGGCCTCCTTGGATGAAATCGAGGGGTTTTACCCTTACAGCAGCGTCTACGTTTTGGATCGCGACGCAAATGTAATGGCGCGGTCAAGCCGCTCCCCGCCTTTGAGCCCCGTGCTCACCGAAATCTGTCGCAAGGTGGCGGCGACGGGGGCGTCCCGCATCGATTTGGTGGGTAAGGCGCCGGGCGAAACCCTGATCGGTTTTGGCGTGGCAGTGGTTCCCGCGCCGGGGACACCCGGCGCAAGCCCAACCCCGGTCCGGGCCCTGGGGGTTGCGCTCGTGGTGTTCGATGCGTCGCACACGCTATTTCCACGGGTGACGCGGGAGGTGGTTCCGGCGCGGACCGGCGAAACGCTTCTCGTGCGCCACGAGGGGAACGACATGGTCTATTTCTCCCCCCTGCGCCATGTTCCCCCCGGGTCTCCGAACTTACGATTCCCACTTTCCACCGCTCCCACTCCCGCGAGCCTCGCTTTGGAAGGCCATGAGACGTTCGTGGAATACAGGGACTACCGGGGTGTCCCAGTGCTGGCGGCCACGCATGACTTTCTTTTCTGCCGGGGCGAATTCGCCAACCGCAGCTTTGACCACCCGCCCCGACTGGTGCTTCTGGACCTGAAGCTTCCCAAGGTGGATGGCCTGGAAGTCCTGCGCACGGTGAAGGGCGACCCGCGCACCCAAGCGATCCCGGTAGTGGTGCTTACCTCCTCGCGCGAAGAGAATGACTTGGTGGAAGGCTACAAGCTGGGCGTCAACGCCTACATCCAGAAGCCCGTGGAATTCGATTCCTTCCGCCAAGCGGTGAAGCAACTGGGTCTTTTCTGGCTGGTGGTCAATGAGCCACCGCCCCCTACGGCTTTTCGCCCTTGAAGGGGTCATGACGGTTGGCATAGGGAGCGAAGTTTTGGAGTGCGTCAGCTCGCTCCCGCACTCCAAAGATCCGCTCCGCACTTTGGCCAGGTTTTCGAAGGTGAGGCGCACTATGGATGTAACAAAGCCGGATGGCACAACCGTTTCTCCACCCGCCCTGCGGGTGCTGATGTTGGAAGATAACCCGCGTGACGCGAAGCTGACGACGAGCGTGCTCGAGCGCGGGAGTAGCAAGGTGCAAATCGAGGTCACGGACTCGCAGGAGGTTTTCCGGGAGCGCCTGGAAGGAGCCGAGTGCGATGTGATTCTGGCCGATTTCAACCTCCGCAATTGGACCGCGTTCGACGCCCTGGATATCCTGAAGCAATCGGGAAGAGACATTCCGCTCATCGTCGTGACAGGTTCTCAGGGCGACGAGGCGGCGGCCGAATGCATCAAGCAGGGCGCGGCGGACTTTCTTCTAAAGGACCGGCCGGCACGACTGCCGACGGCGGTCCAGCGGGCGCTGGAAAACAAAAAGCTGTGCGAGGAGCGCAAGCGGGCGGAAGAGGCGTTGCGGGCTTCAGAAATTCAATTTCGTCGGCTCTTTGAGACCGCGAAGGATGGAATTCTGATCCTCGACGCGGACACGGGAGAGATAAAGGATGTCAACCCGTTCTTGAGCGATCTCCTGGACTTTCCTCGAGCGGACCTACAGGGAAAGAAGCTCTGGGAAATCGGTCCTTTACAGGATGCCCTTTTGAGCAAGGCGAGCTTTGAGGACTTGCAGAGCAAAGGATACGTCCGGTATGAACATCTGCCCCTGGAAACCCGCAAGGGGAAACGTATTGATGTGGAATTCGTCAGTAATGTTTACAGCGTTAACCAGCTTAAAGTAATCCAATGCAACATTCGCGACATCACCGAGCGCAAGCGGGCGGAGGAGGCACTCGAGAAACGCACCCAAGAGTTGGCGTATTCCCGGGAAGCCCTGGAAGAGAAGGCGCAGGAGCTGGCGCGCTCCAACACCGAGCTGCAACAGTTCGCCTATGTGGCTTCGCATGATCTTCAGGAACCCCTGCGCACCATGGCCAGTTTCGCGCAACTCCTCCAGAAGCGTTATCAGGGCAAGCTCGACGCCAATGCCGACGATTTTATCCACTTTATCGTCGACGGCGCCACGCGCATGCAGGGGCTCATCAACGACTTGCTGGCCTATTCGCGGGTGGGGAGCCGTGGCAAGGATTTCGTACTCACCGACTGTACGATACTTTTCCACCAGGCGGTTGCCAATCTCCAGACGGCCATAACCGAAAGCGGCGCCGTGGTGACTCATGACCCCCTACCTACCGTTCAAGGCGACGGCGCACAACTCATCCAGGTTTTCCAGAACCTGGTCGGCAACAGCATCAAATTCCACGACTCTCAGGTGCCCCGGGTCCACGTTGCATCCGAGCAAAGGCCTTCCGAATGGGTTTTCTCAGTGAAAGACAACGGTATTGGGATCGACCCGCAATACGCCAACCGGATTTTCGATGTCTTCCAGCGCTTACACAATCGTACCGATTATCCGGGCAGTGGAATCGGACTGGCCATCACTAAGAAAATCGTGGAACGGCACGGAGGCCGCATCTGGGTCGAGTCGCAACTCAACCAGGGGGCGACGTTTTTCTTCACTCTGCCGGCATGATGTGTCCGTTCCTTCTTGCGCAGCACCAACAGAGGGGCGATCTCAGGCTGCGCGGGCAGGAAGCTCCTCCTGATGGGCAGGCTCCCTTTAACCCGGATTTCTCACCACGGGTCTGGAAGGGCGAGCGCACCTCGGCCGCACAGGCGGAACCTGGACGACCGCAGGTGAAATGCTGAAATGCATGTTACAATTCTATTCTCTCAGGAGTCCTATTCACCATCGGAGGTTAAAATGAAGCTTTCCCCCGTGCCGCCGGGGCCCAAGGGGCATTTTCTGGTCGGCTCGTTGCCGGAGATTCAAAGAGATGAATTGGACTTCGTGATGCGGCAAGTCCACGAACACGGCGATGTGGTCCACGTACGAGTGGTCAATCATCGCGCTTACATCCTCAGTCACCCTCGGGACATTGAAACCGTCCTGATCAGCAAAAGCAGCAATTTTATCAAATCGGTTTTCCTGCGCGAGAGCAAAGCGCTTTTTGGCGATGGCCTGCTGACCAGCGATGGCAGCCTGTGGCAGCGGCAAAGGCGCTCACTCCAGCCGGCATTCCATCACGATCACGTCCTTTCCTACACGCGGACCATGCTCGAATCAACCGCGCGGATGCTGGCCACTTGGCAGGATGGCGAAGAGCGCGACGTACACCAGGACATGACGCGCCTGACCATGGAGATTGTTGCCAAGGTTCTGTTTGGCGAAGATATCAGCACGGACGCCGAGCAAGCCTGCGAAGCTTTCGGCCTCTTCTTCCAGCAATATGACGAGCGCTTCGGTTTGTACTTGATTCCCGAGTGGCTTCCCACCCCCGGAAACATCCGCTACCGGCGAGCGATCAAGCAATTGGACGAGATTGTGTTGAGAATAATTCGCCGCAAACGCGCCAGTGGCAATGGCCAGTCTCCCGATGTCCTTTCCATCTTGCTGAGCGCGCGCGATGGCAATGGAGCGGGAATGGAAGAGCGACAGGTGCGTGACGAAATGATGACGCTCTTCTTCACCGGCCACGAAACGACGGCGCTGGCGCTGGCGTGGACCTTCTACCTGCTCGGGCAGAATCCCGGCGCGGAACAAAAGCTGCAGGCGGAAGTCGATGCCGTGCTGGAAGGCCGCACCCCCACTTTTCAAGACCTGGCGCGCCTGCCGTTCCTGGAAATGGTCTTCAAAGAGTCATTGCGGCTTTATCCTCCCGCCTTCGGCGTGGTGCGCGAAGCGTTGAATGACTGCGAGATTGGCGGATATCCCATCCCCAAGGGAGCCACCCTCGCCATGTTTCAGTGGGTGGTTCATCGCGACCCCCGATTCTTTGATCGGCCGGAAGCATTCGTCCCCGAGAGATGGGAAAACGATTTCGCCAAGAGCCTGCCCCGCTGCGCTTATTTTCCTTTCGGGGCCGGGCCGCGCCTGTGCATCGGCAACACGTTCGCCCAGGCGGAAGTGCCTCTGTTACTCGCCGCCATCGTTCAGAGGTTTCAACTCAAGCTCGTGCCCGGGCACCGCGTAGCCACCGCCCCGTCCCTGACCCTCCGCCCGCTGAAGGGAATCCGGGTAACGCTCAAAAAGCGCTGAGGGGGCCGCAACGCAGAATCTGCAAGGGGACGAGATCCGCCGCGTAGCGCTTCCCTCCCCCGCAAGGGGGTGCGCGACATAAAAGTGAAAAGCGGAGGGAGCGCGGACCTCCTGCCCGCCGTGAGGAGGGAGCGCGGGCATCCTGCCCGCCGTGAGGAGGGAGCGCGGACCTCCTGCCCGCCGTGAGGCTGTGAAAAAAGCGTCGCCGCTACAGCGGTTTTTTCACAGCTTCACAGCGGTCGAGACCCCGAGGAATCGGGGCGGGCAGGATGCCCGCGCTCCGTCCGAGAGATCGGCTTTCACTTCTATGTCGCGCACCCCGCAAGCCGCCCCCTCGGAATTTAAATCGCAATGTGATATAATTAGCCGGTATGAAACGCCCAACCCACTCTGATGGTTCGCCTCGCCTGCCCTCCGATGCGCTGCGGAGCTTGGCGTGGTTTCGCTACCGAGTGCGGTGCTTCCAGCACTTCAGCGAGCGAGTAGCACGGTCCTTTGGGATCACCCCCCAACAGCACCAGCTCCTGCTGGGAGTGGCGGGCTACACAGGCCGCGGCTGGGCCACCATTTCCGAACTCGCCGAGTTCTTGCAGGGGCGCCACAACGCCGTGGTGGGCCTGGTCCAACGCGCCGCCGAAGCGGGGCTGGTGCGTAAAGTTCAAGGCGAAAAGGATCGCCGCTACGTCAAAGTACACCTGACACACAAGGGTTTTACGATTCTGGATAAGATTTCGCGAATGAACATCACCGAGCTTCGGGCACTCCAATTCGAAATCATGAAAACTCCCCAGCCCCGGCCGCGTGATGTCCCCGCTGCTCAGGGCACATAGCAAGCAGTGACAAGTAACGCGTGACAAGAACAGGGCAGAGCGAGATCCTTCGCAATGCTCAGGATGACAGCGCAGCCGGCAGCACGGCGGCCGGCCAGGCTGAATCAGCAGGGCAATGGATCAATCACCCATCACGAATCGAAAATCGCGAATGGCCACTCCCCGTTGGTTCCGGGAATTCGGCAAGGCTCTTGACCCCACCATTCTCTCCACCTCCGCTTGCGCGCTTCTTGTAGGGTTCATCGGCGGCTTGGTGGCGCAGGGCCTGCTGGAACTGATCTACCTTTTCACCAACATCTTCTTTTATGGGAAGTGGTCATTCACCATGACCTACCCAGTGCATAACCATCTGGGTGCGTGGGTGATACTGATTCCGCCCCTTGGCGGGCTGTTGGTGGGCGTCATGATCCACTTTTGGGAACCCACCCTGAAGGGGCACGGCATTCCGGAAGCCATGGAGGCCGTGCTCATCGGCAAGAGCAAGGTCCGCATGCGCGTGGGCATTCTCAAGCCCCTGGCCACGGCCTTCGCCATTGGCACCGGTGGACCGTTCGGCGCGGAAGGCCCCATCATTCAAACGGGAGCGGCCTTCGGCTCGATTTTCGCGCAGTTAACCCGCCTCACGCCCTACCAGCGGCGCGTGCTGTTGGCATCGGGCGCCGCCGCCGGCATGGCCGCGACGTTTGTCGCGCCCCTGGCGGGAATCCTGGTGGCCATCGAACTTCTGCTCTTCGAATTTCGCGCGCGCTCCTTCATCCCCGTAGCGATTTCCTCCGTCGTTGCCACCGCCGTAGCCGTGCACTTCCGCGGCTGGGCGCCACTGTTCCCCACGCCCGCGTTCTCACTGGTCAGCATGCAGGAACTCTGGCTCTTTGCCCTGATGGGAATCGTCATGGGCCTGATCGCCATCGCCATGATCCGGGTGCTTTTCTTTTTGGAAGACGCCTTCGACCGCTTCCCGCTGAAGCCCGCGGCCATTTGGGCGCCGGTAGCGGGAGCCCTGCTGCTCGGCCTGATCGGCTACTTCTATCCCCAGGTTTTCGGCACGGGGTACGACACGATTCGCGACATGCTGAACGACCGGCTGGGCACGCAAGCCCTGCTCGGGATCTCGGCGGCAAAATTCGCGGCGCTGGTGCTCTCGCTGGGATCGGGCACCACGGGCGGCGTGTTTGCGCCCTCACTGATCGTGGGGGGTGGAGTGGGGGCCGTGTACGCCCAGGCTTGGCATCACTTCCTCCCGCACCTGGTCAGCGACCCCGCGCTCTACGCGCTCGTGGCCATGGCCGCGGTGTTCGGCGGCATCGCGCGCGCGCCCTTCACGTCCATCATTTTCCTCTTCGAGCTTAGCCGCAACCCCAACGCGCTACTGCCGCTGGTGGTCTGTGTCGTGGTGTCCGACGGCTTCGTGCGGCTCTTCTGCGCGGAATCCATCATGACCGGCAAACTCATCAAGCGCGGGCTGATCGTGCGGCAGGACTACACGGTTCCGGTGCTCATGCGAGGGCGGGTGGAAGAGGTCATGCGCAAGAATTTCACGGTGATCAACACGGATGACAGTGTTCAGACGATTGTGCGTGAAGTCTCTCCCGAACAGGCGGGCGTGATCCCCGTCATCGAGCGCGATGGCAGCCTCGCCGGCATCAT
>Ga0326727_10027215_pt1 | contig 10518 bp, 8 predicted proteins | sample MB2enrmetagenome_FD_207643 | JGI IMG/M metagenome (GOLD analysis project Ga0326727, IMG submission 207643) | Lab enriched peat soil microbial communities from McLean, Ithaca, NY, United States - MB29MY | ecosystem: Environmental > Terrestrial > Soil > Wetlands > Peat | place: USA: New York...
TCGCCGACCCGTCGATCCGGGAAACAATCCGCAACCACTCCGTTCCATGACTAACTTTCCCTACCTCAGAATTATCTCACGGAACGCAGGTTGCGTATTACACCCCGAAAGAGCCTCCAGTATGGCTGTCCGGCCGCTCTGGTCCTTTGCATTCACATCAGCGCCGTGGTCAAGGAGGCATCTCGCTACATTGGTACCATGTTTCGCCCAGACAGCTTTGTGCAGGGCCGTAGTACCCCAAGGACCTTAAAATGCGAGGACCGCTGCATAATTCCGGTATAATAGGCTTGCGGCTATTCCAAATAGGAAGTCTGTTTGTTTCTCAATAACGGCTGAGAAATGGCGGAAACGCGATTTTCATGACGGTTTCACGAAATGAAGAAAATTTCATGATTTGATCAATCACGATTCAGGATCAGCCAAGTATTCATTTTGCCTACATTTAGTGGTTGTTTCTGATTTCTATGTTCATCTTTTCCTAAATTTTACCCCACGCCTCCGCACGGAGGCACAAAAAATATTCACTTTGAACAGCTAGTTAAATTCAAGTGACAAGCGGCATTACTCTTGCATAGCATTCATTTGTGCGACGACGACATTTCATTGTTTATCACTTCTTAGTCTCAGCTCAAGACAATGCAAGATCAGCGGGGTGTGGCCATTGTAGACAGACATTAGGAACGCTTCCACGATGGGTTAAGGGAAAGTGAACAGGCTCTTAAAGGGCACGGAGAAATTCGGAGGAGAACGACTCGTGAAAAAATCGAAAATCATGACAGCTCAAGAGGCGGTATCTCTATTCATTTCTGACGGGATGACGGTCGGAATAGGAGGTTTTTTCCACTCACCTTCCTACGCTATCACGCATGAAATCATCCGCCAAAAGAAAGCCCACCTCACGATATGTCAGCCAAGCTTCAACGAGCACGCTGACCAGCTGATCGGTGCCGGATGCGTGGACCGCATCATTTCTTCTTACGTATGGATGGAGGTTTTTGGCCCGCTTTACTGCTTCCGTAGAGCGATGGAAAAAGGGATCCCCCACAAGATTGAGATGGAGGATTACACCAACTTCGCTGTTATGGCTCGCTACCTCGCCGGTTCTCTTGGCATCCCTTACGTTCCCATACATTCCATGAAGGGTAGTGACATGATGAACTATCGGGCTTGGCATGGGGAAAAGAAGGCCATCCTGATGAAAGATCCTTTCGGCTCGGGGCATGATCACGTTCTCGTGCCCGCGCTGAACCCGGACGTGGGTTATTTCCACTGCCAGCGAGCTGACGAAGAGGGGAACAGCCAGATGTGGGGCATTTGGGGCGACATGCCCTGGAGCATGAGAGCCTGCAAAGAGGTCATTGTGTCCTGCGAAGAGATCATTACGCGCGAGCAAATTGGACGGGATCCCAACAGGACAATTTTGGCCGGATACAAAGTGGTGGCTGTTGTTCATGCTCCCTTCGGCGCCCACCCAAAGCATTGTCAGGGTTACTACGACGTCGACCGAGACTTCATCTTCAAGTACATCCGCGAGTCCAAAACTGAGGAGGACTGGAAGAAGTACATGGATGAGTGGGTGTACGGTGTTGCCGACCGGGATGAGTATGCGAAGAAATTCGTCAATACCTTCGGCATGAAGAAATTTCTAGGCCTGAAGGCCAAGGACATGATGTCTACCTCGGTCAACTACGGGTTCTAAGGAGGTCCGACCATGACGAGCGACTATACCAAATTCACGCTGCAAGAGATGATGGCCGTTGCCGCGGCCCGAGAAATAAAAGATGGTGAAAAGGTCATAATTGGGACCGGACTTCCCTTGCTGGGCGCCTATCTTGCCCAGAAGACCCACGCTCCCAACATGGTTGCCATCTACGAGTCAGGCGCCATCGACTGCAAGCCAATCGTGACACCTTTTTCGGTTGCCGACTCGGTGCTCGTACCCGGTGCGGCCATGCAGGGAGGCCTCATGGAAGGCCTTGGGATCGTTCATGTGGGCGAAATCGATGTGGGGTTCCTGGGAGGCGCCCAGATCGACAAGTACGGCAATCTCAACACTCACGTCATCGGAGATTACTGGCAACCCAAGGTCCGTTTTGCGGGAAGCGGCGGCTCCAATGACATTGGAGCCGGTTGCAAGCGTACCATCGTGATGATGCTGCACCAGAAGCAGCGCTTCCCCGAGAATGTGGATTTCGTCACCACCCCGGGCTACTTCGGTGGCGGCAAGGAACGGGAAACGTACGGATTCCACGGAAACGGTCCTAGTGTCGTCATCTCCACCTTGGGTATCCTCCGCTTCGAGCCAGAGACCAAAGAAATGTATCTTGCTTCCTATCATCCTGGAGTGACGGTGGCACAGATCAAAGAAAACACGGGTTGGGATTTGAAAATTGCCCCGGATGTCCACGAGACGGAACCACCTGAGCCTGATCTCGTTCGTGTCCTGAGGGAGGAATGCGATCCTACGGGCGTGTTCCTGAAGAAACAATAATCCCTGTGTGAGGAGGAATTCCCGATGTTTAAGAAGCTGTTCAGTCCCCTGAAGATTGGAAAGGTAGAAATACCTAACAGACTGGTTGTAAGCCCTATGGTAACAGATTATTGCAATAAGGATGGCACTGCTACGGACAGGTACATAGCATACCATGAAGCCAAAGCAAAAGGCGGGTGGGGGCTGATCATCACTGAAGATTATGCTGTTGATCCTTCAGGTAGAGGCTTTTCATGCGTGGCAGGGTTGTGGGATGATAGCCAGATTGCAAGTCATTCACAGTTGACGAAAACAGTACATCAGTACGAAAGCAAAATATTTGCACAAATATATCATTGTGGAAGACAGACAAGCCATCTGATTACTATGTGCCCTCCGCTGGCTCCTTCCCCGATTCCATGCCCGGCAATGCAGGAATTGCCTGACGAACTGACGATTGACGAGATCGAAAGAATGGTTGAGAAATATGGCGACTGCGCTTTGAGAGGCCAAAAAGCCGGTTTTGATGGCGTTGAAATTCATGGTGCGCACGGATACCTTATCGCTGAATTTATGTCTCCATATTCAAACAAAAGAACTGATAAGTATGGTGGGCATCTATTGAACAGAATGCGGTTCCCGCTGGCCGTTGTAGCCAACATTAGGGCCAAAACCGGCAACGATTTTGGAGTAGGTTTCCGCATTTCTTGCGATGAATTCGTTCCCGGCGGCAGATCTATAGAGGATACAAAAGCGATAGCTGTTTTATTGGAACAAGCGGGGATTGATGTCTTACACGTGACTTGCGGTGTTTACGCGAGCGTAGACAAGATTGTACCTGCTTCGTCTACGCCCCACGGCTGGCTGGCCGGTTATGCAGAGGAAGTGAAGAAGGTCATCAGCATACCGGTTATTACTGTTGGACGAATTAATGATCCTTTCGTCGCGGATTCCATTATTGCTGGTGGCAAGGCCGATTTTGTTGCTATGGGCAGGGCCTCACTGGCTGATCCGGAGTTCCCTAGAAAGGCTGCGGCAGGCGAATTTGACGAGATTCGCCCATGCATCGCCTGTAACGAGGGATGCATAGGCATATTATTTGTGGATCAACCGATCAAATGTGTTCTGAATCCAACACTTGGTAAAGAGGCTGAATTGGTTATAAAACCAGCGGCCACAAAGAAAAAAGTTGTGGTCGTTGGAGGCGGTCCCGCGGGAATGGAAGCTGCCGTCACAGCTGCGAAGGCAGGCCATGAAGTGAGTTTGTATGAAAAAGAAGACAGACTCGGAGGGCTGTTTTACTTGGCCAGTGTGCCGCCCAACAAGGGAGAGATTGGGAACTTCGTAGGCTGGCAAATCGGCCAATTGAACAAGTTTAATGTGAATGTTGCTTTGAATGCAGAAGCTTCAGTTGAACAAATCGATTCTGAGAAACCGGATGTCGTGATTGTTGCAACCGGTGGCAGACCAGTTTTGCCTGAAATCCCCGGTGTTGATAAACCGAACGTTGTTCATGCTTATACAGTGCTTGCCGGAAAAGTAGCGGTTGGGACCAAGGCGCTCGTAATCGGAGGAGGCATGGTCGGCGCTGAGACTGCCAACCACTTGGCAAACCACGGCAAGGTAGTCACCTTGGTTGAAATGCTCTCCGAGATCGCAACCGAAGTACCAAATATAAACAGAATGGCTTTGATACAGGATTTGGAGAAAAATAAGGTAAGAATCCTTGTGAATACAACAGTTAAGGACGTAATGGCGGATGGAGCCGTTGTCGTCAAAGACAGCGTAACAGAAACAATAAGTGCCGATACTGTAATTGTGGCATCTGGTAGCAAGCCCAATGATGACCTTGCAAGAGAACTTGAAGGCAAGCCTTACAAGGTGGTCACCATAGGTGATTCCGCTAAAGTGGGAAAAGTTATGGAAGCCCTTGAGGCAGGCTATCTAGCGGGGATGCAGGTGTAGGCTTGGGCCATGCTCGTTATTACAGACAATTCAGCTTGGGCAGTTAACTTAATCATTGCGGGATGCAATGTTCGTGAAAAGTCGACCTAGGTTCATCATCGCTGAAGGAAGGAGAAAACAAATGACTAAGATGGTTAACACCGTATGTGGTCCTGTTTCCTCAGATGAAATGGGAGTGACACTGATGCATGAACATCTGCAGTATGGATACGCTGGTTGGTATGCCCATACAAACAAATTACAGGACAAAGAAAAGACGTTTGCCATAGCTTTGAAAGCTATGGAAGACATTAAAGGCTGTGGCGTGAAGACATATGTTGATGCGACGCCGGCCGACTCCGGGCGTGATGCGGAGTTCTACAAAGAAGTATCCGAAAAATCCGGCATAAACATTGTGTGCTCGACCGGGCTCTATACTGAAGGTCAAGGGGGTTCCCCCTACTTCAAGTTTCAAAGTCTATTGGCAGATGGAGTTGAGTTGTTAACCGAGTGGCTCATGAAAGAAATTGAGGAGGGCATAGGAAATACCGGAATAAAGGCAGGCGTTATCAAAGTGGCTACAGGACTCAACGCCATCACAGATTATGAAGGGATGGCCCTTCAGGCGGCGGCAAGGGCACAACACAAAACAGGCGTTCCAATCATATCTCATACAGAGGCAGGAACCATGGGGCCTGAACAGGCGGATATACTTTTATCCGAGGGTGCCAACCCGAAACAAATCGCAATTGGTCACGCAGGGGGATCTGCTGATTTGAAGTACCATGTAAGGATTCTTGATAAAGGTGCAAATCTTGCCTTTGATCGACTCGGTCTGGACGCTGAGCTGTGGTCGGCGGGTCCGGACAAGTACAGGAAGGCTTGCATAGTAGGTTTGATCTCTATGGGCTATGTAAACCAGTTGATGTTTTCACATGACGTGGTGCTCAACTGGCTGGGAGGCGATGTGGTATTGCCCCAAGAAATGGTTGGCAATTGGTATCCGACACATGTTTTCAAAAATATCATTCCTGACCTTAAGAAGTCGGGAATAACGGATGAGCATATTCATACAATCATGGTTGAAAATCCAAGAAAAATGTTTGAAGGGTGATTTCTCGGTGATAGCCACGGCAGGTTATGCTCGACCGAACCGATGTCTGGCTCTTCACCGCATTAACTGAAGATCCGCAAAACGAGTTGATCCACTTGAAGGACGGCTCCATCCGCTAGGGTTGTTTCTAGATATCGGTGACTGTCTTGGTCGAGATGTGAAACTGTTCGGACGAAACAGCAGCGCCTTTCTACGTTCTTTGTCAAAATGGCTGATCCAACACAGGCGGTCCGGGTATCCTTTTCTTGATTTCCGCATTAAAAGCGCCCGGACTTGGTCGGCTGGAACGCCAGGATCTTTGTCTTTTAGAATTTCAGGTTGACCTTTGCCAGAACAACGACTTTCACAGGGATCCGTCTTGTGGTGAACCCGGGGCGGGAGGAATTAGAATTGAAGTCGTAGAGGGGGCTCATTCGTGTTCTGAGAGACAAGTGCGAACCCACATGGTGTTCCTCAAGAAGCAAGAACCTTTGTTCCTGTCAGACAGCATTGTGCTTTACCAATCGCGGGGAGCCTGCCCTCCAGTCGCCGCTGGGCGGGAATCCTCCCGAGGAAGGAGAAAGAGATCATGACGGATTCGAAAGAGATTGTTCTTTACCAGAAAGAGGAGAACATAGCCTGGATAACCTTCAACCGACCCGAAGCTCTTAACGCCCTGAATACGCCCGTGAACATAGCTCTTATAGACTGCCTCAACCGTGCAGATGCCGATGCGGAGGTGCGGGTCATCATTCTCAAGGGTGCCGGGGAGAAGGCCTTTGTCGCGGGCGCGGATATCAAAGAAATGATGACCATGAGCGCCATGGAGGCCCGCGAGCACGCCCTTCGCGCCAAGAGAGTCACGGACACGATCTGGAATCTCAAGAAGCCTGTTATTGCGGCTATTCAAGGCTTCTGCCTGGGTGGAGGCCTGGAGTACGCCTTGGCCTGTGATCTGCGGATTGCCTCAGAGGGCGCAAGACTCGGACTCCCCGAAATTAATCTGGGCATCATGCCCGGCAGCGCGGGGACACAGCGCCTGGCGCGACTTATCGGCCTCACCAAGGCGAAGGAACTCTGTTTAACCGGTAGCATGATCGATGCCGGCCAGGCGCTGGCACTCGGTATTCTGAATTCCGTATGCCCCCAGGAGCAACTCCTATCGGAAGCAGCGGCATTGGCTAAAAAAGTCGCATCTAAGAGTCCTTACGCCGTGACCCTGATCAAGTCTTCGATGAACAGAGGGACGGAGATGGATCTGGAGTCGGCGGCGCTTTTTGAAATCGATTGCTTCGGTCTTTGCTTTTCCACGGAGGAGCAGAAAAAGGGAATGGATGCTTTTGTGAACAAGAAGAAATGAATCAACACAGAAGTGGACGAATGGCGGTATCCCGTGATCGCATCGATGATCCAGGGTTCGCGTTCACTCCACCACAAGGAGAATTTAGATGAGTCAGAAAGTTACCGTCATCGGAGCGGGCACCATGGGCTCCGGGATAGCTCAGATTGCGGCCGAGGCCGGGTTCGACGTGACCATAGTGGACACCGACCAGAAGTTCGTTGACCGGGGAATCGTTACGATCAGCAAATTCCTCGAGCGTAAGGCCTCCAAAGGGACTATTAGCAAGGAGCAGATGGACGCGAGCATTTCAAGATTGAAGGGAACAACCGACATGAAGGCCGGAGTAGAAGGGGCCGTCATGGTCGTTGAGGCTGTTTTCGAGAAGTTGGAGCTCAAAAAGGACATCTTCACCAAACTCGACAGCCTCTGCCCGAAAGACGTAATACTCGCAAGCAACACATCCACACTAAGCATTAGCGAGATCGCAGCGGTCACCAAAACTCCAGAACGTGTCATCGGGACCCACTACTTCAGCCCTGTACCCCTCATGAAGCTCGTCGAAGTCATCCGGGGCGAAAAAACAGCAGACGCTGTCGCGGAAAAGACGGTCGATCTTTGCAACCAGTTCGGAAAAACCCCCATCGTTGTGAAGGACATCCCAGGGTTCATCGTAAACCGCTTTTTGTGCCTGATTTACAACGAGGCGGCCAACATGATCCACAACGGAGCTGCCTCGGCCGAGGCCATCGACCAGGCCATGAAGCTCGGATGCAACTGGCCGATGGGTCCCACCGAAATCATGGATCTAGCCGGGGTCGACGTCTGCTACTTCGCGATCGACGCGATGTATCAGATGACAGGTCACGAAGGATATAAGCCCTCGACTCTCTTCGAAAAAATGCTCGATGAAAATCTTCTGGGCCGCAAGACCGGCCGCGGCTTCTACAGTTACGAAAAGAAAGCCTGAGGAGCGAAACGTGGAAAAAAGAGAAGTTGTGATTGTTGAGGTTATGAGGACGGCCTTCGGAAAGATGGGAGGCACGCTGAAGGACTTTACAGCAGAGGAGCTAGGAGGAATTGCACTCAAGGGCCTGGTGGAAAGGACCGCGATTTTGGAAAAGGCCCATGTGGATACCGTCTTTGCAGGCTCTGCATTTCACATGGCCCACGCAATAAATGGCGCCCGGTGGGCCACTCTTTACGCGGGGTTGCCTCACACAACGTCCGCCTCGTTTGTGGAATTGCAGTGCGGCTCGTCAATCGATTCCATCAACCATGCCGCATGGAAAATCCTCTGCAATCAGGCCGACGTCGTTATCGCCGGTGGAATGGAGTCCTTCAGCCAACTACCAGTGAAGTTTTCGACGAGCCAGGACCCTTACAGACTGAAGCCCCCCAAGCTTCTTGATTTTCAGTTGGAACCTCCATCGCAAGAGAAACAGACCTATGCACCGTTCGACATGGGGCTAACCGCAGAGAACCTTCAGGTCATGTACAACATCTCCCGGGAGGCGCAGGACGAGTTTGCCTTTCGAAGCCAGTCGCGTGCCAAAAAATGCATCGAGGCGGGGTATTTTACTGATGAGATCGTACCAGTCATGGTTCCCCAGGGAAGAAAGAAGCCGCCCATCGAATTTAAGGTGGACGAGCATCCCCGGTTGGAGCCTCTGGAGAATCTGGCGAAACTCAGGCCGGTGTTCAAAGCGGATGGGACCGTCACTGCGGCCAATGCGTCGGGTTTCAATGACGGCGGCGCTTTCGCACTTTTGATGACCGCCAAATTAGCAGATGAGCTGGGCTACCAGCCGATGGCCAGATGGGTCTGCGGAGCAGAGCGCGGCATAGATCCCGCTATTATGGGCGTCGCCCCCGCCTATGCCATCCCAGTCGCCCTGAAGAGAGCAGGTCTAAAGCTTTCAGATATCGACGTCATCGAGTGCAATGAAGCATTTGCCGTCCAGAATCTTGCCGTCATCAAGGAGTTGGAGAATCAGACAGGCGAAGAGGTTGATATGGAGCGCTGGAACCCTATGGGAGGCGCCATAGCCTTCGGGCATGCCAACGGCGCTTCTGGTGCGAGAATCGCTGGATTCGCGATGCGGTACCTCAACCGCACAGGCGGACGGTACGGAATCTTTTCGGCCTGCTGCGGCGGAGGCCAGGGCGTTGTCACGATCGTGGAGAATATGAGGCTTTAGAGAATTTGGAGAACAGGACCGCTTAATCATCTTTGTTAGGAGTATCAAGTATGGATTTTAGATTATCGGAAGAGCAAGTGATGTTGCAGGACACCGTCAGGCGCATCGCCAAGGAGCAGTTTGCGCCACGGGCTGCGGAGATCGACGCCTCGGAGAGATTCCCGTGGGAGAATTTCGAGATCCTTAAAGACAACGGTCTGCTTGGCGTCAATGTTGCCGAGGAATACGGCGGCGCCGGCGCCGGGCAGTTGGCTCTCCTACTTGTACTTGAAGAGGTCGCCCGTGCGTGTGGCTCCACCTCGGTGATGCTGACGAATCAGGGCCTCGCAAGCGAACCGCTCATGCTAGCAGGTTCTGAAGAGCAGAAGAAAAAATGGCTGTATCGACTAGCGTCGGGCGAGTGTCCCGGCTCCATGGCCATCACCGAGGCCAATGCCGGCTCTGACGTGGCTGGTATGAGCACCACGGCAACGAAGACCAACGGAGGCTGGGTCATTAATGGCTCGAAGATCTTCATCACCCAGGCCGGCGTATCGGGGATAATCCTGGTGATCTGCTACACGGACAAATCAAAAGGGAACCGGGGAATGAGCATATTCGTCCTGGAAAAAGGCGCCAAGGGGATGAACGTCGGCAAGCCGGAACACAAGTTGGGCATCCGTGGCTCCGACACCCGGGAAGTTCATTTCGAGGACTGCTTTGTGCCCGACGACCAGATGATCGGTCCCGAGGGCAGTGGCTTCAAGGTCCTCATGAAAACCTTCAATTTCTCCAGGCCCAACGTGGCCGCCCAAGCTCTCGGCCTTGCACAGGGTGCGTTGGATGCGTCTATCGGGTACGCGAAGGAAAGGGTTCAGTTCGGCCAGAGCCTGGCCTCCTTCCAGGGAATGCAGTGGATGCTCGCTGAAATGGCTCTTGCCGTCGAAACAGCGAGAACTCTCGTCTATCGCTCCGGCGCGATGATCGACACCGAACCGGATTCTCCGGATATCCCGAAGATCGCCTCCATGGCAAAGTGGTATGCCTCGGATGTGGCGATGAAGGTAACGACGGACGCTGTGCAGATTTTCGGGGGCTATGGCTATACGAGAGAATATCCCGTCGAGAGAATGATGAGGGACGCGAAGATTACCCAGATCTACGAAGGGACAAACCAGATACAGCGGATCATCATCGCAAACCAGTTGCTTCGATAGAATCGAAGAAACTCCTGCTTATGATTTCAACCTTCCTTTCTTGATATGCGGAGAGGGCCTGAAAGCCCTCTTCGCAAGGGATCAAAGCGAGGAGCAGGTACGAGCAATGATGTGGCAGGTTGGCTAGAGCCCGATGAAAGAGTCCAATAAAATATTTGGAGGGAAGAATATGCCAAATCAGTCCGTTGCGCTAAATTACGTCGAACCAACTCCTAAACCGGAGACCGGTTGTCGGTGGTACATTGTCGTTTTATTGGCAATGGGAACAGCGATTA
>Ga0326727_10027216_pt1 | contig 10518 bp, 8 predicted proteins | sample MB2enrmetagenome_FD_207643 | JGI IMG/M metagenome (GOLD analysis project Ga0326727, IMG submission 207643) | Lab enriched peat soil microbial communities from McLean, Ithaca, NY, United States - MB29MY | ecosystem: Environmental > Terrestrial > Soil > Wetlands > Peat | place: USA: New York...
CCGGTAGGGATGACGAAGGAGACAATCCAGCGGGGCACGCCGAACTCTTCCATGCGCTCCATGGCCAGGGGCAGGGCGGCCTCGGAAGATGTGGTGGCAAAGCCGAGGGCGGCGGGCTCGGCGATGGCGGCAGCAAAGCGGCGCAGAGGGACGCGGAAGGCCAGCAGGATGGGCGCCAGCACCAGCACCGCGAAGACGATCAATGTGGCGTAGCAGGTGACGGCCAGCTTGGCCAGCGGCAGCAGGGTGAGCAGGCCCGTGCTGCCCACGGTGTAGGCCAATGCCGCGCCCGCGGCCACGGGCGCCATATACATGATGATGCGGGTCATGCGGAACATGGTTTCGGTGAGCGACTGGAGAACGGCCACCAGCGGCGCGCGCCTGGGCTCGGGCAAGGTGGCCAGCGCGGTGCCAAAGAGCAGGGCGAAGATGGCGACCTGCAGAATCTGGTTCTGCGCCACCGCGGCGGCAATGTTCTCAGGAAAGATGTTGAGCAGAATCTCCTGCCATCCGGCCTGGTGGGCGGCGGGGACAACGGCTTGAATGGCGGCGGGCAGCGTGACGCCCACCCCGGCCTGGGTGAAGTTGATGGCGACGGCGCCCAGGATGAGGCCGAGGGTGGTGATTACCTCAAAGAAGAGCAGGGCCTTGATGGCCACGCGGCCCACGCCGCCCAGCTGGTTGTGGCCGGCAATGCCGGTGACGATGCCGCCAAAGATGAGCGGAGCCACGATCATGCGGATCAGGCGGAGAAAGATGTCGCCCAGGAAGTGAGTTTGGGCGGCGAACTGCGGAGCGTCCACGCCCACCTCGACGCCGGCCAGCATGGCCAGGAAGGTCCACACCAGCAGGGAGCGGCGGCGCAGGGCGAAGGGGATAAACAGGCCGAAGCCCGCCCAGCGGAGGGCGACTGCCCACTCCGCTGGAACGGGAAAGAAGCCGGCCAACAGGCCCGCCGCGAGGAGCACGGCGGCTGCCGCAGACAGGATGCGCGGCAAGGCGCCGGCCGCCGGCCGAAGGGAGGGCGTTGCGTCAGGAGTCATGGATGGACCTTGAGAGCTCAAGGTGACCATTATCCCCTGTTGGCTCAGGCCAGGTCGAAAACCAGCACTTCAGCGCCCTCGGGGCCGGCGGTGATGGCGGCTGCGGCTTCGTCGCTGAGGGCCAGTCCGTCGCCCTGCTCCAGGGCCAGGCCGTTGACTGTGGCCGAGCCGCGGGCCATCTGCACCCAGCCGTACTTGCGGTTGGTGAAGGCGTGCGAGGCGGTGGTGCCGGGGCTGAGCCGGGCCGCATGAAGCTCAGTGTCGGCCACCCAGGGCAGGCTGCCCTCGCGGCCGTCGGGCGAGGCCACCAGATGCAGCCGGTCAGGCTCTTTCGCGATGGGAAACGTCTTTTGCCCGTAGCTGGGCGCGATGCCCTCAACGGAGGGCTCGACCCAGATTTGCAGCAGGTGAACCGGCTCGGTCTCAGAGCCGTTGAACTCCGAATGGCGGATGCCCGTGCCGGCCGACATGTGCTGCAACTCGCCGGGACGGATGATGCCGCCGGAACCGATCGAGTCCCGGTGGGCCAGCGCGCCCTCCAGAACATAGGTCACGATCTCCATGTCGCGGTGGGGATGGGTGCCAAAGCCCTGGCCGGCGGCGACGCGGTCTTCATTGATGACCCGCAAGGCGCGGAAACCCATGAATTTGGGGTCGTAGTAGGTGTTGAAGCTGAAGGTGTGGAAGGTGTCGAGCCAGCCGTGATTGGCGTGGCCGCGATCTGCGGAACGGCGCAGGGAAAGCATGGGGAAATCCTCGTCTCTGCTGCCGCGTATGCGCTGTTTGCGCCAGGCCAACACTGTTGTTGCGTTGTTATCTAAATAGACAACAAACTCATACGCCAGTGCGGACTTGGTAAACAGAAGCGGCAACACAAATATGGATGCTGTCCCAGGGAAAAGGTTGCAGAAGGGGACGCTGGGGCTGCCGTTGGTCCGGCGCCCAAAAGCGAATCAGCCCTTGGCGACGGCCGGAGCCGGGGCGGCTGTCGGCGCTGCGGCGGGCGCTGCGGCCGGGGCCGGCGCAGGAAGGCTGTCGTTGGAAGTGCTGGCTTCGTTCTTGCCCGAATAATCGTTCACGTACCAGCCGGAACCCTTGAATTTAAAGGCCGGAGCGGTCAGCGGGCGCTCCAGCAGACCCTGGCAGTTGGGACACACAAGCTCTGGCGCGGAGCTGAAGTGCTGAATCTTTTCAAAGCGATGACCACACTGGGTGCAGCGATAGGCATATAACGGCAAGGCTCTTTACCTCTTGGGGAAAAAATAATCCACTCCCCTATTGTATCGGCAGGACGGCAATTATAGGTAAACGCCGTCCTGCTGGAGGTTGCTTTGAAGCCCAGGGTCAATGCACGGCAACCAGAACCGATGCCGAGTGGTTTTCCCATTCCAGGGTGATTTTGCCGGTGGTGCCGCCCAGGTCGGTGATGGTGTACTTGAGTTCCTCGACCATGGAGAGCGGCTTGGTCATGGTCATCTTCACGCGGCCCAGGTCCTGGGTCTTGTCATAGCTCAGGCCCCACTGGCCGGTCTGCTTGCTGACGATCAGTTCCCAGGCGTCGGGATCGGCGATGTCGACAAACAGGGTGTAGTCGCCCTTGGGGACGGCCAGACCGCCGAGGGTCAAATCCGCATCGGCGTGCAGCTTTGTGGCGGCGTTGGCGCCTGCCCGCCAAACCGGGTAGTTGGGGTCGTGGCTGATGCGCCCGTCCTTGCCGAACAGTTTGCCCTCGCGGCCGTTCACCCTGGGCGAGTTGTAGCTGATGCTGATGGTCTTGCCGGCAATGGTGGCTGTCTCGGTCATCGGCGGGCTCTTGGGCGGGCCGGGCTGGGCAAAGGCAACACTGACGGCGACAAGCAGGCCTGTGCAAACTAAGAGACTCTTCATGGGTGAAATTCTCCTCGATGGCGAGTATAGGCCGACAAGCAGATGCTCTGGAAGCGGGGATTTCAACGGCCTGCCTGGCCGGCGATGGAGGCGCACGGGGCAAGCGGCGCATGGGGTGCGTTATACTCCGGTACGCAACAAAATCAAGGAGGTTTCACGATGCGTTGGCAAGCAATGATGAAGATGCTGGGGGCTAGTTCCCTGGCCGTGGCCATGCTGGCGGCGCCGGCAGCGATGCAGGCGCAGGGCAGCGACACGATTCTCAAACCCGCCGACATGCAGAAGCTGGTGCCGGCCATGGTGTTCTATCGCGGGCAGGCGGCCAGCACCCAACTGCGCAACTCCGGCGGCGTCAAGTTTGCCGACGGCTTCTATGTGCTGGCCACGATGGTCGACACCAGCGGCTACTCGAGCGGCGTGCAGGCCAAGTATCAGGCCTACTTTATTACTGAGGTGCCCATCAAGGTGGGCGGCGAGAACCTGGCGGCGGGCGTCTATGGCGTAGGGTTCGTGGGCGACAAGTTTCTGGTGACCGACGTGGGCGCGCATGACGTGCTGACAGTGGCCACGGGCGACGATGCCGGCCTCAAGCGGCCCATGCCGCTGCAAGTGGTGGCCGACCCGGCGGGCGGCTTCCGGCTCTACGCCGGAAGGAAGTATGTGAGCTTCAGCCGGTAGCGGGTCAGGGATCAGGGACTAGGAACTAGGGAATAGGGAATAGGGACGGGGCGCCGCTTGTCTTGCTTTGGAGACAGGAAGCGTCCCGTCACCGCGTTTGCGCGGCTTTCGCTTTGGCTGGGCGGAAGGGCAGGTAGAGCAACAGGAACAGGGCCAGGGCGACACCCTCGGAGGCCAGGATGTACCAGGGCCAGGGGCCGAGAAGATCGAGGGTCGACACGGTGACCGGCTTGGCGCGAAGGAACATGTAGTCCGTCTTGAAGGCGAAGTCGAAGGCGCCGACGAGGGCGGCAAAGAGGTTCAGGGCCAGCATCGCCCTGCCCACCGACCCTGGCCGCGGCCGCGCCTGGCGGGACCAGACCAGGTAGAGAACGGCCGTGACCAGCAGGCCGTGGTCGGCAAAGAATTGCACCGAGAGGAAGAGCGTGGAGGCTGCCGTCAGGTTGGGCGTCAGCAGCGACATGGAAGCGCCGGCCAGGGCAAAGTAGTAGGCCAGATCGAAAGCCAGCGGACTGAGCGTAAGCAGGGCGGCGACGACCAGCCACAGCGCGGCGTCGCAGAGCTCCAGCGGCATGTGGTGGGGAAACATCGGCTGGCCCTGCCAGGGGAAACTTCCGTAGTACGCCACTGTGCACAGCAAGAGAAGGACTGCCAGGGCAAAGCGCAAGGCGCGCGAGCCGGGCGGCAGGCGGCGCTGGAGCGCGGCCAGCAGGACTGCCAGCAAAGGGACCGCAGCGAGGATGAGAAGGTGCACAAGTCCAAACAGGTGAAGGTGGGCTGGCATGCGGCTCCGGGCTGTTCTGGGGGCAGGGTGAGGCTGGCGGCATTGTAGAACGGCGGCGCCGGGGCAGGCCAACCGAGGGCGGTTGCGGACCGGAGTTCCTTGCTTTTCCCCGGTTCCGGAAGCGGGACCTGATGATTGGCTCAGGGCAGGCTTTGGGGCAGCCGCCACGCGGTGATGAGTTCAGATCGTGGGGATGTGGGCACCCAGCCGATCACGCGACGCGGACGCAAGCGCTCGATCGGCCTTGAGGGTTGGGATGAACCGAAATCCGGATGTCCTGGCCGAGGAGCAGGAGGAAGCGCAACAGCCTCTCGATGGAGAACCCGGTCAAGCGGCCGCGAAGAAGAATCGAGACTTTGGGCTGGTCGATTCCCAGCAGTGCGGCGGCTTTCTTCTGGGTGAGCTTGCGCTCCTTGATGATTACGGAAATCTTGTTGGCCAGTTCGGCCTTGGCCAGCGCCTCTTCGGGGTTCGGCACGCCGAGGTCGGCGAAGACGTTTCCGCTGCTGACTACGTAATCCACTTCTTGCTTCGGCATTCTCTAGGCCTCCCGTTCGCGGTCGATTTCGATGGCTCGTTGGAGCCTCTGTTTCACAAGCTCGATCTCGTGCTTGGGTGTCGCGATTGCCTGCCTGGACTTCTTCTGAAAGGCGTGCAGGACGTAGACGGCGTGCTCCAGCCGAACGGTGTAGACCGTACGAAAGGTGTCGCCGCGGTGGTCCGAGACTACTTCCAAAACGCCGCCCTTGAGGCTTTTCAGCGGCTTGGCATCCGGGTGCTTGTTGCCCATTTGCGCCTGATAGAGCGCGAACCCAATGTGGCGCTGCACCGGATCGGGGAATCCGGATAGAACGCGGTGCGAGTCGCCAACGAAGAGCAGGTCTTTCATCGTGCAGTTTCGCTCTGTGATGAATATGCCAGATTTGGCATGAGACGTCAAGAAGAGTTGGACCGAGGGGGTTTATGCGATCCCAGGTCCCGAAAGCGGGACCTGGGGCACGCGGCATAAAGCACAGAATTCTATAAACACAGAACGCGGACCTTTCGGCCCGCGTCCTTGCTTGGTTTGAATTGTTGTTGGTTGTTGCGGCACGGCTAAAGTTGTGCCCTTTCAAAGCGCCGGATTCGTGCCAGCCCACCCTAGGCGCAAAAACAAAGACGCGCCGAGGGTGGGGCACCCAGTTGCTTACGCTTTGGCGGGGACGGCGGCGGCGAGGCGCTCCTTCATCAGTTCGTGGCCGTGGGCGAAGAGGTCTTCCTGGCTGAGTTTGCCGGAGGCTACGTCGGCCAGGATGGACTTCTGGGCGGCGTACTCGCGGTTGACGATGCCGGCCTTGGACTGCAACATGCGCCAGGCCTTGCGGCGCTCGATGCAGAACATCACTAACTGGCGGCTGAGGGCGTAGTACGTGGTCTTGCCTTCGTTCTCGACCGTGATGCAGACGCCGAAGTCGGGGATGAAGGCGAGGTGGGTGGGGTCGAGATAGCGGCGATAGACCACGTCCTGCTGGGTGATGCGGACGAGCATGTTATCCAGCGGGATGAGCTTGGCCGCGGCCTCGGGCTTGACCTTCTTCAGGTGGTTGCGGAAGCGGGCTTCCGTGGTGCACCAGTGAGCCACCGTGTAACGGGCGGTTTCGCCGGTGGCCTTGTTCTTGGTCTCGTACCAGTCGAGATCGATGGACGGGTTGCCCTTGATGTCCAGGGCCTCCTGGTAGGTTTCGCCGAGGCGGGGGTTGAAGACAAATTCAGGCACGCCGCGGGAGTCGCGGACGCGCTGGGCCTGGAAGAGGGCCATGTCGTCGGCCACGCCGTGCTCGGGCTGGCAGGTGGTGAAGGCCTGGATGAAGAGGGTGCCGCGGTACTCGAGGCCGTCGAGAATGGCGCGGTAGAGCTTGGGAGCGTTGGCCATGGAGACCTGGGCCACGAACGGCGAACCGTGCCCGGCCAGGAAGGTTTCAGCCACCGTCTTCTTCTCAGTGTTCTTGCCCTGGGTGGCCGCGCCATAGGTGTTCATGTCGCCGCCGCCGAGCATGGGGGAGGAGTCAGAGTTCTGGCCGCCGGTGTTGGAGTAGACCTGGGTGTCAAGCATCAGAACCTTGACGTTGGGGCGGTTCTGAAGGATGACCTTGGACATGTTCTGATAGCCGATGTCGCCCATGCCGCCGTCGCCGCCGACGCACCAGACCTTGGGCAGCTCGACGATCTCCTGATCGGTCATCAGGGCATCGGTGAAGTGGCTGAGGTGGTAGTACTCCTCGTCGCTGATGACCTTGCTCTCACGGTTGAGGAGCATGTCGGCCAGGCGCTCGGGAATGACGGAGCGGCGGGCGTGATCGACGATGAAGCTCTCGCCCATGAGCCAGCCGACGGTGACGCCATCCTGGAAGAGGGAGTTCATCCAGGGGTAGGGGTGGGGGTTATTCGGAGCCGAGGACCCGTAGACGGTGTTGCAACCGGTGTGGGCGGCCATGGCCATGACGCTCATGCCGTTGGCCAGGCGGCCGTCGACGGCTTGCAGGTTCTTGTGGTTGAAGGCCTCGGTGAGCAGGACGGCGGCGATGGCCTCGACCAACTGAGCGTCAGTGAGGGCGCCGTGCTCGGCCTCGTAGGCGGCGATGCGCGCCTTGGTGTCCTTGATGTCTTCGCCGCCCAGGCCGAGGACGAGGTGGGCGATGGCCTGGCGGAGCAGGGCGTATTCGGCGGGATTGCTCTCCTTCAGAGCGGCCAGCCTGGCTGCGCCGGTTTTCTCCAGTTCGCCGGCCTTGGCCAGGAAGCGGTCGCTCTTGGCGTGGAAGACGGGGCGCATGTAGGCCTCAGTGACGGCGGAGATGGAGCGCAGGACGCTCTTTTCACCGCAGCCGGCGCAGGCGCCGTCGCCCGAAACCAGGGCATCGTAGTTGGAGCGCACCATGAGCATGTTGCGCAGGGTCGCGGTTTTGGAGTCGGCGGGGTTGCTGGCGTTGAAGAGGCCGAGGTACTTCTGCGAGGTGTCGGGCAGCAGGTCGAGGAAGCCGGTGCCGCTGGTGTGCTCGGCGTTGATGTCCAGGGTTTCCGGAACCATTTTCAAGGCATTGTGGTCGCCGCAGGCGGTGACGCAGGCGGCGCAGCCCTTGCAGAGATCGCTGACGAAGATGGAGAAGACGCCGCCCGAGCCGGGGGCCTTGCGCTCCGGCGAGCTGAAGATGGCGTTGACCTTCTGATAGGCCATCGGCACCTTGGCAATGATGTCAAAGAACTGCTGCCTGGAGGCGGCAGAGAAGCCGTCGATGTGGTCGGTGACTTCGCGGAGGATGGTGGGCAGGGGAGTGCCGGTTTTGGCTTCGGCGACCATGCGCTGGCGGGCCTGCTTTTCGATCTCCGGCAGGGCGCCCAGGAGCTTGGCGCGGTCTGCGGCGTCGGCCACGTAGTAGCGGACGGCAGTGGAGAGCAGGGTGCTCAAGTCCTGCGAGGTGTTGGGCAGGGCGGTATCCGGGCAGACGGAGATGCACTCCATGCACTGGGTGCAGTTTTCCGGAATGTAGAGCGGGGTTTCGCGTCGGGCGACGTATTTTGAGGCGGTGTCGCCGGTGGCGGCGGCAATCATGCCCATGGCGGCGAGCGGCGTGGAGGGCTGGTCGTAACCGTAGTGGGAGCGGAACTCGGCGTCGAAATGGGCGATGGAGGCCAGCGGAGTGCGAGCAGCCTGACCGGCGGGCAGCGGGTGGGAACGGCAGCCGGTGCCGCAGGAGCCGCCGGCAGTGGCGAGTTCCAGGATGGGCATGAGGGCCTGCCCGCGCAGGGTGGAGTGGTCAGTCGCACTGAGCGCGCCGATCTTGATTTCCTTGACCTGATCGTAGCCCTGCATCATGACTTCCATGTTGGAGGCGACCACGGCTTCGCCCAGCTTGCCGAACTTTTTCACGTACTGCTTTTCGACGACGTCGCGATACTGCTCCTGGGTGATGCCGAACTCCTGGAGCAGAGTGCTGACGGCGAAGAAGGCGCCGAGGAAGGCGTTGCCCTGCATGCGGAGCTGGAGGTCGGCGCGGTCGGTGGCCTTTTTGGCGATTTCAAAACCGGGCAGGGTGAAGACGCGGATGTGCTTGTCGATGATCTGCTTGCGGGCCCAGAGGGGGAGCTGCTCCCAGGCCTGTTCGCCCTCCTGATCGGACTCCCAGACCAGGCTGCCGCCCTCGGCCATGCCGTCGAGGGGGTTGGTGTGGGTGAAGGCCTTGGGGTCGCAACAGAGGACGACGGTTACGTGGCGCAGGTCGCAGTTGACGCGGATGCGCTCCTTGGCGGCCACCATGAAGTAGCTGGTGGGTGCGCCCTTCTTCTCGGAGCCGTACTTGGGGTTGGCGCTGACGTGGATGACTTCCTTGGGGTTGCCGAGGTCGTCGCGCTCGCCATCGCGCTCAAAGATCAGGTCGTTGAGGTCGCCGAGGATGGCGCCCAGGTTTTTGCCGGTGGTGATGGCGCCCCAGCCGCCGATGGAGTGGAAGCGCACGGCGACGGCTCCCTCGGGCAGCAGGGAGGGGGTTTCGTCGCCAATGACCGCGTAGGGGTGGTCGATGCCGAGGACGAAGAAGCTCACTCCATCCGACGCGCGCTTGCCGTCCTTGCGCGGGCGGTTGGCGGTGGCGAACTCATAGGCGCCGAAGACGTGCTCGGGGCGGAAGTCACGGGAGCCGAGGCCGTAGGAGCCGGAGTAGAACTTGGGGACTTCCGCGAGCGTGATGGCGGGCAGGCCTTCTGCGGATTGGACGGCCTTGGAGAAGGCGGTGCGGATGTCGCGGCCCAGCGGGTTGTCGCCGGCCAGGGGCTCGTCGGTGCGCTCCAGGATGATGACATTCTTTTTGCCCTTGAGGGCGGCCACGAGGGCGGCCTCGGGGAAGGGGCGAATGACGTTGATGTGGATAGAGCCGACGCTGGCGCCGTGCTTCTGGCGCAGGTAGTCGACGGCGGCCTCGACGTTTTCCGCGGCCGAGCCGAGGGAGACGAAAACGGTCTCGGCGTCGTCGGCCCTGTACTTGCTGATGAGGCCGTAGTGGCGGCCGGTCAGCTCGCCGAATTGCTTGTAGGCGTTTTCCAGGAATTCAAGGATGGGCTCGGCGAAGTTGTTGCGCCGGGCCACGACGCCGTTCATGTAGTGTTCCTGGTTCTGCACCGGGCCGAGGAGGATGGGGTTGGTGAGGTCCATCATCTTGGGAACGCGGCGCCTTGTGGGCCCAAACAGACTGCGCTGCGCTTCCGTCGGGCAGTCGATGATGTCGTCGGGGGCGCCGAGAAACTCGCGGATCAGGCCGGACTCGTGCTTGTAGAAGGTGCGCTCGAGATGCGAGGTGAGGAAGCCGTCCATGATGTTCATGCCGGGGGTGAGCGAGAGCTCGGTGACGCGGCGCAGGATGAGGGCCTGGTCGGCGGCCTGCTGGGCGTCCTTGCCGAAGAGCATGATCCAGCCGGTGTCGAGCGCGCCATAGATGTCGTCGTGGCCGCAATGGACGTTGAGGGCGTGCTTGGTGAGGGCGCGGGCGCCCACTTCGAGCACCATGGTGGAGCCCTTGCCGGGCGCGTGATAGTACTGCTCGACGCCGTAGACCACGCCCTGGCCGCTGGTGAAATTCACCACCCGCTTGCCGCAGACGGAGTGGGCAATGGCGCCGCCCTGGGCCGCGTGCTCGCCTTCGGTCTCAATGGCGATGGTGTTGTTTCCAAAGACGTTCAAGTGGCCTTCGGCATAGGCCTGCTGGAAGAGCTCGCCGCCCTCGGTGGATGGCGTGATGGGATAGAAAACCCCGGCGTCGGCGATGCGCGTCTCGGTGTGGTAAGAAACCAGCTGATTTCCATTGGCGGTGACCCGAATGCCTGGGTAACGAGCAGCAACCTTCATAAGACCCCCTATAAAGTCCGTTGTTTGTTCGATGCGTGAGGCGCGCGGTGGGGACTCTTTCTATTTCCTTTATCCGGCCTGCCGGACCCCGCAAAGGGCCGCGTCCCGATTGAGGTTTTCCAGTGCCGCGCGGAAGCTCTGTGCGGGAGCTTTCGCCGGTCACTTGCGGGTTCGAAAAGAGGGAGCGAAATGCGCTCGCCGGGCCGCGAATGTTTGGCGGACCCGAACGAATGACGTAGCAAGTGTACTGGCCG
>Ga0326727_10027217_pt1 | contig 10517 bp, 12 predicted proteins | sample MB2enrmetagenome_FD_207643 | JGI IMG/M metagenome (GOLD analysis project Ga0326727, IMG submission 207643) | Lab enriched peat soil microbial communities from McLean, Ithaca, NY, United States - MB29MY | ecosystem: Environmental > Terrestrial > Soil > Wetlands > Peat | place: USA: New York...
AAGTGTTCCTTGTGGCTGGCGCGGCAGCCATACTCTTGGGCTACCCGGTTGCGATGTTGGCTATCGGCAGGGATGAGCTCATCTGGCTCATCGGTCATCTGAAGGGCTGGGCGAAGGGGTGCTCATGAGTATTCAGATTACCAGGCCAGGCTGAAGATGGGGGTTTTGGCCTACAACCTCCTGCATATGATCCGGCAGTTCTATGGTTGGGGGGAAGAAGTTAAGCGGTCCATGGACTGGCTGATCAAGCGCTTGATCAAAGTGGGGGCCAGAGTCTCTTATCACGCCCGCAGGTGGTATGTGCCTATCGCCTCCGCTTTTCCACTGGCTCACCATTATCGGGCGGTGCTGGCCTGGGGTCCTTAGGCTCCCCAGCAGTGAGGTATCTTGGGTCTGGGGGTGTGGTATGCGAAAATTTTTTGGAAAAATTACTTTTGTAAGGAAATTTGTGCTATCATGCTGGCTATGGGGCAGACCTCGGGAATTTGTTCGAGGTAAAGCATGATCTCCGATGCTGACGCTCGCCTGCGCGTGAATAGCCAATATCCCCAAAATCCATTTAGCCTTTTCCGGGTCTGGTTCATCGCCTTAGTAGGGTGCATAGCGGGGGCGATTATCCAGGTGTCGGGAGCCCGCCTGGCCGGGGGCAGCCTGGGGATTTTGGGCTTTGCGCCCCTGTTTCTTTATTGGGATCGACGTCTGATGCCGGGCCTGCTGTTCGGTCCCCTCTCCTTCATGTATCTTTTTCATGCCCTGGGCTATGCCATCGGCCCATTGTGGCAGCTTTATCTTCTAGGGCATTTGACTACGGCCATTGAAGATGGGCTGGTCCCGGCCCAGTGGGGGGGAGTCTTGGGATTGGCCACCATGGCCGTTGCTTATCCCCAGATCTTCCAGGCCGTCTCTCGCCGGGTTATGCGGCGGAAGGGGATCCAGAAAAGACAGAAATCGGACTACTTCAGGTGGCCTGGCTACGCCTTGCTCCTTGCCGCGGTGGCGTTCCTGACAGTCAGCTATGGCTTTGTCGTGGGGGCCACAAATCGCCTGGCTAGCCGGGAAACCACGGTTGAGATCGCCACCCTGGTCTCAATGGTGGCAGAGCTGCGCCTGGTGGCGTTTTTTTTCCTGGGATGCGCCGCCGCCCGGCGGCGGGGCTGGTGGCTCCCCCTTTGGGCTTCCATCTTTGGCGGTTTTGCACTCTTTACCTTCCTGGATGGCGGACGGGGGCCGGTGGCCTTCGCCGCCATCTTTTCAGCGCTGGGACTGGTCTGGGGGGGCGTTTCCTACAGAAAGATTATCCTTTGCGGCGCCCTGGCGGCCATCCTCTATGTCCCGCTATGCGGGGTGGTGTTGGTTTACCGGGGCCATTACGGCTCCAACTTGAAAACGACCACCAGTTTCAGTCAAAGGCTGGAAGACATGAAAGAGGCTGCCAATCGCTTTAAGCTGCAGAAGTTGGCTCCTTCGTCTTCCCTTGCGAGTGGTGCTGAAACATTCATGGAAAACGTCACGGCCCAGGCCGTGGATCAGGTTTTTCTCCTGACCCCCCAGAGTATTCCCTTCGCCGGCCTGGAGGGCCTCGAGCGCATAGTATATGCCTGGATTCCCAAGATCGTGATGCCCAACCGTCCCACCACGCCTCACGGGGACGGCAATGAACTGGCGATTCAGTATGGGGCGGCTTATCCTGGCACTACCGGCTCCTATATGCCGGCAGTGGGCGATGGCTACCGGAGGTTCGGCTGGCCTGGAATCGTTTTGCTTTACCTCTTCTCGGCCGCCATCTATGGCCCCATCCTGGCCCTTTGCTGGCATCGCCGGGAGCGGCGGGAAAGAATGGCGATGGTGATATTCCTCCTGTTCAGTGCTCCCGGAATCTGGTCTGCCACCCTGTTGGACAACTTCTACCTTATTCTTTGGACCTTTCCGAAATATTGGATTTGTTTTTGGATGCTGAGCCGGCTGCAGGACAGGCTGGCACAGTTCTCACCTTCTAGGGAACCAAGATCAACACTTCCTCGAAAAAGACGCCTCATCACGGATGTGAGTCAACTGGATGCCATTCGTTAAGAAATCTTTAAGGGAAATAGACGGCTTCAATCTGGCATTGAGTCTGGGGAAGGGCAGCGTGCACTGACTTCAAGTTTGATGGAAAACCGAAATCTACGAGAATATGAAAAACTTGGGTTAATGCCCCATCCTATTCAATATCCAGCCCCGCTTTGGCGGTCATTGGCCAAAACCAAGGGCATCGATATACATGTTTATTTCGGGTCTGATTTCAGCATCAGAGGCTCCAAGGACAAGGGGTTCGGCGTACTTTCTCTTGGGACGCGCCTTTAACCGAAGGTTATCCCCATACATTCCTGTCCATGGATCCGGGAATCAACCGGCCTGGGGATGTAAGATTAAATATGGCTGAATTTAAACAAAAACTTTTAGAATTCCAGCCTGACTACGCCTTGTTAAATGGATATTCTCCTTTGCCTTTTTATCTTAAAGCCTTACTTGCCCTGCGCTTGCTTGGCATACCAATTTTGATGCGGGCCGAGGCGACCGATGTGGCGGGGCAAAGAAGCGCCAGCAAACGATTCGGGCGCAACGTCTTCCTAAAAATCCTTTACAGTTAGATAGCCGGATTTTTGGCTGTTGGTTACAATTCACGCCATCATTATAGGTCCCGGGGGATACCAAACCATGAGAATCTTGTATGTCGGGCCACTTATGCAAGGGGGTACTTGTCTGCAGCGGCTGCAGGTATTTAAGGAGTTGGGGTATTCTTTAATTTCGGTTAATTCTGCCCCCAACTGGGCGATGAAAAATATAAGACCGCCCCTGTATTACAGGGTTATTAACAAGTTTAGCGGTCCTCCTGATTTTCCCCGGGCAAACAGGCAAATCATACATTTGGTCCGCCAGGATAATTTTGATATATTATGGGTGGATAAAGGGCTAGGGATTAAACCCGCAACTCTCAGGAAGGCTAAGGAATTGAGCCCAAAAATAACGATTGTCGGGTATTCTCCGGATGACATGGGCTCCAAGCATAATCAATCAAAAAACTTCCTGGCTTGCTTGCCATACTATGATTGGTATTGCACCACCAAAACTTATAATGTCCAGGAGCTAAAAGACTTGGGCTGTCCTAGGGTGATGTTCACCGGCAATGCTTACGATCCTCATACCCACCATCCTATGGACTTATCTGCCGAAGAAAAGAAGAGGCTGGGAGGTCCGGTGGGTTTCATAGGTTCTTATGAAGCGCAGCGGGCCGAATCCATCTATTTCCTGGCGGAAAATAGCGTCCGGGTCAGCGTGTGGGGGGACGGCTGGGCCAGAAATTGCAAAGTAAGAAATCCTAATCTGAGTATAATGGGGCCATCCCAATATGGCGATGATTATGCCAGGATAATCTGCTCCTTTGATATTTGCTTAGGTTTCTTGAGGAAGATAAATCGAGACCTGCAAACCACGAGGACCATCGAGATTCCGGCCTGCAGCGCCTTTATGCTGGCGGAAAGGACCAGCGAACATTTGGAGTTATTTGAAGAGGGGAAAGAGGCAGCATTTTTTGCGAACAATGAAGAATTGCTTGAAAAGGTCAGATTCTATTTGGCCCACGAGTCGGAAAGAAGGCAGGTGGCTCGGGCCGGCCGGGAAAGGTGCCTCAGGGGCGGCTATAGCTATCATGAAAGGCTAAAAGAAATAATGCGGAATATAGAAGAGTATATGAAATAAAAGAGAATTTAAGTTAGCTTTAAACGGTTTCCAAGTCCATGGTATTGATTGCCTTCCGGTCATGGTTTCAAGAGCTCAACACGTTATAAATGAAGTTAAGATTTTTCATCAGATAAAAGCAAGCGTTGAACTGGCTGATATTTTTGAGTACAACTCTACCGTTCTATATGATATGTGCTATCATTTTGGCGTTGTGGAACATTATTTAGATAAACTACAACGTCAAGAGTTATGGGGTAAACTATATAATATTACTAGGGCAGGAGGATATATTGTATCGGTAGTTCCTTGTGGACAGCACATTATGCGGAAAATGATGAAAGAACGAGAGTTAGGTGGATATAGGATATCCGAAATTGATTATTGTATTGACTCTCATATAGAGGAGTTCGAAAAGGCTTGCCTCTATAATATTCATGCTGATCCTCATTGCTATTTTGGTTTTTTAGGATCACATCCATCGAAATTAATTTCAAAATGTCTTCATCCTGTTCTATTTATCTTAGAAAATGGTTTAATTCCATATCTGCCGATTAATAATAATATCAAGGAACATTATGCAAGCACACTGGTTGTCATTGGAAGAAAGAAATTTTAAGGATCTGTTTTTTTGTAATCTAACAGATTAATCATTTTTATCTTGGGAGTTGATAGTGATCAAGGTGTTACTAATCAGTGCATAAAATAGTTTGCATCATGGTCTTGAATGGATTATTATTTGGGCATGGAAAGGATCGATGCCCGCTCCATTTCTGCTGCAGCCCAAGAAAGGATCCGTCATTTGGCGGTTAAGGCCGTGCTGGCAGGTAAGAAGCAAGTAGAGGTGGCCAGACTCTTTGGCGTTACCCGCCATGCGGTGGGAAAATGGGTTAAGGCTTATCATAGTGCTGGTGCCAAAGGGCTTAAGGCAAAACCCAGAGGGCGGCCCAAAGGCGGATCGCTGCTGCCGTGGCAGGCTGCTCAAATTGCCAAGACGGTGGTGGACCATTACCCTGATCAGCTCAAATTGCCTTTTTACCTTTGGACTCGAGAGGCGGTCTCCTTGCTGATCAGACGCCGGTTTGGGATTCGGCTGTCGGTTTGGACAATAGGGCGCTATCTGTCTCGCTGGGGTTTTACCCCCCAGAAACCGGTGCGCCGAGCCTTTGAGCAAAAACCTGAGGAGGTCCGCCGGTGGCAGGAAGTGGAATACCCCAAGATTCGTAAGACCGCCAAACGGGAGAAGGCCCATATTTATTGGGGTGATGAAATGGGACTGAGATCCGACCATGCTGTAGGTCGTTCCTATGGCCTGCGGGGACAGACTCCCGTAATTGTCGGCACCGGCAGGCGGTTCGGTTGCAACATGATTTCGGCCATTACGAATCTGGGGCGTTTGAATTTCATGGTCTTCAAAAAGCGATTCGAGGCGGAGGTTTTCCTGGAATTCCTCCGGCGCTTGGTGCGTCAAAGCAGCCGCAAGGTCTTTCTCATTGTTGATCGTCATCCGGTCCATCGCTCCAGAAAGGTAAAGAACTGGCTTGCAGAAAATGCTCAGCGAATACGCTTATTTTTTCTCCCTGGCTATAGTCCCGAACTTAACCCCGACGAGATGCTGAACCAAGATGTCAAAAGCAATGCCGTGGGAAGAAAGTGCGCCGCCAATCTGGAGGAAATGCTCAAAACTGTTCGAAGCTTCCTCCGCCGGCGCCAACTCCAACCTCATATCGTGACTCGATATTTCTCGGAGAAACATGTCCGATACGCCACACCATAAATTGCAATCAATTTAATGCTCCGAGTAATAATAGCCAGCGCCGGGCGGTTGGTCTGGCTGACCGCGGTGGCCCCGGCCCTTTGGACCTGCTTGCAGGCGGTTCGCCATTCCGACCGGGGCCTCAAGGACCTGGGCCCATTTTTCTACGCCTAGGCGGTGGAGTAGCTGGCCACAATGGCAGGCCACCTTCGCCATCATGAAATTATTTGTTAGGGAGCGGCGGAGTTCCGCATTGAGATGAAGGTGACTATCTCTGTCTTGGGGCGCTTTCATGCCTTTTATCTGGCCAAGGAACTTCGGAGTCACGGCTGCCTGGAGCGGCTCATCACCAGCTACCCGGTATTCGAGACGGTGAAATACGGGATTGACCGGGAGCGCATCTGCTCCCTGGTCATTAACGAAATTCTGAACCGCGGCTGGCTCAAGGCGCCGGCAATGCTGAAAAGGCACTACAACGCCCAGTATCTGGTAGCCGAGCTTTTCGACCGCCATGCCGCCCGGCATCTCCCTCCCAAGCCGGAACTCCTGGTGGGCTGGAGCTCCTTTTCCCTCCACACCCTGCGCCGGGCCCGGGAATTGGAGGCCAAGACCGTGCTGGAACGCGGCTCCAGCCATATCGTTGAGCAGGATGAAATTTTGCGGGAGGAATATGCACGGCTCGGCTGGCGTTGCCTCAAGGTGCCCCATCCCAAGATCATGGACAAGGAACTCCTGGAGTACCAAGAGGCTGATTTCATCTCGATTCCGTCGCTCTATGTCAAAGAGACCTTTCTGCAACGGGGGGTGCCGGCGGCTAAACTACTGCACGTGCCCTACGGTGTGGACCTCAGCAATTTTTATCCGATTCCCAAAGTGGATAAGACTTTCCGGGTCATCCATTGCGGCGAACTCAGCCTGCGGAAGGGGGTCCATTATCTCTTGCAAGCCTTTTGGGAACTCAAGCTGCCGGGGGCCGAGTTATGGCTCATCGGCAGCCTGACCGAGGAGATCCGTCCCTTTCTGAAGCAATTCGCCTCTCCGGCTATCCGGCACCTGGGGCACTTTCCGCAACCGGAATTGCATAAGTACTATTCCCAGGGCTCGGTCTTCTGCCTGGCGTCCATTGAAGACGGCTTTGGCATGGTTCTAGTTCAGGCCATGGCTTGCGGCCTGCCGGTGATCACCACCACCAACACCGGGGGGGCCGACCTAATCCGGGAAGGCCAGGAGGGGTTCATTATCCCCATCCGAGACGTGGCCGGGCTAAAGGTCAAGATTCTCTATCTTTACGAGAATCCGGAGGAGGATCGCCGCATGGGAGAGGCCGCCCGGAGGCGGGTGCGAACCGGGTTCACCTGGGCGGATTACGGCGACAAGATGATAGCCTGCTATCGGAGAATTCTGGCCGGTGAGGGAGCGGACCAGGCGCTTTCGGGTGAAAATGCCGAGGCGGTCCGGATGGGGGATAGCTGAGACCCGATGGTCCAATTTGCCCAGCAGGACTGGCTGGCGCAGCACCGCCAGCAGAGTAAAGGGCGGGTGCAGGGGGCCGCTTACTTCTTTTTACGCCCCCTTTATTCCCGGCGCTATTCCGGTATTATTCAATTATTGATAAGGGGACTTTATGTCTATTATCCGATTTGAGGTAATCCTTTGAATTCTGGATATCCGCGACGAATCTTATTCTATCGCATCGGCCAGATAGGCGATACGGTGATTGCTTTGCCGGCCATGTGGGCTATCCGTAAATATTTCCCAGGAGCTTTTTTGGCGCTGCTTTATGATCAACACGCCGGCAGAAATTACCCCCCGGCATTAAGAACCTTACCGGAACGAGGATTATTCGATGAGTTCTTTTCCTATCAGGCTAACCAGGACGGCGCTCCTTTCTGGAGCCTAATTGGATTTATCCCCCAGATACGCCGAAGGCAGTTTGACACCCTGGTTTACCTGGCCCCGCGCTTTCGCAGCAAACGCCAGATTTGGCGCGATATGATCTTCTTTCGCATGGCTGGAATTACCCGGTTCATCGGACATAGAGGAATGATAGCTTTCAACAAACTCAAGGGCGAAAAGCCCCTGCCTTACCTCGATCATGAGGCCGACCATCTTTTGAGCCGTCTCGGTAGGTCAGGAATTCCGGTGCCCCCGCCGGGCCAGGGTCGCATGAACCTGCTCCTGACGGAGGCGGAGGTGAACCAGGCGAAAGATTGGCTTACCAATCATCTCGGGCTTAATGAACAAAGGATTCTGATTGGCATGGGGGTGGGCAGCAAATATCCGGAGAAGGTTTGGCCAAGAGAACGGTTTGCGCAACTAGGCCGCTATCTAATAGACCAATTAGCTGGGGCGCCGGTCATTTTTGGAGGTCCTGAGGACCGGGAATTAGGGAATAGTTTGATAAACGAGTGGAGAGCCGGAGCCAATGCGGCGGGAGAGTTAACTATTAGACAGGCAGCCGCGGCCCTGTCATCTTGCCGTCTTTATGTAGGGAATGATACCGGTCCCATGCATCTGGCGGCCGCGGTTGGCACCCGGTGCATTGGCATCTTTTCCGCAAGAGATTTCCCGGGCAGCTGGTATCCATATGGGCCCGACCATATAGTCTTGCGGGCCCAGGTTGCCTGTGAAGGCTGCAAGCTCATCGGTTGTCACAATGACCTGGCTTGCCTCAAGCTGATAAGCGTTGGGGATGTTGTAAAAGCTTGTGATAAGGCTTTAAATAATGAAATTTCTAATAAATAGGATAATAAAAGATAAGTTATTAACAATAGGAACAGATATATTATGTCAAATCTTATACACCTATAATTGTGCTTAAGCTTTAACTGATTATAAAAGTCCGAAAACTCCCGGAATCTGTTAGAAATGGTTTGTTAAATAACCAGGATAACTAAATAATGAATAATAAATAATTACTAAGGAACCCTTTTAGATTTCCCTTTCTCTAATGAAAATTCTTTACGTTACTAGTTATTATACCCCGGCTTATGTCTATGGGGGTCCCGTTAAGAGCGTCTCATCAATGTGTAAGGCTTTATCTAGTCTAGGGGCGGAAGTTACTGTCTTCACCACCAACGCAAATGGCATGAAGCGGTTAGAGGTTCCTTTGGAACAGGAAATCCAAGTTGACGGAGTTAAAGTTTATTATTACCCCGTTGTTCCATTTCCCGCTCGGAATTATTTTTATTGCCCGAAGTTGGCTCAAGCATGCAAAAAAAAGACTGCTCAATACGATTTAGTGGTCTTGGAGACCCTTTATACCCATGCAATGGGACCGGCGGTGGCTGCATGTTTGCATGCCAACGTTCGCTATATAGTGCCACTGCGTGGTCAACTCCTTCCCTGGGCCTTGCGACAGAAAAAACTGAAGAAGTATCTTTACTTGGCGTTGCGGGGGAGACCCGTTCTGGACCGGGCCGCCGCTCTCCATTGCACCGATCATGGAGAAGCCGAGGCCGCGGCCAGTCTGGGTTTGCGCTCTCCCGCTTTTATCGTCCCAAACGGAGTGGATGCCTCACGTTTCTGTTGTTTGCCTGAGAGAGGGGGGCTCCGCCGAGATTTGGGGATTCCCATGGATGCCGCATCGTTACTCTTCTTGGGACGCTTACATCGGAAGAAACGGCCGGATATCGCAGTGGAGGCCCTGGCGGCTTCACAGGGATTGACGAAAGAGGTGCATTTAGTGTTGGCTGGGCCTGATGATGATGGTTTGGCGCCATTGCTTAAGGCGCAGGCGCAACGAACTGGCTGCGCCAGTCATCTGCATATAACGGGGCTCCTCCAGGGTGATGAGGTGTTGCAGGCCCTGACAGATACTGACCTCCTACTGATGCCGTCTGAGCCGCAGTCTGAGAATTTCGGGATGTCAGCCATAGAGGCCCTAGCCGCAGGGCTACCTATATTGGCCTCTGAGGGTGTGCCGGTAGGGCGCTGGGCTGAGGAAGCCGGGGCGGGGTTGGTGGCGCCCTGCCGAAGCCAAGACTTTGCCCGGGCAACTCGTGATCTTTTATCAAAACCGGATAAGTTGCAAAAGATGGGAGAGCAAGGTAGTCGGTTAGTAAAAGAACGCTTTGACCTTCCGGTGGTGGCCAGGCAAATGTTGGCGCAATTTAAGGCGGTTATCACTACAGGAAAACCGTTACCATATTAGCTAAGGAAAATAAGAATGTATCTTCTTGGAATCAACGCTTTCCATGGCGACTCTTCAGCCTGTCTCATTAAAGATGGCGAATTTATCGAAGCGGTAGAAGAGGAAAACCAGTCCAATGTTTAATGCGGCGGAACCATTTAAGCATTAGCTAATCCATTTTATAATATTGGTGGTGAGGCTATGGAATATTTTCTTCAATTAGATAATTGGGACGGTTCTGGCTTTGATTATGGGCGCCCCAACTTCTTTGTGTTATTGTGGTTTCTTTGCCAGGAAACATTATTTAGATTTTCGCCAATTCCCTTTTATAGTTTCCGACGATGGTTATTGAGACTTTTCGGAGGTAAGATAGGAACTGGGGTACTGGTGCGTCCCCGGGCGCGATTCCATTATCCGTGGCGAATCGAGATCGGTGATTATTCTTCCATCGGGGACGAAGTTTGGCTATATTCAATTGGCACTATAAAAATTGGGAAACATACAATCATCTCCCAGAAAAGTTTTCTTTGTACTGCTAGCCATGATTATAGCGATCCGTTTTTTAAGACCATAGTCAAGCCAATAGAAGTAGGCAATAGTGTATGGATTGCAGCAGATGTATTTATTGCTCCCGGCGTCTCTGTTGGAGATAACGCAGTAATTGGCGTTCGTTCCAGTGTCTTCGACAATATGCCAGCCGGGATGGTATGTTATGGTTACCCTTGTCGCCCCATAAAAAGTCGAGAACAATAATTGATTTAATAGATAGCCTTACAAATACAAGTTTTTTGATGAAAAACTTGGAAAAAGTGGACTGCATCATCTGCGAGGAAAAGACCGAAACGAGCATAGTGTGGCCGGACCGCGAGCGAGGCGACATCGTGCGCTGCCACTGATGCGACCTGGTTTATC
>Ga0326727_10027218_pt1 | contig 10517 bp, 7 predicted proteins | sample MB2enrmetagenome_FD_207643 | JGI IMG/M metagenome (GOLD analysis project Ga0326727, IMG submission 207643) | Lab enriched peat soil microbial communities from McLean, Ithaca, NY, United States - MB29MY | ecosystem: Environmental > Terrestrial > Soil > Wetlands > Peat | place: USA: New York...
TTGGGAATCTGCAGTTCGCGTTGTCCCAGGCTTAACACCACGTGCGCCTGTTGCGAAACTTTCATCAACATTCCCGGCGGGGGCGTCTGGCGCACCACCTGATTGATGGGCACATCGCTGTAGACGCTGTCCGCGACGCGCAGGATCAGTCCCTTCGCCCGCAGGGCCTGGCTGGCCTCGGCAACGTTTTTGCCGACGAGGTTGGGCATGGTCGTTTCACGCCCATGGATGGCGATGCGCATCGCCGTGATGGCGCTGAGAAAGGCCGCGGAAGCCAGGATGAACACAAGGAAACCCATGCGGCCCAGCCATTCCACTCGTTCGAGAATGCCCATATGCAGGAGTTTCGGACGCCACCTCACTGGCGTCAATTCTTTTCTGGCGCGGAAGTGCGGACCTTGCTGCTCAGCGGTCGTAGGGAAGCGTGCAGCAACGCCATGATAAGGCATTGTCATCCCGACCGGAGGCCCGCGCCTTCTGCGCGCCGGAGTGGAGGGATCGTGGCAGCGTTCTCATCCTTTACTTCCTTCACTTCCCTTATTTCCTTTACTTCCTTACTTCCCACTGAAAACTTACCACCGATAACTCACTTCCCCAGCGGCGGCGCCGGATATTCCGGGAGCTTTTCCTTGCTGGTGTCTGCGCGTTTCACTTCCAGTTCATCGAAAAGGAGCGAAGGGCAGATGATCGTTTGCGGCACGCCGCCCATGCGGTTGCTCACCAGGGGGTCGTTGCCCACGGCGATCAGGTCGTTGCGCAGGGCGCGCACATCCAGTTCATTGAACACCGCGCCGCGCACGAGTTCTTCGTGGCCGTCGCCGGCATACACGCGATAGAGCAGCCGCGGCGAATTGCCCGGCCCCAGCGTGTCCACGCGATACGCATACGGCTTGCTCTCCTCCGAAGCCATCTGCATGATCTGCTTTTTCAAATCCGCGGGCGATTCCGGCTCCGAACTCTTCAGAATCAGCGTGCCGACCGCGGGTTGCGGCGGGGTTCCCGGCGCGGCCCGCCCATGGCCATTGGAAACAGGGAAGTCGCGGATGGGCTGGCGTCCCACCAGGTAGTTCTGTAGCGTGCCGTCGCCGATCAGCGTAACGGCTTGCGACTTTACGCCCTCGTCATCCACGTCGTAGCTGCCCAGCAGATTTTTTCCCTGAAATTGATGAATGGTGGGATCGTCCACCACGCTGGCAAATTTCGGCAGCACACGCGTCTTGTAACTGGTCGCAAACGTTCCCGTGGTGCGGTTAGGCCGCCCGAGTTGCGGCTTGTGCCCCAGGATGTTGCTTCCGATCAGCCCGATGATGACATCGTCGGCGGCATCCGGCGCGAAGAGAACCGGGCCGCGGTAGGATTCCTCCACGATGGGCGCCTCGCGCAGCGCTTTCAGCGTGTCCAGCATCTGCCTGGTTTCTTTCATCAGCGTGTCGTGCGCCGGCAGATCCTCCGGGCGCTCTTCGGTCCAGAAAGGATTGCGGCTGAGCCGCATGCCATCCGCCGCTTGCGTCGCGCCGCCCAGAGTCACCGTCGCGGTGGTGCGGCCAGTGCGCGCGATCGTGCCTTCCGAATTCACGAAATACTCGTTAACGGAAGAGAAGCGCGCCGACGCAGTTACCGATTGCACTTCCGGATACTGGCGATAGAGATTGCTGACGTCCTGCAGCGTGTTGTTCCACGCGGCTTCGTCCACCTTCAGCTTGACCGTAGGGCCCACGGACGAGACCACGGGCGCGCGCGCGAAATCGTCCACGGGATTGGGATCCGCCGTGAATTGCTTCAACGCCGAAAGTTTTTCCGCGTAAGCGTTTGCCGCGGCCTTGTAGGCCTCGTCGGTCAGCAGCCAGATCTGGCGCCGCAGTGCGATGGGATCATCATCGAGCGGCAGGATCGAAGCCGAGCCCATGCCCTGGCCGTAGAAACTGTCCTGCTTGTAGTCGCCGATACGCACCACCACGCGAATCACGCGCAGGTGCGAGCTCTGGCTCTCCCGCAACGCGCCAAACGCGGCCTCCGCGGTGAAGTCGTCCACGTCGTTCACGCGATATTCGATGTAGTAGGGCGCCTGCACCTGGTCCATCTTGAGTTGCGCCTTGGAGCGGTCCAGTTCAGTCAGCAGCGCCTCAAACAAGGCATCGCCCTTCGCGGCATCGTGCGCGGCCGCCGTCGGTCCATCCGCAACGTGGGGCGCCTTTCCGGTGCGCGCAAAAAGCGGCTGCGCCAACGCACATGCCATCAGGAGAAATACCGCTAATGCCAGCCGATTCATTTCACGATTACCCTTCACGGCTTCACCTCCGCCTTGCTGCCGGCATCTTTGCCCGAAGCCGTATTCTCCAATCCCGGTGCGGGAAGAATTGGAGGACGTTCCCGCTCGTGGGCGCGCTTCTGCACTTCCATCTCGCTGAAGAGCATGGCCGGCGCTACGGCAGAAACCGGAACGCTGCCGCTTTCCGCGCCGCACACGCCGTTGAAGACGTGCTGCTTATCACCCGTCGTAATGATGCGCGCCAGCGCCGCCAGCGGCGTTCCCACGATGTCCACGCCGCGCACCAGTTCGTCCGGCCGCCCGTCGGCGTACACTTTGTAAACGATAACCGGGAGCACCTGAAAGGCCTGCGGCAGCGACCTGCGCGTCAGCGTGAAGCCGCCCTGGATGTCGTCAAAATACAGCCCGTAGGGTTTCCCCTGTTTCTTAACCTCTTCAATCAACTTCTCGCGCATCTGCGCTTCCGGCACGGTCTGGCTGGAGGACACAATCAGGTTCCCCTGGCGCCCCGTGGGCATCAATCCTTGTTGATTGCGGCCGTGCCCATTGGACCTGTCGAAACCCTTGATGGGCATGCGCGACATCAGGAAATTCTTCAGCACGCCGTTCTGGATCACTTCCACGCGCTGCGCCGGCACTCCTTCGTTGTCGTACTCGTAGGCGCCGGAGAGTTCCACGCCATCCAGTTCGCGGATCGTCGGATCATCGGCCACGCTGAGAAACGTCGGCAAAACTTCCTGCCCGACCTTCTTGGTGAACGTTTGCCCTTCTTCTTCGTCGCGTTGCCGGTGGCCTTCGAGGCGATGCCCCAGAACTTCATGGAAGAACACGGCTGCGGCGCGCCCGCTGAGGACCGCGGGACCCGCGTAAGGCTCCGCTACAGGAGCAGTGCGCAACGCCTTGAGGTCCGCGGCCATCTTCTCGATCTTGGCGTTCAACTCCGTCTCGCTGGGCAAGCCTTTCGCGGAAGGCGCCTGAAATGTTTCCACGCGCAAAAGGTCCATCCCGTCATCGGCCCGCGTTTGCGCCTCGATCACCAGGCGAGTGGAAGCGCTGGGAATGGTGATCATGGCGCCTTCGCTGGACACGATACGCGAACTCGCCGCGGACACCTGCAAAAACACGGTGGCGAAGTAAACGTCGGGATACTTGCGGAAAACGCCGGAAAGCCGGCGGATTTCGCCTTCCCACGCCGTGCGATCCAGCGGGGGCGGGGTCAGCTTCTCGCCGACGTGCACTTTGGCGTCTTCCTTCGAGAAGTCCGGCGACTTGTCCTCTTCTTCCGCGCGCACCGCGGTGTTCGTCTTCACGTTAAGGAACGCCGGTGCGGCGCGCTTGTAAGCGCGGTCGGTCAACTCCCACAAAACGCGCCCCGTGGCATCCGCATCATTGTCCAGCGGCAACGTGCCGCTGGTCATGCCGCTCTGGCGGCTTTGGCCGTGGGTGTTGTCGAGTGCCGGGCCGCCCACGCGCATGGTGACGTCCGCCGAGCGGCGTTTCACGGCAGTGTTAGTCAGCAGGCCGCCGTAAGCTCCGGCAATCATGATTTGGTCCTGATCGTAGACCGTGTAGCTCAAGTAGTAGGGAGGCGTGTCGCTCTTGGCCAGGTCGGTCTTGGCGCGGTTGAGCTCCGCCTGCATGGCCGCGAGCAATGGATCGGCCGCTGCCGCGGAAGTCGCGTCGGTGGGAACTTTGTCCGTGGCAGTGGCAACGGCGCCCGGCGCGAAGCAAGCCAATTGCGCGGCCAACAGCCAGGCGGCCGCTTGGCGCAGGCGTGGCCGTGGCAGATCACCACCAGCGATCGTAAAAAGGGGATTTGTGTTTCGCGGCTTCCGCCCTTGCGGGCGCACGCTATTCATGGAAGTTCGACTCCTGGTACTCCGTCAGCATTTTTCACCGTGGGTCTAACAGCTTGCTGAAAAACCTCGAATTTGTCATTCCGAACGGAGTCTGCGAAGCGCGATTTTTGCGCCCCGTGCGCTTCGCCGGGGTGAGGAATCTCTCTTTTCTTGGCATCTTGATCGAAGAGGGATTCATCGCACAAAAGACGTGCGATGGAAAATCGCACCTCGCTTCGCCTGCCTGCCGCAGGCAGGCTCGGAATGACGGCGGAACGTGTTTTTCAGCAACCGGCTAATGCGTGAGTATGACTGAGCGTGAGAAGCTGCGCAAATTACACTTTGCCCAAACGTTCACCCGCTTGCAGCCGCGCGCCACGCGCAAACTCGACCGCCGATACTTCCTTGCGTCCTTCCAGTTTGACGGACGTCAGCTCCAATACGCTGCCTTGACCGCAAACCACACGCAAACCGCCGCTGGACGCCAGCAGCGTCCCCGGCGCGGCCTGCTCCCTTTCCTTAGACACCGGCGTGCCCCAGAGGTGGCAGACCTGCCCGCGAAAGTCTGTATAGGCGCCGGGCCACGGCGCAAAGCCGCGCATGCGGTTGTAAATCTCTTGCGCCGAACGCGACCAGTCAATGCGCCCGTCTTCGCGTTTCAAGATCGGCGCGAGGCTTGCCGCAGCATCGTCCTGCGGCCGCCCTCGAAGCGTGCCCGCGGCCAGCCTGCGCAGCGTATTCGCCATGAGTGGCGCGCCCGCTTGGGCCAGGCGTGCGGACAATTCCGGCGCCATTTCTTCCGGCCCGATGGTCAATTCCTCTTGCAGGAGGAGTTCGCCGGTGTCCATGCCCGCATCAATGCGCATGGTCGTGTTTCCCGTGCGCGTTTCTCCGTGCACGATGGCCCAGTTGATGGGGGCGGCGCCGCGGTATTTGGGGAGCAGGGAAGCGTGCAGGTTGATCCAGCCGAATTTGGGAATTGTCAGCAGCCGCGCGGGGATGATCTGGCCGTAGGCGATGATGACGATGACATCCGGGGCTAACGCGCGTAATTGTTCTTCTACCTCAGGCGCGCGAACTTTCGCAGGTTGGTGCACCGGCAATTTCGCCGCCAGCGCCACTTCCTTCACGGGTGAAAACGCAATTTCCTGGCCGCGACCCTTCGGGCGGTCCGGCTGGGTGAAGACGCCTACAACCTCGAAATCGGGTTGCTGGAGAAGATGCTGCAATGAAGGAACGGCAAATTGCGGGGTGCCACAGAACACCATCCGCAAGCGGCTCACGGTGTCCTCGTTCTTTGCGCACGCGTTGAAATTACCACTCGCCTTGTTTCCGTAATTTCTTGATCTTACGCCGAATCAGGTCGCGCTTCAGGATGCTCAGATGCTGCAGAAAGAGCACGCCGTTCAGGTGGTCAAGCTCATGGCAAAAGGCGCGCGCCAGCAGATTTTCGCCGCGAATCTCAAACGTCTCGCCCTTGGCGTTCTGCGCCCGCACGGTGACAAACTGGGGCCGGATCACATACCCGCGAAAGCCTGGAATCGAGAGGCAGCCCTCTTCCTCGCGGACTTCGCCTTCGGCGTGGATGATCTCCGGATTCACCATCACGATTTTCGCTTCGGGATTCTTGCCGGTGGTGACGTCCACCACGGCCAGGCGAATGCTCTTCCCGATCTGCGTGGCGGCTAGGCCCACGCCTTGCGACGCGTACATGGTCGCGAACATATCCTCGGCGAGTTGCGCGAGCTGCTCGTCGAACTTTTTGACGACGGGGGTCGGTTTTTCCAGTACCGGGTCGCCGTACTTGACGATCTTGTAGATCGTGCGCACCGGCGCCTGGGCGATTTGCGGCTCAGCGGCGCGCACCTCGGCCGCCGTTACGATCAGTTCAGAACTCGTCGATTTGTTGGGCATAGCTGTCGAAATTCCGCCGCATCTCGGCGAGTGAATCTCCTCCAAATTTTTGCAGAAAAGCGTCCGCTAGCACAAGTGCCACCATTGCTTCTCCGGCAACACCCCCGGCCGGCACGACGCACCAGTCGGAACGCTCGTAGGCTGCCTGCACCGGCTCCTTGGTCACCATATTCACTGTGCCCAGCGGTTGGCGCAGGGTCGAAATCGGCTTCAGGAAGCCGCGAATGACCAGATCCTCGCCGTTGGTGATGCCGCCCTCAAGGCCGCCCGCGCGATTCGAGGCGCGGCGGAATTTGCGTGCGCCCTTGTCATACGAGATTTCGTCCTGCACTTCGCTGCCGAAGGAACCCGAGGCGGAAATCCCGGCGCCGATCTCGACGGCCTTCACCGCTTGCACGCTCATCAACGCCTGCGCCAGCTTGCCGTCCAGCTTTTCGTCCCACTGCGCGTGCGAGCCCAGGCCGACCGGCACAGGATGCGCGACGATCTCAAAAACGCCGCCGACGGTATCGCCCGCTTTCAGCGCCGCGTCCACTTCGGCCTTCATCTTTTCTTGCACGGCAGCATCCACGCAGCGCAACGGCGATTCCAGGTCCGCATTCACCGCGCGGATTTCTTCCCACGTTGCGGCGCGTTCCAGGCGCACGTTACGCACCTGAATCGTGTGGCTGGCGATTTCCGTGCCGAATTCGCGCAGCAGTAATTTTGCGAAAGCGCCCGCGGCGACGCGCGCTGCCGTTTCCCGCGCCGAAGCCCGTTCCAGGACGTATCGCGCATCGTGAAAGTTGAATTTCAGGGAGCCGGCCAGGTCCGCATGACCGGGCCGCGGCGCTACCAGTTTTCGCGAAGCCGCTTCCGGCGAATTCGTGGCTTCCACCGGAAGAATCTTCTCCCAGTTCGCCCAGTCGCGGTTCTCGATGCGAAGAGCGATGGGCGCGCCAATCGTCTGCCCATGGCGTACGCCCGCGAACACCTCCGCACAGTCCTTCTCAATTTTCTGGCGCCCGCCGCGCCCGTATCCCAGTTGCCGCCGGTGCAGTTCGTGATTGACAAAGTCCAAATCGACGCGCAATCCCGCCGGCAAGCCTGCCAGGAACGCCAGCAGCGCCTGCCCGTGCGACTCCCCGGCGGTATAAAATCGCAGCATAATCACCAGTGTATCGGCCACCGCCCCGCGCGTCCAGCACTGTCCGTTTCAGTCGCTGGGCAGTTTCCGATTACGGGGCTCATTAGGGTTAGCCGATAAGCAATCGGTCGCTCGCTCCCGAGTCGTTGAAAATGCAGCGAGAGAAATATCCGTTGCACGCATGTTGCACGATAGCCCGGATTTCAGATGCAATCATCCTGCGCAGTCTTGGCGGGGACGCAAGGCCGTATCCTTTACCGCAACTGTGCACGTTCGAAGGATCACGTGCAAGAGCGTAAGGTCATTACCGTCACGGCAAACAATCTCACGGCACTTGTTCGAGGGCTGCGGCCCCGGCCTCCGCGGCGCGAAGGTCACGATCACAACGCGGGCGGTGTCCGTACCAGCGAGTCTTCGGTGAGGCTGGTCCATAGAGGGGCCCGGGCGCAACGCTGCGAGACTCCGGATGGCGCCGTGCACCCCAACCTGGATTGGCCTTCGCGACGCCTGATCCCCCAGCGTTGAACGGGAGATTCGGCGACTCCCAGGAGCTGCACCCTGCGAGGTCGCGCTTCGCCTTCTGCCTCAGTATTGTTATGCTTACGGTCGGAGATCGGGCGAGCGGATTCTGGCTGCGTCCGGAAAGGCAAGAACCAGAAACCATGAAGATACTGGTATCCGCGCTGTTACTCCTCTTACTCTATGTCGTCGCCCGCCAAGCGTCTGCTGAAGATACGAAGAGTGAAACGTGCCGCATCACTATGCCTGGGATCACCTTTACTCGCTCGCTCAACGGAGCCGCCGCTCATGCCAAGGTTGAGGATGGCAAGCTGACACTTGCGAGTGAGGCGAGGCGTGACAATTTCCGTGACCCGGATGGCAAGCTGTCCAACAACACCGCGCCACTTCTGCTGACCGAGGTTGACAACAAGCAGCCGTTCACCCTGACGGCAAAGATCACACCGACGTTCCTGAAGACGTATGATGCTGGAACGCTCTATATCTACGTGAAAGAGGACCTGTGGCTGAAGATGGCCATGGAAATGGATGAACGCCACAAGACCAGGATGGTCAGCGTTCGCACCATCGGGACCTCTGACGACAACAACCACGACGTCATCACGGAGAAGAGTGTCTATATGAAGATCTCTTCGGACACGAAGACCGTCGGGTTCTACTACTCGCTCGACAAGAAGAGCTGGCAGTTGATTCGCCTCTTCAAGAATGACTACCCCGCATCGATATGGGTGGGCATCAGCACCCAGTCCCCGCTCGGCGAAGGAACGTCCGCGGTCTTCGAGGACATATCTCTGACCAAGCAGAGCATCACGGACTTCCGACTGGGGACCGATCAGGCCAGCCCCGCGGCGACACCCGTGGAAGTGCGCAAGGAAGACTCCGCCCTACTCCCAATCCCCGGAGCGGTGCTCTACAACAATGTCTATGGCAAGGGCGACATCACGAACTACCGGCAGCTCGTCTTTCGCGGTCAGGACGACGCAGGTTGGGAGTGGGATTGGTCCGAGAGCGGCGGACCGTCCCTGAAGAACTACCCCGAGGTGCTTGTGGGTCGATCGCCGTGGAGCGATGCCTCCGGGGTCGCTGGCACGGCCGGACTGAGTGCAGGGGACCAGTTGCCCCGTCGGCTGGCCGAAACGCGCCAGACGCTCGATTTCGACTTCTCCACCGTTGCCAGCGGGCTCTGGCTCGAGAGTTTCGACTTCTGGATCACCCGCTCCGACCATCCGAGCACGAAGGACATCGTGAGCAACCTGACGATCTGGACCATGAATCATGGGGTGACGTCCACGTACAAAGGCCGCCACACGACGTTGAAGATCGGCGGGCGCACCTACGAGGCCACCATCGAGATGTCGGAGGAGCAGCCGGACAAGCCGTGGAAGACGCTCTGCCTGGTGGACACCGAGCCTCGCAGCAAGGGCAGCCTCCAACTGGGTCCTCTGATGGATGCCCTGATCGCCAACGGGCTGGCGCAGCCGACTGACTTCCTCGCAACCGCCGAGTTCGGCACCGAGGTGGCGTACGGGAAGGGCCGCACGACCCTTCGGGTCTTCAGCCTGCGGTAGGGCTATCGTACGCCTTCCTCGATGACAGCGACTCCCCACGAAGGCAAAGCGATTGTGCCATCTCGCTGCACAGTTTCTCCGGACGGAAGATCCTTGCCTGCTGGGAAGCCGTAGCGCGCACGCATGGGGGCGGACGAGTAGTTGAGCACGTAGTGAATTGCGTGCCCATTGGCGAGCACTCCGCTTCGCATAATCGTGGGGAAGTGGAGTGCCTGCTGGGGTCCCCAGAGGCCGGCGCGCTTTACTGCCTCCTCCATGACCTTCTCCGCGAGGGCATCGCCGGGCGGGAAGCCGATGTATGTGATCTCTCCCTTGCCGTAGGTGCTTCGCGTGGCCGATCTCTCCTACCCAGTTGTCCCGCTGCAAAGCCGCAAGAGCAGTGGCGATCGCCTCATAGAGTGTCTCGGCGGAGACCTCTATGGAGCGCTCAACGTCGCGAATACCCTAGTCGTCGGGGCGGGTAGCCGGAGAAGTGGATTTCACGTTGCCGAGCAGCCGATAAGTTCTCGGTGGATCACTTCTGAGCGATTGAAAGCAAAGGGAGGGGGAAAGGCTGTTGTACGCTACTTGGCTTTTGTCAGTCCGTCGTCCCAAGGGATTGGAACACCTGGCTCATTGACCTGCGTAGCCTGCCTCGACGCAGTTTCGTGACTCAGCCGGAATTTTCACCGCATTTTCAACGGAAATTTCTTGCACAGTCATGCACAAATATCCACAGACTCCTCCCGAAATAACTCTTGCCAACGTTACTCCATCCTCTTAGTATCCGCGCCAGATTGATCGGGAAGAAGAACTTCGCGACTCAATTCAGAGATGGCGGCAAGGGTAAAACCGAGCAAGTCAATCTCGAGTTGAATTAGAAGTGCAAACTTCACAGTTCGATTCACTGAGGCGGCGGGGGTAAAACCAAGTCAGCCTTACCTGAATGGAATTGAGAAGGAAAACTTCACGGTTCGATGCAATGGGATGGTGAGGGTAAAACCGAGCCGGTTCCGGCGTGTTGGATTGTGGAGTGAGCTCCGCGGTTCGATGCAGCGGACTGGTGAGAATAAAACCGAGCCGGTTCCACTGGGTTGGATTGGGGAGCGAGCTTCGCAGCAGAGTTCAGCGCAGCACGGGTCAAACCGGGTTGCTGCTGGACGCAAGCGGAAGCCAGAAGCTTCACGGTGCACTCAGAGATGCGCCAAGGGTAACACCGAGACGTGATCGTGGGCTGGACCTGGAAGTAGAGCTTCACGACTCAATTTACAGGAGGCGGCCAGGGTAAAACCGAACCGCCTTCG
>Ga0326727_10027219_pt1 | contig 10517 bp, 9 predicted proteins | sample MB2enrmetagenome_FD_207643 | JGI IMG/M metagenome (GOLD analysis project Ga0326727, IMG submission 207643) | Lab enriched peat soil microbial communities from McLean, Ithaca, NY, United States - MB29MY | ecosystem: Environmental > Terrestrial > Soil > Wetlands > Peat | place: USA: New York...
CTTGGCGGCTATCTTGCTCGCGCTGGTGATGCTCCCCCAGGTAATACGGTGATGTGGCGTGGGCTCTCCCGACTCACCGACATCGAGCTTGGATTCAATGCGGCCAAATTTGTGGGTAATTGAAAGGCGGAAGAGGGGGTCGATGCCGGCGCAGAGTTCGGTGAGATCGCCCAGGTTGTGGGTAAAGGGAAATGGCCTGTCATGAAAGGCCAGAAAGCCCTTCAGGTATTTTTCGGCTCCTTGCTGGGCATGGAAGCAGGCCCCATCGAACGCGCCCGCTCCGAGTGCTGCCTCCAGCGTCACCATATCACTTGCAGCCTTCCGCAGCCAGCCGCGGACCACGTCAGCCTTTGTTTTCATACACCACCTTTCCCTCACGGATGGCCGTGGTGATGAAAGCCTGAGGCACAGCGCTCCAATCGCTGACTTCCTCGGGAGTGTACGTTATGACATCCACGGGCGCGTTCAGTCCCGCCAGCGCCAGGTACAGGGCGGCGTCACGGCGGTAGCCCGGCTCGGTGGAATCTTGAATCACCAGGACGTCAATATCGCTGTCGGGCCGGGCATCGCCCCGCGCCCGGCTGCCAAACAGGATGATCTTGTCGGGCTGCGCCGCCTGCACAATGCGGCGAACAACGGCGCGAATTAAATCGTCATGATCAGGAAGCATGCTCGATGGCCTTCATGCTGATTATAGCAGCCGCGCGGGCGAGCGGAAGGCTTTATGACGCGGCGGTCCAAGAAAAACTGCTGCCGTGCCCCGGTTTCGGGCGGCACAGTAGCGCGCATGGAACTTCACCTTCCGCATCCCTCTCCAACCCCTCGAAGATGCCCCGCGCCGCGGACTCGGGCGAGGCCTTCGGTATGTTGAAGCCGCGGTTCATATCGGTGTCGATGGGGCCCAGGACGACGGCATGGACCGTCGCGCCTTGGCCGGCCAAGAGCGCCCTCAGCGACTGCGTCATGTTGAACGCGGCTGCCTTCGAAAGGGAATAGGCGGTATGACCGCTGAGGCAGCGAACGCCGCCGTCAGTCCGCCGGCCGAAACCGTACCGGCAACGATTACTCCCATGGTCGCCAAACAGAATGGACACATCGCTCACCTCCTGGGGTGGCCCAGCTTGGCCGTGGAAATCTGCTCGCTAAGCCGCCTCTATAGGGGTGACGAGTAAAGGGGATCGATTTCGACAAGGGAAAACGGGAAAAAGTAATTATCCTCCGGCAAAGCCGGAGCCTTTACGGTGGCTAGCCCCTCAGGCGCGGGTTTGGATCCACGTGTTTTGCCTCTCAAGCCCTGAATTCCCAGCGGCTTGTGAGTTCGTTCTTCTTATGATTCGATCCTGCTGGTACAATCGCTGGGCGTCCGTTCGTGCACCCGCGAGGGAATGAGTGCCGGCGGGCGAAACGCAATCATAACGAGGAGCGTGCCGTGAGTGATCAGGGGGAAGACTTTGCCGCGATGTTCGAGGCTTCGGTCCAGGCCAAGCGCCTCGATCAGGGCGAACTCGTTGAGGGCAAGATCGTCGCCATCGGCTCGGAGGTGGCGTTAGTCGACGTTGGTCGTAAGGGTGAGGCGGTAATGGATATCGCCGAATTGAAGAACGCCGACGGCGAGTTAGAGGTGGCGCTGGGCGATCGCATTCAGGCGATGGTGGTATCGACGTCAGGTGGGCTGACGCTCTCCCGCAGGCTGGCGGGAGCGGCCGCGAGCGACCGGCAGTTCGAAGCCGCCTTTCAAAGCGGCCTGCCGGTGGAAGGGAAGGTCGAACGGGAGGTAAAGGGCGGTTACGAGGTGCGCATCGGCCGGCGCCGCGCGTTCTGTCCGATTTCCCAGATCGACCTCCGCGGCGCAGACCCGGCGGCGCACGTTGGGCATGTCTACCAATTCCGGATCATCGAGTACAAGGAAGGCGGCTCGGACCTCGTCGTCGCCCGGCGCCCGCTCCTCGAGGACGAACAGCGGGCCAACGCCGCCAAGGTCCGCGACAAGATCGTCGCCGGCGCCGTCATGACCGGGCGTGTCACCTCCGTCCGCGATTTCGGCGCGTTCGTCGATCTCGGCGCAGGTGTCCAGGGCCTCGTCCACGTGTCCGAAATGGCGTGGTCCCGCGTGTCGGACCCTGCGGACATCGTCAAAGCGGGCGAGGAGATCACGGTGAAGGTCCTGCGCGTGGACGAGGAAAACCAGAAGATATCGCTCGGGTTGAAGCAGCTCTCCGCCGACCCCTGGTCGAGAGTGCCCGAGGTGTATAAAGTGGGCCAACGGCTGCCGGGGCGCGTCACGCGCGTCGCCAAGTTCGGCGCGTTCGTGGAGCTCGAGCCGGGCATCGAGGCGCTGGCCCATGCTTCGACGTTCGCGCCGACCGGACGATCGGGAGGCTGGTCGAGTCAGGTCGCTCCCGGGATGACGGGCACCTTCGAGATTCTCGCCATCGACCTCGAGCAGAAACGCATCGGCGTGGCGCTGGTTCAGGAAGGCTGGGCGGGGGCCGAGGGGGCTGCGGGAGCCCGGCCTGGCATCGTTCCGGGCGCGCGCCTGACCGGGAAGGTCGAGCGACACGAGAAATTTGGCGTGTTCGTCTTCCTCGCCCCCGGGCGTACCGGTGTCATCCCCATGAGCGAAACCGGCATCGCCAAGGAAGGCGATCTCCAGCGAGCCTTTCCACTCGGGGGGGACGTCGAGGTCATCGTGCTGGAAGTCGATCCGGCAGGCCGGCGCATCCGCCTGAGCGCGAAGGCAGTCATGGAAGCGCGCGAGGCCGAGGAAGTGCGCGAGTGGACAGAGCGCAATGCTCCTCCCGCCGAGGGCGTCGGGACACTCGCCGAAAAGCTGCGCTCGGCGTTCAAGTCGCTGGAGAAGTGACATCGGATTAAGATCTTGGTTGGCTCTTCGTGCGAATCGATCTCACCATCCGTTATTATGAAAACACTGTTCGCTTTCTGCGTTTTCTTTGCAATAAGTGTCCTACAAGCTCAGACCGTCTGGCAGCCATCGCCCGGACATACACAGGTTCCGATATGGCCAGGCGCTGCCCCCGATGCTCGGACTACCGAAGGACCGGAGATTGTGGAGAGCACCGGAACAGGATCGCTGGTTGCCGGCAAGCCGTGGCTTGCCGTCGAGCAGGTCTCGCGGCCCACCATGACGGTGTACTCACCGCACGGCAAGAATACTGGCGCTGCCATCATCGTGTTTCCCGGCGGCGGATACGAGATCCTGGCCATCGACCTGGAAGGCACGGAGGTGTGCGATTGGCTTGTGCCCAAGGGCATCACCTGCGTGCTCCTGAAATACCGCGTTCCCGCACCACGCTCCGCTCCCAACTGGGGCGCCTACCCCGAATCGCCCATGGCCTTGGAAGATGCGCAGAGAACCATCAGTTTGGTTCGCTTTCATGCTGCCGAGTGGCACATTGATCCGCACAAGATCGGCGTGCTCGGATTCTCCGCCGGCGGGCACCTTGTAGCCGCGACGAGTGTTCACTTTGACAAACGACTCTATGCCGATATTGACGAGGCAGATCAACAAAGCTGCCGTCCTGACTTCGCCGTCGCTCTCTATCCTGGTCACCTGTCGGTAAAAGAGGGATCTCTTGAGCTGAATCCCGATATCGCGAGCCACATCACGGCACAGACTCCATCCACGTTCCTGCTTCAGAACGAGAACGACCACGTCGATAGCATATGGGACTCCCTCGCCTATTACGCCGGATTGATAAAGGCCGGCGTTCCAGTAGAGTTCCATTCGTATGGAGAAGGCGGTCATGCCTTCGGTCTGCGGAGAACGAAGTATCCCGCCACTGCATGGCCGCAACTCGTGGAGACTTGGCTACACACTATCGGGATGGTTTCGAATTAACCGCTTGCTCATCTGGCCCACCCCGGCGACTGGACAACACAGTCCAAGCACGATGTCAAAGGCGGCGCCAGACCGCCGCAGTCCAAGGTGCCTTTGGCACGTGCATTTTCATAGCCGAGCGGCGGAGATGAAAGAGAAAGGCAAAGTGCGGAAGACGTAGGGGCACCCCGTGGGCGCCCTCCACAAGGGCACCCACGAGGGGTGCCCCTGCGAGACGCGTTGTTTGCGGCCCTGCCGCACTGCGCTCATCGCCCCGGGGCGGCGGTACGCCGCCCTGTGGCGGGGTAAACCCGCCGCTACGTCCGGGGGCGCCATGGCGTGCCCCGGCAATCATGATGGGTTGCGGCCACAGGCCGCGGTGATTGCGGTAACAGCGACAAGCAACCAGGTCCGAGGTCCGGAATCCGAATTCGGAAAAGGGGGCAGAGTCGAAGACTCAGTCCCCATGCGTGATACACTTTCCCATATCGACGATCGGCCAGTTTTCGAAGGACCATGAGCGTGATTTGGCGAACGGCGTGGGGACACAGGCTCGCAGCCTGTGAAGTGCATAGCCAAGAGTAGCTGTGCCACCATCTCTCCCGCCCCCTCGCTGTTCCCCCGACACTCCCCCACTTCGTTTATCGGCGGTTTTTCCGGGACGATGAGCCCGTTTTTGACGGACGGCGTGGGGGCACAGGCTCGCAGCCTGTGCCGCGGTCATCGCCCTGGGGCGGCGATCACATCGGTGAGAGGTACTTTCCGGCCTTTGGTCATGTTCTCGAAGAGAAAGAGCCCGGTCTTTCCGCCGACGATAATGTCGAGGTCGCCGTCATGGTCGATGTCGACCACGCAGACTTGCATTCCCGCCCCGGTCCGCGTGCTGTAGTCGATGATGTGGCGCCGCCATTCCAGCCCGTAGGCGGTCTGGACTCTTTCATACCAATAGATCCCGAGAGGCTCGTTGGCCCCCTTATCGTGCTCGTGCGCGTAGTAGCGCTTTCCCGTTACCAACACCGGTTTGCCGTCGCCCTTGAGGTCAGCGATCGTCAAGGCGTGGGCCTGCGACCAGGCGTTGTCGATGACATGCTTCACCCACGTGCGGTTGCCCTGCGCGTCCTTCTTTTGTTCGTACCAGAAAATTCCGTAGTCGTGGGCCAGGGTGGTGACGAGGTCCGGCAAGCCGTCGCCGTTCACGTCCATCGTGTAGATGAAGCCGGTATCGCCCAAGTCGAATTCCGGGTGGAAAATCCATTCGCCATTGCGAGGGTCGGGGGGAGCTTCAAACCATCCCTTGGGGGTGATGATGTCCGTGCGCCCATCGCCGTTGACGTCTCCCGCGCCGATGCCGTGTCCGTAGCTGCGGGGACTGACCACGTGTCCGACCCAGTGCGCGTCCTCGCCCTTGCCGACGATTTCATACCAGGTGAGCGGGAATTTGCTGTCGCCGAATTGCGGTAAGAGTTGTTGCGGCTTGCCGGTGTTCAGGATGTCCACCAGAAACGAGAATTCCACCGGCGAGCGCGTCTCGATGACGTGCTTCACCCAAGGCTTGTTTGATTTGCCGGGGTTTTCCCACCAGGCCAGAGGCGTGCTCCAGTAGGAACTGGTAACCACATCGGGGTAGCCGTCACCATTCACGTCAATCGCCAGGTCGCCCAAGTCTTCCAAGTAACCGCCAATGAAGGGCAGGTCGCGAAAATGATGTTTGATCCAACGCGGCCCATCCTTGCCCGGCGTCGTTTGCTCGTACCAGTTCTCGCCGGAAATGATGTCGAGCTTCCCGTCCTGATTTACGTCGGCGACCTCTGCCGCTTCGCTTTGTCCCAAGTCAATGGTGTGTTTGTAGAAAGGAATTTCCTCTGAGCCCTGCGCGCTCAAGCGTCCGGAAATCCACAAGAGGCAAGATACGAGGGCCAAGAAGGCGACAAAAAGACTGACAACAGCGTCGGCACGGCGGAGGATTTGAATCGATCTGGTAACATGCGAAGGCATAGGAATCTCCTCGATGAATTCAACGCGAACAGCAGGGGACAAATTGTTGTTGGCTGCAACTTGGCATTATGCGGTTACTCTTGGGCATTAGCGGATTATCCACGATGAGTTTGCCCTTTTCGGCCACTGCATCGAGTGAAGGTATTCAATTACAGCGCGCCTCAATCCGCTCCTAGCGAATCCCCAACCTGCGCGCCAGACTTTTCGTGAAGTGCAGACCCTGGCGCGCCAAGTCATCGCCCGAGGGCGCGAGATCCCGCCAAATGGCGGCGGCTGCGGCCAGCGCGGGCTCCGGCTGGGCAAACGATTCGATGGTCAGCCACCCATAGTAGCCAATTTCCTTCAGCACTTTGAGAATGCCCTTCCAATCGACGTGTCCGGTTCCCGGTATGCCGCGATCGTTTTCAGAAATGTGAACATGTCCCAGATCTTTGGCCACCACGCGCAGGGCCTCGGCCGGATGCTGTTCCTCGATGTTCGAGTGAAAAGTGTCAAAGTGGATTTTCACGTTGGGCGCGCCCACGTCGTGAACCAGGCGAGCGGTGTCCTCGAGGGTGTTGAGAAAGTAAGTCTCGAAGCGGTTCAGCGGCTCGAGGCAAAGGCACACGTCGCGTTTTTGCGCGCGCGTGGCGGCTGCGCGTAGACCTTTGACGGCCCATTTCCACTCTTTCTCGGTGCGCCGGCTTCCGGTCATGACTCCCAGGCTGGCGTACAAGGGACCGCACATCAGGCGCGCGCCCAGGTCCGCCGTCCTATCTATGCACTTTTTCAAGAACTCCGCTCCGTGCGTGCGGGTGGCCGCATCGGGACTGACCAGGTTGGCATGGCGCGGCAGCACGCAGCACGTGGTGCGTTCCAATTGCAGCCGATCGAGCGTGGCCCTGATCGCCGGAATATTGGCGGGCTCGTCGGGAGAAAGGAAGAGTTCGACCCCATCAAAGCCCCATGCTTTGATGCGGGCGAAGAGCGGCTCTTGTTTCTCTCCCACCTGGGTGGTCCAAACCATGGTATTGACGCCGAATTTCATGATGTTGAGTCCTTTCGAGCTATCAGCGATCAGCTTTCAGCAGTCAGCTTGTAGGGCCCGCGCTCCCGACTTCGCCGGGACCGGTTGCTGCGGCTTGACAGCCCCGAAGGCAGGGCCTACGGCTGAAAGCTGAACGCCGACTGCTGACGGCTATTCCTAAATCACATTCCACGGCGCCCGGCGCTCTTCATTCAACATCTTATTGGCGTCGGGGTCATGGACGAACTGTTCCTGCTCTCTGTCCCAGCGCAATTTCCGCCCAACCCGCAGGGAAATGTTGGCAATGAGGCAAGCGCTGGTGGTGCGGTGGGTGGTTTCGATATCGGAGTTGGGCTTTTGCCGCGACCTTACGCAGTCTAGGAAATTGACCACGTGGGGCTGATGCTGGGCGGTGCCATCGCCCTTTTCAATGTCCGTCCGGCCGAAGGTTTCCCACACATCGGTGGTGGGGGTGGGTGGCCAGATGGTATAGCCTTCGCGGTTGATGAACAGCGTACCATCCGTTCCATAGAACTGCGTTCCATATGAATGTTCATCCGGGCCCCGGCCCAGGTGGTAGCAGAAGCGGGCCATAAAGCCGGCGGAATTGAGTGGGCAAGGCGGGTACTCATAAACGGCTTCGAAGGTGTCGGGGGTCTCGTAAATGCCCAGGCTCGCGTATCTTGCCCCCGAGGCTGCGACCGACAATGGGGCGTCCACTTGCATCGCCCAATGGACCACGTCCATCAGGTGCGGTCCCCAGTTGGTGGTTTCGCCGCCACCGGTTTCCCAAAAGCCCGTAAATCCCCGGCGGCTGCGGTTGTAATGATGGTAAGGCGCGGGTCCGAGCCAGAAATCCCAATCGAACCCGGAGGGAGGATCGCTGTCGGGTGGAGGAATTTGCTTCCGGTTCTCGCGCGTAAATCCGCCGCCATGGAGCCATGCCTCGACAAAGGTGACCTTGCCGATCTTGCCACCGCGAATCATCTCCACGACTTTCTGGTAATGCTCGCCGGAGCGCTGCTGCGTGCCACACGTCACCACGCGGTTGTACTTGTTGGCGGCCTCCACCATCTTGCGGCCTTCGTAAATCGTGTGCGAAATGGGCTTTTCGACATACACATCCTTGCCCGCCTCGCATGCCATAATCATGGGAATGCCGTGCCAGTGTTCCGGCGTGGCCACGATGACGGCATCAATATCCTTGCGCTCCAAGAGCTTGCGAAAGTCGCTGTAACCGACGGTCTTGCCCGGCGGCGTCCCGGTGGCATCGAGCGTCACGGCGAGTGGCAGTTGGTAAACATCCGCGGCGGCGACGGCATCCACTTGGCCCGTTCGCATCATGGAGCTGAAATCGAACCGGCCCTGCCCGCCGGCGCCGATCAGGCCGACGCCGATACGGTCGTTGGCGCCGATTACGTTCCGAACCGCCGGGCCCGCCGAAAGGGCCAGGCTCGTCACACCCAGCGTCGTGGATTTGTGGAAATCGCGGCGCGTCATTTTTGATAAGTTCATATGTGACCTCCGGATTAAGTCAGTGCGTTGTAGCACGGACGCTTGCTCGTGTCGGCACCGCCAGAACCCCGGAACGCCGGGGTCGGGGGGCCGTGCGACTATAACGGGTGGGGATGGTAGCACGGTCAGCCCTCCTTGCACCATATGGGCGAATGAATCAAGCCGGAATGCTATTGAAAAAAAACGGCATGCAGGGATTACTGACAAGTGAAAACTGAAGACTTCTCATTCCATCTCAAATGCCAGGTACTGCAACTGGCCGTCGCGTTCGATTTGCAGCACCACAGGGTCGCCGGGTTTGAGCTGTTTAATGCCCGCGCTCAGCGTTTCCAGGCTGATGATGGTAACGCCGTTCAGCTCGTGGATGACATCTCCGGTCTCCAGACCGGATTCGACGCTGGCGCCAAAGGCTGTGCGGGCCGCCACGATCACTCCCGAGGCCATGCGCAAGTCCGGAACCATCGCGGAAATCTTGCTGTTGATCTGCACGCCGAGGATTCCCAGTTGGGGAACCAAGTCCTTCACCGGGTCAAGCGAGTCCGCCAGGCGATCCATATCATCCCGCTGCTCGACGACGGGAATCTCCAGGGAAATCTTTTCCGAGGCGCGCACGACTTCCAAGTGCAGGGGCGCCGGATCCATCCGCAACATGAACGCGGCGTCGAACTGCAGCACGTTCATCACCGGCTTCCCATTTAGGGTCAGGACGACGTCTTGGACTTTCAACCCCGCCCCGTCGGCGGGACCACCGGGGGTAACGTCGGAGACGATCACGCCATAGTCCTGGGGCAGCCCCAGTCCCGCCGCCAACGTGGGGGTGATAGTTTGTACGGCCGCGCCGATTTCCTCACGGTGCACGTGTCCTTGTTTGCGCAGTTGCTCGTACACGCGCCGCGCCACACCACTGGGAATCGCAAAGCCGAGGCCTTCATTCCCACCGCCTTCCGTCAGTATGAAGGTATTGATCCCCACCACTCTGCCCTCAATATCCACCAGCGGCCCGCCGCTATTTCCCGGGTTGATGGGAGCGTCCGTCTGGATGTACACCATGGCGCGATCGGGGTCAGGCTGACGCGCAATCGAACTCACCACGCCCCTGGTTACGGAATTACCCAAGCCCTCAGGACTTCCGAAGGCAAATACCAATTGGCCTTGGCGCACGTCCTGGTATCTGCCGAAAGGAAGCGACGGCAGGCCGCTGGCTTCAATTTTGAGCAAGGCCAAGTCCGTGTGGGAGTCCACGCCCAGAAGGCGCGCGTCCATGGTGGTGGTCTTGGCGCGCAAGGTGGCGTAGGGCGAGTTGCTGTTCTCCGATGAAAAGAGCACCACCCGGACCCTCACGGCGCCTTCCACCACATGCGCGTTGGTGATGATGTACCCCTCCGGGTCCACGATCACGCCGGAGCCGAGGGTCCGCTGGCGGCCGATCAGCGCCGTGTCCGTGTGCCCGTGCTGTTCCACTGCCGCGTATCCTGTCACCAGAATCTGCACCACGGCAGGAGAAACCTGCCGTACCAAGGACTCCACCGAATCGTCGAGTTGATGGAGCAAATCCTTGGCGGGCGCGGGCTGTGCACTCAGCGCGAGCGCCAAGGCCCCCAGCAAGACAACCCCTACCCTTCTGGCAAAAGATTTCAAACAACTCCCTGGAGCCGTGAACATAATTCCTCCTTGCGACTCTCGTCTGTTCTACACGTTGGGGCCGAACCCGCCAAGGCCGCCCCTGAACCCGTTTGTCTGGCGATGGAACGCCCTCTCTGATAGTAAGATGCAGTAAATGCCTCTCTCTGCTCGTTCATTCCAGGCGCGAGGGGGGCGTCAGTTTGAATCTACTCCCCTCGCCCCCTTGGGGGGAGAGGGTGGCCTGAAGCGCCGGGTGAGCGGGTGACCAGGTAAATTGAAGAGTCGTTTCCTGAAACCCATCACGTGAACAGTTTTGAGGGCTAAGCGGGTTAGCGTCACGAATGGCCATCGCGAACGACCCGGCCGCTGCGGTTCCTCCTGCGGGGGATGGGACGATGTCACCCGGCACGAGCGGCCATTTGCAGGCGCAGGTAAAGGCGGCGCATCATTTCGCGGTCGGGAGCTGTCATGGAAAGGAATTCCACGGCCAACCCGTCGGGAATTTTCGCGCGGACGACGGCCGCGGCGCGGAAGTAGTCG
>Ga0326727_10027224_pt1 | contig 10516 bp, 4 predicted proteins | sample MB2enrmetagenome_FD_207643 | JGI IMG/M metagenome (GOLD analysis project Ga0326727, IMG submission 207643) | Lab enriched peat soil microbial communities from McLean, Ithaca, NY, United States - MB29MY | ecosystem: Environmental > Terrestrial > Soil > Wetlands > Peat | place: USA: New York...
AGCTTCACTCAAGAAACACGGCCTGGGAGCCGTAATCTTGTTCGACTTCGACTATCACCGTTACCTGGGCTATTATTCGTTCCACCAATATTGCCGGCGTCGTCTTGGTCACTTTGTCCTCCTGATTGAGGGGGAAGGCTTTCCCTACGTTCCGCACGACCATTATCACGGTACATGGGATCAGGCACGCATGCCTTGGTTTGCCAGCAAAATGGTTCTGGAGTCGGCCAAAGCATTCTCCCTTCAGCAAGGTCTGCCCGACTACCCGGATTATGTACCCGGTCTAATGGATACAATCGTTGGCGAAGTCAAAGGCCTGTTGCAGAAGCACGGCAAGGCCGATATGCCCATTGGGATAGACATCTCCAATTATCACCTGATTAAGGCATTCGAGCGGGCGGGCCTTAAGATTTGCGACGGGCTTACGGCCATGATCGAGGCAACTCAGGTTAAAACAGAAGATGAAATTCACTGCTTGCGAATGGCCGGCGTGATTACGGAAAGCGCCCATTGGGAGGTCTGCAAGGCTTTGCGGCCAGGGTTAACCGAGTTCGAGATTGCCGGCATTGCAGCCAACGCACTCTATAAATTGGGAGCGGAAGAGTTGGAAGGGCCCAGTTTCGTGGTCTGCTCTGGAGAAAGATCCGGATACGGCGTGCCGAACATGCCCACCGACAGAAGAGTGAGGCCGGGGGACTTCGTGATCCTAGATATAAACGGCGTCAGCTTTCAGGGCTATCGGACCTGTTTCTATCGCACGTATTTAGTAGGAGATAAACCCACGCAATTCCAGAAAGATGTTTATAAAGTTGCGCGCGACGGCCTCTATGCCTTGACGGAGTGTGTGAAGCCCGGCATCACCACCGACGACGTAACCAACGAATGGAAAAAAAGAGGAGACTTTCCAGGAGGGTGGGGACGCGTGCCCAAATGGCCCGAGCCCGGTCGGCATTTCTTCGGTTCGGTGGGGCATTCTATCGGTCTCCGTTCCGGCGATGCGGGACCCACGATTGCCGGAGCCAGTGCAGCTATGGGCTATGCCGTCCCTCCGGTAAAGATCGTGAAAAACATGTGCTTCGCGGTCGAAGTTGGATGTTTCACTTGGCTTGGCGATAGATGGGCCAAGGACGGCGTGAAAATCGAGCATTGTGGCGTGGTCACAGACACTGGGTTCGAGCCTTTCTACCGTGCGCCGAAACATGACCTAATCGTCTGCGGATTGCCCGGCGAGTATTACTCCGTGGACGTCGGCGCGGCGGTTGCCGCCGCCGGACGTGACTAATTCTCGCCGTTGCCTGGAAGAAGCATCCGCGGTCCGGTACGCCAACCAGTGTGCTGGACCGCGGTTGCAATGAGGATTGAGTCTCCTAGCAGTGCCGGGCTTTCCAGGGAGGGGCTATGGAAGCGATGGTACTGAGGGCCCCGCGGGAGCTTCAGCGCGAGGCCGTAGCGAGGCCGCTGCCGTCCACGGACGAGGTTTTGGTTCGCGTCCACAACAGCGGAATTTGCGGCACAGACCTGAAAATCTATAACGGCGGCATCCCGGTCCGCTATCCGCGGATCATGGGCCACGAGATGTGCGGTGAACTGGTCGAGGGCGAGGGGAATGGTCTGCGCCCCGGCGACCGGGTGATGATCGATCCGGTCGGTTACTGCAACGTTTGCCTGTGTTGCCGTGCCGGTCATACCAACGTCTGTCCCCACGGTCTTCTGCTGGGACGCGATGCGGACGGGGGCTTTGCGGAGTATGTCAAGGTCCCCGGGCGCTGGATCTTCCCGCTGCCGGCGGCCATCAGCAGCCGAGAAGCCCCCATAATCCAAGTTGCTACTACCTGCCTTCATGCGCAACGGCGGGTGGAAATTTTTCCGGGGCAATCGGTGATAATTATGGGTCTCGGCGTAAGTGGCCAGATCGAGATACAACTGGCCAAGGCACGTGGCGCAAATCCAGTCATCGGGGTAACGCGCAGCGCCTGGAAACGAAAGTTGGCGGAAAAGCTAGGGGCCGACGTCACCTTGCCTAGCGGAGAGGAGGCGGAGCACGCCGTCGAGGAGATCACACACGGCCAAGGTGCCGACCTCGTCATCGAGACCACGGGCAAACCGGTGGCCATGGCCAGCGCGGTTCGCATGGCGCGCCGGGCAGGAACTGTCCTGTTGTTCGGCATTATCACCATGACCGAAGCCAGCCTGCCCTTCTACCAGTTCTATTTCAAGGAGCTCACCCTGGTGAACGCGCGCGCCGCCAAGAGCGAGGACTATCCGGTAACCATCGACCTGGTGGCGAGAGGGGTACTAAACCTTAAGGACTTGATCACTCACGTTGTGTCGCTTCCGGAGCTGGCGGCGGCGCTCGCTCTGCTCGACTCGGATTCAGACGAACGCATGAAAATTATTCTCACTCACGCATGCTAAACGGGCAGCGCACAAAAGAATAGAGTTCCTCTCTCGTCTCCTTTACCGCATGCAATACCGATGCGTCCGCTCAGGATGGGTTTGCGGGCAAATGAGGTAAATCATTGGGTGCCACTGTCCGGAATCCGCCCCCTCAAGCGCGCAGAGAGGACGCGCAGGTTGCCACTTGTTGGAAAAGTGAGCTTTCCTAAGATATGGCTTCTCCTGCACACGGATTAGTCCACATAAGTCGGCATCGCGCCACGTTTCCTGCCGCAAGGAACGTCGGCCGGATGGAAGATCCCTTGGGCGTTTCTCGATATTGATCATCGCACCCCTGAAAAACTCTTTGGCAGGAGACCTCAGTCACAATCCTCGTGTCCCTTCGGGAAAAGGCCATACAGGTCAAGAAGCTGCATTCGTGAACGCCGCCTTCGTCTCTCAGACCGCCCGCGTACGACGTTGGCGGCCGGGCGGGAGATCGGGGTGCGTTCCGTCTGTCACTCTTTTCGAAAGCGCACCGGCGGGAGACGCCTCTTCCTTCCGGCCACATCCTCGCGCCGGGTGCGCTTCCGATACAGCCCTAAGACTTCGGGCCCGTGCCGGCGGATTCACTGCTGTGGAACCGCGTAAGAGGGTCAACTGGCGTCCGGTGGTGCGGAACTGGCCGGATTGCCTCCGAATAGCCCGTGACCTGGCCACAATCCCGAGAGGCGGTGCCAACCTGTTGTGAAGGGCTCACGGCTACGCGAAGCCGGCGGCACGGAGAAGTGATTTCGAGATGCTCCGTTTGGGGCCGCTTTTCTCGTGTTCCCGATGGGGGGCGGATCACTGACAAATATCAGCTGCCAGGGGTAAACTTGTATTAGCCGCTATTCACGACCGGAATATCGGCCGTGAACGCCACCTCTAATTGACATCTTCCCCGGAAAGTACAGCTTCGCGGAGGAAATCATGACCGCCGCACCTCGCTACCCTGGCATACGAATCACCGCAAACGGCAATCAGTTGGTCTCGTACCATACGGAAACGCGCATCGCCGATTCCGGCATTTTCTACCCCATCACACCTTCAACCGAATTAGGCGAACTCTATCAACAGTCCTACGCCGAAGGCCGCCTGAATGTTTTCGGCGGCAGCACCTTGGCGGTGGAAGCCGAGGGAGAGCACGCCGCGCAGGGCGGAGCCATCGCGCACTCCGTGTGTGGCAAGCGAGTAGTGAATTTCACCTCCGGCCAGGGAGTCCTGTACGGCGTCGAGCAGTATTATCACGCGCCGGGCAAGTGCTCGACGATGGTGCTGGAGGTGGTCGCTCGAGCGCTGACCAAGCACGCGCTCAACGTTCACTGCGGCCACGACGACGTCTACGGCGCGCTGGACACCGGATGGATCATTCTGTTCGGCAAAGACGCTCAGCAAACCGCGGACCAGGCGCTCATCCTGCGGCGCGTAACCGAACTGAGCCTGACACCCGGCATGAACTGCCAGGACGGCTTCCTCACCTCCCATCTGGAGCGAACTTTTTATAAGCACGAGTCGGAACTGATCCGCCTGTTCCTCGGTGCTCCAGACGACATCATCGACTGCCCCACCGAGAGCCAGCGCATTCTGTTCGGCCCGAAGCGTCGCCGGGTGCCGCGCATGATCGATCTCACCAACCCTGTGCTGCTGGGGCCGGTGCAGAATCAAGAGCACTACATGCAAGGCGTCGCCGCGCGCCGTAACAACTTCTCCGAACCGATCACGCGGTTCCTCGAAGAGGCCTACGCCGATTTCGGGAAGCTGACGGGCCGCTACTACGGCATGCTCACCGCCTACAAGGCCGCTGACGCGGAAACCGTGTTCGTGTCGTTGGGCTCGGCGGCGGAGAACATCGAAGCCGCGGTGGATTATCTTCGCCAACGCAGAGGCGCGAAGGTTGGCTCCATCCACCTCAACGTGATTCGCCCCTTCCCCGAAGCCGCTGTCGTCCACGCGCTAGCCGGAAAGAAAAATGTCATTGTGCTGGAGCGCACCGACGAGGCTATGGCCGGCGACAACCCCATGGGACGCGACATCCGGACCGCGCTCAACAAGGCCTTGCGGACCGGTGATCGTCCCGCAACCAGCGGGCTGCCCGCCATCACAGCCGAGCAGATGCCCCGTCTCTTCTCCGGCATCTACGGCCTGGGCTCGCGGGATTTCCGGCCGGAGCAGGTCTTCGGCGCGTACGAGTTTGCCACTGGCGCTCGCGCTCGCAAAGATGGCAAGTTCGCCTCCGAGGGGAACTCCTTTGTGGTGCTCGGAGTCGATCATCCCTACGAGGTGAAGTCCGACGAAACCCCGTCGCTACTGCCCGAAGGCGCGGTCGCCGTTCGCTTCCACTCGATCGGCGGCTGGGGCGCAATCACGACGGGCAAGAACCTGGGTGCCATCCTGGGCGATTTGAACGACCTGCTCTATGAGCGCGACAAGATTGTCGATGAGCTGGGCAATCCCAAAGAGATCATTCACGTCAGCGCCAATCCCAAGTACGGTTCCGAGAAGAAAGGTGCTCCCACCGCATACTTCCTGGTAGCGGCCCCGGAAAGAATCCGCGTCAACTGCGATCTGCGTCACGTGACGGTCGTGCTTTGTTGCGACCCGAAGGCGTTCACGCACACCAATCCGCTGGCGGGCATGGCCGCCGGCGGCTGTTTGGTGTGGGAGTCAGAAGAGACGGGGGAAGCGGCTTGGGAGCGATTGCCGGTGTGGGCCCGCAAGCAGGTCATCGACCAGAACATCCGCGTCTTCACCTTGCCGGGCTTCCAAATCGCGCGCGCCGCGACCGACCGCCCCGACTTGCAACTTCGCATGCAAGGGAACGCTTTCCTCGGCGCCTTCTTCGCGGTCTCGCCGCTGCTTGGCGAATTCGGGATAACGCAACAACAGTTCCGCGACGTGGTGCACAAGCAGTACCTCAAGAAGTTTGGCCAGCTCGGGGAAGCCGTCGTGAAGTCGAACATGGAAGTCATGACCCAGGGCTTCGAACGCGTGCAGCAGATCCGCGTGGGCGAGATCGGGGCCAAAGATCGCTCCTCGTTGCGCGGCGAGGCGCTTCTGCCGATAGCCAGCGCCGATAACGGCGACGGATGTCATCGCGGAGGCCGCTCCTGCCCCGTGCCCGCTGGCCAGGCCCAGCGCACTCCTGTCACGCAGATCGCGACCTTCGATGCCGAGTTCCGTTCCGGCTACGGATACAACCAGCCTTCTTCGGCACTGGCCTCGGTCGGTGTTATGGCTGCTGCCAGCGGCGATACGGCATCGAAGTACGTCTCGCGTCGCGTCACGCCGCTTTACCTCCCCGAAAACTGCACCCAGTGCATGGAGTGTATCGCCGTCTGTCCCGATGCGGCGCTGCCCAACTGCTCGCAAGACATAGAGACGATTCTGCGCACTGCGGTCACGCGATACGTCACCGATCCGGACGAGCGCCGGAAGATGTTGCAATCTCTCCCCGAGATCGAGAAACGCGCGCGTCAGATGATGTCCGAAGCGGTGGCCAGGAATTCAGGAACACCGTTGCCGCAGATCCTCCGCCAGATTACTTCCGAGGTGGATGGGTTTTCGCAAGAGGCCAAACGCCAGTTCTTCGCCATCATCGGCAAAGTGCCAATGGCCTACCAGAAGGTGAATGCCATCTTCTCGACGCCGGAGAGAAAGAAGCCCGGAGCCGGCGGGATTTTCTCGATCTTCGTCTCCGATTTATGTAAAGGCTGCGCTGCTTGCGTGACCGCGTGCGGCGAGCACCAAGCCCTGAAGATGGTCGAGGAAACCGAGGAGGTCAACGCCGACCATGAGACGGGCACCGGCTTCTTGGATCTTCTGCCGGATACACCGCAGAAATACCTGGGCCTCTACAACGATGAGCGGCCGCAGGATTCCAAGACCGCTACCCTGCGCAACCTGCTGATGGTCCGGCACAACTACGACGCCATGGTCTGCGGCGATGGCGCCTGCGCCGGCTGCGGCGAGAAGAGCGTGTTGCGCGCGATCGCTGCAGTGACCGAAGCCTACATGCGGCCGCTCTACCACGCTAAAGCCGACCGGCTGCAAGCCAAAGCAGCCGAACTCGACCAGGCGGGAGTTGGAAAGCTGGCTTCGCTCAAAGAGAGAAACCCGGAAGAATACGACCTGCTGCGGCAAGCCGTGGCCCATTTGATCATGGGACTGGGGGGCGAAAACGACCGTGACACCAAGGCGCGAATGGCGCAGCACGGCCCCATCTCCGACTCGGCGATCGTGGACGCTCTCACCCGCGTCATGCGGCAGGAGGCTTTCAACCATAAACATCTCCAGGCGATTGACGGCCGGCTGGCCAACGGTATGTGTGTTATGGCGATGACTGCACATACGGGTTGCAACACGGTCTACGGCTCGACTCCACCGAACAACCCCCATCCTTATCCCTGGATGAACTCGCTCTTCCAGGACGGCGTTACCGTCGGCTGGCTGCTGGGCGAGAGCTTTATTGTTGATCACGGCCGTCGCTCCGTCATCCCCGAGCGGCTTGCCGATGCCCTGCTCGGCCGCCAGAGCAATGTCATCACGCCACGCGAGTACTACGAGTACGCGCATTTCAGCGACACGCTCATGACGGATCGCGAGATCCTTGAGCTGCCCAAGGTGTGGGCGGTGGGTGGCGACGGTGGCATAGGCGACATCGGCTATCAGAACACGTCGAAGGTGATCCTCCAGAATCGTCCTAATGTGAAGGTGGTCATGCTCGACACCCAGGTCTACTCCAATACCGGAGGACAAAATTCCGATTCGACGCCCATGCTGGGGGGCAACGACATGAATGTCTTCGGAACGGCCACCCAGGGCAAGACCACCGAAAAGAAGACCGTTGCCGAGACGTTCCTGGCCGGGCATGGATCTCCGTTCGTCGCCCAGGTTTCCATCGCGAACCCAGTGAAGTTGCTGCGGGCGATTCTCGATGGTCTCGAATATCGCGGAACGGCATTCTTGCAATGCTTCACGACCTGCCAGCCGGAGCACGGCGTGGGTGACGACATGGCGCTCACCCAGGCCCAGCGCGCGCGCGACTCGCGGGGCGCGCCGGAGTTCGTCTTCAATCCACGGCTCGGCGAAACCTATCCGGAAACGCTCGACCTGAAGGGCAATCCCTCGCTCGATAAGGATTGGTACGAGTCGAAGGCGAAGGGCACGGAAGAGGTTTCCCGCTATACCGTTGCCGACTGGTGCCTTACCGAGGCCAGATTCCGCAACCACTTCAAGAAGATCAGCAAGGACGAGGCGGACAAGCTGATCCCGCTGGAAAACATGCTCGTCCGCATCACTCAGCAGGACGTGGTGTATCGCCGTTACCTGCTTCCCGAACACCGCTCCTACGTGCCAGACTTCGGCGTCTACCTTAAAGTCCAGGACGCGCAAGGAGATCTCGAGTACCGGGCGATCTCGCGGCAGCTCGTACTGTTCTGCGTCGAACGCCGTAAAGCGTGGCGAATGCTGCAAAGCAAGGCGGGCATCGTAAACCAGGAATACGCAGCCCAAAGATCGATCCTGGCCGAGGTCGATGCCGGCAAGCTTGCCAAGCAAGATCTGTTTGCGCGCGGGGTGCAGTGGCTGAGGGACCGCCTGCAACCCGCCGGCTTGGCAAAGCCAAAGGGCAGCTGAAACCGCGCTCCGGGCGAGGTGGTTTACTGCTTCGGGCAGGTCATACTTTTAGCCGGTTAAGTTGCCTGGCCCGTAGCGCGCGCAATTTGCTGCCTCAGGGCTCGTTTGAGGAACTTGCCTGTCGAAGTCCGGGGAATAGCGCTCAGAAATCGGTAGTCATCCGGCAGCCACCAGCGCGGGAACTTGCCGGCAAGGAACGCGTTGATCTCTTCTCCGCTGGCCAGCATGCCTGGTTTGAGCACGACACACGCCAGCGGACGCTCGCTCCACTTGGCATCAGGCATGGCGATGACCGCGGCTTCGGCTACGGCGGGATGGCCCATGATGGCGTTTTCGAGGTCGACGGAACTGATCCACTCGCCGCCGGACTTGATCAAATCCTTGGTGCGGTCGCAGACCTTGATGTATCCCTCGGCGTCGATGGTGGCCACATCCTCGGTGCGGAACCACCCATCCGCAGTGAACTTGTCGGGCGTGGGTGCTCGCTTGTGATAGCTTCCGGTGACGAACGGGCCGCGGACTTGCAGCTCACCCATGGTGATGCCGTCTGCCGGCACTTCCTGGCCGTGGTCGTTAACCAGGCGTGCGTCCACAAAGGGCACTACGCAGCCCTGTTTGGCACGCAGGGCATAGCGCTGATCTTCGGGCAGATCCCGCAGATGAGACTTCAGCCGCGAGACGGTTCCAATGGGCGACATTTCCGTCATCCCCCAGGCGTGGATGACGGTAATGCCGTGCCGGTCAAAGCCCTGGATCATCGCTTCTGGTGCGGCCGCTCCGCCTACGACAATGCGCATTCCGGCAGCAAACTTATGCTTGCCGGGTTCCCGCTCCAGCAGTTGCAGCACGCCCAGCCACATGGTGGGCACTCCGGTGCAGAGTGTCACTTGCTCCCGTTCGCACAAGTCCACGAGGCTCTCCGGGTCCATATGCGGGCCGGGAAATACCAACTTGCCCCCGATCATGGGCAGGGCATGCGGGACTCCCCAGGAGAGCACGTGGAACATGGGCACCACCGGCATGACCACATCTTCCGAAGACATCCCGAACACCGCCGACAGCAGGATCGTGTAGGAATGGAGCACCATGGAGCGATGGGAATAGATCACTCCCGCCGGACGTCCGGTAGTGCCCGAGGTGTAGCACATGCCCGCCGCATCGTTCTCGTCCAGTTCGGGATACGTGAACTCACTCTGGCCGCTCTGGAGCAGTTCCTCATAGTTCTCATAGGCGGAAGGAATCGGCCTCCCGGTCAGCGGCACCACGAAGACGCGCTCCAGTTGAACGCTATCCTTGAATTGTTCGAACAGGGGGAGGAGGACGTCGTCGACGATCAGGAAACGGTCCTCCGCGTCGTTCACTATGTAAGCAATGTCCTCGGGATGTAAGCGCAGATTCAGCGTATGGACGACGCCGCCCGCTACCGGGACGCCGTAATACGCTTCCAGATGAGGGGCATGGTTCCACATCAGCGTGGCGACGCGCTCGCCTTTCCCCAGGCCGACCCCCCGCAGGGCGGAAGCCAGCGCCCGGGCGCGTCGATAGAAGTCGCAATAGGTGCCGCGATGCAGGGACCGGTCCGGCATCCGCGCGACGATCTCGGTTTTCGGGTAGCAGCGGCCGGCGCGTTCTAGCAGGTGTGCCAGAGTCAAGGGATAACTCATCATCGTGGATTGCATCACGGCTCCCCGGCCGCAACCTGGCGGCGCAGCATCAAGGCGTTAATCCGGTTACCTTTGGACGGTTTGCGCGTTACGAAGCTCGACCCACGGTTTTGCTTTTCTCGTTGGCGGAATAGAGAAAATCCTCGATCTCATCGATGCGTTCACTGGCATCATGGTAGCCAATCTCAATAAGAGCACTTGTGTACTCCGAGGTAAACAGCAGATAACTCATCAAGTCTGCGCACGAAGCCGCATCTCGTCCCAAGCTGTTTACGAAGTACTGGATAAGATAAGGCATGTCCTTTTGATGTTGTTGAGCCAGTTGCGATAAATCGACCGACGGCGTGATGAGGAGCGTGGTCAGAGGGCGCATCCTTTCGCATCCTTCAATCCCGGGCTGGCGGATATCGCCATCGGCGAGCAGTTGATTTAACCGCTCCAGGTGCTCGATGTCGGTGGCCAGATGATCCAGGAAGATCGCATTTAAAAGCACGCCCATCACCTGCGCAAGCGAAGGATCTGCCCGGTCCCCGGCTTCTTTCTGGTGCTCGAGATTTTCGCAGCGGACACCGATCGCCATAACCTTATTTGCGCCCAGGCGGATGACCGGGCTGAGTGGCTGTTGGAGTCGTATGCAACCATCGCCGAAAAAAGCCGCCCCCAGCGCGGTCTCAAGCCTTACCGGCTGAAACACCAGCGGAATAGCCGCGGACGCACATATATGGTCGACGGTAATCGCCGTCGCCAGGGTCACTCGCCGGCTTCGGCTCCACATCGGGTGACCTTCTTTGCCTTGAATG
>Ga0326727_10027225_pt1 | contig 10516 bp, 5 predicted proteins | sample MB2enrmetagenome_FD_207643 | JGI IMG/M metagenome (GOLD analysis project Ga0326727, IMG submission 207643) | Lab enriched peat soil microbial communities from McLean, Ithaca, NY, United States - MB29MY | ecosystem: Environmental > Terrestrial > Soil > Wetlands > Peat | place: USA: New York...
CAGTTGGTCTACACGCCCCACGTGGCCCGCGTAAACCTCTGGCAGACCTCCGGCCACGAGGGCTTTTACGCGCAGAATATGTTCACGCCGATGGAACTGGATGATGCGATGTATCGCATGAAGCCGATGAACTGTCCGTTCCACATCCTGATTTACAAGAATTCGCCCAAAAGCTATCGCGACCTGCCGGTGCGCTACGCCGAACTGGGCAACGTCTACCGCTACGAGCGCTCGGGCACCATGCACGGCCTGCTGCGGGTGCGCGGCTTTACGCAGGACGACGCGCACATCTTCTGCACCCCCGGCCAGATTGAGAACGAGGTTGTGGCTTGCATCGACTTTGCCGAGGCGGTGCTGCACACCTTTGGATTCAAGGAGTTCAAGGTCGAGCTTTCCACCTGGGACCCCAGTGACCGCGCCCACTACGCCGGTTCGGACGAAAACTGGGAGCTGGCGACCGGCTCCCTGCGGAAGGCCCTCGAACGCAAGGGAATCGCCTACAAGACTATTCCTGGCGAAGCCGCTTTCTATGGCCCCAAGATCGACATTAAATTGGTAGATGTGCTGGGTCGGCTGTGGCAGTTGTCCACGGTGCAATTCGACTTCAACCTGCCAGCGCGCTTTGAACTGGAGTACGTGGGCGAGGACGGCGAGCGCCATCAGCCGGTGATGGTCCACCGCGCCCTGTTCGGCTCAGTCGAGCGCTTCTTCGGCGTGCTGATCGAGCACTACGCCGGAGCCTTCCCGCTGTGGCTGGCGCCGGTTCAAGTGGGTCTTGTGCCCATCAGCGAGCGACACCACGAGCACGCAAAGAAAATCGAGGCCGAACTCAAGGCCGCGGGCCTGCGTGTTGAAGTGGACGACCGCAACGAGAAGATGAACGGCAAGATCCGCGATTTCGCCAACCAGAAGACGCCCTACATCCTGGTCTTCGGCGACAAGGAGCAGGAGGCCAATGCTGTCAGCGTCCGCACCCGCGGCAAAGGCGACCAGGGCTCGATGCCGCTGGCCAGCTTCATCGCCAAGGCGCAGGCGCTGGTGAAGAGCCAGTCGACGGAGCTCTAGAACATTTTCGGAATGGATGTAGTCCTTTTGAGCGCATTGAATGTGGCTTTTACTTCCGCCCCACGAACGAAGACCTGTCCGTGGGGGCCCCGTTAAGGGAAAAGCCACTAGAGTGTGAGGTGTTGGTCTACAGCAATTCCGAAAATGTTATATTCGCGAAAATCTATTATGGCTTGGATCAGGGTGCGGCGGATTCGCTCTGTCTGGCTGCGTCGCTGTCGGTGATCTTGCTCCAATGGCCAGTGGCATGAGCAGCTTCAGGCGTGGCGAAGTTGATTTTGGTGCGGGGCAGCACGACCAGATCGACGCGGCGGTTTTCGGCGCGCCCATCGGTGGTGTCATTGTTGGCCACCGGGTGAAACTCGGCGTAGCCGGCGGCCGAGATGCGGTCGGGGGGGATGGCCTGCAAGCCGATGAAGATGCGGGCGATGTGGGTGGCGCGGGCCGCGGAAAGCTCCCAGTTGGAGTCGAACTCCGCGGTGTGAATGGGAATGTTGTCGGTGTGGCCCTCGATGCGCAGATCATAGGCGGAGCGGCTCAGCGAGGCGGCTATCTTGCGCAGCGTGGGCAGCGTCTCAGGCTTGGGGACGGCCGAGCTGGAGTCGAAGAAGCCGGCCTCGCGCAGGCTGATGACCAGCCCATCGCGGCCCATCTGGATGGAAACGGCGTGCGTGGCCACCTGGTTGGAGAGCGCCTGCGTCAATTCGCGGCGCATCTCCTCCAGGTCATTCTTTACCGTGGCGGGCGAGATCACCTCCTCTCCCATGACGACATTCGTGGCCGTGACCGGCCGCTCGGCTCCGGCGGTGCCGTTTGTGCCCGCGGCCTGCTGGCCCGCGGGGCCGGGGAAGATGCCCAGGGAGCGGAATGCGGAGTCGATGGCCGCCGACACCTTCACCTGCTTTTTCTGATCGGCCTTGGCAAAGGCGAAGAGCACGACGAACAGGGCGAAGAGCATGGTGATGAAGTCGGCATAGGAGACCATCCAGCGCTCCTGGTTGGAGTGGCTCTTGCGGGGGCGTGGACTCATGCCGCGCGCTCCTTCGGCTTCGGTTGGGCCGGCTTCGGCTGGGCGTCATTCAGAAAGCCTGAGAGCTTGACTTCGAGCATGCGCGGATTGATGCCCTCGAGAATGGAGACCACGCCTTCGAGCATCATTTCGCGGCGCTGGTGATTGTCGCGCAAGCGGATGCGCATTTTGCCGGCCAAGGGCAAAAAGAAGAGATTGGCGATGCCCACCCCGTAGATGGTGGCCACGAAGGCCACGGCGATGCCTTTGCCCACCTCCTGAATGTTGTCGAGATTTTTCATCACCTGGATGAGTCCCAGCACCGCGCTCAGGATGCCGATGGTGGGCGAGAATCCTCCCGCCGACTCGAAGACCGCCGGAAGCCGCTCCTCGCTCTCCGCGGTCGAGTCGAGGCAGACGCGCATGATCTTGCGCAACTCGCTGGGTTCGGTGCCGTCGACGGCCAGCATCAGGGCCTGTTTGAGAAATGGGTCCTGAATGGTTTGCATGTCGCTGTCCAGCGAGACGACGCCGTTGCGGCGAGCCTTGTTGGCGAAGGCGACCAGCAGTTTGAGCAACTGGTCGTCGCGCTTGCGGGGCGCGGAAAAGATGTGCCCCAGGCTCTTGAAGGCGGCCAGCACGGTGGGGAGCGGAAACTGCAGCAGCACCGCCCCCATGGTGCCGCCAAAGACGATCATGGCCGCGGTCGGCTGCAGGATCTGGCCCAGGTTTCCCCCTTCGAGCAGCAATCCGGCGATGATGCCGGCGAGGGCCAGAATGACTCCGCCAACGCTGCCTTTATCCATGGAACAGCTCCTCGATGAATCATGTGTGATGAATCATGTGCGGGAAATCAGGTGCGGCGATCGGCTTTCACCCGTCATCGGTCTTCTTCGGGGTCACGCCGAGCCGGTGCTGGCGCGGGTTTGGGAGGGTTGGAAACATCCAGGCCGGCCAACGAAACAATGCGCTGCAGATCGCCATAGGAAGGCAGCCGTCTGGCGACCGAGGCCAACAGGCGCGCGCGGTAGGCGATGACCCGCTCTATCACTTCGGCGCACTCCTCGCGCACAATCAGCTTTTCTCCATTGATCAGGGTCAGCATGGTGTCCGGAGAGGCCTCGGCGGTCTTGATCAAGTCGCTGTTGAGCACCATCGGAGTGCCGTTGAGCCGGGTCAGTTCGATCATCGTCTCAAAACTCCTTCGCATGGATTATCGGCAGGCGGCGGAAAAAGTTAAAAAATAAAGATAAAGCTGGTAAAACTGTCCCCGGCGGGACACAAATGCGGGGTATGTAAAGCCTGTAACTCCTTCGCCGAAGAAGGGCACAGATGCGGCGGCAACCGAACCGGAAGTAGCAACCCATGGTTAGTAAAAAAATGGGGGCACTTACCGGGGAAAGTCCGCAAATCCACGCATCCCACAAGGAGAACCCCATGTCCCTGGGTGTCCTGAACAATCTCAATGCGGTCTATGCTGAAAACAACCTGAACAACACGAGCAATAGCTTGTCGACTGTTCTGCAACAGTTGTCCTCCGGTTCGAAGATCAACTCCGGCGCGGACGACGCCGCCGGCCTTTCGCTGGTCAATGGCCTCCAGGCCAACGAGCAGGCCCTCACCCAGTCCGCAACCAACGCAACAGAAGGCGTCGGCCTTTTGAAGGTTGCCGATGGCGCTCTCTCGCAAGTGACAAGCCTGCTCAACCGGGCCGTGACGCTGGCTACCGAAGCCTCGAACGGCACCCTCAACTCCTCTCAGGATTCGGCTGCCAACTCTGAGTACCAGTCGATCCTGTCGGAAATCTCGAACATCGGCTCGACCACCACCTACAACCAGCAAAGTGTCTTCGGCTCCAGCACCAGCATCTACACCGGCGACTCTTCGTCGACCGGCGCATCGGTCGACTCGCTGAACATCCGCTCGCTTTCTTCCTCCAACGTGGGTGATAGCAAGGGCGCAATGTCCTATAGCAACGGCACGAACAACGTGTTCATCAATCTGTCGAGCGGCGGCGAGAACGCGGCCGTCAGTGACAGTTTGGGCGCGTCGACAGCCACCACCAGCATCAATGTCGGCTTTATGACCACAGGCGCAAGCGGCACGGCCGTTTCTTCCACCGCGACCATCAGCGTCGGCGCTGGCACCAGCTACGACAACACCGCGCAGGGCTTGATCAGCGCCATCAACAACTCCGGCCTGGGCCTCAACGCCACCTTCGCCACGGCAACACAGTCGGGTTCGGCTGCGGTCGCCTCGGCTGAGACCACCGGCGGCAGCGGGACTGACACCGGCATCGAGATCTCAGGCGCGGGCATCGGGACAGGAACCAACGGCGTGGGCGTCGTGGGCTCCATGGCCCTCGACTCGAGCGACAAACTCAGTGGCACCCTCAACATCGTGGGGTCTGACGGAGCCAGCCACAACATCGCGCTGGGAACGGCCAACTCCACTGACAACCTGGTCAGTCTGGCATCGACCATCAATGCCGCCGGCTACGGCGTTACGGCCTCGGTCAACCAGGCTGGCACGCAACTGACGTTCACCTCGGCTAACTCCGCGGTGGCGGTCACTGGAACAAACATTGCGGAAAACACCACAGCGACTACGGCCAATACAACCATCCAGGGATCGGTCATAGGGTCCATGTCGGTGGGCGGAGCCAGCGATAAGTTGACGGGTACCCTGAATGTCACCTCGGGCGTCGATGGCACCACCGGCCACGCAATTCAGCTCGGCACTCTGGGTTCTACCGACACCTTGCAGAATCTGGCAGCGTCGTTTACAGGGAATGGCGCGAACGTCGGCCTCGGCATCACGGCAGCCCTCTCCAACAACAACACGACCATCACCTTCTCGAAGTCGAGCGCGGACGCTGACACACCAGCAATAACCACTTCGAACCTCGTAGACGTGGCTGCTCCCATCATCGTCACCGGCGCCACGCTGGGTTCACTGACGCTGGCTGTGGCTGGCGATGCAATAGCGAAATCGGGTGGCGCTGCTCTGGACATCATCTCCGGGGTGACCGGCAAAGCTGTAACTCCTCTTGCGCTGGGTACGGTGGGTTCCACCGATACGCTGGCGAACCTGGCGACGACCATCAATAATGGCGGCTACGGGATCACGGCCGGTCTCGACTCGACCGGCACAATTCTGACCTTCACGGCCAACGCGGGCAATACTTTCACGGCAGTAGTCGCCGGCGCGGGCACGATCGACGACAATACCTATCCAACCCAGGCCGCCGTCTTCAATACGGGTAAGACCACTCTGGGTTCGATCACCGTTCAAGGATATGGAGATACAGTCGGGGATACTGTTGCCACCGATGGCCTTTCTCTCAGCGGGAACGGCCAGGTGGCTACAAAGGTTGACCTCAATACTACCCCTCAGACCCTTGCCCAAATAGCGAATACCATCAACGGCGCGGACAGTGCTTTCGGCATCGTGGCAACCCTCAACCAGGCCGGCACGACTTTGACGTTTTCCGAAACGGCCACGGCCGCTGGTGTCATGTCCACAGGCGCCATCGTCGTTACTCCGACCTCCGCACTCAAAGACAACGTAGCCGCGGTAACCACCACAGCCGCTGTTACGTCTCAAAATGGCACGTTGGGAGTCCTCAATGTACTGAGCGCCGGCAATACCCTGACCGGAACCCTCAACTTCACGGAGGGTAAAAATACTAGTGAGACCGTGAATTCCTTCACAGCCACCAACCTGACGCTTGCCCAGATTGCGGACAACTTCAATAATGCCAAAACCTACTCGTCGAGCACGCCAACTGACTGGTCGGCCGCTGGCATCACGGCCACGTTGAACCAGGCCGGCACGCAACTCGTGTTTACGCAGGCAAGCGGCGACCTGGGCATCGCGGCCATCTCGACCGCCGCAACCGCTCCACTTACCGAAGCCCCCGTCATCGCCACCGGTTCCACCCTGGGTTCGCTCGTGGTCAACCAGAAGTCCGACACGCTGGGCGGCACATTGAACCTGACCAATGGCATCACCGGCCAGGCCCAAACTCTTACACTCGGCACGTTTGGCAGCACCGACACCCTGGCCAACCTGGCGACGACGATCACCAACGGCGGCTACGGGATCACGGCCACGGCCAACACTGCGGGCACCATGCTGACCTTCATGCAGACCAGCGGAACCGCTACGGCGAGCATCGGCAATACCGCTTCTATTTCCGACACCACGGCCGCGGTAACCCAAACCCCGATCAACGTCATTGCCGGCACCCCTGATACCGTGACCGCTGTGACTAAAAACGACATGCTAAGCGGCACGCTGAATATCACCTCCACCACCGGTGCCGTGAGCCAATACAACTTCGCGGGTCAGACGCTTCAGTAGATTCGCGACTCGTTCAACTCGCCCGATAGAGCAAACTACGCCAGCGGAATTATTGCCTCCATCGGCGCCGGCGCGAATAGTAACGTGCTGTCCTTTGCCATGTCCGGCTCGTCGGCCCTCAGCGGAACAAGCATCACCGACTACACCCCGGCTGCGACAACCAATCAATCCGTCGGCACCGCAACCATCTCGAATACCTTGACGGTTGCCAACGCCGGCGATCTTGTCACCGGAACATTAAGTGCCCAAGACGGCAGAACTTCCGGGAACCCCCTTAGCCAGATAACGTTAGCTGCTGGCAATGACCTGCATCAGATTGCAGATGCCTTCAACGGCATAACTGAATCGGACAATGGCAACTCCAACGCAACAAACGTTGGAAAACTGGAAAACCTCGGGATCACGGCCAGTCTCAACACGGTGGCGATCGGAACCCTCGGCCAGGCGGGGTACCAGGCCATCGGCACGGTCATGACCTTGACGCAGACTGCCACAGACCTCGGCGCGGCGAACGTCATAACGAACACAGGAACATCAGACGCGCTCACCGACACAATTTCGGCGGCCAATCCCACGCAAACAGAAAACCTCGTCACTGGAGCCGGCCTGCATGCGAACACGCTGTCCGTAGCCACCGCTGGCGACACGATGACCGGCACGCTGAAGGTGACGGAAGGCGTAGACACCAACTCGACCAATTCTTACCTCAACCTCAACGGGCAAACGCTGGCGCAGATTGCGGCCGACTTCAACACCACAACCGGCAAGGTGAACCTTTCCAACGCGGGCATCACGGCTGTCCTCAACAACGCCACGCCCTCCCTCGCGACCTCGATCGCATTTATCGCCAACGCCGGTGAGGCTGGCGCGCTAAATGCAACTGTCGTCAACTCAACCGCGATTGTCGACCAAGGTGCGGCCGTCCCAACCGCGATTTCGGTGGGCGCCGGCACCATGCTGGACACGCTCTCGGTGAACAACAAGTCCGACATCCTGGGCGGCTCACTGACGGTGACCCCGGGCACCACCGGTGTGGCCGCGCCCGCCATTAACCTGGGCACCAGCGGAACCACCGATACCCTGGCCAACCTGGCGGCGCAGTTCGCCACCGGAGGCCAGTATTCCACCTACGGAATCACGGCCACTCTCAACCAGGCGGGCAACCAGCTCACCTTTACGCAGACCAGCGGGGACAGCTTCGCTGCCGTCGTCAGCGGCACATCAGTCACCGATTCGGGCACGACAAGTCTTACCAACAACGGCAACAACCTGGGCACCCTCACGGCCAACCAGGCAACTGACACCATGACGGGAACACTGAACATCGTGGGGGCCAACGGATCGACTAGTTACACCCTTCAGGTTGATGGCAAGACGCTTTCTCAGTTGGCATCGACGATCAACTCGAACAGTTCCTACGGGATCACGGCCACGCTGGACAAGACCGGCACGGAACTTTCGTTTGCGGCAACCACCGGAGACAGCGGTACCCCGTCCATCAACAACTATGGCAACATGGTTGACACCACCGTTGCCAACCAGACGGCAGTCACATTAGCCGATGTCCCGACTAAAGGCGCGGCGAACTCCAGTACATTGGGTTCCGTGTCGATTGGGAGCACGGAAACTCTCAGCGGCAGCGTGACAATCGGTGGGCAGACAATCAACATCGGTTCCTCCGACAACACGGCTGCCACCCTGGCATCGAGCATTAACCTGGGCAACTACGGGGTCCAGGCCGCCTACAACGCCAACAGTGGCCAACTGACGTTTACATCGCCCAACTCGGCGATGGGCGTCAGCACAACCTCCCTCGATGAGACCGCGCCTGGCTCAACCACCAGTACCGCTGTCGGTAGCTTGACCGGAGCCTCAACTTCTTCCAACTACTACAGCACGGGAATCACAGGCACCGTGGCGGATACCAGCACAAAGGGCGGGACGGCGAACGTGGGAATCACCTCGGACGCCAACGGCTCCAGCGGAACGGCCACCATCAGCTACACCGATGCGGCCGGCCAAGCCCTCAACACGACTAGCCTGTCCAATCAGGCCGTCGCGGAGACCGCGCTGACCGACCTGAACACGGCCATCACCGATGTGGCGGCGCAGGATGGTTACATCGGCGCGCAAATCAATACGCTGAACTCGGTCAGTTCCGTGCTCAGCACGCAGGCGGAGAATGTAACGGCGGCGCAGAATGCGGTGCAGGCCACGGACTACGCCTCGGCCGCCTCCAACATGTCCAAGTACGAAATCCTCAGCCAGACCGGCATCAGCGCCCTGGCGCAGGCCAACAGCATACAGCAGGAGGTGACCAAGCTGCTGCAGTAAAGCTGAAGGAAGCCAACAGGCTTGAAGCCGCTAACCCAAAAAGGACGCCCGCGCGGGCGTCCTTTTTGGCGTTTGGGAGGCTCTGCACAAGTGATTCCGGCTGGTGTTTTGAAAGGGCGTGAGTTCAGCCACGCCGCTGGAAGTATGCATGAATTGTCTTGACCGGCGCGCGCTTGTATTCTGAACCGAGAGTGTAAAGCCTGGTCCGGAAAGGTTTCCCTTATGCCCACCAGCCCTGAATCCAACTCTAATAACCTGCTGGGAGAGTCAGCCAGTTCCTACCTGCGCTCGGCGCGCCATCAGCCGGTCAACTGGCGTCCGTGGGGCGCGGCGGCCTTTGCCCAGGCCCAGGCCGAAGACAAGCCCATTCTGCTCGACATCGGAGCGGTCTGGTGCCATTGGTGCCATGTGATGGACCGGGAGTCGTACGAGAACCTGGAGATTGCCGGCCTCATCAACGAGCATTTTGTGGCTGTGAAGGTGGATCGCGACGAGCGGCCCGACGTGGACACACGCTACCAGGCGGCGGTTTCGGCCATCACCGGCCAGGGCGGCTGGCCGCTGACGGCCTTTCTGACGCCCGACGGGCGGCCTTACTTTGGCGGCACCTACATTCCGCCCGAAGACCGCTTTGGACGGCCTGGATTCAAGCAGGTGCTCACGACGCTGGCTCAAGTCTGGCGGGAACGGCGCGAAGAGGCGCTGGAAACAGCCGCGGGCACGATGGCCGCCATCGAGCACAACGAAAATCTTTTCGGGCGCGGCGGGCAGCTTTCGCTGGCCCTGGCGGACAAGATTGCCGGCGTGATCCTGTCGCAATTTGATCCGCAGAACGGCGGCTTTGGCTTACAACCGAAGTTTCCCCACCCGGCGGCGCTCGACCTGCTGCTGCAGGTCTCCGTCAACAGCGGCAACGAAGCGGCAGGCGAGGCCTTCGCCACCACGCTCGAAAAAATGGTGCGAGGCGGAGTGTACGACCAGCTGGCTGGAGGCTTTCACCGCTATAGCGTCGATGAGCGCTGGGCGGTTCCGCACTTCGAGAAGATGCTCTACGACAACACCGAGCTGCTGCGCAATTACCTGCACGGCTACCAGAACCTGCGGCGCGAGGATTTCCTCCGCACCGTGAAAGAAATCGTGGGCTGGCTGGATGCGACCCTGAGCGACCGCGAGCAGGGCGGCTTTTACGCCTCGCAGGACGCCGACATCAACCTGGACGACGACGGCGACTACTTCACTTGGACGCAGGCCGAGGCGCGTGCGGCGCTGAGTGCGGCCGGATTTGCTTACTCCGAACAGGAGTTTGCGCTGCGCTACTGGGAGATTGGCGAACGGGGCGAAATGCGCCACAACCCGGCCAAAAATGTGCTTCACGTCAAGCAGAGCCTGGAGGAGTTGGCGGCCGATATGAGCCGGAGCGTGGACGATCTGCGGCGGCTGGTGGAGGCGGCCCGCGCGGCGCTGCTGGCGGCCCGCGCCCAGCGGCCCACGCCGTTCATCGACCGCACGCTCTACACCGGCTGGAACGCCATGGCAGTCACGGCCTACCTGGAGACGGCGCGGGTGCTGGACCTGGATTCAGCGCGCGAGTTTGCCTTGCTCACGCTGAAGCGGCTGCTGGGTAAAACCGGAAATGGAGGAGCCTGGGACGGAGAGCAGACGCTGAGCCACGTTATCGCCTACGGCTCCCGGCCGGGCGAGGCGGTGGCGCTACCGGAGAAGGCGCCGGGCACGCTCGACGAT
>Ga0326727_10027226_pt1 | contig 10516 bp, 8 predicted proteins | sample MB2enrmetagenome_FD_207643 | JGI IMG/M metagenome (GOLD analysis project Ga0326727, IMG submission 207643) | Lab enriched peat soil microbial communities from McLean, Ithaca, NY, United States - MB29MY | ecosystem: Environmental > Terrestrial > Soil > Wetlands > Peat | place: USA: New York...
CGATGCGGGCCAACGTTTGGCGGCTTGCCGTAGCCATGCTGATGATGACTTCATCGATCTCATACTTTCTAACAAGTTGCGCCAGTGCTTCGCCACCTCCCAGAACCGGCGTGCTGCAGATCATGGACCCTATTTTGCGAGTATCATCATCCACGAAACCGATCACGTCGAGAGCGTGATTGTTTTCGAGTTCCCTGCGAAGGAGAATTCCTGCCCGCCCGGCTCCATAGAGAAATACCTGTTTGGGCGGAGCCCCGGTTGTGGCGGCCACCCTTTTTTGATGGGAATAGAGAACTCTGCGCAGCGCGCGCGTACCTAGCGATCCCGTCAGCGAAAGCAAGCCTTCGAGAGCAATGACGCTGGCGGGAAGCTTGGCCCATTCGGCAAAAGTTCCCTTCTCTGGAACAAGAAACCGCAAGAGTAGAAGCCCGACCGTGATCACTGCGATCGATTTTGCAATTGCTAGAGCGTCAGGAAGCGACACAAATCTCCAGACGAGACGGTATGTGCCGAATGCGACGTAAACAAGGATGCGTGCGCCGACCAGAATGGGAAGCCAGATCAAGAGTTGATGGAGGGCGGGACCTGTGGGCCACCCCTCGAATCGAATCGTATACGAGGAGACGAGCGCTAGGGCGAAAACGGTCCCATCGATGATGAGCTGGTTTCCGCGCGAGTAGAAGTCAAAATGAGTTTTCATGATGCTTGATCACTCCGCTACGCAGGAGCCTGCAAACGATCTAACGCCAGATGGGCGCGGTAAAGCGAGGGGGAAAGTAGCACCGGTGTGTTACTGGCGCATGACGCTAGGTTTGATTTTCAGCCGCACGCGGCAACGGTTTTCTCGCTGCCAAAATCCTAGAGATCGTGAGGAAGACAAGCTTCAGATCCTCAAGAAAACGAATGTTCTCACAATAGGCAAGGTCCAGTTCGAGTTTGGCCGGGAGAATGGACGTGAGGTAGAAGTCTTCACTGTCGGCGCGGTTTCCGAGCAATTCCTGTTCTTGTATGTATGTAATGGCTGCAAGTCCTGTGATCCCGGGCTTGGCGAAGAACACACACTTCTGCCTGTCTGAGTACGCAGCGGTAAACCGAGGCACCTCGGGGCGCGGCCCTACGATGCTCATTTCTCCCCGCAACACATTGATCAGTTGTGGGAGCTCATCTACTTTCGTTTTTCGCAGCCATCTGCCGGTGGTAGTGATCCTCTCGTCGCTTTCAGACGTCACGAGCGGGCCACACACGGAGGCGCTCGCGACCATCGTTCGAAACTTAAAAATCCGAAACGGCTCACCCGATTGACCGGTCCGCAGTTGCTTAAAAAAAACGGGGCCGGGACTTGTGAGGCGCACTGCAATCGCAGCAATGATCAGAATTGGAGATACCAAAACAAGCCCCAGGAATGCGAGCATTGCATCCAACCATCGCTTCCCAACCCGTTGATAAAACGTCCGGTTCACAGGAGATACTTGTCCCGCCTGCAGCTCGACACTCCATTTATCTCCGGAATTCGCGCGCGATGTCGTACAGAGCCTCGGTTACGCGATCCGCATCTTCTTCGTTCATCGCCGGGTAAATCGGGAGCGAGATGGCGCGCGCAAAGCACTTCTCTGCAACAGGAAACTGCCCCGCGCGGTAGCCAGAGCCTTTTCGATAGAGTGCATGCAAGTGCAAAGGAATGAAGTGTACCGAGGTGCCGATGCCCCGCTGTTTCAGCTCTTCAATCACACGATCACGGTCGATACGCAATGCGGCTGGGTTCACCTGCACAACGTAAAGATGCCAGGCATGATCGCAATCGTATCGAGCAGGGCGAGGGGTCTCAAACCCATCCAGGGGCGCGAGCGCTCGTGTATACCGTTCGGAGAGTGCCGCACGCTTTGCACACATCGCATCGCAGTTGGCAAGCTGGGCCAAGCCGATAGCCGCTTGTAGGTCAGTTAGATTGTATTTGTAGCCTGCCTCAAGGATCTCATAGCGCCAGGAACCTTCGGCGGTATAACGCTTCCATGCGTCGCGGCTGATTCCGTGGAGGCTGAGGATACGCATGCGATTGGCGAAGTCGGGATTCTCCGTTGTGGCCATGCCGCCTTCGCCCGTCGTCAGTGTCTTCGTGGCATAAAACGAAAAGCAAGTGATGTCTCCGAAAGTTCCCACCATCCGCCGTTTGTAACGCGCAGGAAGCGAATGAGCCGCATCTTCAATCACTTTCAACCCATGTTTACTCGCAATCTCCAGTATGCGGTCCATGTCCGCGGGGCTGCCGGCATAGTGGACGGGAAGAATAGCGCGCGTTCTGCTCGTGATGGCCTGCTCAATTCTCTCCGGGTCAATGTGGAATGATCCATCCTCGCAATCCACAAAAACGGGACGCGCCTTAAAATAGAGTACGACCTCGCCGGAAGCAGCGAAGGTCATCGTGGGGAGTATCACTTCGTCCCCTTCCGAAAGGCCGATAGCCGCGAGGGAGAGGTGAAGAGCTGCGGTGCAGGAATTCACCGCAACTGCATGGCTCGCTCCCGTGTAGTGCGCGAAAGCAGCTTCAAATTCTCGAACGCGCGGGCCCGTGGTCAGCCAGCCGCTACGGAGAACTTCCACGACCGCGTCGATCTCATCTTCGCCGATCTGTGCGCGATGGAAAGGCAGGAATTTTGTTGCTGCTACTGGCATATTGCAGACCCCCCTGGGAATCAAATTCATCAGCATCTAAAGAATCAAGCCTCCCTCGCGGGGATGGCCTCTTGCGCATACAATTGGCTCAATTGAGTCATCCAGGCACTGACCAGCTTCGACCACTGGTGATTTTCCTCGACGAATAAGCGACCATTGACTCCCAACTCCCGAGCCAATTCGGGATTCCCGGCAAGCTGAAGGACCGCCTCGGCAAGCGCCGTGGGATCGCCCGGTGGTACAACGACCCCCGCCCTCGCTTTCTCCACGAGACGCGCCCCTTCACCCCTTCCGATGAAAATCAGTGGTTTGCCTGACGCCAGGATTGGAAATATTTTCGAAGGGCGAGCGCCGTCGAATATGGGAATACCACGAAGCGATGCAAGCCCGCTCTCCGAAATGGAGAAGTAAGGCGGGAGTTCTTCTGGTGGAACAGGATCCCGGAAGGTCACGTTTTGTAGTCCCATATTGTTTCGGAGCCGCTCGAGATTGAGCCTTTCGGAGCCGTCCCCAACGAACAGAAAGTGAATCTCCGGTTTGTTCTTCAGCAACTTTGCCGCTTGTAGCACGTGTTCGAGCCCGTGCGCGTGACCCTGCGTGCCGGTCCACAAGAAGATTTTTTTGCCTTCCAAGCCAAGTTGTTGCTTTAGAGCTGCATCGATTGGACGAGGACTGAATTGGATTGTGTCCACTCCGTTGGGAAGAAAGAGAACTTTCCGTGCAGGAACACCCTTCTTCCGGAGCAAAACCTCGCGCTGGCCTTCGGTCATTACGTTAATGTAAGCTGCCTTTCGATAGCTCCAACTCTCAAGTGCAGTCAACAATCGAATCAGCAAGCCATCCTTCATGAAACCCATTTCAACGATTGAGTCTGGCCAAAGGTCCGCCACGTTGAGAATGATTGGCACGCGCCAAAGACTTGCTGCAATCCAGCCAGGGATCGTAAGAAGGAGTGAAGGGGATTCGATGAAAATGCCGTCGGGCTTTTTTGCTCGCGACAAACCGAAGAGCGAAGTAATCGCAAACGTCCCGTAGTTCAACATGCGCTGAACTCCGCCGCCAAGGGCAGGATGGAGCCAGACGCGGTGGACGATCACGTCGCCCAGAGTGTCGCATCTGTAGAAGCACCATTCATAGCCTCGAAAGAAACGGCCGCGCGGGTAATTCGGCAGAGCCGTCACAACCTCTACTTCATGGCCTAACCGTTTCAATTCGGACGCCATAGATAGCAACCGGACTTGTGGCGCTCCAATCTCTGGTGGGAAGTACTGCGTAAGTATGAGCAGTCTCATTTGGGTTTCTTTGCGCTTGAGGCGAAAACGCTTTGCCATACAAGACCAGGAGCTTGCTTCACGCTTTGGACGCGGCGGGCTCGGCGCGCCGGGATCGAAGTGCCCGGGCGAAAACCGAAAAATCTTCCATCAGACCAGGCTTTATCCGTTTCAACAGTTTTTCCATCAGCCAAGCTCCGGAACGCGAAAAGATCGGACGCGCCAGTGGATTGACAACAACCCGCCGTGTGAGTTCGCGCTTTCGATACCCCATTGCCAGCTTGAATCGTTCCAGGTCCGGGCGCAGAGCAAAGGATTCCAGTCCTTGAGAAACACAGTTCACGCTCGGCCTTCCGAGCATCGTCTTGGTAACCATGAAAAACAACGCGTTCATGGGGCTGAACTTCAAGTAATCGGAGTGAGAATGTGTATGAAGCAGATAAGCGTATTCGTCGACGAGGACCGTGAGCGTGAATGCGCAAAGCTTACCCTTCGCCAATGCGCCGTAGGCCTCCACGAATGGCAAGCTCTGGCAAACAGCCATGTAGCTTTTCCACATGGATTCGTCCGTCAGGAATGAATGCACGCTTCTTCCCTGCCTGGAGAGTACGCTGCGGTTGATGGCGCAACCCTCTTGAGCAAGCCGATCGAAATCCAACTGTTCAACAGCGCAGGAATCTATACCGCGACGAACTCGTCTGCGAGCGTCCGCCGCCAGCGAGTCCAAACCATAATTCCTGTCGTCGCATATGTATTCAAACGTCGGCGTGCCCTCCTTTTCAGAACAGGTGTAACGGATCGCTGCTGCGCCGCGCAGAAAAAGTCTTGCAGCCTCTCTGAACTCCAAGTGAACCGGAAGATGCGGAGGAACGCTCTCCAGGAAAAACTTCCTCTTCTCCACCCAGAGGCACGAATCGCCTTCAAAGACTCGCGACCCTTGCGCCGCCGCGAGCCGGTGAATACCTTGAACGTCCATTAACGCTCCTGCTGGAATCACAATGCGATGTATGACTCACCGCTGCAAGATGATAGGTTGCGTTCATCGCGACCTTTAGGTCCGGCCGGCTCGAAGCGGCATTTCAAGTGAAAACTAGGTCAACGATGAATACAGCTTCAGGAGTTCTTGCTCCTGGGTTCGCCAGTTGTAGGACCTCTCGACCGCTTCTCGGCCGCGGCGCCCCATTTCTTCAGTCTCTCTTGGATGAGTGAGCAGATACTCGATTGCCCCGGCAATGGACTTCGGGTCTTTTGGATCGACAAGCAGCCCACACTTCGTTTCGGCAATGATCGGCCGCCAGAACGTGAAATTCGATGCGATCACGGGGATTCCCGCCGCCATGTACTCGAACATCTTGTGCGGCATCGCCTCTGTGTGATTGGGAAAGGGGTGGAAAATGACGAGTCCCGCGCGCACGCCGGCCAGCAAACGAACAACTTCAGCCCGGCTGATCGTACCGCGATGGCGAACGCGCGCCCACCCTGGTTCGCTGGTTAGGTCCAAGCCTTTGGGCAAGTCTGCGCCACTCAGGTCGTTGCCTGCGAGTTCGAGCGTTGCGGACAATGATTCCGGAAGCAACGCCATCGCCTGGACCATTTCAATGATCCCTCGCTTGAAGTTGATGCCTCCGACATACGCAATGGATTGTCCACGCGTCTCCCATGAGGGTAATTCGGAGGAGCCCATTTCCTCCGGATAGGGATAATTGCGAACGAGTACTGTCCGATTGTTGAGCTTTTGCAATCGCTCTGCGATCGAAGGAGTGACCGTAACTAAAGCCGAAAACCGTCCGCAAGTCGCACCTTCCACCTGACGCGCACCCCAGGAAAACAGGCGGCGGCTCCACAAAGGCAAATAGAGTTTTGAGAGGATATCCTTTGGCAGGTCTTCGTGAACGTCATAAATCACTTTCTTCCCTCTGGCCCGGAGGAGGAGTCCCGCGGAGATCAACTCTGGATCGTGAAAGTGGTATATGTCCGCATCTAATTCGACCGCTTTTCTGTAGACCTGCCAGGCGGTTCGTGTCATCCGGTCAACCCTTCGCTTGGGTAGGGGAACTGCTCGAATCTGCACACCCTCGGCGAAGTCATCCTCCACGTTAGGCGCAACGATCGTCACCTGGTATCCGGCGCAAGCGAGCGAACGGCACTCCTTATGAAAAATCCGAACGTCAAAAGCCCGGTGCACGGACGTGAGATGAACGACTTTCGCAAGTTTGGTAGTTCCGCTCAATTCTGGGGCCAAGAGTGAAATCGCCGGCGCTAAAGACATTCAAGCTCTCTCTGCAAGAGATGCGTTTCCCGTGTCCATCCCCGCTCCATGGACTTCGAGTAACGCTTCCACGATTTTGTCAGAAGCTTTGCCGTCTCCATAGGGATTCACCGAATAAAGGCCGGCCGCTTGGCCCAAAAGTACCGACCTTCGTATGTCTTCGGGGGCAGTGCCCACGAGGCGATTTGCACCCGCCTCGACTGTCTCGGGCCATTCCGTTCGATCGCGGAGCGTCACACATGGAACGCCCAAATAGAAAGCTTCCTTTTGAACTCCGCCGGAGTCGGTGACAATCTTGCTGGCATTTTTTTCGAGCACAAGCATTTCGAAATAGCCCAGCGGAGGAACCGGGCGCAGGTTGCCCTTCATCCTGATCGGCGAGGAATCAAGAATGTGCCGCGTACGCGGATGAATGGGGAATAGAACGGGAAGATCTAATGATCCCGCAGCCTCCAGGATCGTCCGCAGCCGGCAGAGATCATTTGTATTCTCTGCGCGATGGAGTGTGAGGAGGTAGTAGCAATGGTCTTCCAAGGAGAATTGCTGAAGGGTTTTTGCGGACTCCGCCTCTGCAAGCGCAAGATTCTGAAGTACGGCATCGTGCATCACATCTCCAACCAATGTGGTGCGCCTGTCTCGCGGATCGTTTTCCGACCCGATTCCTTCGCGATGTAAGTTTTCAAGAGCGCTCTGAGACGGCGCCAATAGCAGCTGGCTCAGGTGATCTGCGACGATTCTCGTTTGTTCCTCAGGCATGGCCATGTCGTAGCTACGGCAACCAGCCTCTACATGTGCGAGAGGAAGTTCCAGGCGGGCGGCAATAATGGCACCCGCGAGTGTGGAATTGGTATCACCATAAACGATGACCCAGTCAGGCTCCTCCGCTTGAAGGACCGGTTCGATACGTTCGAGCATTCTTGATAGTTGCGCTCCGTGAGAACCGGACCCTACCGCAAGATTATAATTGGGCTCCGGAATCCCCATTTGTACGAAAAAGAGCTCAGCTACTTCACGATCGTAATGTTGACCCGTGTGGATGATTCGATGTTCAATTCGAGGCGTTCCCACGCGTTCATTGTGGGCCATGATTGCGCGGCAAATGGGCGCCAGCTTTACAAACTGCGGTCGCGCTCCGACAACGCTCACCCAAGTGACGCTTTCAGGAATCTTCATTTGATCATTGGATATCATGATTTGTTCAGTGCGCGGCTACAGCGAGAGCGCGCGTTCTAGCTTCTTTGATGACCGCATCAAATCGAGGAGCGCTTTGACGCTGGAAAGCGTAGTAGCTCCCCGCTCCAGATGCATAGATCCAGTTGTAGCGATAAGTTCTAAACAACAGCTCTAGATATGGCTGCAAATCCTCCGCGGTTGAGGCCGAAGACGCTCCGCAGTAGCCCTCCTTCATCCATCCGGACTTTCCGGAACGATCGCTCCAGAGAGTCAGCGTCCCGCCCAACTCCAGTATGTCGGGATATTTCTGAAGCCATGGGCTAAAACCAGCGGCGCGATTATTGATTACTCTTTCAAATTGTGACAAGGAAGTGTGGCAATAGCCCAATCCGACTTCGCCACCCGACACGACTTTTAGTTGAAAGTGTTCCTTCGCGATTTCCTCGAGCAATCCCATCGTGATGTAAGCTGGCGAAGGATAATACGATTGATTTCCATAGACCTTGAAGCCCGTATCTCCAAGATCGGTAAATAAGAACCAAAGGGTGGCGCTTGGATACTCCGCTGCCGCGGCGTCAGCCATTTTGGCGCCAAGCCGACGGAGAAGCGTAATCACTTCCGCTGGCGTCTTCCCCGCTTCCTTTGCGAGGAGCGTAAGATCGTATTCCTTATGGTAGTTATAAAACTCAAGATCCACCACGACGCCGGGCGCGCCTGAGAGCTTGGCAGTCCGGACCGCGTTTTCAAGATACTGAATGAAGTCCTTTTGCGCGCCTGCCTCGTCGTCCAGATCGGCTCCAGGGATATTCTCAAAGTAAGGATTCTTCGAGTAGGGGTTGGTCGCACTACGGTCAATCCCGACGAGCCGATTAATAAAAACCCAAGGCCAAAAATCCTTCCTTGTGGACTTTTTCCAATCCGCTATGTTTGCGTCCATCCTCGCGGATGACGTGACTGGCGACACATCGTAAGGGAGTTGGAATGAAACGGCCGCGCCATCGTACGCGGACTGGTCGAGTTGCTTTATGTTCTCCGTCGTGAGTGTGGTCGCATCAATCGAGCTCACGAGTAACAGGTAGTGCTCACCCATCCCTTTGACTTTCCCCTGGTTGGAGACACTGACCGGCCCTGAACCGGACTTCCCTGAATCCTGTTGGGTTTGGGCTGTTCTTCCTTGATCCGCTTCCACCATTCCAATCGCCAATCTGGAATTCCCGAGGGAGCCAGCGATGGTAAATACAAAAATCGCCAGCAACGGGATTACCAGGAAGACATATTTCGGAATTGTTTTATTCAAACTCGATTCCCGTGTCCCACGTGCTCGAGTTCCTGATTAAGGCAAAACCTCACGAAATGTCGCTCTATGCGGAACTACGAATCATGGATATCGACCTGTTGGCTGCGGGAGTTATTTCCTTCAGGCCCCGTTCTCGAAAACTTAGTCGCACGAGTCGAACCGTCAGAAAGAGTCCGATAAGGAATAAGAGGGCAGCCAAGCCTGTGAGCGCTGGATGTCTTCGCACCATCCAAATCGCGAGGCGAAGAGACCAGATTGCAAGTGGATCAACGACTGTTCCGTATGAGTTCCAATGATTCCGATACCAAAGCAGCCAGGGATCGTTTGTGGCCGTACTGAGCGCATTCAAGAGGACTATGTGAACCAGGTGGTAGCTCGTATCGCGATGAACGGGTCTGGGCGCCCGCACCAGATGACTGAGGTCATATGCGCTTCCATTGCCCAAGTCAAACAGCGGTAAAGCCACCCGCAGCGTGCCCATTCCCTTGCCGAAAAGACTTGCGGCGTCCTGGTTTCCCGTCTGGGCGAGGTCGTAGAGGCCCACGAGCGAAAACATGAATCCATTCAACGTATATGAAGGTATCGGCTGTGTTGGATACTCTTCATAGAATGGCAACTCGGCGTTCCCAGAGTCGGGTGGGCCCAACGTAAAGGGCCGAACGATTCCGCCTTGTTCGACTTGCTTCTGAAAAGGGAGCAGGGCACGCGTCGCTGCGTTCAGGTAATGATCATCGCCCGTGAGGTAGTAGGCGCGGGTCAGGACGGAAATGCCAAGTCCTTGCGCCATCCCCGAAATCCAGGGTTTCGAAAGCGTTTCCCCCATGGCTGCATAATTGAAATCGAAATTGTAGAACCAGCAGCCAGAGTCCGTATCTTGATGCTCCAAAAGCCATCGCGACCTCACCAAAAACGCATTGCGGTCCTCAGACCTGCTGGACTTGATAAAGCGGTTGTAAGCGAGAAGACTGAACTCCGCGACGGTGACCGGATTGTATGCCGCCGTGCCCTGGTAATTCACATAGGGAATTCCGTTCGCATCGAACTGGAGCTTTGGATCCAGAGCAGTCCAGGTGGTGCTCCAATAAGGATAAGCGCCCGTTGCACGATAGGGCTTGAGATTCGAGCCCCGAAAGTAATCTGCTTGGATTCCACTTGCTCCACCGAAGAGAATCAGCAGCAAAGAGACTGTCTTATTTAGTAGTTTCATGCCACTGCGCGGACTCTTTTGAATTTTCCATGAGACCAGACAGATAGGAATGCAAGGCCGGCGAAACAAAACATCCCCATGCCGGTCAACAAAGGATGCCGCCGCAATGCCCAGTACCCCACTCTCTTGGCCCAGATCCGCTCCGGGTCCAAAAATGATCCGTATGAATTCCAGTGGTCGCGATACCAGATCAAGAGTGCGTCGTTTGTCGCCGATCCGAGCGCATTGAGCAATGTAATGTGAACTAGGTGGTACGATTCGCTTCGATTGATTTCATGGGGCGCTCGCGTCAAATGGTTCAAGTCATACGCCGTGCCGTCGCCTAAGTCATAGAAGGGAAGCGCTGCGTGCAGGGTGGCTATCCCACGTTCCAGAAGACGCGCAGCATCCGCGTTCGGCATTTGCGAAAGGTCATACAGGCCTAGGAGCGCAAACATGAATCCGTTCAATACATACGACGGCGCTTGCCTCGAAGGATACTCCTCAAAATAGACGGGTTCCCCGGATCCATTGATACTCTGAGCGAGACGAAACGGGCGTGTGACGCCGCCCTGTTCGACCGATTTGTGGAATGGAAGAAGCGCGCGCTCCGCGACCTGCAGAAATCTCGAATCCTGAGTCACGTTATG
>Ga0326727_10027227_pt1 | contig 10516 bp, 7 predicted proteins | sample MB2enrmetagenome_FD_207643 | JGI IMG/M metagenome (GOLD analysis project Ga0326727, IMG submission 207643) | Lab enriched peat soil microbial communities from McLean, Ithaca, NY, United States - MB29MY | ecosystem: Environmental > Terrestrial > Soil > Wetlands > Peat | place: USA: New York...
AGTTACTAATTTTCCCTCCAGAAAGCCCTTCAATCGGGGCGCCTGGATGGCCCGCCTGAATTTGCACGCTCGCAGAATTGCCTTGAGATCCTCAACGGCCTCCTGCAAGTCGTCGTTGATTATAATGTAGTCATACCAGGGCGACTCCAGGATCTCGCGACGGGCGGCCGATACACGGATGGCGAACTGCTCGTCGGTTTCAGTTGCCCGGTTGCGCAGCCGCTCCTCGAGCACCTCCATCGAAGGCGGCAGAATAAAGATCGTTTGGGCCGACGGATAGGCGCAACGAACCAGTCGAGTCCCCTGGACGTCAATGTCCAGGATGGCGTCGTCTCCGGCTCTGAGCCATTTGTCGATAATTGTCCCGTCTGTTCCGTAAAGATGGCCATGGACTTCAGCCCACTCCAGGAATCGTCCGGAGCTTATACCCCTCAGGAATTCTTGCCTTGACAGAAAATAATAATCCTTTCCGGCGGTTTCCCCGGAGCGCATCGGGCGGGTGGTGCAAGAAACTGAAAACCGCAGCTTCGGGCAGGAAGCCATTATATGCCGGATAATAGTGGATTTTCCTACTCCGGACGGGGCGGATATGATGAAAAGCTGCCCGGCAGGGGCTGTAAGGGACATAAACCTGTCCTGAGGCATCAAGAATTCTAAAGCTGCTTTAACAGGTTGGCCTCTTTTGAGTTTCCGTCCATGAGAAGCCGTTGCGCGATGGTTTCGGCCTGAACGCCTGACAGGATTACGTGGTCGCTGTCGGTAACGATTATTGAACGGGTGCGGCGTCCCATGGTAGCGTCTATTAATTTGTTTCCCTGCCTTGCGTCTTCTTTTAGTCTCTTCATGGGAGCGGATGCAGGCGATACAATAGCCACCACGCGATTAGCGATCACCGTGTTCCCAAAACCGATGTTGAGTAATTTCACTTCCATGTTTCCTCCTGAAGCCGATTGGAAAGGAACAAAAATCCTCCACAGCTTCTGTCGACGGGCTCAGCCCTCGATCAGTTCCCAAATGACGCTGAAGTCGGCAATCTTAGTCTGGTGTCCTCCAGATAGGCATTGCGCCTAGCCCCTGGTAGTCCTGGCGAACAGAGATTGGATTTTTATAGAACGCTATCGAAAAAGCAAGAAAATTCCTGTCATTGGCCCATAATTTCTGAATTTGGGAATAATCATGGCTCCTTGGCGGGAAAAAAGAAAATCGATCACCTCGGAATATGTTTACTTGCTCCGAACATTCCGAATGGAAGCCGGACCCCAATCCCTGCTCATCCGTCCTTAATCCTCGATAGTGCTGACTATTATTTCCTGTTCGACCTTCTTACCCTTGATCAGGGCGGAATACCTTTTAAACATCCAGAGTTCGGGGATAATCTCCGAGACAATCTTACCGTCGTCGATGATTCGGACCACCGAACTCTCCGAGACGACAACCGCTACAGAGTTGGTCACTTTAGTAATTGATGCGGCCGCCATGTGCCTGCTGCCGAGGCCTAGCGGCAGGTCGATCCCTTCTGAAAACGAGTCGAGGTATCGGCACGCCGAAACGACCGTTCCCTGGTCGGAAACTATAAAGGCCCCGTCGAGTTGCGCCAGTTCTTTGACTGTTTCACGCATGTCGGAGTTGAAAATTCGCTTCGCTTCATCGGGATGTCCCAAAAGGGGGTCGAGAATCAAACTGCGGGAATGCTTCATGACGTTGTCACTGTCGGAGACCACGAACATCGTCCCTATCCTTCTGCCTTCCCTGCCCTCGCGAGCGATTTCCACTGCAAGGATAATCACTTCCTTGAGAGTATCGGGATTTATGCCTCTTTTCTCCGAGCATATCTCGCAAAACAAATCCTCAGGCATTTTCATAAAGTACCTTTCCATACCGCGGTCCTCCCAAGAAGTGGTAAGCAGCGGGCAAGCTGCGAAAATTCTCATTAGAAATTTTGTTTAGAAAAGGGAAGATAAATTTTATAAGATCACAAAACCGATTCGGGATCAGGCACAACCTGGTCCGGCGGTTTGCAAAGCCCCCTTTTCCATTATTATGTACAGTTTCATTGAAGCTAATCATTCAACTGCGAATTAAAACATGAGGCAGGGACCAATACAAAAATGAAGCACATTCCTTTTTTCCTTTTGACGTCCTGGCTTTGCTTCGCGTCGGGGCTAAATGCATATGCAGCCGCGATTAACACGGACCTCTCCTGGACTGAGCGGGTAATCTCCGAGGAGGAACTGCTGCGCATCGAGAGATCGGACCGTTCACTTGACCTGAATACCTGCCGAGAGATACTGGCCAGGCTGAATACTAAGGAATCCTTTTACGTTCGAGAGGACATGAGGCTGGGCAGGAAACTCAAAGTTCCTAATGACTTCAATGCCTACAGGGGCTGGACTCCACTGCCCGCCAGGCTGCCTGCAAAGCTGCAGACGCCCAGGTTTATTCTGGTGGTAAAAGACCTCGGTTTTATAGGATGGTATGAATACGGAGTGCTCGTTGGCGACAGCCAGGCGTGTACGGGCAATTCCGGGCAGGAGACCAGAGACGGGCTCTACCGCGTCGAAAAAAAGGACGCCGAACACACTTCGAGCTCGTACCCCAATGATTATGGGAATCCTGCCTGGATGCCGTTTTCACTCCACATCTACGAAGCCGTATGGATTCACGCCGGAAACGTCTTTGGATCTCACTGCTCGCACGGCTGTGTAATCCTGCCGATAGAAAAGGCAGAAGAACTCTTCCGGTGGGCTGAACCGGGGACCCCTGTTTTCGTGACGCAGGATACGGAACGGCTGACGCAGGGGCAGTGTGACGCGGAGGCACTGTGACAGATTCTCTCTCTCTCCGCGTCCTCCCCTCTCGCGTCGAGCTTTTCCAAGCACGGCTTTTGCATGCTTTACTCGCACAACTATTGGAGGCATGCAATATGGCATTGAACGTTGATAATTCCGGGAATACCGGCCGGGTTGAAGCACACGGGAAGCACACCCACTCCAAATCCGCCCCTAATAAGAAAACGGACAGCTCCAGTATCTTTCAGGCCCTTCTCAGCAGACTGAAAGCCAATGAAAGTCCGCAGGTAAACAGCCTCAGATACAAACCTGCCACCACCGAGATCGTCAATCACAGTCATCACAAGGCCTCGACGAAAAACCCCGGAGCCTTCCGTGGTCTGAACGGGCAGGACGTCAACAATCTGGCGGCATCAACCTTGATCGCCATGGCAGCCCTCTCATCGGGTCCTAACCGCACTTGCGGCTTCTACTCGCAGGGAGGCGGCCGGCACGGTTCACCCGGCCTCGCTTCAGCCATTGCCGGTATCTGCGCATCGGAGACCGATGTCAGGACAAGCCTGTGTCACGGGCAGGAAATAGGCGCTCTGTCCGCTCATTTCGAATCGGGTGAAAAAGGCCCGGGAGTGGTGGGCTACGATTACAACGGCGGAACTTCCTACGGGACCTACCAGATTTCCTCACGGGCAGGTACGATGAAACTCTTTATCGATTACCTGTCCGAACGGGCGCCGGATATCGCCGGTAAACTGCAAGCCGCCGGTCCGGCAAATACCGGCAGCCAGTCCGGCAGAATGCCCGATGTCTGGAAAAAAATTTCGGCAGCCGACCCTGGGCGGTTTGCGAAACTCCAATACGATTTTATTGAAAAGAGCCATTATCAACCGGCCCTTCAGGAAATTTCGGAGCGAACCGGTCTGGATGTCTCGAAAGCCCCCAGGGCACTCCAGGAAGTGCTCTGGAGCACAGCCGTACAACATGGTCCAAAGGGTGCGGTCAAGATTTTCACAAAAGCGATCAAGCACGCGCTGGACAAACACAACGGGATTAAAATGGCCCAGTTGATCGGCTCAATCTACGATATGAGAGCAGGCCAGTTCGGAACATCCGGGTCCGATACAAGAGCGGCGGTCCAGAGCCGTTACCAGGTAGAAGGAAGAATCGCTCTTGCCATGCTTTCCGACCCGTTTCTTAATACCGAAAACATGAGGACTTAAGATCGGGGAAAAGTGACTCCGATTGTAGTCAGGGAATCTCGCAGAGCGCGGAACCTGCCGCGCGAGAAACCTTCCAATCGCAGAAGACCGCTCACCTCACAACTCACAACTTTCCATTGCCTTATACCTTGAGAGGAAATATTTGCGCACACCATAAGAAAAAAATTCCCGCCTGAACCCGAAATATTTGGATCCGAGAAAGTCTTCAGCTTTAAATAATTGATTTAACTTATCTTTTTATCGAGCCGACTTTTGGTATCAAGTTTGCTCGATACCTTCTTCGCAAAGTTATGAAAAGGCGGGGAGAAATCCCTTTTTCCACCCGGACAACATTATCCACATCGCATCGGATGAAAGAATGGAATCAGTACAGGTAAGCGCGTCGCAACTGCTTGCGTCGTTTCTGGGAAGCGAAAAGGAAAAAATCGGGCAAGGAATCGTCCAGGGTGATTTTAGCGGCGAACTCAAAAAACTCATGCCGCAAACAGCCAATCCCTCGAAGATCGAGACCGGGACGTCCGGCAAGGATGCTGCGGCAGGTTCGGACAAAGGGAACGCGGTTGATTCCAAGCTGCAGACCTCTCTGGCCAAGGCGCCAAATGCGCAGTCGGCGACTGCGCCTGCAAACGGCACATCGGGGGCAGCGCAGGCCCCATCAGGCGCTACGAAGACAAAGAACTCTTTGCCGTCATCGGTCAACGGCCAAAAGAATGCGACCGATTCGAAGTCGACGATAACCGCAATCAAAGAAAAGGCCCGGAAAGAGGAAACTTCCTTCGTCACCAACCCCGCTATGGCGGCGACGGTGCTGGCCGACCTTCAGTGCCCCGCGGAAACCATAAACGCATGCAAGGACGCTCAGAACAAAGACGGCTGTATTTCCATCAAGAACCTGAAAACACTGCTGAATACTCAACCCGCGACTGCCTCCGAAAGCAGCCCCCAAGTTCCTGCGGAACACGCGCGCGCACTGCTGGAATCGATAATCGCCGGGAACGGCGGCACATACGGGAAAGTTTCTGCATCCGGAACGGCCTCCAAGTCGTCGGTCCAGATCAAGACGGAAGGGTCGTACACTCCGGATGAGTTCCGGGGACTGTTGGAAAAGGTTTTACAACAGACAGACACGACAGGGTCGAAGGCAGCGGGCCTGAGATCTCAGCCGGATTCGGGAGAAGCGGCCCAAACGGCGCAAACCATCCAAATGGCACAAACCCTGAAAACAAGCCAGACCGAGAATCTGCTGTCATCTGTTCTCCCCTCTTTTATCACGGACCGGGGAAATGGATTGAATGGAAAGATTCTCGCCGCAGATTCTGTCAACCCGGAGTCCGAAGCGTCGGCGGCAAAGGTAAGCGAGGTCCGCGAAAACGCTGTTGAAAATGTTTCGGACAGCTTGAAGTCCGACATAAAGCAGAGCACGGCGAAAATCGCGCCCGTAGCTGAGGAACTTAAGGCGACTGTACAGGATATTAAAGCGGCTGCGACAGCGGGAATAAGCGAAACATCCACGGGCTCGGCTGGTGCTTCGCCTGCCGTACAGGAGTCATCAGGCGCTCCGGTCAAGAATCTTGACCCAGTTTTGAAATACTTTGACGCAAGTATCGTGTCATCGGCCCCGCTGCAGTCGGAAGCAAAAGCCGCCGAAAGTCCGGCGGTAGCAGCCGGGCCACATGAAGTTCTGGCCGCTCAAGCGCAAAATCTCGCTGCCCAGGTCAAAGGGGTGGAAAAACAGGCAGACAAACCGCAAGCGGCTTTAAGTTCGGGAAAACTCGCGCAGGACATAACGCAACTCTCTGATGCCGCACGGATAAAAACCGTTCCAACCGAATTTCCTTCGGACAAAAGCTCCTCCGACGACTCCTCGAACCTGGCCGCCGACTCCGCTTCGAATACTCAGACTCAGGCGCAAACGGCAAAACTCGACTCGAAGGATCCCCAGGCACAGTTCGAAGATTTGCTGCAGACCGTGGTGACGGACGGGACAAAGACAAAGCCGCTGACGACTGCGCCGGAATCTCAGCCTGCCGCAGCGACGGAAACCATCACCTCCCCGAGCCCGGCCGCCGACTCCGCTTCGAATACTCAGACTCAGGCGCAAACGGCAAAACTCGACTCGAAGGATTCCCAGGTACAGTTCGAGGATTTGCTGCGGACCGTGGTGACGGATGGGAAAGAGACAAAGCCCGTGACGACTGCGTCAGAATCTCAGCCTGCCGCAGCGACGGAAACTATCACCTCCCCGAGCCCGGCCGCCGGCTCCACTTTAAAAACTCAGGTTCAAGCGCCAACGGCAAAACTCGACTCGAAGGATCCGCAGGCGCAGTTCGGAGATCTCCTGCAAACCGTGGTGACAGACGGGAAAGCGACAAAACCTGTGACGACCTCGGCGGAATCCCAGCCCGCTGTGAGTGATGCCGTTGAAATCCCGGTGCAGCAGCAGGGTGATACTGACAGTGAAACCGGGAAATCTGCATTCGCGGCCGGGAGCGCGACCTCGCCGGAAGCAGTGGCAGATGCGCCGCAAGCCGCGGAAAGTCTCGCGGCGCGTCAGGGACAGGACGCGGATGTGCTTGCAAAACAGGTCGAAAAGCAGTTTGAAAGCAGGAATTCCTCCCCGGAGAGCGCGATTTTCCAGAACTCGGCCCCTGCCCACCAGGGCCAGGCGACAACTCAGTCCCAAACAGACAGTTCGGATGGGAACGGCCTTGCATACTACGATCCACAGCGCTCGGCTGAGCTTGTCGAGAATATGCGCGAGCAGGTCGCCGGCGCCGCAGGCGGCCAACTTGTCCTCGAAATGGAACCCGACGGACTCGGGAAGATCAACGTGAAGGTGGGAGCAAAAAAGGATGAAATCTCGGTGGCGGCGCTCACACAGAGCGAACCGGCAAGAGAAGTTCTCATGAGGCATTCCCCCGAACTTCGCCAGAATCTCCAGGAACAGGGACTCGTGCTCGGAAAGTTCTCGGTTGACGTGAACGGCGGGAAGTCGGGCGGTGGAAATTACCACGAAGCCAATGAAGCCGGCGCCAAAATCACGCCCGCGAAAGAAACAAAACTCCGAAACATCCAGGCGTCCGAAACCCCGGTCTATAATGCTAAAACCGTAAGCCGCCAGTCGCAGATAAGCATTTTTGCATAAATAAAAGGTCGCGGGTCAAGGGTTGCGGGGCTGGGTTGCGAGCGCTTTCTTTCCAGGCCGAAAGAAGACGTGAAGTGACCTGGTCCCTTCGGGGAGTTGCGCGTCAAGGATGTAATAACTCATCTTCTCTAATCAACAATTCAATTTAATTTCGCCATAGATAAAAAAAGCAGGTCGTGCCGGCTAAGCAGCTTTGCTTGCATTCGGGCAGTTTGCCGCTTCTGAGTTACACCAGGAAGGATAACCTCCACAACCAGGCAAAGGAGGAAGCCTCAAATGTTCCCTTCGTCCGCACACCTCAAAATTCCTCCGGTGCGAAGCGGTTTTTCTTCGACAAGCGGAGCAGGACAACGCAGGTAGTAAGGACAATCAGCGGCAACCAATATACCACTCAATCCCAATGCGACATGCTCGACCGCATCTTGAGCATTTTCTATCCGGACCTTTCCTGGTCGCAGTTTGCAGGATGTCGGTCTGTAAGCATGCACTGAGTGGTGAAGCAAGAATACCAGATACTCACCCATTCGCCGCTACTAAGAAGAAAGGCGGTCGAAAAGCCGCCTTTTTCTTCCTGCATCCTGTTTTCCTGAAAACAACCCTGCTGCAATGACAGTGGCCTCTTCTTCCTTCCCTCTCCCCGTTTCTCGATTTTTCCTTCCGCCCTTTGTCCTCTGTCACCCGACCGCACTGCTGCCTACCCCGGTATCAAACCCACTATAGTCTGGAGCAGAGTGCTGCCGGTGGCGATCGATTTTGAGTTTGCCTGGTAGTCGGCCTGATAGTCGATCAGGTTGACCATCTGCGTAGTCAGGTCCACATTTGAATTTTCAAGCGCTCCGGATATTATCGTGCCGGCCAGACCGGTTCCCGCAGTTCCCGCTGTGGCGGCTCCGGACGTTGCGCTGACAGTGTACAGATTGGTTCCCTGCCGGATTAGTCCGTTCGGATTATTGAAAGTCGCTACCTGGAGTGTGTCGATAGTTAATATTGTGCCGTTTGAATCGGTCCCCGTAATAACTCCAGTGTCGGAGATGGAGTAACTGGTGATCGCGGCATTTGCATCGTTTTTGTTCACAGTTGGAATTTGAATCGGAGCGCCCTTGTTGTCGAGCACATAGTCACCGTTCGCATTTACGAGATATCCGGTCGAACTGACCGAGAAATCCCCATCCCGGGAGTAATAGATCGGCCCGGTGCCGGGACCGCCGCCGCTTCCATCCTGGACCGAGAAAAATCCGTTGCCCTGGATCATCACATTTGACCACTGGCCGGTCTGGATTTCATTGCCGGTTGAAAAGTCCGATGTAATTCCGAGAATTTCCGAGCCTACGCCCTGGGCTGTGACGTTTACGCCTTCGGTTGGCATCAATCCTGCCACAAGGTCGCCAAAATCTACGGTGTTCGATTTCCATCCGGTGGTATTCGCATTGGCGATGTTGTCGCTTACTACCGCCAGCGCGTCGTTGAAGGTATTAAGACCTGCAATTGCCGTATACATCATGTTGGCGCCCATTTTCTTCTCCTTTTTGCCGTTGGAAAGTTTTTCGCTGGCAAGCCTGCTCCGGACCCCGATCCCGGAGCCCCGCTTGCACCCTTCGATACCTATGCCTCTATAAATTCTCAGCGGTCCCCCCGCGTGGTGCACCGCTCTAATTGCTGGTTACCCCGCTTACATCGGACACCGAAACCGTGACCCCGTTCGACCCGGAAAGCTGGTATGTAGGAGGATTGGCTGTCAGATTGCATGAATAAATGTTTCCGGTGACCGTTGTTGCAACCGTCGAGGAGGTTCCGTTGGATCCGGTTGCCGTCACGGTACACGTGTAGGCGCCGTCGGACACCGTGCTTCCGCTCGAATTCACGCCCGTCCACGGTATGCTGTAGGTGCCGGCGCTCTGAGAGCCGATGTTGCCGGTATAGACTGTATTGCCGTTGGAGTCCTCTATCGTGTAGGTGACCGTTGCCGATGACGGGAGCGTGTAGTTGAGAGTAGAGGGCGTCCCCGAACTGACGTTGATCTGGTTCGTTTGCGCAGTAACATCCTGCCCGACAAGCGATGCTATATCCCCATTGTTTATGCCGGCTGCATACTGCTGGATGTTATTCAATTGCGTCGTCACCTGAGTCAACTGCTCTACGGTGGTAAACTGCGCGAGTTGCGAAGCCAATTCGTAGTCCTGCATCGGGTTGGTGGGGTCCTGGTTCTGCAGCTGGGCAAGAAACAGGGTAAGGAAAGAGTTCTCGTTCAGGGCGCCTGAGACGCTTGAGCTGGAACTCGTACTCGTACTCGGGATAAACGCGGAACCGATACCCGGCATCGACTGAGTAGTGGATGTTGCTGCCGTTGTCGTTGACATTATGAACTCCTCAAAAGGATAGATTCACAGCCCTGGTTTGATCAGGCGCAAATAGGATGAGCAATAGTGATACCAACCGCGACTTTTTTTATAATTGCAGTTAATACGGTAGGTTAGCCTTTATGTGTTTTCAGTGCGCCAATGAAACTCGGGAAATTTTTTCTCCCGGACCGTGCATATTTTTCCCGATAACTTATGAGTAAGCCTGTTTGACCGGGACTGGTTCGGCTAATCCTTCGCGTGACCGCCAAGCAGTACCTCATGTCCGCATCGGATACCTTGAAATCATGAAAAGCCCGCCGAGGTACGGAGTGTCCACCGAGTGTCCACCCCCCTTTCCCTGTGGGAGAGCGTCGGGGTGAGGGTATCAGCAAAGAGCTTTTTGTAGGAGCATGACTACCGGCGGATGTCAAAAGCTTGACCAGTCGGTCCTTCGGCTACACGCCGAGCAGCAGTGCGAAGAAACTCTTCTGCCCAGGCTGAGGAGCGCCAAAATCCTGTTCCGGAAGCGCTCGACGCGCGCGCAAATCCATGCAATGTTGGACGCTGATTATTCTGGCATGCTCATTGCTCACTCGGATTTCGAACCACCCAATAGGGGATAAGGGCGGATGAACTTCTGTCGTTCATTACAGGAAGGATCTTGAAGAATGCCTCCAGAGGAAGAAAACAAGGAAGTCCAGGAAAAACCAAAATCAAATAAGCTCCTGATCATCATTGCCCTTGTAGTAGTGCTGCTGGGCGCAGGAGGAGCAGGCGCATACTTCAAGTTTTTAAAACCCCCCGGTGAGAAGGCAGAGAACGAAAAAAAGCAGGAGGTGAGCGCCATCTATGAGATGGACACCTACATGGTCAACCTGGCTGACCCGGGAGGAAAACGTTTCCTTAAAGCCACAATGAAGCTCAAAGTGAGTTCGGCCGATACGTCGGAAGAATGCAAGTCGCGCAATTTCGAGCTGAGAGACCTTGTCTTGACGCTGCTTGCCGGCAAAGAATCCGAGGAGGTCG
>Ga0326727_10027228_pt1 | contig 10515 bp, 12 predicted proteins | sample MB2enrmetagenome_FD_207643 | JGI IMG/M metagenome (GOLD analysis project Ga0326727, IMG submission 207643) | Lab enriched peat soil microbial communities from McLean, Ithaca, NY, United States - MB29MY | ecosystem: Environmental > Terrestrial > Soil > Wetlands > Peat | place: USA: New York...
ATTCAGAGGGCTGCGCGCTCCGGCCGCATCCGCTTTGACGCGGAGACAAGGGCTGCCGCCCCTTCTCCGCGCCCTTTCTCCGCTAGCGGCATCCTTGCGCGCTGCGCTCCCGACAGGTTCCGCTTGGCGAAGCCGGACACCTTCCCGCACAATAGGAGCCCGGTTCGCACGCTCCGCTGGCGATCGGCATTGTGCCGGAGTGCCGTTCGGCTTCCTTCCGAACCGGCGTTCAGCTTGGCCGGAATCCGCAGTTTGCCGGCGCCCTCACAGTCATCGAAATGCAACCGTTTCGTGCGAGAATATTACACTGTGACTGTCGAGCAAAAGCAGGTAGAGGGTCGGGTGGTGTTGGTTGTCTCGGGCCGTCTGGACGCCGAGAGCGCGCCTCAGTTCGAACAGAAGTGTAGAGCCTGCATTGCCGAAGGATTTACCGGTCTGGTCGTCGACTTGGGAGAGCTGACCTACGTCAGCAGCATGGGGCTCCGGAGTTTCATCGCTATCGCCAAAACGCTGCAGGAAAAACAGGGAGCGCTGCGGATCTGCCGCCTCAAGGGCCTGGTCAAACAGGTCTTCGAAATCACCGGCCTCCTGGATATGTTCCGCATCTATGATTCGGTCGAGGCGGCGCTCATAGGAGGGTAAGGGGAGAGCGTGCCTATCGCCACTCGATCTTTGAGGCTGGCCGCCAACGCCGCCTCTCTTCACGACGCGCTGGAGTTCGTCCGCGCGGGAGCACTCGAGGCGAACCTGCCGGAGGCGCGCATCGGCGAGTTGGACCTCCTCATCGAGGAGATCTTTATGAATGTGTGCTGGCATGGTTATCCGGACGGCACGCAGGGGGTTGTGGACCTGGTATACTCGGTTCCCGCGCCCGGTGAATTGAGCGTAGAGGTCGCCGATCAGGGCATGGAGTTCAATCCACTGGCGGCGGCCCCGCCCGATGTAACTTTGAATTTGGAAGACCGGCCAATCGGAGGCCTGGGCATCTTTCTGGTGAAGAAGCTCGCCCCGCGCATCGCCTATCGCCGCGATCGCGACTGGAATCGTCTCACCTTCGCCCTATCGGCGGGCTCCTGATGGCAATGCGATGTGGATAGACGAAGCGCTGCGGTGCGCCGTGGCGCTGCTCCCCGTGCTGCTGTTTCTGGCCACCTTGCGTCTCCTCGACAGCTACAAGCTGGTATCGCTGCCGACGGTCGGGACTGCGCTCGCGGCGGGCGCCGTGGCGGCCGGTTTTTGTTACGGAATCAACACCCTCGTTTTTCGGCAACTTCACGCCAACCCGGAGCTGTACATTCATTTTGGGGCGCCCGTGGTGGAGGAACTCGCCAAGGGGGCTTTCTGGGTTTTTCTGATTGCCGCCGCGCGGGTCGCCTTCATGGTCGACTCCGCCATCTGCGGATTCGCCATCGGCGCCGGTTTCGCCCTGGTCGAAAATGTCACTTACCTGGAAGTGCTCAAGGGACGAGGCCTCGGCGTGTGGATCATGCGCGGTTTCGGCACAGCCGTCATGCACGGGGGTGTGGCGGCCATCGGAGCCTTCATTTCGGTATACCTGTCTGAAAGCCGGCAGTGGCGCGGTGCCCGTCAGTTCGCACCGGGATTACTGGCGGCCATGATGCTGCATTCCTTATTCAATCAGGGCATGCTGTCGCCGGCCGGCTCAACCGCGGCCACGGTAGTAGGGCTCACGGTGATTTTCACGGTGGTTTTCTATTTCAGCGAGCGGTCCCTGTGCCGCTGGTTAGGCGGCAAACTCGACCAGGATATCGACATGATCGCCATGATTGCCAGCGGCGAATTCAAGCAGACGCCGCAGGGCGCCTATTTGATGTCCTTGAACGGCGCCTTCCCTCCGGAGGTGCGCGGCGACATGCTGACCTTTCTACACCTGACGCTGGAGCTCAGCGCCCGCGCCAAAGGCGATCTCATGCGCCGCGAGGCCGGCCTGGAAGTCCCCCCGGACCCCGATTTGGAGAGCCGCTTCAAGGAGTTGCGGTATCTGGAGAAGAGCATCGGACCCACCGGAATGCTGGCCGTCCGCCCCCTGCTCTCGCAAACTCCGCGCGATCTTTGGGAGATGCAACATCTTGGCCGTCACTGAATTGCAACCGACGGTCGCTATACTCCATTCGAGGGTGTCCGAGACCAATCCGCAGGGCGAAGTGACCAGGCTGCTTGCCGAGTGGAGCAGCGGCGACCAGAGCGCGCTCAACAAAATGATGCCTCTGGTCTATGCCGAGTTGCACCGTATCGCGCGCCGCGCCTGGAGCCAGCAGCCGCATAACAACACTCTCCAACCCACGGCGTTGATCAACGAGGCGTACCTGAAGCTCGCCAATGTGGAAAATGCCTCGTTCCAGGACCGGTGTCATTTCTTCGCGGTGGCTTGTAAGGCCATGCGCCAGATCCTGGTCAACCACGCCAAGAGCCGCCTTTCCGAGAAGCGGGGCTATGGGATGGCCCATGTCTCGCTGGACGATGTCCAACCGGCAGTCCATCAGGAGGCCGCCGAGATTGTGGCGCTCCATGAGGCGCTGGAAGCTCTCCACGCCGTCGACCCGCGCAAAAGCATGGTGGTGGAGATGCGCTACTTCGGGGGCCTCAGCATCGAGGAGACTGCCGAGGCGATGGGAGTTTCCACCCGTACCGTAATTCGCGACTGGCGTTTGGCGCGCAGTTGGTTGATCCGCGAAATGAACCGCGAATCGTCATGAACCTGCCGGCGTCATGGGAGGAGATCGAGCGCCTGTACCACGAAGCGCTGGACTTGCCGCCGGGCGAGCGCAACGCGTTGCTCGCTCGCGCCAGCCCGGAACTGCGAAAGGAAGTGGAATCCTTACTGGAAGCCGATTCCGAGGCTGGGGTTCTGGCCGCACCGCCCTCCCATGTCGTGGCCGATCTGTTGGATGGTCAATCGAGTGGGCTCGCGCCGGGTGAACGCGTGGCCGATTACGAGGTCGAATCGCTGATCAGCATAGGCGGGATGGGCGAAGTCTATCTGGCTCGTGACGCCCAGGGAACGCCAGTCGCCCTGAAGATCCTGCGCCGCCACTTGATCGTCAGCGCTCACGCCGTGGACCGCTTCGAGACCGAAGCGCGGGCTGCCTCGGCGTTACGCCACCCGAATATCGTCACCGTGTTCCAATCCGGTGAATCCCCGGCGGGATTGTTCATCGCCATGGAGTGGGTCGACGGTTCTACCTTTCGCGCTATCATGAACGCCGGCCGGGTGGAGATCGCGCAGGCGATGGATTGGGGTGGCCAAGCCGCGCGAGCTCTGTCCGCCGCGCACGCCGCCGCAATCCTGCATCGCGATATCAAGCCGGAAAACGTCATGCTGCGCAAAGACGGCGTGGTGAAGATCCTGGATTTCGGTCTGGCGCGCGATGAAGGCGCGGTGAGACCGGAGCCGAATTCGATGGGCGCGTCGGGAACCATATCCGGCACGCTTTCCGGAACCCTGCTGTACATGCCGCCGGAGATTCTCCGTGGAGAGACCGCCACCAGTGCGTCTGACATGTTCTCGCTGGGGGCTGTCTTGTACGAGTTGACGGCGGGGCAACATCCGTTTGCAGGAGAAACACTGTTGGATGTGTTTGAGGCGATCGAATGCCGGCCGGTGGCGCCGATTGCTTCGTTGCGGCCCGGCGTTCCCCCGGAGGCGGATGGGCTGATCTTACGGATGCTCGACCGGCATCCGGAGGGGAGGCCGTCGGCGAGGGAGGTGTGCGATGTGCTTGCGGGGGTTAGCGGGCCGGAAAAATCTTAGCCGTGGGACATGCTTCAGCTTGTCCAAGCGAGCGGAGCTCGCCCCCGGCTGCGTCGGCTGGCTCTGCCCACCGGGTTAGGCAATGGCATGCCATAAACGGCCAAAATCCAGGGGACCCTTATTTGCAAAGGGGCCCCCTGGAATCAAATGCTACCTATCCCGCTACCGGAATCTTACTTGGTAGAGACCGGGTTCCGCAGATCCACCTGCACCGTCAAATAGGGCGAGGGCACGGTTTGCTTGGCATATTGCACCTGATCCTGGCACGTGGGATCTTTGCGCACGAAGCTGCCATCGACATAGCTGCCCTCACAGAAGTGAGAATTCGCCTTGTCGATGACTTTTTCCTCGACCATTGGACGGTAGGTGTTCACCTGAAAGAACGATGCGGCTTGATCGCGCTTCAGCTTCCCGACCGGGCCATCGGCGCCCACATCTTCAGGGCGGAAATATACCGCGAATGTTTCGCGGCCAGGAAGGCTCTCGCCGGCGGAAAGCACGGGTCCGGCGTAGGAATAGGTTGCCTCGATGGCTTTGACCTTTTCCACCACCTTGACGGTCTGGCAATTCGAGCCGTCCGGCTCGCGGGACTGCCGCTCCTTGCAATCCTGGGGGTCGCTGCTGGTTTGCGTCTTGGAAGCCAGCTCGACCGTCCGCAGTTTTTCAAATCGGATCGTCGCCGGATCCACGATTGCGGGGATCGATGCTTCGTGGTTGAAAGGGTTCAGTTGGTCCAACTGGCTGGCCTGCTTTACCGGTGCAACCGGCTCAGGCGCGCCGATGGTGCCCCGTCCATCGTTGCTTGCAGTTGTAGGATTCATTCTGATTGCGAATACCAGGCCGCCCGCAATCACCGCCGCGGCGCCCGCAACTAACACGGTCTTGGCTGTAGTCATGCTTTTTTCCTCTCCATAGGTCCCAGATCTCGGCGGCAAAGCGCTGTGTGGCGGCCGCTCATCTCAGATAACAGGAACTGAGCGCAAACTGTGACATGGATTGTACAATTTTTTTGCGGCCGGTGGTTGGGAAAAAACTCCTCAAGAGTCCCATCCCCGGAAGTCCCCGCGCCAGCGGAACCGCAATGGCCTATATGGTGCTGATTTTAGGCGGGTTGACGGTCCGCAGCACGAGTCATGCCCGCTCAAGCTCCCAGGACGCAGGGACCCGATAACCCAACCTCTCCGCGATCTCTGCCCCCTCAGCGCCCTCCGGTTTGACTTTCGTTTTTCTCCGCGTCTCAGCGTCTCCGCGGTGAACACATGTACCGGCGGTTTTCGCTGCATCCCCGCGCCACACCGCTGAAGCTACCAGGACGCAGAGACACCCACAAGCTCCAACGACCCCGTGGCCTCCGCCACCTCCGTGAGCTCTGATTTTGCCCTTTATCTTTCTCTCCGTGTCTCCGTGCCTCCGTGGTGAACATCCCATAAGCTAGAATCGTGGCAGCGTGACTCCTCTGTTCGATCCCGCTCCGCCCGCGCGCGAGCCCCTCGAAGAAGGCGCCGTCGTGCTCCGCGCCTTCGCGGGCGCCGAGGCCGCCGCTCTGGTCGACGACGCCAATGCCGTCGCCCAAGCCGCGCCCTTCCGCCATCTCGTCGTCCCCGGCGGATTCACCATGTCCGTCGCCATGACCAACTGCGGCCGCGTAGGCTGGGTCTCCGATCGCACCGGCTATCGCTACGACCCTCACGACCCCGCAACCGGCGCGCCCTGGCCCGCCATCCCCGCGAGCTTTCTCTCGCTCGCCGCCCGCGCCGCCGCCCAAGCCGGCTTCCCCAATTACCACCCCGACGCCTGCCTGATCAATCGCTACACCGCCGGTTGCAAGCTCGGCCTCCATCAGGACCGCGACGAGAACGACGCCTGGTCGCCCATCGTCTCCGTCTCCTTGGGCCTGCCCGCCACCTTCTTATGGGGCGGAAAGAAGCGCGGCGATCCCGTGCGCCGCATGCGCCTCGAAAGCGGCGATGTCGTGGTCTGGGGCGGCCCCGCGCGCTTCGTATATCACGGCGTCGCGCCCCTCAAGGCCGGCGAGCATCCGCTCACCGGCAGCGCGCGCATCAATCTGACTTTCCGGAAAGTCTTCTGATGGCGAACGGCTCGCGCCGCAACGTCCGCCGGAAGACCTCCAGCATCACCCGGTCCTGAAAGCGCAGAATCTCCTCCGCCGCCAGGCGCGGGTAGAGGTCAAACGGATGCTTGTGCGCCGTACCGGGCGGTACGGACGCCATCGACCGCAGAGGCGCCAACACATCCTGTCCGCCATTCTCCAGCCCGACTACGATATCGCGATAAAGCGACTGCTTGGCGCGCACGAACTCGATAAAATGCTCCGCCAGCCGCGATTGGTCGGGCCCGAGCATCGTGCCGTCGTCGAAGATTACCGCGTCCAGCGCCACCTCCAGGCTCTTCACGTTGATTAGCCTGCGGGCTTCCTCCAGCCCAAAGTCTCGATACGTATTCACGTGCTCCGGCGGCCATGCTTCGAAGCCCACGCCCAGCAGACGCTCCTCGCCTGTCCGGATCTCGCGACCCTCGAGCAGCGAGAGCCCGTTGCTCGTTCCGGCCACGGCGTCGGGAAACTTGAATTGCGTATGGTGGACCTCGCTGATTCCATTGCGCAGAGTCACGGTCCAAGATACCGTGTACGCCACCACCGTGCGCGCGTTCTCGTTTCTCACGATCGCCAGGTAAGGTTTCAGTTCCAGCAGCGGCGACGCGTTGCCGTCGAGAATCGCCTGCGCGCGCTCGTCGAAGCCGGCGGCCGAGGCGGGTGTCAGAGTCGCGCCCTGGCTTTCGAAATCGGAAATCCGGATGGGGTCCAACGCCGCCCTAAGCTCCCGCCCGAAACGCCGCCCGCAGCTTCTCCCACGTGATATCGAGCGATTCCGGCACCACCCGCGTTTCCCCCACCACCGTCATGAAATTGGTGTCGCCCATCCACCGCGGCAGCACGTGCAAATGCAGATGGCCGGCGATGCCCGCGCCGGCGCTTTTGCCGATATTGATGCCCAGATTCAAGCCGTCGGCCCGGTACCCGGCGCGCAGGTGCTTCTCGCAGTCGCGCCCCAGCCGGATGAGCTCCACCAGCGCTTCGTCCGGCAATTCCGCCAGCGTGGCCACGTGCTCATACGGCACCACCATCACATGGCCGCTGCAATAGGGATACCGGTTGAGGATCACCAGATTGTGCGCCCCGCGGTGCACCACCAGAGTCCGCGCATCGTCGGACGATTGCGCCGCCGCGCAGAAGACACACACGCCGGCGTCGTCCGCCTGAGTGACGTACTGATACCGCCAGGGAGTCCAAAGATAATCCATGCTGGCCCTGATGAAAAGGGGCGCAATCTCCCAGGGGATGTCAGGCGTTGGGCGCAGGATCGGTCGAGGGCGCCGGTGCTGCCGGCGCCGCCGGCACGGCGGAGTTGTTGACTACGTCCTTGAGTTCCTTGCTGGGCTTGAAATACGGGATCTTCTTCGCCGGCACTTCGACCCGCGCGCCGGTCTTGGGATTGCGGCCGATACGGGGCTGCCTCTGGCGCGTGCGGAAACTGCCAAATCCGCGAATTTCGATCTTGTCGCCGGTGCGCAAGGATTTCACGATGCTGTCGAAAATCGCCTCCACGATGACTTCGGATTCCTTCCGCGTCATCTCCACCACTCGGGAGACTTCTTCAATCAGATCGGCCTTCGTCATCGCGTTCTCCTCGGTGTCATATGATTACGAAACCGCAGTATCGCTTGAAAATCAGAAATTTGCAAGCTACTCGGGGTTCCGGTCTTTCAAACTCATTACTTCTTCAATGGTAGTCGTGGCCGCGGCCGCCTGCCGCTGGTAGTCGGAAAGCCGATGTTTCTCCTCGTCATCGGTCGCCGCCCGCAGGCTGAGCCCCACCTTCTTTTCGGCCTCGCTCATCTTGATAATCTTAAAATCATACTCCTGTCCGACGGCCAGCGGGGGTTCCTCGTGCCCGCGGCGGCCGGTATATCCCGGCACCTCGGAGAAATGGCACAAACCCTCGACGCCCTCGGCCAGCTCTACAAAGGCGCCGAAACTGGCCAGCCGGCACACCTTCCCGTGTACCGTATCGCCCACCTGATGGGCCTGGAAATAGCTCTCCCAGGCGTCCGGCTGGAGTTGCTTGATGCCGAGGGAAAGGCGATGCGAGGCGGAGTCGATATTGAGAATCACCGCCTGCACGATTTGCCCTTTTTTCAAAATCTCCGAGGGGTGCTTCACGCGCTTGGTCCAGGATAAGTCGGAAACGTGCACCAGACCGTCGATGCCTTCCTCGATCTCGATAAAAGCCCCGAAATCGGTCATGTTGCGCACCCGGCCTTCCACTACCGAACCCACGCTGTAGCGCGTGTCGATGGTGGTCCAGGGGTTCGGCTCGAGTTGCTTCAGGCCGAGCGAAATCCGCCGGTCGCGCGAGTGCACTTCCAGGATTACCGCTTCCACCTGGTCGCCCGGTTTCACCACTTTGGAAGGGTGCTTCATGCGCCGCGACCAGGTCATCTCGCTGATGTGGATCAGGCCTTCCACCCCCGGCTCGAGTTCTACGAAAGCGCCGTAATCTGTGACGTTGACCACCCGCCCGATCACCTTGGTGTTCACCGGGTAGCGCTCGGCGACGGTCTCCCAAGGGTCCGGCCCGAGTTGCTTGATGCCCAGCGAGACGCGCTCCTTGGCGCGGTCGAATTTAAGTATTTTGACGGTGACTTCCTCACCCACATGCAGCAGTTCCGAGGGGTGCGTCACGCGGCCGTAAGAGATGTCGGTGACATGCAGCAGGCCGTCGATCCCGCCGAGGTCGATGAACGCGCCGTACTCGGTCAGATTCTTGACTACGCCGGTAACCACGGCGCCTTCTTGCAGGTGTTCCAGCGTGGCGGTCTTGCGAACCGTGATCTCTTCCTCCACCGCGGTCTTGCGCGAAACCACCACGTTGCCGCGGCGCCGGTTCAGCTTGATGATCTTGACCGGGATGTCCTGTCCCACCAGGGAATCGAGATTGTGCACGGGACGCGGATCGGCCTGCGAGCCGGGCATGAAGGCCTTGATCCCCACGTCCACGGCGAGGCCGCCTTTCACGCGGCCCAGCACCCGGCCGGAGATCACCAGTTGCTCCTGATACGCCTTTTCGAGGTTGTCCCAGATGCGCAGGCGCGCCGCGCGCGTGTGCGAGAGCAGAACATATCCCTCGGGTTGTTCGCCGGCGTGGTCGATCATCACATCCACCGGGTCGCCCGGCTGCACGGTTACTTCCCCGCCCGGCCCCTGAAACTGTTCGATGGGAACCAGGCCTTCGGATTTGTAACCGAAGTCGACAATCACGTCTTTGGCGGTAATTCCTACTATCTTTCCTTGTAAAACTTCGTCCGCGGCGGGAGGCGCAAAATGGCTGTAGTCGTCGAGCAGATTCTCGTAGTTGTTGGGGACTTCCTCATCTGCTGGTTTGTTGTTAGGGTCTACGGCCATCAAGCCTTCTCCAGGTACTGCCTCACCGTGGATTGCCAGGATTTGCAAGGTTGCGGCTGACTCATCTTACGTGGGAGCAGGCGCGCTTCATCAACCCCGGCAGATCGAATGAATGAAACCATGCGCCAATTATAGAAAACACTGAGAGATCAGTATGTTAGCAAATATACGCCGACTCGTCGGACGTTGTCAACGGTGGCCCCCGGGGATTTGAATCCGTTCCGGACGACGGGACGGTTGAAAATCGACACTGGAGTTTCTAGAGCGCGCTGCCGATAAGTCTAGTAGGGAGACAATGCAATGATCGAACAACTCGCCCGTCCGCAAGCTCCGTGGGCTTTGCGCCTGGTGCCGCCGTTTCCCGCTGTCGCGCAGCGGATTTTGGCTATGGTGAATGATCCGGATCTCAACGTCAATGAACTCAGCGAATTAGTCAGGATGGACCCATCTTTTGCCGCCGAACTGCTGCGCTTCGCCAACTCGGCATTGTTCGGCACACGCCGGCAAGTGACCAGTCTGCAGCTGGCCATCGCGATGGTCGGGCTGGATCGCGTGAAAACCTTGGCCACCATGGTTGCGATGAACCAAATGGTGCGCCACTCGGTGCGCAAAGAGGGGCTCCGCAAGGTCTGGGTGCATAGCCTGGTCACGGCACTGATCGCCGAGGAGACTTCGCGGGTTTCCGGCGTCGGCCGCGACAGCGCCTATACGGCGGGGCTGCTGCACAATCTGGGCACCCTGGGTCTCATGTCGGCCTTCCCGGACGAGTACTCGCGGATGCTGGAAGTTTCCAACGATTTCGGATTCGATTTGCTGCGCACCGAGCAGGATCTTTTCGAGATCGATCATTGCATGGCCGGCGCCTACCTGGCGCAGGATTGGAATTTTCCCGACGAACTGGCGGCCGCCATTGCCGTGCACCACGATGAGCCCTACTCGCGGGTTTGCAGCCTGGACTCGCTGGTGCAGGTGAGCTGGCGGCTCGCCGATACGCTCGGTTATGCCGCGTTCTCTCCCAAAAAGGAATGGACTTGGGAGGAACTGATGACGTTCGTGCCGAATCCCGCATCCACCTGGTTCGGCGGATCGCCGGAGGCGGCCAGGGCGGAAATCGACGAACGGTTGGCGTCAGTGCCGCAGTAGAAGGAAATTTCACGCGGAGGCGGAGAGAGCATGGAGAGGAACTGCCTCGGGAATGCCCGGTAGAACCTGGAAAGAAGCGACTCTCACTCCCCGAGGCGCGATATGCGGAAATGGATCT
>Ga0326727_10027229_pt1 | contig 10515 bp, 10 predicted proteins | sample MB2enrmetagenome_FD_207643 | JGI IMG/M metagenome (GOLD analysis project Ga0326727, IMG submission 207643) | Lab enriched peat soil microbial communities from McLean, Ithaca, NY, United States - MB29MY | ecosystem: Environmental > Terrestrial > Soil > Wetlands > Peat | place: USA: New York...
TGAACGCCGAGAAGTTCCTGACCGTCAAGACCATCGAGATCATCGTCCTCGGCCTGATCGCCTTCCTGGGCGGCACCGCCTCGGGCGTCATCGGCGCCAAGATCATGAATCTGTTCTTGAAGGAAGGAAACAAGATCAACCCCTGCCTGGGCTCGGCCGGCATCGCCTCGGTGCCGATCGCCGCCCGCGTCGCCCATATCGTCGCCGCCAAGGAAGATCGCGAAAACCTGCTGATCTACCATGCCATGGGGCCCAACCTGGCCGGTGTCTTCGGCACCGCCATCTCGGGCGGCATCATGCTGGCCTTGCTGGGCGTCAAGTAACCTCCATCCCGTTCAACCCTCCCACCAGCTTCACCGATGACTTTCCGGCTGTCTCTCAGGCAGCCGGATTTTTTTTTGGTCCCGCCCGGAACATGGCCGGGCAGGTTGTGACCAACGTTTCCTATTGGACAAAGGTCCATCCCCGGTGAGATTGTTTTCATCGTCGGTTCCAAAGCGATGAATACCATCACGGGCCCCCTCCCTGCTCCGGCAAGGGAACGACGGTCAAAGCCCGCCGCGCCGCAAGACAGCCGACAGACAAAAAGCGAGGAAACGATGATTGTACCCGACTCGGTGTATGGCGCCGTCATTCTCAGTATCATCGACTTTACGTTAAGCGTTGTGATGATTACGGGAATCGGATTCGTCCTGGCCCTGTTTCCCTTGTTGAACCGGCTGGGAAAACTGGACGACGAGAAAATCAAGAAAGGCAGCCACTAATATCGGCAGTCGGCGGGGGAGCCCCTCGCCGAACCAAAGCCAAGGGGGTGACAGGGGATGTTCGAACAAGTTCTAGGCTTCTTGCAGGCGATGGCCGATCAAACCGGCGTCGCCCACTTCTGGTGGGGCAACGTGGTGATGATCGCCATCGGCTGCGCCATGATCCTGCTTGCCATCGTCAAAAAATACGAACCATTGCTTCTGGTCGGCATCGGCTTTGCCTGTGTCATCTCCAACGTGCCGGGGTCGGACCTGATCCTGCCCGGCGGCCTGTTCAACTATGCCTACCACGGCATCGAACTGCTGGTCATTCCGCCGCTGATCTTCTTCGGCGTCGGCGCCATGACCGACTTCGGCCCGATGATCGCCCATCCCAAGCTGGTGATCCTGGGCGCCCTGGCCCACCTTGGCATCTTCATCTCGCTGATCGGCGCCAAGATGCTGGGCTTCTCCATCAATGAGGCCGGCGCCATCGGCATCATCGGCGGCGCCGACGGCCCCATGGCGGTGTTCGTCTGCGTCAAGCTGGCCCCCCATCTGCTGCCCCAGGTCGCCGTGGCCGCCTACTCCTATATGGCGCTGATGCCCCTGATCCAGCCGCCGGTGATCAAGCTTCTGACCAGCCGCGAAGAACGCCTGATCCGCATGAAGCAGATGCGCCCGGTCAGCCGCCTGGAGAAGATCGCCTTCCCCATCGTCATCGGCATCGTCGTCAATCTGTTCTTCCCGCCGGTCGCACCCCTGATCACCATGCTGATGCTGGGCAACCTGTTCAAGGAATGCCTGGTCACCGAGCGGCTCTACAAGACCGCCGCCAATGACCTGATGAACGTCATCATCATCATCCTGACGGTCGGCATCGGCTCGACCATGAACGCCGAGAAGTTCCTGACCGTCAAGACCATCGAGATCATCGTCCTCGGCCTGATCGCCTTCCTGGGCGGCACCGCCTCGGGCGTCATCGGCGCCAAGATCATGAATCTGTTCTTGAAGGAAGGGAACAAGATCAACCCCTGCCTGGGCTCGGCCGGCATCGCCTCGGTGCCGATCGCCGCCCGCGTCGCCCATATCGTCGCCGCCAAGGAAGACCGCGAAAACCTGCTGATCTACCATGCCATGGGGCCCAACCTGGCCGGTGTCTTCGGCACCGCCATCTCGGGCGGCATCATGCTGGCCTTGCTGGGCGTCAAGTAGAACGAGGTCTGGTCGGGGCCAACTGCCGATCGACCCTGTCCGGCTGTCACCATGATGGCCGGACAGGGTTATCGGGCCTCAAGACCCCGCAACCTCGCGCGGTTGCCGCAGACTGCTTTCCCATTGGCAGAAGCGCCACAGCCAGAATTGCGCCATTTCGGCTTTGGCCGGAATGACAGGCAGGGAAGCCTGTCCCCTGCTGTTTCGTGCGCCTCAGAGGCCCGTGTTCGTCCGTCTTGCCGTGAATGGCAACGGCACCAAGGACATTGAACGTCAACAGACTCAAGGCAAGACCATATCGGCGGAAGACGGATCCTTCGGTGTTCGCCGCCCTGTTCCCTTTCGGCGCGAATGTCCCATAAGCGCACAAAAAACATAGGCATTCCAAGCGGCAGGCGCTAGACTTGGAATCGTCACAGGTGTTTGCGGGAAAGCCTTCTTGCCCTCTGTTGCCATCATCGGTGCCGGCCCCAGCGGCCTTGCCGCTGCCAAGTCGGCCCTGGAACGGGGACTGCAGCCGGTCGTTTTCGAGGCCTCGTCGCAGGTCGGCGGCATGTGGGCCGGTCCCGGCCGGGGCGCCTGGTCGGCATCGGCGCGGACCAACCTGTCCTACTACAGCTGTGCCTTTTCCGACTTTCCCTGGCCTTCCGGCACCGACATCTTTCCCTTGCGCAGCGCGGTTGCCGACTATCTGGCCGGCTATGCCGCAGCCTTCGACTTGGCGCCCCACATCCGTTTCAACACCCGCGTCGATGCCATCCACCGCGATGGCCAATCGGGCCGCCGTCGGACCCTCTGGCGGGTTGACCATCGCGATGCCAGTGGGCAGCCGGCCAGTCAGACGTTCGACCATGTCATTATCGCCACCGGCTTCTTTTCCCGCCCCTCGATCCCGTCCTTCCCGGGTTTGACGGACTATCGCGGTCAGGTCCACCATTCGGCCGACTGTGACTGTCCGCAAGTGTTCGGCGAGCGTTTCGCCGGGAAACGGGTTCTGGTTGTCGGCGCCGCCTTTTCGGGAACCGAAATCGCCTGCCTGGCGGCCCAGTTCGCCAAGTCGGTCACCGTCGCGTTGCGCAGCCCCATGTGGTTCGTACCCCGCTGGGTCCACGCAGTGCCGGGCGAGGCCCGCTATCCCATCGATCTGGTGTTCTACAACCGCGACCGCAACAATCCGCTGATCCGCGAGCGCAACCGCTTTCTGACCTCCGTCGCCGGAAATCCGGGCTTGAGCGCGCCGGACCTGGCGTTCGACAAGAATGCCGACCCGCCGGCCGCGCTGGTTATCACCGACGAATTTCTGGGTCAGGTGCGCACCGGCATGGTCGGGGTCAAACGCTCGGCCACGCTGTCCTTCGACGCCACCGGGGTCATCTTTGCCGACGGCAGCCGGCGTGACATCGACGTCGTCGTGATGTGCACGGGCTTCGCCTCGACCTTGCCGTTTCTGGATGCCAACCAGCTTCTGAGCGTCGGCTTTTCGCCAGACGACCAATTGCAGCCCACCCTGCTGCATCGCCATCTGTTCCACCCCGACCTGCCCGGCCTGGCCTTCATCGGCCATTACCGCGGCCCTTACTTCCCGGTGATGGAACTGCAGTCCCGCTGGGTGGCCGGCATCATCTCGGGCGACTATCCCCTGCCCACGACCGAGGCCATGATGGACGGCATCGCGGCCGAGCGGCAGATGCGCCTGAAGCTTCCCCGCCCTCAATTCCCCCATGGCGACTTCGTCGGTCTGGCCGACGGCCTGGCGCGTGAGGTGGGCGTTTTCCCAGCGCTTCCCGTCCGGCATCCCCTTCACGAGCACATCGCCCTGGGACCGGTGGTCCCGCCCCACTATCGGCTGGTCGGCCCCCATGCCGCCCCGGACCTGGCGCAACGACGGATCCTGGAAACGCCCGCTCCTTTGCTCGAAAAGACGGTTTATCATGCAGACATCGACTGAGACGCCGCCGGCGGTTCGTCCGGCCCGGCGGGCCTTCTCGCTGATGGAGGGCTCCTGGAGGATCGACCGCACCATCGATCCGGGCGGTCATTTCCTGGGCACGGCCACCTTCCAGCGCAGCCCCGACGGAACCCTGGCCTACCGGGAAAGCGGCACCATGGTGGTGGATGGCGGCCAACAATTCTCGGCGACCCGCTGCTACCGCTACCGCCTGGACGACGACCGCATCGAAGTCCGTTTCGACGACGGCGTCAATGTGGGGAATCATTTCCTGGATCTGCTGTTCCGGGAAACCCAGGACCGGCCCTTTCCCATCGAGACCGTCCGCGACACCCATTTGTGCCGGCTGGACACCTATGACGCCGTCTACCGCTTTGAAACGCGCGAGCTTTTTCACATCACCTTCGTGGTGAACGGTCCCAAGAAGGCCTATGTCAGCCACTCCACCTTCCGGCGCATTCTTTAGCAGGCTGTCGTTGAGACTCCCCCGGATACCAACCCGCGATGAGTTTAACTGATCGCAGGTTGGTATCAGACCGCCGCCGCCAGACCCCGGTGGAAAGAGCCCCGCTTAACCTATCTTTTTCAATGTATCAATGTCATCCATGACACTGGCAAGAACACCGTTGCGGTCTCGCACGAACGTCTCCAGGTCAGAAAGAACCTTGTTGATCTCCTGAAGATTACTAAACATTTCCTCAATTTTTGCGACAATATCGCTATAGCCATTTTGCGTATTAACAAGCTGACTGCGGGTTTGATTTATTTTACTGCCCAATGATTCCAGGGATCCCTCCATGCTGCCGATGGAACCGTGTGTTCGAGTTAAACTGGCCTTGGTGTCCAGGGCCAATTTTTTTACCTCATTGGCAACGACGGAAAAACCTCGTCCCGCTTCCCCGGCCCGTGCCGCCTCAATGGTCGCATTAAGAGCAAGAAGATTGGTCTGACCCGCAATTGTATCAATGATCTTCAAGATCTCCCTTAACCCATTCATTGACTGCGTTAGACCAGAAAACTCTTGCGATAGTGCCGTCGTATCCGTCGCTTTGGCGGCAGATTGCGCACTCGACAAGATAACTGAGCGAATACCGTCTACAATCTTGTTGATGGAGGAGGTTTGACTCAAAGCATCCTCAACCCTGCCACTTAACGCCGCACTGGCGCCGAGATATTCTGTTAGGCGACTAACGATATTTTCCCGCACCTTGTTCAAAAGAATCATTCTACTGAGGTGGCTACGAGTAAAATATTCGACGAAGTTAGCATAGTAAATAGGAAACATGTCGAAAAATACATCGCGGACACTATTTTCAGTCGTGTCAAAAAACACGATAGCCGTTAGAGTCTGATTGACGTTGATGCCAAACAGCTCACCAAAGGTCGAGAAACCGGCAACTGGCATGGACCAAAGATTGGCCATTTTTTGCAGATCTTTTTCATTGTTCAAGCGGCGCAAAATACAGTCATTGAGTACGGCGCCTATTGCCCTCGGTTTATTTTTAAGAAAGGCATCCAAATCACGTTTTGTCTGGTCAAAAAAATCAGTCGCCTTTAGCAGTTTCAGTTCATCTCCAGAATTTACATCGCAAAAGAAAGACACGACGCCGGTACTGGCATCGACTCCGGCGACCGAGCGGACAAAAATCTCGCCACCGACTTCGACACCAAAAGTATATCCCGCCAGTTTTGTCATCACATTGCCTGGCGTTGTTTCCAATGCCTCGGCTAACGCGGCAGCAAAAGGACGAATTTGGTTGCTTCGCGCATCGAACACACCCGAGACAGTCCGTCGATCGGGATCAGCCCCCATCACGACGAAGGACTGTCCGGTCTTTTTGAAATTCTGACTCTTAAAGAGACTATAGCCTCTCTTCGGAGCCAGTTTCATGAATACAACGACGGCACTGTTTTCCAGTACCTTTTTTCCGTCAAAGATATATGTGTTTTTGAAATCAAATTTTCCGCCCGCGGATCCTCCAACAAAAGCGCACGGAAACTTGTTTGTCCTATAGATGGCCTCCATGAAATAATTTTCGCTTGCAGAAACGCCATCGACGAAGGCAAGTGCAATTGTATCTCGGACATCAATATCAAAAGGAAGACTTACCGCCGACAAAGAACCCGTAATCGCATTTACCCGTTCATCGTGAGTTAGCGAAGAAGATCCCTTCTTGATATCAGCATTATGCAGAGGAATGCTATGAATGCTGATTGCTCTAAGAAGATCGGCAGGAAAAATCTGAAGAACGATCGATGACCATTTTTCTCCCGTCGGCTTATACAGGGGGCCTCCAGAAGAACTGCAGAGTTCTCCAGCGGTCGATACGGCAACCACCGGCGTTTCTCCCGCCATTCTTTGCAAGACCGTCGTAACATGCGAAAAATCATTGTGCGGAGAAACGAACGCAATGGCGAGTGCAGCCACCTCTCCATCAAAAGAAAAATCTCCAGACGAAATATTAGAGAGACGATCATCACTTTCGATAACGCGCAATGCATTAACATGCCCTGAATTTTCCGGTACGCTTCCGGGTATTTCACCATGATGAAATACCTCGACATCTACTTGTGCCGGTCGCTTTGCGCTTTTCATGAAGGAGGAGACCATGGACGACCCCACTGTGAGTTTCTATGAGATTATTTACGTCAACACCGTTCGGTCACAATTCCCCTGACCGGGCATATCGTATCATGCTTAGGTATGTTGACAACTGTCGATCAAGCTCATTGCGGACGATGTTCTCGCCTAATACGCATCGCTATAGTCGAGCTCTCAATTGATCAATCGGAACAACGGCAAAGCGGAACAGACCAATATAGTGCGTCTGACATTTTTGCCGAATAGTCCGGCGACGCACACGCGCGCGGATCATCCGTGGCAACACGATCGTCACCTCGCGATGATGCCGGCGCCTGACCGGTCGCCGATGATGAATCGACCGACCAGTGGTGACCGACTGGCTCGAAAAACGCTCGGAGCAATCGGGCGATGTCGTCGAGGGCGCGATAGACGTCCTGGGAAGCCTCCTCCATCTGTTCCGCGGCGGCCACCGCGGCCGTGAGATGCCCGGTCGTCCGGGGCCGTCCCCGGGTTCTGGAGGAGAGGCAATGCGACCTTGCCCACCTGGTCAATTGCCGTCGCGATCGGCGCCAGAAAATTGGTTTGGCTGGCGATATCCTCGATGGTCGATGAGTTTGTTCCAGGCGGGTTGGGAAGTTTTTCAATGCCTCAAGGGCTTCGCCGCCCTGGCCATGGTGACAAGGACGTGCGGTAAGCTTACGGAATCCCAGGACGCGCGGTTCCCTACTCAATGTCGGGGGGCTGATCGACACTCGAAACTCCTCGAATAGCCACCGCGCCAAATCCACGGTCAGCTCTCAGAAGATCACCAAAGGTCTAAATTCCGAGACAATGAGCGCCACCTGACGTTTCCAGTTGCCTGGTCCAAAACGCCATTATGTCGCAAAAGGCGTCACGACCGGGCGGATAGATCTGGTAACCGAGTATCTTTTCGAACCTGGATGTCTGGACATGACCAGCTCCACAATCACTGACCTTCCAGTTAATCCGATATTAAGTTATCTTCGCCCTGATCGGCGGTGAGATGGGATGTCTCTCTCCGGAATACTGATCAAGTCAGTCGCCGGCAGATCGCGAAATTTATTCGCAGATTGTCATGGCGTAGGGAGGACAAATGCGGGACTGGAAAATGGGGGTCCCCCCGCTCTTCAAACGAACTCTATATGTAATTTTTCTAATACTAAACATCTGCGGCTGTACCGCCAAGCAGGTCGTCCCGGTGTCGATGGTGCAGCCAGGGGATGACCATCTCACCTGCGCAGACTTGAAGCGGCAGATCGCCGCCAATGACGCGGCGGCAGACAAACTCTTGCGCGACGACAAGGCTGTCGAAAATCGGAATCTCGCCAAGAATGTCGGTGGTGCGGTCCCCGGGATTGGGATCTTTCTTGCCGCGTCGACCGACCTCTCGAATGAAGAGCAAGTCAATGCCAGGGCACTTCTTGACAGAAACGAGCGCCTTCGCTTCCTAGTCACGAAAAATGGATGTAATTGATGATGTGCTATCGGTTCAGCGCGGGGACGCATCGAGGAATTCACAATATATTCCGGCTTATTGCTGTTGGAGCGGTACTCGCGATGTTGGGGGCGTGCGCGTCACCGGCGGATCCCAAGGCGATGGTCGTTGCGCCTCAGACGGCCGGCAAACCGTTTCCCAAGGCTTTGCAGCACACCATGTGCGTCCGCACCGTGAGTGGCGGGGAGGAAACGAGTCCTCTCTGGGTTTCCAAGGTCGACAACGCGAGCTTCAAAGCCGGTCTTTCCGCCTCCCTCGACGGCGCGGGGCTGAGGGCGTCAGCCGGGTGCCTCTATCCGATCGACGTGAACTTGCTGGGTCTGTCGCAACCCTTCGGGGGTTTTGACATGACCGTGACATCGCACGTCAATTACAAAGTCTACAATCCGGCGAAAGCCCCCATCCTGCTCGAAACGATCAATACCCCCTACACGGCGACCGTCTCGGATGCCTTTGTCGGGGCTGAACGGATGAGAAAGGCCGACGAGGGGTCCATCCGGGACAGCATCCATGCCTTCTTGGACAAATTGCGGAATGTTGACCCGGACGCTCCGACACTGGCTCCGTCTTCCCAGGAGTCCGTCGGTTCGTCATCTCCGGCATCGGTTCCGTCATCCGCCCCAGCTGCGACCGCCACGTCGCAGTCTATCGAGGACACCAGCCATCTCCCCCATTCCAACGAAACGATGATCGTCAAGTACCGGGAATTTCTGACTCGCCCGCTGCCCCGGGCGTTCGCCATCAGCGAGAATGGCGAGTCTTGGATGGCGTGGGGACTGAAGGACGCGCCAATCGACACCGCGCATCGGGCATTACGCCTGTGCCAAGGTCATTTCGGACATCCCTGTTTCCTCTATGCGGTCGACAATGATGTGGTTTTCGGCTCTGGCGATGCGCGGTGGAATGCCGAGGCTGAGAAAAGCGGACAGCCGGACCCGATCGAAGGGCGCCTGGCCACTTCGACCGCCATCGAGGACACGACCGCGCTGCCGCATTCGAGTCCCAAGATGATCGACCGCTACACGGTGTTCCTCAGCCGGCCGCTGCCGCGGGCCTTCGCCATCAGTGATAACGGCAACTGGTCGATGGCCTGGGATCTTAAGAAGGCGCCGATCGACACCTATCATCGGGCAGTGCTTCTTTGCGAAGGCATGTCGGGGCATCCCTGTTTCCTTTACGCGGCCGACAACGACGTCGTCTACAAAGCGCAGTGAGGGCCAACTCTTCCACCGGGATCGTCAGGACACAAAACCTGTCGGGCGATCTCGGTGAAATCGAACGCCGTGGGAATTCGGAGATGGCCCTCGTTTTCCACGATATGGCCGGCCACAAATCCAGCGTATGCTAAACCATTCTTGTGCCCGATGCGCCCGTTCCATCACGAAAGGCGACAATGGCCATGACGACCCAGTCTTCGCCGCCGCGTCCGCCCAAGATCGAGATCAGCCTCGGTCTGATCGAGTTGGCCAAGTCGGCCCTGTGGCCGTCGCTTGCCCTGGTGGCATTTCTCTCATTCTCCGGCGAACTGAGATCGTTGTTGGCCGAATTGCCCTACCTTCTGCGCCGCGCCGATACCGTCACCATCGGCGAGCTGAAACTTCAACTCACCCGTGAATTGAGTGCCCAGGCCCCGGCGGAGTTGCGCCGCGCGCTGGATGGCATCAGCGGTGACAGCCTCGCACGGCTCCTCCAACTCAACCTGGCCACCGGCAACGTCTTTTGCGCGCAGACCCATTACGAAGCGGAATACGATGCGAACAGGGTGAAGGATACCGACCTTCAACATCGCGGTCTGGTCAGTATCAGCCCTTATCCGCAAAGCAATGGTCCGGACATGCGGGATTGCTACGACGTGAAGGTGAGCACGGCCGGACAAAATGCCGAACAGTTCCTGGCCCACCTTCTCACCACGGCCTTCCAAGGGGCGGAGTGAGGGCCGAGGCGGCGGTTCCGGCCCCATGTCCTCTCATAAAAAAGGGGGCCGGACGCGGATGCCAGGCATCCCCTTCCGACCCCTCCAGTCAAGGCGGAAGCCGACCCGCCTATTCGATTGAGAAGCATCGCGCGCCGTTGCCGACGCGCAATGTCCTGCTCCGCCGCACCTTACAGCGGAATGTTGCCGTGCTTCTTCGGCGGCCGCAGTTCGCGCTTGGTCAACAGCTTGCGCAGCGACAGCGCGACGACCGACCGGGTGGTCGACGGATCGATGACATCGGTGATGTAGCCGTTCGCCGCCGAGACATAGGGCGAGGCGAACTCGGCCCGGTAGGCCGCCGCCAGTTCCTGGGCCTTGGCCTTGGGATCCTCGGCCGCCTTCAGCTCCTTGTTGTAAAGGATGTTGATGGCTCCTTCGGCTCCCATCACGGCAATTTCCGCGGTCGGCCAGGCATAGACGAAGTCGGCGCCCATTTCCTGGCTGCACATGGCGAGATAGGACCCGCCATAGGCCTTGCGCATGATCACGGTGATCTTCGGCACGGTGGCCGAGGCATAAGCGAACAACATCTTG
>Ga0326727_10027230_pt1 | contig 10515 bp, 10 predicted proteins | sample MB2enrmetagenome_FD_207643 | JGI IMG/M metagenome (GOLD analysis project Ga0326727, IMG submission 207643) | Lab enriched peat soil microbial communities from McLean, Ithaca, NY, United States - MB29MY | ecosystem: Environmental > Terrestrial > Soil > Wetlands > Peat | place: USA: New York...
GGCGAGCCCTCGATGATGGGCTGGAGGGTAACGGCGCCGGTGCCCTGCTGGGCGGTGGCCTTGAATCCCGCGGTGCAGGCGGCCTGGGTCTCCAGCCCGACGAAGAAGCCGGAGAGAACCCCGGTGCTGCCGGGGGAAAGCGTGACGCCGGCGGCCTCGAGCAACAGGGTTCCGCCCATCTCCACCGGATCGATCCAGGTAAGCAGCGTCTGGCCGTCGAATCCATTGCCGCCGTTCATCACCAGTCCGCCAGCGCCCAGGGAGAGATAGCCGAACCCGCCGGGATTGCCCCACAGGCGCGGGTCGATGGCGCTCTCGTTGAAAAGCTCGTGGATGATGGTGGCCTTGGACGCGGCCGGGAAGAACGGGTCCGCGGCCAGATAGAACTGGGTGGTTGTGCCGTCGCCGAGGAAGTACTCAGTCACATACGCCACCGGCTCGTGCTCGCCGCAGACGGTGACATCGTTGGCCAGGGCGCGCTTGACGCTGGCGGTGAAGGCGAGATTGGCCAGGGTGAGGCTGCCGTCGGTTTCGTTGAGCGGATGCACTGCGGCCGGCACGGAGGTGAGCGACAATGCCCCATTGACCGCGCGATAGGCGGCGCGCGCCTGGCTGGCCACCTGGCCCGCGCTCTTGCTGAAGGCTGCGCCGGAATTGGGGGCGAAACTGCTGACCGGAGCAGTAAGCGAAAGCCCCTGGGTAGAAAGCGCCGTGGACCCGGTGTGCGCCACCAGGGCGGTCATCAGCGCCCCGGCGGAGACGCCCGCAGCGCCGGCGCTGGGCGGCATGAGCAACTGGTCCAGCAGGAGTTCATCGCTCAGGGCCTGGACGGCGATGCGGTAACGTGGCCCTTCCATGGCCAGGCCGGCGTACTCCGGCAGCGGAGTTACCGCAATGTAACCGGTGAAGTAAGGCGTGCTGTCGTCGCCCGTCACCGCCAGGGACTGATTGCGGGAGGGGATGGCCAGGCTGCTGCCGGCCGGAAAACTCAGCCAAAGCCGGCACATGGAGGGCTCGTTCAGCTTGCGCTCGATTGTCAACGGCTGCGCAGCGTCGAGCGCGGCCGTGTAGTCCTGACCCTGGATGGTGATTTTCATTGTGACTCTCTGACTTGGGCGAGGTTGTGATCCTTGGCAGCCTGTGGTGAATGTAGAAAATGGCAGGAACCGTTCCTCAGGGGCTAAAGCCCGTCGCTTCCTATCAGCCATTTGCGGCACGGCTGAAGCCGTGCCCTTTCAAAACCTGACTTTCGCCACACGCTGTTCGACTTCGCTGCGCCTTGAATGAAGCTGCCTGGATTCGGGGTTCGAGGTTTTTGGTTTCCCACCCTGGCGACAGAAGAACGAAATGCAGATCCTTCGGCTCCCCTTCGCTGCGCTCAGGTTCGCTCAGGATGACAGCGAGGGTGGAGCACGCCACGAGCGGTGGGGCCGACTTTGCCAGCTTTGCTCCTGCCTACCCTAGCCACAAAGACAAAAACGTGGCGAGGGTGGGGCACCCGAGCCCTATGCGGCATCCGGCTCGGGGGCTCATGGCTGCCGTGGATTGCTGGCTTGCCTACACCAGCGCATTGGGCGCGGGCAGGAAGCTGCGGTAGCAAAGCACGCGTTCCCCGTCGAGCGGATCGGTCACCGGCAGGGCAAGGAACTGGCCTTTGAGCAGCACCCGCTCCAGACCACTCTTCTGCCTGGCGTCCATGGGGAGGGAGGCTTCTTGGGCGCCGGTCATGGTTTGCAGGCGCGGATAGTGGAAGAAGATGCGCTCTCCCTGGCTGCCCTGCATGACAAAGAGGGCCGACCACTCCTGATAGAAGCTGCCGCCTTCGCGATCGACAAACCCGGTGACGGCTTGCAGCTTGGCGCCTGACTGCGGAGCGCCGCCGGGCAACGGCTCGGCCAGGATGAGCCCGGCGGAGTTGACCTGCGAGACCAGGGCGACATTGAAGGTGACGCGGCGGATATAGTCCACATCCGCCAGCGGCTGGCGCAAATACGCGCCAGCGATGGGCGCGCCCACAAAGCCGGTCTGGCCGGAGTAGTCCATGTCCAGCGCGACGACTGAGCCGGGCGTGAATTTTGCCGCATCGGCCGAGGCCAGCACGATGGAGGTGGCCGACGAACCGCTTTGCAGGCTTATCGCGGCAGAGGCCTGGGCCCCATGAGCCGCCGGGGTCGAGCCAATGGCGGGAGCCAGCAGATTCATATGCTGCGAGCCGGTGGCCAGGGCCATGGTGAGCTTGGTCCAACTGAGGAACTGGAAGCTCACCTGGGCGGCGAGGGTCTCGCGAACCTGATCGAGCGGCGCGGCCGGAATGCCGGTAAGGACTGGCGCCGTCCGGCTGCCGGGCGTGCGCACGAATTCCTGAATCCAGCCCAGTCCGACCCACGGAGCCGGTGGAGCATCGAGACTGAAGCCGCCCTGCTGCGCGGGATCGAAGAGTACCGGCGTCTGCGCGGCGCGGTTGACCGGCGCAAAATACGCGCGCACCCGCCGCGCCATGGGCGCCGGAGCCGAAAACCAATTTGCCGCCATTTACTCCCCCTGCTCCTGATAGCTGTAAACCATTAATTTTGCGGAGCGGCCGATGCGATCGCGCTGGACCTGGATTGGCCCCAGGGCCGGCTCGTCCCAGAAGACCTGGGTGAGCAGGGCGGCGGGCGGCGTGGCCGTGTAAACAAGCTTGGGCGTGTAGAAGGGCTGAAGCATCGCCACCAGTTCCTCGTCCATGGCGCAGAGCGACCGTCCGCGATCCAGGCCGCCAAAGCTCTGCGTGCCCGCGGTCTGATAGACGATTTCGCACTCCGCCGCAGCCATGGTGGAATCGAGATTGAGGTCGACGCCCAGACCCAGCCAGCGCAGCACAAAGACGTCGCCGGGAAGCTGGCTGAAGGGCGCCTCCGCTTCCTCCACCAGGATTCCCGGGCGCACCGCACCGCGCAGCAGGATGGTGCGCTGCGGATTGATCGCCGTCAGGCGCGCGCGCAGCGCCATATAAAACGAGTCTTTCGCATTTTGCATGGAGGAGAACTCCTGGTGAACGGGGCCGGTTGTGTGCATGGGTCTCCCACCCTGGCGACAAAAACAAAGGCGTCGCGAGGGTGGGGCACCCGACTTTTGTGCGGCATCCGGCTGATAGCTGAAAGCTAGCGGCTAGAAGCTGAAGGCCACTACACCGCTTGCTGCTGGGCTTCGCGCAACAGCAGGCGGTAGAGATACACCTGGCCGAAGGCTTCGTTGGAAGCGATGGACTCGATCAGGTAATCCTGCCCGGCCACCGTAACCGCCAGCGTCATGGCGAAGAGAGACTGGGCGGAAGACAGGTCCAGCGCGCTCACCTGCTGCTCGACGCTGGTGGCCGACACCAGGAGCTCCCACTTCGGCTCGCCGCCTTCCTGCCAGGTTGGGCGCAGCTTGCGCATGGCCGCCGGGCTCACCACCACCTCGGCAAAGGCCGTGGACACCAGCCCCACCTCAGACATATTCGTATCGGTACTTGTGGCCGTCACGCGCAGAAGGGCCGTGGTTCCGGCCAGGCTTCGCAGCAAGGCATCGGCCAGCATCTGCGGCGCTCCCACCGGGTTACGCGACGCGGTATCGCTCATCGCTCACCCCAGCCTGTTCGCTACGTAGGGACGCAGCCATGCCTGCACGGTTTCGTCCACCAGCGAACTTGAGAAATACTGCATCTGCATTGTGTCCATCCTGGTCTTGCTGGCGTTGAGCGCGGGCGTCGCCTGGGCATTGCGCACGATCTGCGCGCAAGCCGTCTTCACGTCATCGCCTATGGCAGCCAGGCCGGCCGTATAAGTTACGGTGACTTCGTTGTAGGGCAGTCCCAGCACATTCCAGGGCAAGGTCAGTTCGCCGGTGTTGGGGTCATAGTCCACGGAATTGGGATCGATGGCGGTCCACTGGCCGGGCAGCGAAAAGGCCCAGACGATCTCAAACAGCGGCTGGTCCAGAACCTCTCCGCGCCGCGGTTTGGCGTAACGGCCCTCGATGCTGACGATGGGCGTGGTAGCCGTCCCCAGCGGCGCCAGCGGCAAGTAACTCAACCGCACCGTCTGCGCGCCGGCGGTCAGGCGCAAGCGCTCGGTGTACTGGATCACGTTCAGGTCCGGCCGCCTGCAGTAGCTGTTGATCAGAGCCGTGGCGGCGGTAATCCAGTCCGCCGTGGTGCCCGCCGGCAAGCCATAGTTCGGGTAATCCGCTGGCTGCAGATATGCCATGAATTCCTTCTTTCAGTCGTCAGTGGTCAGTGGTCAGCAATCAGAAAAATGCCAGGGCAGTGAACAGCGGTCAGTTGTCCCTGTTCACTGACCACTGTTCACTGACCACTGCTCACTGCATTTGTTTACCGGTCCACCAGGACCTGGTAGTGGGCGTAGTTGGCGCCCTTCACCACCACGGCGCCAAACTTGACGGCAACGTACTGGTAAGCGAGCGAGCCGGGCAGGCCCAACTGGAAGATGCGCGGCGTGGGATCGCCGAGCCAGTGGTACTCGATCAGGTCCTCGGTGACGATGTAGGCCGGCAGCACCGCGGAGCCCGATCCCGGCGTGCCGGTGTAGCTCAGGCTCCAGTCGGGAATCAAGGGCAAATCGCCGGCCTGCGTGGACAGCATTTTGACCCGGAAGCCGCCGGTGATCTGGTCGGTGTTGAGCACCACGTTGAACTCGGTCTTCATCTCCCGGTCGATGAGGTCGAGCAGCACCGGGTTGGCGTAGATGGCCGTGGGACGCACGTGATAGCCGTTGCTGGCCACCATCTGCGCCACCGCGGATTTGATCCCGTCCACGATCGAAGCGGTGGTGCCGATGGTGGTCGTCAGGCCGCCGGCCACAATCTGCGGAATGGCGCCCATGTACTGGGTGGTGGTCGGAGTGCTGAGGCTGGTGTCGTTGCCGTTCCACAGGGCCACGTCGTGGGCCACCATCACGCCGCTCACCGTATCCACCAGGTCCTTGGCCTGGAGATAGGCGAACTGCTGCTGCTGGTTGCCCAGTTCGATGTCGAAGAGGTTGTAGTTGATCTGCGAAACGATGGCCTTCAGCGGCACGCTGCGCTCGACGCGCGTGGGGCTGACCACCGGGGCCACGATGCTGCGCGGGTTGACGAAGCCGGCCGTACCGGGATTGGGGAGCGCCGTCTCTTCGAAGAAGCGCGAGGGATGCCCGGTTGCGGGCACCTGCTTGATGCGCTGCCCGAAGGGGCTGGAACGCCGGCAGATGTCGAAGATTTCGGTTTGATACAAGGGAACTTCAATTGCGCCCGGCCCGATAAAGTCCGCTGCCGCGTGAATGTCTGCAAAGGTTGCGTTCATAGGCTCTTTCCGCCCCCTCCATGGGGCCAGTCGTAAAACAGCTATCAGCTGCTAGCTTCCAGCTGCTAGCTCGTTTGCATCTCAATGAGCAGAAGCGTGTTCGGAGTACTCTCCACATCCGTACGCTACTTCCGCTCCTTCCGTCCGTATTTCGCCTTTAGCTAGGAGCTAGAAGCTAGTAGCTAGAAGCTGGAAGCTGCCTTTCAGACGATTGCTCCGGCGCGCAGCAGCTGGCTCTTGACCGCAATGCGCTGCTCCAGGCTCAGGCCGGCCAGCGCGGCGTCCAAGGTGCGCACGTCCACCGGGCCCTCGCCGACGCCGTGCTTGGCCAACATCTCGGAGGTGGCCGCGGGCACCGTCCGGCGCAGCGGATTCAGCACCGCGGGTGCGGCCGCGGCTTTCAGTTCGGCCAGTTCCCGCTCCGCCGCGGCCAGCTTCTCCGCCAGTTCCGCCTCGCGCCGGCTCTGTTCCACGGTGGCCGAAATCCGCTCCACTTCGCCGGCGACCGTCCTCTCTTCCAGCCCGCTCAGGGTCTTCTCCAGCAGGGCCGTTGCGGCTTCCAGCCGCTCCGCCATCGATGTCTCTTCCGTTTCCATGCCGTTCCTTTCTTCAGTTGTCAGTGGTCAGTGATCAGTGGTCGGTGGTCAGTGGTCAGCAAAAACGGATCAGCCGCCGGCGCGCTGGCTGGCTAACTCCGCCAACTCCACCCTCCGCGCTAACTCGCCATGCGAAAACTGGTAGCCCGGTAGGCCGCTTTCTCGCGCAGCAGGATGGCCGCGCCGGTAAAGGTGACGCGGGTCAGCTTCCACACCTCGGCGCGCATATCTTCGACGCGGGCGTCGGCCAGCTCGTAGCTCATACCCATGGCTTCCGGGTCCTGGGCCTCAATGGCCTGGGCTACCTCGGGAAAATCGCGTGCGTAGAGGTAACCGCGCACCACCAGCTTCTGTCCGACCAGGTTGGCCTCCGTCAGCAGCCCGATCTTGCGGCGCGCGTCGTGGCCGTCCCAGCCTGGCCGGTAGTCCACCGCCATGCCCAAAAGCGAGGGCAGCGCCTTCTCCGCCGCCTCGCGCATCAGCATGACGCGGTGTCCGCGCGCTCCGGCCGGAGCCTTGTCGCTGGCCGCATTCACCACTGTCAACACACCCACGAAGGGCACCTTGTTGGGGTGGCCTTCCACGTGAGGAATTTTTACCGCCATCGCTTCCAATCGCATGTGCTCTCCGCTTCACGAGGGACTAGGGACATAGGGACCAGGGACTGGAGGTCATCTCATAAATGGGCCGGAGCCGAACACTGCGTCCCTCAGGGGCTAAAGCCCCTTGAGTCTTGCGGCTTTTGCTGGCAGGGCTAAAGCCGCGCCCTTTCAAAACTTCTTGATGAGATGGGTTCCAGGAACCAGGGACATAAGGAGTAGCCCCTGGTCCCTAAGTTCCTTGTCCCTGTTCTTCGGCCGCCTCGCCTGCCAGTTGCGACACACCATCCTGCCCCAGCGGGCCGAGCCCGCGCATGGCGCGCACCTCGTTCACCGTCAGTACGCCGGCCTGTAGCAGTTGCACCTGCACCGCCAGCTCCGTTTCTTCGTCGCGGGCGTTGAGGTCGTTGAAGACAAACTCGAACTCCCGCCAGCCGATGCACTTGGCGAAGAGATCCCTGGTCAGGTGCCCGGCCAGCAACTGGGCCAGGGGCAGGATCGCCCCGCGGAAGGCCTCGTCGGCCAGTTCGGCGGCGGTGGAGCGATTTGACATCGCCCTCCAGTCCCAGCAGCAGCGGAGGCAGCCCGAAGGCGTTGGCCACCATACGGATCAGGAACTCCTGCCAGGCCAGACGCAGGTCCGCATCCGTCCCCTGGGCAAAGCGCAAGACCTCCGGCTTCTGCTCGGTGGAGAGCAGAGGCACGCGTCCTGTGCCCTCGATCTCGTCCTGCCACCAGCGAATCAGCCGGTCGTGCTGCGCCGGCGAGGCCTCGTTCAGCCACAACGCGTATTGAGCAACCGAGTTGGCCGCCAGCTTGCCTGCGAAGCGGTGCGCGCTGAGGAACTGAGTGACGGTTTCGAAGGCCACCTCCAGCGGTCCCAGCCCGAAGGGCGTAAAGCTGCGCGGATTCATGCGCACATAGATCAACTGGTCGTCGCGCAGGTCCACGGCGCTGGACTCCAACTGGCCGGGCAGCGCCTGGGCATAGCGCGGCGTTTCCGCCTGGCCGTCCCAGCGGGCGTTGATGCGAATGGAAGCCCCGTCCACCGGCCACAGCATGGCCGGCCGCTCCGGATCGCCGGTGGGCTCCATCTCGATGGCCCCGTAGCCGCCGGTCAGCGCGTCCTCGATCACCTGCTCGATCAAGGTGCGAAAACTGTCCACGGCGTTGGGTTCTTCCAGGGTGCGGCGAAGCGCCTGCAGTTTTCTGGCCGCGAAGGCCACGCCGGCCGGCTTGACGCCGCGGCGCACCCGCACCTGCCAGTCCATGGCCGCGATGCGGTCCTTGATGACGTTGATGGCCCGGCGCACCACCGGCGTCTCCGCAAAGCGGCGCAGGTTCGTAGGCGTCGGCTTGGGCAGGAGACGCCCCGGAAACTGAACTGGATTCAAGATGGCGGGCAGCGCCAGCGTCTTGCGCTCCGCCTCCGCCTCGGCCGCGCCGGCCGCGACGCTCGCCTTGCGCCCGTCCCCGGCCGCCTGCCGCCAGATCTGCCGCAACTGTTCTGCTACCTTCACGCGCACCTTCCTTGGTCTTCAGCTTCCAGCTCTTAGCTGCCAGCACCAGGCTGGAAACGAACTTTTTTTGAGACCCGCAGCTCTTTTGCCCCAAAAACAAAAAAGGCACAACCCCATAAGGGCCATGCCTTGAAAAACGGCGTTCAGTTGTCAGTGGTCAGCAGTCAGCGGCCATCCATCAAATACCAAAGGGCAACTGCTAACTCCCGGCTAACTCTCAATAAAATCGATCCTACCGCAAAGCCGGATAATGATCTGCAAATCACTCTCAATCATTCGCAATCATCTTGAAGCAGACAGGAAGAAACTGACAACTGACCACTGTCTCGTCACACCCGCAGTTCGCGCCGCGCGGTCTCCGCCACCCGGTCCAGGTCGGAGGTGGTCAGCACCCGTATCTGGTGCTCTTCCATGGTTTCCACGCCAAAGCGGTACATCTCGAGCCGCTCCGGCTCCTCGGCGGTGGCTCCCAGCCGGGCCGCGGGCTCGATGACTGCGGTCAGCTCCAGACCCGCCTTCTCTACCCGCTCCACGCCGGCCCGCAATCCCGCCGCTGAAAAGGCCAGCACCTTGGCCATCTCCAGGCCGGGTTCCAGGCTGACCGCGTGAAACATGCGGATGATTCCGTTGGGCCGGTAGCCCAGGTCGATGCGCAGCGGGTCGCCCGGCCGGGTATAGTCCGCGGCCGCAATGCGCTTGCGCAGCAGGTCCCACACCCCGGCGCGCTCGAACTCCGCGCGCATCCTGGCATGGATGGCGGCACGGCCGCTCAGCCGCAAGACCCGTTCTTTGGGCGGCGGGTCAACGTAAAGGCGCATGAGTTCCTCAACCCCTGCCGGAAGACTCTCGGCCAAATAGGCTTTGGACTCGGTCATCTGCACGCTCAGCGAGAGAGATTCGGTGAGCCGCCGCATCATGTCTCCATCCGGCTCCTCGCGGAAGCGCCGGCGCAGCTCGCTCTCCATGCCCTCCAGCAGGGCGGTGTCGGCGTCCGGATCGAGGCAGCGCACCCGGCGCCAGTCGCGGGTAAACCGCACTTCCGCCGGCTCGCGGCTGCCCTGCTCGCGCAGGATCACCCCGATGTGGACAAACTCGTTGCGCACCGCATCCGGCACATACCGGAGCAGGTGGAACTCGCATGACCGCCGCTGGTTTCCGCCACTCATGACCCGCTCGCCACCCGTCTCATCGACTCACCACCTGCCCGCCTGGACTGCATGTATGCACTGATGGAGTGACCGGCAAGCAGGTCGCTCACAACCCGCCCCCCTGGACTGCATCCATCCCGCCTGGACTGCATCCATCCTGCCCGAACTGCATCCATCCCGCCTGGACTGCATCCATCCTGCCCGAACTGCATCCATCCTGCCTGGACTGCATCCATCCTGCCCGGACTGCATCCATCCTGCCCGGTTTGCACCGGCTGCTAATTCACTCTGCCCCCGATGCTAGTCTCCCAGCGGGCATCCTTCCAACCCTCAATTTCGATTTCCTTTCCGCCCCCGCCCCAATTCGGAAACGGTTTGCGGTACGACTTCCCGAAGGCCTCAATCAGCTCCCGGATGCGGCTGCGCCGCCGGAGCAGCTTCTCCACCAGCGCTTCCATTTCACTCAAATCGCCGCCGTACCACTCGGGAGGCACCTCGTTGGCCGCCGTCCACACCGTCTCCGCGGGCATGGTCTCGAAGCGCGTGAGCCAGGGCTCGAAGGATTCCCATCCACCTACCCTCCGGTAGACATCGTTGCGGTAATACACCCCCCGCAGGGGCAGATCCTCGAACTTCCAGTCCCCGGCGTGAAAGCAGTACCCGTAATCGATGAAGACCGCGCGGTAGCGGCGTTCCCGCTGCTTGCGCGCGAAGACCGCCTGGCGGCCGTTGGCGTTGCCGGTCCACTTGTCCAGGGCCAGGATACCGGCAAACTCCTGCAGATTCTTCACTTCGCCCATCTGCTCCTCGGGCAGGTAGTCCACCACCTGGCCGGGCATGAGACCGCCCACAAACCGCGAGCCGAACTGCAAGCCCGCCTGGCAGCGCACCCGCGTTTGTCCCAGGTCGATCTCCAGTTCTGGCGTGTTCTCCACCAGCCAACTGGAAACCTCCACCAGCTCGACATCGGGTGTGGTCAGCCCGGCCGCGGCCGCCAGCCGAGAAGCCAGCAGCTCGTTGGCCAGCACCCGCAGGTGCTGCGGATTGTTCTGGAACTTGACCACATAGACGTGGCCGTCCGCGCCCAGCATCAACTGGCCCTGCGCGCCGCCCCGCATCCGCCGGATCTGCTGCACCGCCAGAACCGCCAAGCCCGTTCCCCGCCTTCTCTGGATTCTGAATGGAATTCTATGCGCTCGCAGCGAAATTCTACGCAAAATCAGTGATCAGTTGAGAGCGGTCAGTGATCGGTTCTTCGCAATCGCTGGTCCAAGGTCCCGCGAGGCCCACCCGTTCCCTGTTACCCGCCGATTCCCAGCCTCAGCACCT
>Ga0326727_10027231_pt1 | contig 10515 bp, 12 predicted proteins | sample MB2enrmetagenome_FD_207643 | JGI IMG/M metagenome (GOLD analysis project Ga0326727, IMG submission 207643) | Lab enriched peat soil microbial communities from McLean, Ithaca, NY, United States - MB29MY | ecosystem: Environmental > Terrestrial > Soil > Wetlands > Peat | place: USA: New York...
GCCGGGAAGGGAAAAAGGTCATCAGTCAACGAGTGACCTCTAGCCCAGAGCTTGCGCAGGCGCGACAGGACATTGAATCGCATAAGCGGTTTGTCGCTCTTTGCCGTGAATTTGAGATCCTGACCGAACAACTCGGGGAAATCGAGCGCGAGTCCCCGATGGCACAGGAAAAAAAACGGCGCAGGTTGCCATCGAACAAGAATCCGAGGTAAGCCGGATACTTGCTACGGCGGCCAGAGCCAAACGCGCAGATCTTGAATCCTGGGAGATAGCATTGAGGGTTGCGGTGCTTGCGGCTGGTGTTAAAGTGCTTGGCACCTTGCTGGCCGGGATCGGCGTGGGTCGCAAGGAAGAACCGGTGCTCTGCGTCTGTGGGTTGCCGATGGAAAGCCTGGGACTGAAAGACAAACCGCTCACGACGATTCTGGGAGAGGTTCCATACCGGCGGTCTATGTTTCAGTGCCCCGCTTGCGGCGAGACTCGATATCCGGGCGACGAAGAACTGGACGTTGTCGGAACGACGCGCTCGCCAGGGCTTCGGCGCATGATGGCGCGGGTAGGGAGCCAATCGACTTTCAAGGATGGCAGAGAGGATCTGAGGGTATATGCCGGCATCGAGGTCAGTGCAAAGGACGTAGAACGGGTTGCCGAAAATATCGGTCAGGAGATGGAGACTTGGTCCAACGAGGAACCAAAAGAGGTGTTGGCCCAGGAGCCGTCGTCTGGCGCAAAGACGATTCCGATCATGTACGTGTGCTATGACGGCACCGGAGTTCCGATGACCCGCACCGAACTGGCAGGGCGCAAGGGGAAACAGCCGGATGGTTCGGCCTTGACGCGGGAAGTCAAACTCGGCTGTGTTTTCACACAGACCACCACAGACGAGGACGGTTTTGCGGTTCGGGATCCTGAATCGACCAGTTTTGTCGGCGCCATTGAGTCATCGGATAAGTTTGGTTGGCGCATCTATGCCGAGGCCGTCCGCCGCGGCTTATACAGCGCTAAACAAATTGTAATTTTAGGCGATGCGGCCGAGTGGATCCATTCGATCAAGGAGGAGCACTTCCACGACGCGATCCAGATCGTGGATCTGTATCATGCACGAGAGCATGTCGCCGACCTATGCAAACACTTGTTTGCAGGCGACCAACGCACGGTCGTCCGCCATCGCATGCGATGGTGGACATTACTTGATGAAGGTAAGGTTGAAAAAATTCTTCAACAGGCAAGCCAGAAGCTGCCCCTGAATTCGGAAGCATGCGAGAAAGCTGAATCGGAAATAGCTTTCCTCGACAAGCATAAGGAGATGATGCGATATGCGGATTTCCGAAAACGTGGTTACTTTGTCGGCTCCGGCGTCATGGAGGCTGGATGTAAAACGGTCATAGGATTGCGGATGAAACAATCGGGCATGGAATGGTCACTGCGCGGCGCCAATGCGATAATCTCATTACGGTGCGTGATGAAATCCGGTCGGCTCGAAGATTACTGGGAGAACAGATCGCAGTGATTTGCCCCGCTTCTATGACGTAGGCCCCCTAAGCGCCACGGATGCCCTCCGTTAGTTAGTTTCTGTCGCGAAACGCGTGAAGATGCGCGTGATTGCTGAATTTCAGGGACCTAGGACACCTTCATGGAACCGGAAACTGTTGGTTTTCGGATAATAAGACCCGATTGAATGTGATGAAGTGAGAGAGTGTCAGTACTGGAAACATACTTATCCTGCGACGGGTATTCCGTGGGGTTACGCTGGGGCCTATGCAGCCCGTTTTCGACGCCGGTTCTGCTTCTCCATCTGCAGGCGCGCAACCACCATGAGGTTATTGGCGACCACGGCGGCTCCCACCAGAAGCTCGAAGTGCTCTCGACCCTCTGCAAGACAGCGCTTCATGCCGCGGTCGCGGGAGAGAACGGAGATGCGCCCCTCGATGCCGGCACGGAACTTCTGGGCTTTCTTGAACTCGGGGCTTTTCTCAAATGCTTCCTGGCCCGGCGTCTTTTTGCCGCCGCGCTGCGGAATGCACACTAGATCGACGCCACTGTTTTTGCACCGCTGGATATTATCTCGGTTGAAAATCCTCGATCGGCGCTGTATATGCTTGGTGCTGCGCCGAATACTTCCCGGCGACATTTCAAAGACGATTCCACATGGGCATCATCCTTTGGATTACCATGGAGTACACGATACTGAGTGATAAGCCCCTTGCCACTTTCGGCGATGAAAACCTTGTGGCCGAATTCGACCGGCTTGAGAATCTTGCATCGTTTGATCAAATCGGTGTGCGTTTCAAAGATAGAAAAGAGCTTCTGTTCGTTGGGAACTTGCTCCCCCTCGAGCACTCGACGACGGGCTTGATCGATCACCCGGTCTCCAAGGCCACAATAGTGATCGATTTCTTTGCGAACGGCATTGATCGCGATGTCGTCCATCAGATCGACGCTTCGGATTCTTTCCGTCTTTTTCAGAACTACACGCGCGTTTTCGATTACCTGGCCCGTTGTGCCTATAAGTTCGCGATATTTCGGAACCAGCGGTTCATGTCGCTCTCTTGCCGCCATTCGTAGGATTGCTTTCACCCGGCGCCGAACTCTGCGAGTTCGGTTCGTGAATCCCGGTACGCCCCCAGGAAGCAGTTTGTCAAGGTTTCGGACAAGGCGTGTGACGACTCGCACCGTGTCCCACAGCAACATGCTATCGGTTGGATGGTGAATATCAAATGCTGAGCCTATTGTTACGCGGAGTCCCATGCTCTGGGACCCGGCAAATTGGCCATTGTGAGGGTATTTCACTTTGCATTACGGTACGCCATGAGCGACGCGATCAGTGCGTCCGTTGCCTTGAAGCGCCCCGACCGCAATTTGGGTGGCATCATTGCCTCCAAAGCTTCCAGTTTCACTGACGGATCCGCCCGTGTGTATCTGCGTGGTCTCAATCGAGCGGTGCCGAAGGAGTGCGCCGATCTCCTGTAACGAGGCGCCCTCTCGCAGCATCGAGGTCGCAACCAAATGCCTCAATAAATGCTCAGCACCTAGGCTGGGACGCGTGATTCCCGCTCGCTTGATCGCCCGGGCGACGATCGCCGTAACGGCACTATGAGAATCGAGGGCCCGCAGCGGAGCTCGACTGCGGATAAAGACCAAATCGAGGCTAGTTCGAGGCCGCCGTGCTGCAGGTAATCGACTACGGCCTGCCCGACTTCCTGAGTCAGCGGTAATCGCGCCTCATAGCGGCTTTTCCCACGCACTTGGATCCAGGACTCCCGCCAGTCAATGTCAGGCAGCCGAAGATGGGCGACGTCGCCCGCGCGAAGGCCCAGACGGGCGAGCAACAGCAGAATGGCACGATCCCGCAGACCAACAGGGGACGCCGGATCGCACGACGCAATCACGCGTTCCACATAATTGGGCGGAAGATATCGTGGGAGCATGGCCAGGCGCCAGTGCGCCACGCGAGGTATGGCGGCGTCCAATCCGACAGCGCAGTGACCCTCCGCAATCAGAAAGCGCACGAACATCCGAACCGTCGCTGCACAGGCCTGGACGGTCGCCGAACCACAGCGACGACCCTGGTTCAAGACAAAGGCCCGCAAGCCGTGCGCATCCCACCGGCTCGGCGCGTCTCCAAGCTGTGTCAGAAGCTCGCGAACGTAACGGCGGTAGCGCGACAGGGTGGCAACGCAAGTCCCACGCTGGAGGCGCATCCACTCGCAGAATCTCGACAGGAGCGGTGGCTCGGCTGCGACAGAGAGAGCGACCGGGAACGTGGTGCTGATCCCCGTGTCTCGCAAGTACTTCAGGAACAGATGGGTACCCTGTGTCAGGCTCGCGCGGTCCGCGTAGCCCTGAGGTGGACACCGGCATCGATTGAGGTGGTGGACAAATTGCGCGAGAGACTTCTCATCCACGTCCTGAACCTGCCGACGGTTCCGATCGTTCCAATGGATGAAGTGTTATGACGCTCGCAGATATCGGCGTACGGTAATGGTGGCGTACCCCGCTTCCGACAATGTGTAGGCAAAAACCCGGCGAACAAGGATCCTGCCGGACCGTCACGAAGTGCACGAATTCGTCGCCCAGCTGGATCGAAATATGCTGTCAGCATGACGTCCTCCTTTGATGGATGGAATCCAGAATGACGTCACATTATGCTGAGTGGGGCCGTTTACACGAGGACCAAACTTCCAGGCAGGATGGCAAATTGGGCGAACACTCGCTGATCAATTTTGCATAACAATAAGCTCAGCATTTTATCCACAGCTGCGGATAGAATATCGCTTTCCACCACGGTCGTATCAACACGAAGTTTTTTGCCGTTCTCCAGGCCCAAGTCAACATCGGCTTTGACCACGTTCTCGTTGATGGCCTCAAGAGTTGCCGGGGTGAGCCGGTTAAAGGCCCGATTGAAAGCATCATATTTGGGAACACGATCGCTGTAAAACCGAGTAAATCGCCGCAAGGTATACCCGTCGGTAATCCGTTCCCTCAGTTCGCAGTAATCTCAATTCTTGACCCTCATCAGGGTCAGGGATCATATCACCTGCTGAGCAGTAAGCCCGTTGCGGCCGGTTTTGGCATTCTTCAAACCACGCTCAAGATCACGGCGAACTTTTTCGATCAAATTCCCATGCTGGTCAATTAAGATTGGAGATCGCTTGCAGCATCGGCTCCAGGCTCACACCCTGGGCGAGAAATTCAACGTCGGCAAAACGGATTTGACACCTCGTGGATCTTGTCATTTCTTGGCTTTCCCATGCTTGAGGTTTCTCTGATGTTTCAGAGCATTCACGTAGCGAACTGCCGATTGGTGGAGCAAATCCTGAAGTGCACGCCCGTTGTCAAGACAACGGCTCACCTCAGGCACAAGTTCGTCGGGAACGTACACCGCAAAGCGGCGGCCCTTGATCCGGCCGTAAAGAACATGGCTAAGGTGTTGTTCACCGTTAAGGCAAGCCTCGCAGTGCTCTCGGATACACCGAGTACGGCGAAGACTTATAGACCCCAAGGCTGCTGGCCAAAAGCCGGCAACCTGTTCCTGAAACCAATTTGTAACATCTGTGGGGAATTCCTTTTTAGTTGGCATGCAGTATATGTGCCATATTATCACATATACAGTCAGGCAAAATCTTACAACTAATTTCTATGCAGCATTTTGTGAGTTTCGCGACAGAAACTAGTTACGGGGAGGGGAGAACAGCCATAGAAACCGTCCACGAGCATGTCGACGTGGACGTTGACGGCTTTGACAGATCAATGAAAAGTGTTCACCGCGTCACTAACGGGATACCCATGAATTCTGCCAAAAGGGTTTCGTGGAAGCCATGGCATTTTTGCTTCATAGCACCTTCGGGAAAATGGAGCAGGGACCGTCGAGCCATTGCGGAGAAAACTTTTGTATTACATAAATAGAGCCCTCGCGCCAATCACCTTTTCACCGTAGCTCCAGGACATGTGAGTGAATTGGCGGTAGCGCAAGTACGCATCCCCTCTCAGTGCCAATCTTGAAACGACGATCCAAAATCGTAAGCTTCCGCCTCTCGGACGAAGAATACGATTCATTGAAAAATGTCAGCGAAACCCGTGGCGCGCGCAGCGTTTCGGAGTTCACCCGCTCGGTTGCGTGCCACAGCACGAATGGACCGGAGAAGATTGAGGACACGCTGCGCACCCTGACCCTACAGATGGAGCGCCTTGATCATCACCTGCAAATCCTGGCGGAAGTACTGCAAGACAAAGCCGCCCAAGGCGACAGGGAGAACACGGACTTTGGAGAGTTGAAAAGCAAGGAGCCGGTAAAATGAAGGTTGTCGGGTCTTTCGTTTTGTTTTTGCTCGCAGTGCAGGCCGGCATGGCGCAAATCCCGGCGCCGGCGCGGCCGGAGCCGCTCTACGTGATCCAGCCGAACGATATGCTGGAAATCTTCGTCTGGAAAGAGCCGGACCTGACGCGCAAGGTCCTGGTCCGTCCCGACGGCCGCGTCTCGTTTCCGCTCGTCCAGGACATGCAGGCCGCCGGCATCAGCCCCGGGGAACTGAAGGTGCAGGTCGAGAAGAAGCTCTCGGAATTCCTGAGCGCCCCCGAGGTCACGATCATCGTGGAGGCGATCAATAGCTACCGGGTCTATGTTCTCGGCAAGGTGCAGAAGCCGGGCGTCGTGAGCATCGAAAAGCCCGTGACGGTGCTGCAGGCGCTTGCCCTCGCGGGCGGGTTCCAGGATTTTGCCCGCGACCAGGAGATGACTGTCATCCGCACCGCAGCAAATGAAAACTTCACTTTCGATTTCAATTACCGGGATGTAGTCAAAGGCAAAAAGCCCGAACAGAACATCCTCCTGAGGTCAGGCGATGTTGTTGTTGTCCCGTAAGAACGCAAAAGCGCCGCGAATTTATCGCATTCTTTTTTTCATCGGTGTAATGAGCGGCATTGTTTTTCCGGCGTGCGCGGAACGGAAATATTTTGTTGGGACAACCTTCGACGCTGTGGGAGGCATATCCAACCAGCTTGGCCAGACAGGCTTCACGCTGGCCGAAACCGCGCCGTTCTTTTCCGTTTATCCCTCTATCGATTTGAAGTCGGTCGGCGAACACTCCAAGCTCGATCTGGATTACACATTTTCCCTATCGCGCTTCTATAGTTCCACGAACATAACCACGACCTCGCATGTCGCCACGGGAGGCTTCACTGCCCAACTTGGGGCAAAGACTCACCTGAGGGTTTCCGATACATTCGACACGATGCCCAATTATTCGACTATCAACGTACTGAAGGGATTCACCATCACCCCCCAAGGCTTCCAGTATGTCTTTGAGCCTCAGCTAAACAAGAACTTCAGCAAGGGCGACAGCGGCAATATCGGGCTCGATGTCGATCTGACTCCGAAATCCTTTCTCACGTTCGCCGGTTCGGCATCGTACCGGCATTACGACAGTACGGTCAGCCACAGTTATTTTCCCGACCAGCTGCGGGTGGAAGGGAGCTTGGAATTCTCGCACAAGCACAGCACGCGCACGATCTGGAGTCTGAAGTACAAGGCCTGGCAGAACGACTATGAGGATAATTTCCCTACCACGCGTTCTCATGCCGCGACGCTAGGGTTATCGCGCGTGCTGAGCCCGGGGCTGAACCTCACGCTCGAAGCGGGTCCGGCATATGTCGAGACGGCCTCTTATGTCAGCTACGTCGTGAACGCGAATATCTCCAAACAGCTCAAGACTAGCCGGTTCGATGCAGGATATTCGCATAACGCTGGTGACAGCACGGGGATAGGTGGCGCAAGCGAGAGCCACCAGGGGAGGCTCGGCTTTTTGCAGCCGCTGGGACGGACGACTTCGATCAGCTTCCAGGCTTCGGCATTCCGGCAGAGCCAGATGGAGACCGGGGCTTACAGCTATTGGGGCGCCAGTGGTTCGGCCGGGCTGGCTCAGAAGCTGGGGGAATACTTTGTCACGAGCATCGGTGCCAGCTATACAACCAACATAGGCAACAGTGTCAACAACTACTTGTACAAGAGTGCTTACGTTTCTGTCGGCTATCGTTTGCCCGATTTCTGGCGTATAGAAAGATAAAAACGCCACGAACTTCAAGAAATGAAAAAGGCGAGACTTAAGAATTTGAACGATTACCTGGCGCTGATTGTGCGCCGGCGCTGGTGGGTGATTGTCCCGACCATCGCGCTCTGCGGTGTGAGCCTCATGGTCGCGAAGCTTTTCCCGGCCATGTACACCTCCCAGAGTATGATCCTGATCCAGCAGCGCGATGTCCCCACCGATTTCGTCAAAGACCTTATCGGCGGCAACACCGACGAGCGCCTGACCGCGATCGAGCAGACCATTCTCAGCCGGACCAACCTGCTGAAGATCCTTGGCGAATTTGAGGCACATCTTCCGGAATACCGGAGCCTCAACGACGAGCGGAAGGTCGAAAAGCTGAAAAAGCGGATCGTGATTGATTTCCCGTCCGAAAAGCGCCGCGGGGTCTTTCTCCCCACGACGAACATCCAGATCGCCTACCGCGATCAGAGCCCCGACCTGGCACAGAAAATCACTGCCCGCCTTGCTTCGCTCTTTATCGAGCAGGACAGCCGGGCCCGGGAAGACAAAGTCTTCGGGACGGCGGAATTTCTCGAGACCGAGCTGAAGAAAGTCTCGGAGCAGCTGCAGCAGTCCGAAGGCAAGCTGAAGGTGCTGAAGGAGCGGTACCGCTACGATCTCCCGTCGGAGCTGGAGACCAATCTGAGGACGCTCGACCGACTCCAGCTTGAGAAGAACGGCAACCTCGAGGCGCTCGACCGCTACGTCACGCTGCAGATGAATCTGGAACGGCAGGTATCCGAGACCCCGGCTCTGATCTCCAAGGAGGCCGCAGCCAGGTCGAATTCAGCCGGGATAACCCCCCCCGCGCATAACCCCAAGGTCGACATCTACAGGCAGAAAGAGCAGGAATACAACGAGCTGACCGTCAAGGCGAAGCCGACGCACCCCGACGTGCGGCGGCTCAAGGCGGAACTGGACCAGTTGCGGAAGGAAATCCCGCCCGAGGACCTCGCCGCGTCGGAAGATAAGGATGGCGCGGCCCGGCCTGCCCCGGCGCCTGACATGATCCCGAACCCGGTGTACCAGAGCCTGACCGCGCAGCTGCGCCAGTTGAAGACCGACATCGCGATCCGCGAAAATGAAAAGAAGTGGATCGAGAATGAAACGGCGAAATACAACCAGCGCATCCAGGACACCCCGGGCGTAGAGCAGGAGATGCTGGAGATCACCCGCACGAATGCGGAATTGACCAAGCAGCACGAAGATCTCAAGTCCAAGCTCGAGCAAGCGACGCTGGCCAGCAGCCTGGAGAGCCGCCAGAAAGGCGCGCAGTTTGAGATCATCGACCCCGCCAATTACCCGCTGGAACCTTCGCCCCCCAGCCGACTTGTGATCCTGCTGGCCGGATTCGGCATCAGCCTTGCGGCGGGGATGGCGACTGCCGTTGTCGTCAACACCCTGAACCAGCGCGTCTGGACGCATCACGAGCTCGAGCGTGCGCTGGAAGCGCCGGTCCTGGTCGAGATCCCGTCGATCGTCACTCCCGCCGATTGCGTTGCTGCGCGCAGAAAAAAGCTGATGCAAACCTTTGCGTTCATCCTCCTGGCGGGCTTATATCTCGGTGGGCTTTATTATCTTTATGCGAGGCAGTCGACGGTTCTACGCGTGCTTGATCCCATCATCGAAAAAATCCAGGACCGCGCCTCGACATCGTGAAAGTGGGTGCGCGCCACCAAAGTAGGAAAAAGTTGATAAAATGGGGGTAGTACGATATCCTAGTATTATTATTATACTAGGATAAGGAGCTTCCTCTATGAACACTTCGCGCAGCGCCATCTGGCAAGAGATGATTGAATTGTCGCCGCTTTGTTCCGGTTCGTTGCACGAGCAATATCTCACATGCGGCAAGCGCTCCTGCTGTTGTCATGATGCCAAGTCGCCAAAGCGGCATGGGCCGTACTACCTTTGGATCCGGCACATCGGCGGTCGACAGGTGAATCGCACGTTGCGCCCGGGACCAGAGCTTGAGAAGGTAACGGCGGGCATTCAAAATTACAGGAGATTCCAGGCATTGTTTTCTCAGGTTCTGGAGCAGGAAGAGCAACAGGTTCTGCCATCCGACCGCGCCCTTGGTAATGAGGGTAAAAAAAACTCCAAGAAGAGATTCAGGAAAGCTTAAAGGTCTTTCTGCAGAATCTTCATTTGAATCCTCTGGCGACCGAGGGGCGCATTGATGCCGGTGCAGAAGAGGAATTATTTCGGGATGTGGGCCGACAAGCGGCTGCTGAAGTTTTGGCGCGACGTTGGGAGAGTGCGGATTCTGCAGTAATCGGCTGTTGTGGGAAGTGCGGAATGGAGTTACAGGATTTGGGATTGCGGTCGAAGGAATTTCGGACGCTTTGTGGGCCGGTGCGATTGCGCCGACGGGTGGGGTATTGCAGCCACTGTCATGAAACAACAGCAACGCTGGACGAGAGACTGGGAGCAGATGAAACGGGCATCACTCCAGGTTTAAGGCGAGTAATATGCCGGGTGGCGTTGGAACTGGCCTACGAGCCGACGCGTTTGTTATTGAGAGATACGCTGGGATTTACGCCTTGTTCGTCACGGGAAATCGAGAGGATTGCGGTTTGTCATGGTGAGCAGATGGACGAACCAAGTTCCGTTGCGGGCGGAATCCGATCTCAGCGTGCCAAAAGGATCTATTGTCTGGCGATAGACGGCGTAATGATTCCGGGGCTGCCAGATCGGCAGGAGCACCGGATCTCGTGGCATGAGGTAAAGCTGGCCGCCATTTTCGATCCTCGGGGCCTAGAGCCATCGTTTTATGTGGCCGGCACCGAAGATTCGGACAAGTTCGGACAGCGCTTGTGGAAGGAGTTTGAGTCCCGGGGGATGGACGGGAACTGGTTGCTGGAAGTGTTACGGGACGGCGCTGCATGGATTTGGAATCTTGCCGATATGCATTTTCCTGGAGTTCCGCAGC
>Ga0326727_10027232_pt1 | contig 10514 bp, 8 predicted proteins | sample MB2enrmetagenome_FD_207643 | JGI IMG/M metagenome (GOLD analysis project Ga0326727, IMG submission 207643) | Lab enriched peat soil microbial communities from McLean, Ithaca, NY, United States - MB29MY | ecosystem: Environmental > Terrestrial > Soil > Wetlands > Peat | place: USA: New York...
TGGAGGAAGTCATGCCGGAGCATAGAGCGCGCAAGCACCATCAAGACCGTGTTGCGGAAACATTGCGTGAGGAGATCGGCGTCCTGATCGAGGGCGAGCTATCCGATCCGCGCATCGATCTCTGCTACGTCAGTGAAGTCGCGCTCAATCCCGGCGGAAAGTCGGCGCGCGTGTATGTGGCTATCGACAGTGCGGTGAAGGATGTCGCCAAGGCCGAAGCCAACACCATCGCGGGTCTCGAAGCTGCCAAAGGCTACATTCGCCATGAGCTAAAGGAGCGCATGGGCAAACGCCACGTGCCCGATCTGAGCTTTCTTGCCGACCGTTCGGGCCGCTTCCAGGCGCGCATCGACGAGCTCATGAGCCGGTCGCGGTCGCGCAAGACTGCCGCGCTCGCGCGCCAGGGCGGCGCAGCCTCGCCTGCTGCACCGCAACCCGGTGATTCGCTATCGGACCCCTCGGACGTGAAAGCATCGCCGGAACAGAAAGCATCGCTGAATTAGCAGCATGAGTGCTCTTCCGCAAAAACCGGGAAACCACGCGCCGCTTATTGCGCCTCAGGCCGGCTCTGCGCCAGCCCCCGGCGCTCCCACCCTCGATCCCCTCGCCGCGATCCTTGATGTATTACATCGCGGCGAGCGATTCCTGGTCTGTTCGCATGCGCGTCCCGATGGCGATGCCGTGGGCTCCATGCTGGCGCTGGGCATGGTGATCGAGCAGATGGGTAAAGCCGCTGACCTGGTAATGGCCGATAGGGTTCCACTCCAGTATCGGCAATTGCCGGGCGCCGATGCCATCCACACCATGCCTCGCATCTGCGGCCCCTACGACGCGGCGATTTTGCTGGAGTGTGACAGCTTGGAACGCACCCAGCTCCGCGGGCTCGAAGAACTCTTCCTGGTCAATATCGATCACCACCTCACCGGCCTCGAGTTCGCGCATCTTAACTGGATTGATCGCAATGCGGCGAGTGTGGGCGAAATGGTGTATCGGTTGGCGCGGGCGGCCGGCGTTGCCATGACGCCGCAGATGGCGCAATGCCTTTACACGACCATACTCACCGACACGGGAGGATTCTGTTACGGCAACGTGCGCGAGTCAACCTTCGCCCTCGCCCGCGAGCTGGTGCAGGCCGCCGCCGACCCCATCGCGATCGCCCAAAAGGTCTATTATTCTGCGCCCGCTTCCAAGCTGCTGCTGCTGGGCGCGGCGCTCCGCAGGCTCAAACGCAAAGGCCGCCTGGCCTGGCTTTGGGTGACCCACCAGGACATGCAACGCACTTGTGCCACGGAGGAAGACTGCGAAGGCATCGTCAATGTTGCTCTGGGCATGGCAGGCGTCGACGCCGTGGTCTTCCTGCGCGAATTGCCCGACGCGGAAATCCGCCTGAGCCTGCGCAGCAAGGGCCGATTGAATGTTGCGGCAATTGCCGCTCGGCTGGGTGGCGGTGGCCACCAAAATGCGGCCGGCTGCACGCTCTATGGACCTCTGCCGCGCGCCCTCAAGGTGATTCTGGCTGAGCTGCGCGGCGCCATGGCAAATCTGAAAGGGACGCGCTCCCATCAAGAGTGAATTGAAAGCGAACTTGAGAAACCGGGAAAATCTGTTAGCCTTGTCCCTGTCGAAATACTGCAGCGTGTCCGCGCCTGTTGCCGCGCGGATACAGCGGTTTCGATTCTGCTCTGCAGAGGATGTGCCATGCCAGGTGGTTTTTTCTGATCCGGGGTCCCCACAGACCGGTCTTCGTCTGTGGGGTGGAAGTTAAAAGCCACCTCGCACGATGTCGGCGATGTCGAGAAGTGAATCGAAAGCGCTCTAGTATGCGGGTCCGGGCTTATCCCCCATCCGTCCTGCGTCAATGCGGAAACCACGTCCTGAGGAAGCGTGCTGTTCCGCGCTCCTGAAGAAATGGTCATCGAGAAATGGCAGAGATGGGAAATCCCGTGGAACCGTCGGCTCCTGATCGATCCGCAGGACGGCGCTGGAGCATGCCGCGCTGGTCCACCTTCTGTGAAGCGGCGATCTTTCTTGCTTTCACTGTCTTTTTCCTTGCTTATGGTCTCACCCCCCTGCTGGGCGGCGACGGAATGGGTCTGGTTGGAGCCGACGAGCCGCGCTATGCCCAGATCGCGCACGAGATGCTGGTGCGCTTCGATTCGGCGCATACTCTCAAGGGCCACCTGGATGCCTGCGTCACGCCTTACCTCTACGGCCGTCCCTGGCTGGAGAAGCCGGCACTCTATTATTGGCGCGCCATGTTTCTCTTTCAGGACTTCGGTGTGCACGACTGGAGCGCCCGCCTTCCCTCCACCACCTTTGCCTTCATCATGGTGGCGCTCATCTACCTGCACATGCGGCGATTCCGCCCCGGCGGGCATCTGGATGCGGCGCTGATTACCGTGACCAGCGTGGGAATTATGGGCTTCGCACGCGGCGCTTCCACCGATATGCAGATGGCCGCCCCACTGGCTATCGGTCTCCTGGGTTGGTACGCATGGTACGAAACCGACTCCAAGTTCTGGCTCTATGACATTTACTTTTTCACCGGCCTCGCCACGCTGGCCAAGGGCCCCGTCGCGCCGCTTCTCGCCGCGCTCATCATTATCGCGTTTGCCATTCTGCGCAAGGAGTGGAGCATTATTCATCGCACCCTGTGGTGGCCGGGCATCGTTCTTTATTTCGCCATGGTGCTGCCCTGGTTCATTGCCGTGCAGCATCAGAATCCGACCTTCTTCCGCGAGTTCTTTCTCGAGCACAATCTCCAGCGCTTCGCCACCGACCGCTATCAGCACAGTCAGCCCTTCTGGTACTACCTGGTGGTCATGCTGCTCGCGCTCATGCCCTGGACCGTGCTCGCGGTGCGCGCGCTGATCGATGGCATCCTCACCTCGGTAGCGGAGTGGAAGTTGCGCCACTTCCGTGCCGGCAAGGCATTATCCACGCGCCCCGGCGACGCCTTTCCCGAGTTTCTTGTCCTCTGGGCTCTCATCCCCGTGGTCTTTTTCTCCTTCTCCCAATCCAAGCTGCCGGGTTACATTCTTCCCGCCATTCCGCCCATCACGATTCTTACCGGCGACTACCTGTTCCGCCGCCGCCAACCGGGTCTGAACCGCTGGCTCCTGCTCGGTCATGCCGCTGTCTGCACCATCATGACCATGTCTGTCCTGCTGCTGCCGTGGTTCGTGGCGCACAACCTGGCCATGCCTCCCGTGCATGCGCTGGCCGCCGCCGCGCTGGCCGCTATCGGAGCGGGTCTGCTGATCCTCGTCGTGACCAAGGGCTTTGGCGTGGCCTGGCTGCGGCCTGCCACCTGCTGGATCATGGTGGTTCTGGTGCTGTTCGTTTGCGGCGTTGGGCCCTTCTTCGGAATTCCCGAAGTCTCCGCCACCAAGCGCGTCATTCATCTGCTCGACCGCTCGTACTCCGCGCGGCCGCTGGCCGCGAAGCTGGCTGAGGTGGCGCCCGCCATTGAAACCGTGGCCGTGTTTCACGTGCGCCGCGACGTGGAATTCGGCCTGGCGTTTTACCGCGATCACGAAGTGGTGAACTACGACGAAAATGGAGTTCCCCGCGAGCAGCACCTTCTGGTGGCCCGCGTTCAGGGCCGTCATGGCGTCGACCTCGATACACAGATAGCCCTTGAGGAGCTTCTGGAGGGCCGTCAGTATCAGCAACTCTTCAGTTGGCCGGAACAGGGGCTGGAGATTTATCTCGTGGGAGCTCGCTAAATGGCTTCTTCACTTGCGGCTCTCCGCGAACTCGTGGCAAAGTGGCCGGTAGGGTGTTTCGCATGAGGAGTCCGAGCGGCCGGCCTTGCTAACCAGGTCCTTCTTGATTTGAACTGGATCGTCGGCGCCGGCCGGAAGAGCATTTCCGCGGACGCCAGGCAAATCGGGCGGCGCATGGTGTGGGCGCCATCACGCAGCAAGCGCCATTCGCGGCAACGCGACTGCAACCGGATCGGAGAAGCATGCAGGCATTGGACGCGACCTTCGAGATTCTCGACCTGCGGCACTTCGCGGCGCCCGTGCTGCGTCCCCTCCTCGATGCGGAGAGCGAGATCTGGGCCCAGCGCCTGCACTGGGACTATCGCGCCTCAGCCCGGCTGCTGATGCAATATCTGGACAACCGCATGCTGCCCGGCTTCGCCGCTCTTCAGGCTGGCAAGATCACCGGCTACGTGTTCTGCGTCTACGAGGAAACCAAGGCGGTGATCGGCGACGTATTCGCTCTGCCAGACGCCGCTGAAAGTGCCAACGGAGTGTCCAGCCCCGCCCACGCCCGGGAACAAACGCTGTTGCGGCACCTTTTCGAGTTGCTTCTCAACTCCCCGCACGTCGACCGCATCGAGTCGCAGTTGCTTCTCCATCCCTCCGGCCTGTTCGCTCCGTCCTTTCGCGCGGCTGGGTTTGAAATCTTCCGTCGCCTCTTCCTGGTGCAACCCCTGGCAGGGCGTTGGAGTCAGCCGCATGCGGATCTGCCCGGCAACCTGGAGTTCCGTCCCTGGCGCGAAGCCGACCTGGCGCCGGCCGCGCGGCTCATCTGCGAAGCGTATCGCGGCCATCCCGACAGCCGCATCAACGACCAGTACCGCTCCGTGCACGGTTCCATGCGTTTCCTCAACAACATTGTGCGCTACGCAGGTTGCGGCACTTTTGCCACGCAGGCATCGTATGTTGTCGTGGATCGCGCCAGCCGCGAACTGGCAGCGCTGGTGCTGGGCTCGCGCGTCAGCGAGCAGAGCGGGCACCTCACCCAGGTCTGCGTGCATCCTGCGTTTCGCCACCGCGGGCTGGCCCGTTTGATGCTCGCGCAGGCGGCCTTCAGCTTCATGCGCCTGGGCGCCTTTGAAATCTCGCTCACCGTCACTGAAGCCAACGCCGAGGCCATCCAACTCTACAAAGACGAAGGCTACCAGCCTGCCCACAGCTTCGATGCCGCCGTCTGGCAGCGCACGCCTGCAACCTGACCGGCGTTGTACCGCCGGTCTCCTGACCGGCTGTCGTGCGGGTCTCCAGGCCCGCGCCTGTCCCATGGGGACTCATGCAACCAGCTTGCGCGGCGTTTTCTACGCCTGCTCCTCGCCGGGCAGCGTAGCCTTGGCTACCCCTGCAATCAGAAAGACCCACGCCAGCCCTGCGAGTACGTCGATTCCGTAGTGCACCTGCAATGCGATGGTGGAGAGGGTGATGCCGCATCCTGCGCTCACGGCCGCCGCCATCAGCCACCCCGGCACCTTGCCCCGGCTCAGCCACACAATCAGCCACGGATTGGCCGTGTGCAGGCTGGGAAAACAGTCGTAAACGTAGCGGAAATTCGATTCCAGAAACGAATACACGCGCGTCGACTCAAGAAAATTGGAGGCCGTCGTACCGGCCAGTGACAAAGGACCTGAGACGGGAATAAGCAAGTAGCAGCAATAGCCGGAATAGAGCGAAACAATCAGTGCTCGCCGTACCAGGCGGAACTGCTTCCTGTCGCCTTGCCACAGATACCAGCCCACAGCCAGCAAAGGCGTGAAAGGGTACAAGGCATAGAAGCCGGACATGACCCGCGCAAACAAACCGCTGTCCAGTCCCCAATGGCTGAACCAGAGATACGGAGACTTGCCGAAGATCGCCACGTCGGCAGCCATCATCTGATGGTCGAAATCAGGGATCCCGAGCCGCGCCGTAATGATGGACGCGCCCAGCAGCCGGAGACCCACATAACCCACCACCGCCACGACAATCGGCCCGAACTCAAAGACAAAATGCAGAGCGTTGCGGGCGCGCAAGCTGAAGCGCGAAGCGGCCAGAAGCACGCAAACCAGAATCGCGGCCGACCACAGCACAACCCGCGCCAGCAACAGGCCGCCGTGCGTGGCGAACAGTGGGGGATGGACGATGGTAAAGACTGCGGCCAGAAGCAGAAAGAGCCCCGTCAACAGTTCGTCGAGATAGGAGCGGACGAAATCAAACATGACAGCCGCGTGCGCAGAAACATCAGTGTACGCGGCGGCCGTGAGTGGGGGCAAGGCGGCTCTGCGGATTGCGCTGAGTATGCCCTATAGAGCATACTGTTGCTGTGAGCTGGAAAGCTTATTTTCAGCCGAAATTCAAGGCTGAGTTCGACGCGTTACCGGCCGTGGTTCAGGACGAACTTCTCGCATCGCTCAGACCCCTTCAGGTTTATGGGCCGGAACTGGGCCGACCGGAAGTGGATACGCTCAAGGGATCGTCCTACGCGAACATGAAAGAACTTCGGTTCCGGGCAGGCGGCAGCGTATGGCGCGTGGCTTTTGCGTTCGACCCAAAGCGCGCGGCCATTCTGCTGGTCGCGGGGTCGAAGTCGGGAGTCAGCGAGAAGACGTTCTATAAGCGGCTCATTGATAAGGCGGACCGAAGGTACAAAGAGCATTTGGAGAATCTCTAAGACAATGGAGGGAGCAGCATGCGCGGAATGATTCCTGTCGAAGACGTGATTGCGGAATTGCCAAGAGTACGGCAAAGAGCGATCGAAAAACGAGGAAAGGAGTTGCTCGAGCGTGTTACGCGCCGGATGACGCTGGCCGAGGTGCGCAAGGAACGCAGGGTCACGCAGACGAAGATGGCGAAGGAGCTGGGGATCGGGCAGATGCAGATTTCGCGTCTCGAACGGCGCAAAGACCCGCGACTTTCCACCATGGAACGCACCGTCGCAGCGATGGGCGGGCGACTGATGCTGATTGCTACATTTCCCGACCAGGAGCCGGTGGTGATTGTGACGGACGCGGAGAGGCGGAGGAAGGCGAGTTGAGGGTGGTGCGACCTAAGGCATCCGAGAGGCTTTTGGGACTTAGCGAATCGGAAATGGGACGAGATTCAGCTTAGTAAGCAACAGACCAAGATAAGAACAACCGCAGTCATACATGGCGCCTTGCGCCACCCTAGACCATGAAGATTCGGCGGTCCCGGCTGCGTCAAATCTAAAGGACTTAGCCGAATCTCTAGGGCAGATCCTTCGCTGCGCTCAGGATGACAGTTTGTTTTTGGGTGGTAGGGAAGAAGGCCCGCAATTCGTGTGAGTGCAGGCCTTCTTGATGCGCTTGGATGAACTCTACGCTTTCGCTGACGTCAGCGCCCCCAGGTCCGCGGCCAGCCGCTCGGTGCTGAAGGCCTCGATCACATCGCCTTCCTTCAGATCGCTGCAGTTGGCGATCCCGATGCCGCACTCCATGCCGCTGGTCACCTCGCGCGCATCGTCCTTGAAGCGTTTGAGCGAGCCGATCTTGCCCTTGAAGATCTGCGCGCCATCGCGCATCACGCGCACTTCGGAATCGCGCCGGATGACGCCGTCCAGCACACGGCAGCCCGCGATGGTGCCCACCTTGGGAATCTTGAAGATGTTCAGCACCTCGGCGCGGCCCGCGTAGTTCTCCTTGAAGGCCGGTTCCAGCAGCCCCATCATGGCCAGGCGAATCTCGTCCTGCAGTTCGTAGATGATCGAGTGCAGCCGGATCTCCACGTTCTCCTGCGATGCGAGCTCGGCGGCCTTGCGCTCCGGCCGCACGTTGAAGCCGATGATGATGGCATTCGACGCCGTCGCCAGCAGCACATCGCTCTCGGTAATGGAGCCCACGCCCGAGTGCAGCACCTTCACGCGCACCTTCTCCGTCGACATGCGGATGAGCGAGTCGGCAAGCACTTCCACCGAGCCCGTCACGTCGCCCTTGATGATCAACGGCATGTCCTTCACGCCCGACTGCTTGATCTGCTCCGACAGTCCTTCCAGCGACATGCGCGAGCTCTTCGCCAGCTGCGCCTCCCGCTCCTTCATCTTGCGGTACTGTGCGATCGACTTCGCCTTGTCGCGGTCGGCCACCACAAGGAACGTGTCGCCGGCGTCGGGTATCGCCTCCAGGCCCAGCACTTCCACTGGCGTCGAGGGGCCGGCTTCCTCAAGCGTGCGTCCGCGGTCGTCGAACATGGCGCGCACCTTGCCGAAGGTGTTGCCCACAATGTAGCTGTCGTTCAGGCGCAGCGTTCCATCCTGCACCAGGATCGTACCCACGGCGCCGCGCCCGCGGTCCAGCTTGGCTTCAAGCACAGAGCCCACGGCCTTGCGCCCCGGCGTGGCCTTGGGGGCCTTGATGTCGCTCACCAGGCAGATCATCTCCAGCAGCAGATCGAGATGGATCCGCTTCTTGGCGGAGACCTCCACAAACACCGTGCCTTCGCTGCCCGCCGCCCACTCTTCGGGAATCAGCCCGCGATCGGCAAGCTGTTTCTTCACGCGATCGGGGTTGGCTTCGGGCTTGTCGATCTTGTTCACGGCCACGATGATGGGAACCTCGGCCGCCCTGGCGTGATCGATGGCTTCCAGCGTCTGCGGCATCACGCCGTCGTCTGCTGCCACCACGATCACCACGATGTCGGTCACCTTGGCGCCGCGGGCGCGCATGCGCGTGAACGCTTCGTGGCCCGGCGTGTCCAGGAAGACGATCTCGCGGCCTGAGGCCGGCGAGCCCTCCTTGGCGAACTTCACCTTGTAGGCGCCGATGTGCTGCGTAATGCCGCCCGCTTCGCCCGCGGCCACGTCGGTTTCGCGGATGGCGTCGAGCAGCGACGTCTTGCCGTGGTCCACGTGACCCATCACGGTGACCACCGGCGCCCGCGGCACCTCCAGCTCGTCGGCGTTTTCTGATTCCAACACCTCTTCGATGGCCTGATTCGCGAGCTCCTCTTCGTAGCTGATCACGGTCGCGGCCGCGCCGAACTTGGCGGACATGTCCTTAATCATTTCCGAGTCCAGCGACTGATTCACCGTGACAAAAATGTTGCCCATCATCAGGGTGGCGATCAGGTCCTTGGCGCGCACGTCAAGCTTCTCGGCCAGGTCCTTCACGCTGATGCCCTCGGTCACGGTGATCTCGCGCGTAATCGGCACCGGCTCGTTGCTGTACTGCATGCCGCTGTAGCGTGGCGGCGGCACAAAGCCCTTCATCGGGCCTTCTTTAGTCTTCGGATACTGCTGCTGGCCACGGCCGCGGCCGCGCGAAGAAGCGCGCTGCGGGCGCTGCGTCTCCGGCGGTGGCGTGGCGCCGCCGGGACCGGGACGCGCGCCAAAGCCGGGGCGTGCGCCAAAGCCGGGCCGCGCGCCAAAACCAGGCCGTCCGCCGGGACCTGCCGGTCCGCCCGCCGGGAATCCGCCTGCAGTCGTGCGTGTGGGATGCTTGGGCCGTGGACCTCCCGCAAACGAACCCGGAGCGCCGGGTCCACGCTGCCCTGGTCCAGACGGGCCGCTCGCGGGCCTGCGATCGAAAATTGGCTTGCCGCGCTGGATTCCGCTGCCGGCTCCCGCTGCCGGAGCCACGGGAGGAACAAATGTCGATTTGTAGACTGGCCGTGGTCCGGTTTGCGGCATGACCATGCGGCGCGCAGGCGCTGCGGGTTGCACCCGCCCGTGGCCGCGCTGCCCCGGCGCGTTCATTGGCGCGCTCGTCGACTCCGCAGCAATGGTGGGAACTGACGCTGTAACTTCCGCCGGGGGCGCGGCAGCCGCAGGAGCGGCCGCTCCTGGTTCCAGTGCGGCTGCCGGCGCTGGCGTCTCGGGAACCGCAGGCGGCTTGGCAATGGTCGGCTTCTCTTCGCGTGCAGCCGGAGCCGCTGGCGGCTTGACGGCAGCAGCCGGAGGCGGCGCAACCACAACCACTGGGCGCGCAGCTGCGGCCGCGCTTGCAGGCGGCTTGGCCACCACAGTGCCTGACGGAGGACGGCTGGCAATGGCCGGAGGAGTTGCGGGTGGGGCAATAATCGGCGGAGCCTGCCGCGGCTGCGGAACAATCTTGCGCGGTTCCGGGCGCGGCGGAGCTGCGGCGGCAGCCGGGGCCGCGACGGGCGCGGCATGAACCACGGGCTTGGCCGGCTGCGGGGGTGGGGCCGCCGGCCTTACCGGCACCCGCGCGTGACGCGCCTCTTCTTCCTCTTCCTTCTTCTTGGCCAGAATGGCCTTCAGCACATCGCCGGGCTTGGAGATGTGCGACAGATCGATCTTGGGAACGATGGCTGGCGCGCCATGCCGTGTAGACGCGGCGGCTTGCGAGGCCGGCCGCGATTCCTGCCCAAAATGCGCACGAACCTTATCCGCCTCGTCGCCTTCGAGCGAGCTGGAGTGCGTCTTGCCCGCAGCCACACCGAGTTCCGGAAGAATGTCGAGTATCGCGCGAGACTTGACTTCCAGCTCTTTCGCGAGATCGTTGATACGAACCTTGCTCATCCGCCTCTTTTCAATTCTGTGCCGCCAAACCGCCCTTAGTCGCTCATAGCTACCTCATGGCACTGGCCGCTCTTGAATCGTACGTGGTTGTTCGCTCCGCCCTGAACAATGTCGCGCATCCTACGCGCCATGCTCTTTGGCCGGTTGCTCTTCTTCTGTTTCTTTCGTTTCGGCGTCCTGCGTGGCTACATCCTCTGCCACGGCGACGTCTTCGACGGCTTGTTCTGCCGCGGTAAGGCCCTCGGTTTCAGTGTCGGCTTCAGCTTCCGCTTCCGCGC
>Ga0326727_10027234_pt1 | contig 10513 bp, 11 predicted proteins | sample MB2enrmetagenome_FD_207643 | JGI IMG/M metagenome (GOLD analysis project Ga0326727, IMG submission 207643) | Lab enriched peat soil microbial communities from McLean, Ithaca, NY, United States - MB29MY | ecosystem: Environmental > Terrestrial > Soil > Wetlands > Peat | place: USA: New York...
GCGAGCGGATGTGGCGCAATCTGTTGAAGTCCGACGCCAACGTCGACCTCGTCCATTTCACCATCCTGCGCCCGCCGGAGAAGGCGGTCGACGGCACGCCGATCAACGAGCTGTCGCTCATCGCGTTTCCCGTCGCCGATCTGTTCGGGCGCAAGATCAAGGACTTCGACCTCATCATCTTCGACCGCTACTCGAGCCAGGCGATCCTGCCGCGCTTCTATCTCGACAATATCGTCTCCTACGTCCGCGAGGGCGGCGCGCTGCTGATGGCCGAGGGGCCGGCGTTCGGCACCCCGGAAGGGCTCTACGCCACGCCGCTCGGCGCCATATCGCCCGCCCGGCCGACCGGCGAGGAGTTCGACGAGCCGTTCCGCGCCACGATCACCGCCGAGGGCTTAAAGCATCCGGTGACGCGCGGCCTGCCCGGCGGCGACGTCTCGCCGCCCGCCTGGGGCCGCTGGCTGAGGCAAATCGGCGGCGAGGCGACCGGCGGCTCGACCCTGATGCAGGGCGCCGAGGGCGCGCCGCTGCTCGTGCTGTCGCGCGTCGACAAGGGCCGCGTGGCGCTGCTGCTCAGCGACCAGATGTGGCTGTGGGCGCGCGGCTGGGACGGCGGCGGGCCGCACCTCGACCTTCTGCGCCGCCTCGCCCATTGGCTGATGAAGGAGCCCGAGCTCGAAGAGGAGGCTTTGCGCGCCCGCGCGCGCGGCCACGCGCTGACGATCGAGCGCCAGAGCGTCAAGGGGGAGGTTCCGAAGGCGAGCGTCGTCGCGCCGGACGGCAAGACGACCGAGGTCCAGCTCGCGCCGGTCGCGCCCGGCCTGTCGCGCGCGACCGTCACGGTCGATCAGGACGGCCTCTATCGCGCGAGCGACGGCGAGCATGTCGCGCTGGCGGTCGTCGGGCCGCAGAACCCGCTGGAGCTCCAGGAAGTCGTTTCGACCACGGAGAAGCTGCGGCCGCTCGCCGAGGCGACCGGCGGCGGCGCGCGCCGGCTGGCGGCGGGTCCGGGCGGTGCGATCGCCGTCCCGCGCGTGATCGCCATGCACGAGCAGCCGAGCTATTCCGGCGCCGACTATATCGGGATCAAGCGCACGAACGCGAGCGAGCTGGTCGGCGTGTCGCGCAAGCCGCTGGCGACGGGCTTCCTCGGCCTCCTGGCGCTGCTCGGCGCGCTGGTGTGGGCGTGGCGGCGCGAGGGCGGCGGGGCGAAGGGGTGACGGCCGCCCGCGCCCGCCGCGCTCCCGCTCACGCCGGCTGCGACAGCGGGATGAGGTTGCGGTCGTAGGGCGTCGCCTCGTAGACGAGCTTCACCCAGTTGGCGTAGAGCTGCGCGGTGTGGCGCCAGGTGTTGGCCGGCGCGCGGGTCGGGTCGTCGCCCGGATAATAATGCAGCGGCAGGCGCGTCTCGGGGTCGGCGGCGCGGTCGCGGCGGTATTCGACGCCGAGCGTCTCCGTCTCGTATTCGGGGTGATTGAGCACGTAGACGCGGCGCGGGAAGCGCCGTCCGGTCTCGCCGAACGCCTCCGATTCGACCAGGACGTTGGGGCCGGATTCTTTGGAGGTCGCGACGACCTCGAGCGTCGGCCGCTTGGCGATCGCCGTCGGGTCGGGGTTCTTCCAGCGCGACACCGGCGCGTTGAAGACGTCGGGAAAGCCGAACAGCAGGCCGGTCGTGTCCTTGACCAGCCGATGCTCGAACAGGCCGAAGGTTTTCCGTTGGCCCTTGATGCTTTCGACGTCGTGGAAGTGCTTCAGCGCCGCCTTGGCGCCCCAGCACAGGAACAGCGACGAGAACACGTGGCCGGTCGACCAGTCGAGGATCTCCTGCACCTCCGGCCAGAACGCCTCGTCGCTCACGCGCGGCTGCAGCGCGTTGACGCCGGTGACGATCAGCCCGTCGAACTTGTCGGCGCGGATTTCGCTCAACGGATTGTAGAACTTGACGATGTGCTCGGCCGGCGTCGACCGGCTCTTGCGGCCGTTGCGGACGGCGTGGACGTAGGCGTCGGTGGCGACGAAGGTGAGCTGCACCTGCAAGGGGGTGCTGCCGAGCCAGGCGGCTAATTGCCGCTCGGTGGTGATCTTGTCGGCCATCAGGTTGAGAATGGCGATCTCGAGGGGCCGGATGTCCTGGTGCAGCGCGCGACGCCGCTCGATCGCCGAGCCGCTCGCCAGGGAGGGAAGGAAGGGGTGGGCTTCTTCGGAAGCGACGATGACGGGCATCAAAAACCTCCAGATCGCGCGACGCCGATCGGACTTCGCCGCGACGCTCGCCGACGACGAAATCGCCTGCCAGGGATCACAGCGCGGAGGCTTTTGGGGGGCTTCCCGATCTGTGACGCTTTAGCTGTTGGTGACGCGGCAGCAAGCTGATCCTGTCAAATCCCGCGGGCCGGCGTCGTGATCGCGCCGGTCAAACGAAACCCATATGGACTGCGCGCCCCGCGTGTCAAGCCGGCGGCGGCCTGCAGGATGAACGGAAGGTTTCTTGAGCTGGCTGGTCGGCGATCTCATTCGCGCCGCATTGGAATTGTTTCGATCGCGACGACGCGCCGAATCTTGCGCGTCTTTCCTTCGTCGCGCCGCGAGCGTAGGAGGGGTCGGCCAAATGGCCGGCGCGAGGCTTCCTTCTTGCCCCGACCTGCGCCGCCCGCTTCCGACGCGGCCGTCCGCGCGGCCGCCGCCATGAAGCGCTCGCCCCGCCGAAGGGCGCGCGCGTGAGCGCCGCGACGGCGATCCGGCGGGCGCTCGGGCGACTGCTGCGCTTCGCCCGGGCCGGCGAACGCCGTCTCGCCTGGAACGATCCGCGCGTCGCGTCGCCGGCGACGCTCATGGTGACAAGCTCGGCCTTCGCCGACGGCGCGCCGATGCCGCGGCGCTCAGCCGGCGCCCGCGTCGGCGGCGGCGGTCTCTCGCCGCCGCTCGCCTGGTCGGGCGCGCCGGCCGGGACGCGCGCCTATGCGCTGATCGTCGAGGACCCCGACGCGCCGACGCCGCGCCCGATCGTCCACGCGCTCGCCTTCGACATCCCCGCCGACCGCGGCGCTCTCGCCGAGGGCGCGCTGGCGGCGGGCGCCGATCCGGCGATCGCCTTCGGCCGCGGCGCCTTCGGCCGGATCGGCTACGCCGGGCCGGCCCCGATCGCCGGCCACGGGCCGCACGCCTACGTCTTTGAGCTGTTCGCGCTGTCGCGCCCGCTCGGCCTCGACGCCCGCGCCGGGAAATCCGAAGCGCTGGCGGCGATGGCGGGCGCGGTCCTCGCGCGCGGCCGGCTGACGGGGTTCTACGAGCGCCAATAAGATCGCGCCCACGCGCTCTTGACGCCGCGCGGCGCCTTTCCCACCTTATTAGCACTCCTAGTCGGGCAGCGCTGACAATCCCGCCGAGACCATCGGCGGGGCGAATGACGCGCCGCGTCGGCCGCGTCGCGCTTCCCGGTTCAGGAGAGGCAAGAAGGAGTCGACAATGCCCATGATCATGGATCCGTTCGATGCGCTTTCGAGCCTGCAGCAGGCGTTGGACGCCTTCCGCGAGTCCGATTGGCTGACGACTGGCCCGAGCGGCGGGGGCGCCTATCCTTTGCTCAATGTGTTCCGCAAAGGCGACGATTTCGTCGTCGTCGCCGAGATTCCAGGCGTCAAGAAGTCCGACCTGGAGATCGAGGTCAAAGGCAACACCATCCGCCTCGCCGGAACGAAATCGGTGGCCTACCCGGAGAACGCGAGCCTGCATCGCCGCGAGCGGCTCGCCGGACGGTTCGACCGCGCGGTGACCTTGCCGGTCGAGATCGACGCCGACGGCGTCAAGGCCGAATGCCGCGACGGCGTGCTCGCCCTGTTCCTGCCGCGCGCCGAGCGCGACAAGCCGAAGTCGATCCCGGTCGCCTGACCCGGACCGCAACCCGAACCGAATGGAGGACACGATGACGGAGACCCACGAGCTCGCGGTCCGCGACAAGAAGGAGCTGGTCAGCAAGGAAGAGAAGACGGTTCCCGGCCGCTTCTATGTCCCTTACGCCGACATCTACGAGACCGACGACGCGCTTACGGTGGCGATGGAGATGGCGGGGGTCGAAAAGAAAGACCTCAGCGTCGCGCTGGAGAGCGACGTGCTGCGGGTGGAGGGGCGCATCGACTTCAGCAGGTACGAAGGCATGGAGCCGGTCTACACCGAGTACAACGTCGGCCCCTACGCGCGGTCTTTCGCCCTGTCGAGCAAGATCGATCAGGAGAAGATCAGCGCTCAGCTCGAGGACGGCGTGCTGACCCTGACCTTGCCGAAGGCGAAGCAGGCCCCGCCGCGGCGGATCGCCATCGACTGAATTGAGGCGCCCGCGCAGACGGCGGCGCGGCCCGTCGCCTGCGTGGGCGCCGAGGCGCTGGCGGCGTTGGCGGGCGCGGTCCTCGCGCGCGGCCGGCTGACGGAACCTACGAACGGGAGCGACCGCGCTGGTTGACCAAGCGCTTGACCAAGTCGCTCCGTCCTCCGACATCTGGCGGGGAACCTTTGGAGGCGGGGGTGACCGTCACGGTGAACATCGGCGAAGCGAAAATGCGGCTTTCCGAGCTCGTCGCCAAGGTCGAGGCGGGCGAGGAAGTGGTGATCGCGCGCAACAACACGCCGGTCGCGCGGCTCGCGCCGCTGGACGAGACGGCGCGCGCCCGAGCGATCGTCGAAGAAACGCTCGCGGCGCGCGATAGCAGCCGCATCGGCCGAGTGACGCGCGAAGAGATCCTTGCTTGGCGGCACGAGGGCCATTCACGCTAATGACCCTTGTCGTCGACGCCTCGTTCGCCGCCGCGTGGTTTCTCCCCGACGAAAGGAATCCCGTCGCTGACGACGTCGCCAGACGCCTGACGGTCGACCGCGCGCTGGTCCCCGATCTCTTTCGTCACGAGCTGCGAAACGTGCTGCTGATGGCGTTTCGCCGCGGGCGGTTGTCGAAAGACGATTGCTTCGATCAGCTCGCGCGAGCCGAAGGTTTTGCGCTGGTCAGTCGCGGTGGAGGAGACGCGGCGCGAATTGGAAGCCTCACGATCGAGCATCGCCTCAGCGCCTACGCCGCCGCCTACCTCTCGCTCGCCATCGAGGAGCGCGCAACGCTCGCCACTTGCGACGCCGCGCTGGCGGCCGCCGCGGTGCCGGAGGGCCTGACCGTCGTCGGGTTGGAGCGGGCGTGACGCCGGGGACGCCCGCGGGGAAGGCTCCCCGTTGAGGGTTCGTTCACTAATTTCGGGCGACAATGGCGGCGTAAGTTCTTGACGGCGCGGGCTCGCGCCCGCCGTCCGAAAGGCCGCGCCATGCTCCGCCACGTCACCCTTTCTCTCGCGCTGGCTGTCGGGCTCGCGCCCGCAGCCCTCGCCGCCGCCGACTCGGCGAAGCCCGAGCTGGTGAAGGTCACGCTCGACCAGGCGAAGGTCGCCCAGCTCCCCGCGGGCGTCCGCACCCTGATCGTCGGCAATCCGGCGATCGCCGACGTCACCATGCTCAAGGGCGGCGAAGCGATGGTGATCACCGGCAAGGGCTACGGCGAGACCAACTTGATTGCGCTCGACGCCTCCGGCAATATAATCGAGGAAAAGGACATCGACGTGGAGCCGACCCGATCGGTGCTGGTCGTACAGCGGGGCGCTGCGCGCGAATCCTATTGGTGCAACCCGCTTTGCATGCCGACGGTCCAGCTTGGCGATGAGAACAAGGCCTTCACCGAAGCGAGCGGCCAGATCAGCGCGCGCAATGGGCTCGCCCAGGGCGGCGGCAAGTAAGGCGGACGGCGGGGCGCCGCGCCGCGCCCGTTCATGCGTCGTCTGATCGTCGAAGAGCCGGTGTCGAACACCGCGGCGTGGAGCCTGCGGACGGCCGTGTTCGCGCTGGCGACGGCGGCGGTGGCGGCCGGCCTGTCGCGCTTCGCCGGCCTCGACGCGACCTCGGCGCTGACCGTGTTCGGCGCGGCGCTGACGCTGGCGATCCTCGCAGTCCTGCTCGCCGGCGCGGCGGCGGCGGTGATTTGGCGCACCGGCCGGCGCGGCGCCGGCCAGGCGGCGTTCGGCGCGGCGCTGGCGCTCGCGCTCATCGCCTATCCCGCCTATCTCGCCCTCTCGGCGCTGCGGCTGCCGCAGATCGCCGACGTCGCCACCGACCTCGATTCGCCGCCCTCGTTCATGATCTCCACCAAGGCGCGGGAGGCGCGCGCCGGCTGGTCGCCGCCGCAGCGCACGGTCGAAATCGCGCTCTTGCAGAAGGCCGCCTATCCCAAGGCGCAGCCGCTGCTGGTCGAGCTCGAGCCGGCGCAGGCCTACCAGCTCGCCTTGCGCGTCGCCAACGACCTCGGCTGGAAGGTCGTCGACTCCAACCCCCCCAACCTGCGCGTCGACGGCGTGGCGCAGATCGAGGCGATCGCGCGTTCGCCGCTGTTCGGCTTCGTTTCCGACATCGCCATCCGCATCCGCCCGCTGGCGAACCAGACGCGCATCGACCTGCGTTCGGTGTCGCGGGTCGGCCGGCACGATTTCGGCGCCAACGCGCGCCGCGTCGAGAAGTTCATCGCCGCGGTGCAGGAGGCGACCCAGGGGCCGTGAGGCTTGAGGCGCGGCGGAACCGGGCGCCAAGCGTCGGCGCGCCGTCCGCGACCGCCAGGCCGCGGGCGACGAGGTCCTCGAGATGGGCGAGCGTCGACAGCTTCGCCGCGCCAAGGAGCGACGGGCCGAGACCCGCATAGACGCCGGCGACGATCGCGTCGACGTCGGCCTCGCCCGCCGCGAGCCGGTCGAGGATCGCCGCCTCGCGCCGGCGGCGATGGCGCGCCAAAGCGGCGAGCCGGCGTTGCGGGTCTGTGACCGGGCCGCCGTGGCCGGGCCAGTAGACCGCCTCGCGGCGGCGGCGCAGCTTCATTAGCGACGTCGCGTAGTCGGCCATGGCGCCGTCGGGCGGGATGATCGCCGAGCTCGACCACGCCATGACGCAGTCGCCGGAGAACAGCGCGTTCTGCTCGATGAAGGCGAAGCACAGGTGGTTGGCGGCGTGGCCCGGCGTCGCGATCGCCTCGAGCGTGAAGCCACGCCCGGCGATTCGCTCGCCGTCGGCGAGCGCGACGTCGGGGACGTAGTCGAGCGCGTGCGAGGCGTCGGCGCGCGACGCGCCGGCGCGGCCGGGAACATACGCGCGCGCCCCGTAGATCGGCGCGCCGGTCAGGCGCTGGAGCGCCGCCGCGCCGGCGGCGTGGTCGCGGTGGCTGTGGGTGACGACGATGCAGCTCACCCGCTCGCCGGCGAGCATCGCCAGCAGCCGGTCGAGATGCGCCGCGTCGGCCGGGCCGGGGTCGACGACCGCCACCTCGCCTTCGCCGACGGCGTAGCTGCAGGTTCCCGTGAAAGTGAACGGCGAGGGATTGTCCGCGATCAGCCGGCGCAGAAGGGGCGAGAGCCGCGTCGCGACGCCGCGGGCGAGCGCCTCGGCCTCGGCCGGCGCCGGCGAAACCGGGGAAGATCGGCGGCTCACGGCGCGCTCCGGCGGTTGCGGACGAAAGCGGCGGCGCATTCGCCGTCTTGTCTACGCCCGCTTCCGCCGTCTATACCCGCATCCGTCGCCGGGCGCGAACCGGCCGCGGCGAGCCTTGAGGTTCGAGGGAGAGGGATGGGGCCATGCAAACACCGCCGAACGCGACGTTGATCGCCACGCTGTGGCCCTCGCGCGCCGCCTCCCGCCTCGTCCGCGCCGCCATGCTCGCGATCGGCGGAACGCTGCTCCTCGCCGCCTCGGCCAAGGTCCAGGTTCCCTTCTATCCGGTGCCGATGACCCTGCAGACGCTCGCCGTGCTCGTCATCGGCGCCGCCTACGGGGCGCGGCTCGCGGCGGCGACGCTCACGCTCTATCTCGCCGAGGGTCTCGTCGGACTGCCGGTGTTCGCGGGCGCGGTCGCGGGCCCCGCCTACATGGCCGGCCCGACCGGCGGCTATCTCGTCGGCTTCCTCGTCGCGGCGGCGCTGGTCGGCTGGCTCGCCGAGCGCGGCTGGGACCGCGACTGGCTGCGCCTGGTCGGCGCGATGACCATCGGCCATGTCGCGCTGTTCGTCCTCGGCTTCCTATGGCTCGCCGCGCCGCTCGGCGCCGAACGGGCCTGGGCGGTCGGCGTCGCGCCGTTCTACGCGGCGACCGTGCTCAAGACCTTGCTCGCGGCGGCGCTGGTCGGCGCGGCCTGGCGAAGCCTCGCGCGCGCGCGACGCGACGACGCTTAGGCGCGGCCGTCGGCGGCGCCGTTCGCCAAACTCGAGTCGAGGCTTGCGCAGAGGACTGCTCGCCGACGCGGCGCGGTTTGCCGCGCCGCCGTCCAAGCGTCATAATTCGCTCAGGGATTCGCAGCGCGAAACGACAGGACGGGGCTATCGATGGCGAGCAAGATTCTCCCGGTCATCATGTGCGGCGGGGCGGGAACGCGCGTCTGGCCGGAATCGCGCGAGACCATGCCGAAGCAGTTCATTCCGTTGATCGGGCCGTCGTCGACTTTCCAGAACGGGATGCGGCGCGTCGCCGATCCGCTGTTCGACACGCCGGTCGTCCTCACCAACCGCGACTATCGCTTTCTCGTGCGCGAGCAGCTCGACGAGATCGGCGCGACGGCGACCATCGTGCTCGAGCCGTCGCGCCGCGATTCCGGGCCGGCGGTGGCGATCGCCGCCGAGGTGGCGGCGCGGCGCGACCCGGCGATGGTGGCGGCGGTGTTCGCCGCCGACCATGTTGTGCTCGACCAAGCCGCCTTCTTGCGCGCCTGCGCCGCCGCGGCGGCGGCGGCGGCGGAAGGCTTCATCGCCACCCTCGGCGTCGCTCCGAGCGAGCCGGCGACCGGCTACGGCTACATCCGCCCCGGCGCGCCGATCGGCGCCGGCGAGGCCCGCCGGGTCGAGGCCTTCGTCGAGAAGCCCGACCTCGCCACCGCCAAGCGCTACGTCGCCGAAGGCTATTTATGGAACTCGGGCAACTTCTTCTTCCGCGCCGACGTCATGCTCGCGGAGCTTGAGGCCTTCGAGCCGGAGATGGCGAAGGCCGCCGCGAAGGCGCTCGACGCCGCGGTCGACGACCTCGGCTTCATCGCCCTCGACGCCAACGCGTTCTCCGAGTCGCCGAAGAAGTCGATCGACTATGCGGTGTTGGAGCGCACGAAACGGGCGGCGGTGGTGCCGGCCGAGATGGGCTGGTCCGACGTCGGCGATTGGGACGCGGTGTGGAAGCTGTCGCAGCGCGACGCCAACGGCAATTCGATCGTCGGCGAGGGCGTGGCGCTCGACGCCAAGAACGTGCAGATCCGCTCCAGCGACCTGTTGACCGCGGTGGTCGGCGTCGACGACATCGCCGTCGTCTCGACCCAGGACGCGGTGCTGGTGCTGGGGCGCGACCAGGGCGACAAGGTCAAGCGCCTAGTCGACGCGCTGAAGGAAGGCGGCCGCCGCGAGGCGGTCGAGCACAAGCGCATCTACCGCCCCTGGGGATATTATCAGTCGATCGACTCCGGGCTCCGTTACCAGGTCAAGCGCATCGTCGTCGCGCCGGGCCGACGGCTCTCCCTGCAAAAGCATTTCCACCGCGCCGAGCACTGGGTGGTGGTCAAGGGCACGGCGGAGGTGACGCGCAACGCGGAGACGACGATCGTGCACGAGAACGAGTCGATCTTTCTGCCGATCGGCGCGACCCATCGGCTCGCCAATCCCGGCAAGATCAACCTCGAGCTGATCGAGGTGCAGACCGGCTCCTATCTCGGCGAAGACGACATCGTGCGCCTCGACGACGTCTACAACCGCCCGTCGAGCTGAGGGCGTCAAGCGTCGGGCGAGCCAGTGGAATCGGCGCGCCCCTCATTCGATATAGCAGGGATCGGCGGCGCACAGGGTCGGCTGGCGAGCGTCTGCCTCAACGCAAACGCCGAATGCTCTAAAATTCAGCGCGGGCCGCGAAATGCGCATTGTCGACGCGCCAGACAATCGCCACATATGCGGCGAAAGGTCGCACGCTCGAAGGAGGCGCGGACATGACCACCGTTGACGCGGCGCCGACGGCGATTCGTCCCCTGGACTTTGATCGCGCCGCCCTGTTCCTCGACGTCGACGGCACGCTGCTCGACATCGCCCCGACGCCTTCCGGCGTGGCGACGCCGGACGGACTCGTCGCCAGCCTCGCGCGCCTCGAAGCGGCGCTCGGCGGCGCGTTGGCGATCGTCACCGGCCGAACCCTCGCCGACGTCGATCGGCTTTTCCGGCCGCTGACGACGCGCGCGGCGGGCGTGCACGGCGCCGAGATGCGCTTCGAGCCGGACGGCGAGGTCGTGGTCGTCGCCGCCGAGCTGCCCGGCCGTCTGCGGCGGGCGTTGGACGCCGCGCTCTCGGAGTTTTCCGGCGTGTTCGTCGAGGACAAACGCTTCGCCTTCGCCGTCCACTATCGCGCCGCGCCGGACGCGGCGGCGGCGCTCCGCGCCGCGCTCAGCCGGCTCGCCGAGGCGGAGGCCGGGCTCGACCTCGAGGTC
>Ga0326727_10027235_pt1 | contig 10513 bp, 7 predicted proteins | sample MB2enrmetagenome_FD_207643 | JGI IMG/M metagenome (GOLD analysis project Ga0326727, IMG submission 207643) | Lab enriched peat soil microbial communities from McLean, Ithaca, NY, United States - MB29MY | ecosystem: Environmental > Terrestrial > Soil > Wetlands > Peat | place: USA: New York...
AGGCAATACTCGACCAATCTGGTGACGGAACCCGAGCTGATTGCGGCGGCTTTGCGCAAGTCGGTGCTGCATTACAACAATCTCTATTACGATTATGCCCGCCGGGATTCGGGAATTCCCAGGTGGCTGGATGGATTGCACGTGACCGGGCGCTATGCCTTGGCCCTGAGCAAGGGGCTGAACATGGGGCTGGAGGTCCTCGACATCTCTGACCCACCCCGACCCAAACGGATCGGCGAGTGCGCGACGGCTGGCATCCCCTTGGACGTGCGCGGCGCAGGCCATTATGCCTACGTCATGGATCGCGGAGTAAACATTGAGGTCATTGACTTTGGTGATCCGGCACACCCGGTCGGCGTGGGGCGGTTCGCCGCCCGAAACTATGTCAGCAGCGTGCTGGCGATGAAAGAGACTGACCGCGCCGGCGCGGGAACCCAGGCGCATACGTACCCCGGGGTTCCCGCCGCGACGGAGGCGCCGGAATTGATTGACCCGCAGCCGCTGCCGGATGGTTCATTTGCGTTCGCTCTGAAAGCCCAAGGCGGCTCCCATTACATCGTGCAGTTCTCGCCGGACTTGTCCTCGTGGACAGCGCTCAGCACTAATCAGATGCCCGCTTCCGGCCAATTGCGGATAGCGGACCCCCTGGCGGCCACAGCGCCGCATCGTTTTTACCGCGCCTTCCGCGCGGAATGACCGGGCCGCACCAGACACCTCGTTGGGCAGGCACTTCATCCTCTAGCCTGGATCAGCCGGCGCAGGTTTCGGCGCCTCTTCTTCGGCCCAGGGCGCAACTCACGTTATCCTGACCTCGCCGATATGCGCCAATCGGAGCGCGGACATTCTTGTCCGCAGCAGGTGGAGAACCGGGACCTGCGCCCGGCTTGAGGTGGGCTGTTGCTGCGGACAAGAATGTCCGCGCTCCGGAAACCGTGAGTCGCGCCCCTGCCATTCATCCGGCAAAAACAACTCTGGAACCGAGCCGCCTGGCAGCCTATCTTACAAAGCGTATCTGGCGCAAACTGAACGCACCTAACAAATGGACTCAACCATCGCTTTCACGGTCAACAGGCAGCCCCGCACTGTCACCACCGACCCGCAACGGCCTTTGCTGGACGTCCTGCGCGAGGAACTGAAACTGACCGGCACCAAGTACGGCTGCGGGGAAGGCCTATGCCGCGCTTGCACGGTGCTGATGAACGGCAAGAGCGTGGCCTCCTGTATCACGCCCGTCAGGGATGCGGCTAAGCAGGACATACTGACTATCGAAGGGCTCGCGACAGGCAGCCAACTGCATCCCGTCCAGGAGGCGTTCCTGGAGGAGGGTGCCTCTCAATGCGGTTACTGCACCGCCGGCATGATCATGGAAGTCGTCGGCTTGCTTCGCCAAAATGCGCATCCGACCGAGGACGATCTCATGGGCCGCATGCAGAGGCATCTGTGCCGGTGCTGCAACTACACGAAGCTCACCAAGGCGATTCACCGCGCTGCCGGGCTCCACCCAACCAAATAAATATGAACACTTATTCCCAGGCGAATCCGGGCCTTGCCGATCAAGAGGAGCAGATGGAGCCGGTCGGCTACGACTTCGGGCTCAAGCGGCGGGCCTTTGTGCAACTTCTCGGGGCTGGGCTGCTCGTGGCCGTGAGCGCCGCTTCCGCCTTAGCCCAGCAACGCCGAGGCCGCGGCGGGGGCGGGGGCGCCCGCAACATCGCTGCTCGCGTCCACCTGGGCAAAGATGGAACCATCACAGTAATGACCGGCAAGGTGGAAGCCGGGCAGGGAGCGCGGGCTGAGTTGAGCGAGGCTGCCGCCGAAGAATTGCGCGTCCCCGTCAGCCGCATCCAGCTCATTATGGCGGACACCAGCCTTGTGCCCGACGACGGCATTACCGCAGGGAGCGGCAGCACGCCCCGGACTGTTCCGGCCGTCCGGCATGGGGCCGCCGCTGCGCGCGATGCCCTGATCGCCTTTGCCGCCCAACGTTGGGGAGTGGACCGCGGCAGCGTCCAAGTGCAGGACGGCAAGGCCGCCCGCGCTTCGTCCCAGGACACGCTTTCGTACGCCGACCTTGCGGCGGACGAGACCGCCGCCAAGGCGCTCGACGGTGCCATCCCGTCCGGTGTGACCTTCACCCCGGTTGCGGAGTGGAAGGTGCTCGGGAAGCCAACGACGCGGCCCAATGCACGCGACATCGTTACCGGCGCACACCCATACCCCTCGGACATTTCCCGACCCTGGATGCTCTACGGTAAGGTGCTGCGGCCACCCTCCTACGGGGCCAAGCTCACGTCAGTTGATCTCGCGCCCGCGCAGGCGATGAAGGAGGTGGTCGCCGTACGCGATGACCAGTTTGTCGGCGTCGCCGCACCCACGAGCGTCCTCGCTGCGAAGGCCCTGGACGCCCTTGCCAAAACGGCCAAATGGGAGACTGCGCCGCACCCCTCGAGCAAAGAGCTTTTCGACTACTTGAAACAACACGTCCCGGATGGCGTGCCGCAGAACCCGTTTGCGGACGAACTCGCTCAGGCCAAGAAGACCCTGCGGCAGACCTACCAAGTCGCCTACGTCCAACATGCGCCTTTGGAACCCCGCGCCGCCGTCGCTGAATGGCTCGAGGGCAAGCTCACGGTTTGGACTGGCACCCAGAACCCGTTCGGCTGCCGGTCTGAATTGGCCCGCGCCTTTCACCTGGGCGAGGATCAGGTGCGCGTTGTCGTGCCAGATTTCGGCAGCGGTTTTGGCGGCAAGCACACGGGTGAGGCCGGCATCGAAGCGGCCCGGCTGGCGAAGGCAGCCGGCCATCCCGTCTCCTTGCGCTGGACCCGGCGCGAGGAGTTTACCTGGGCCTACTTCCGGCCGGCGGCCGTCATCGAGATCGAGGCCGGACTCGACGACAAGAACCGGCTCACCTGCTGGCACTTCATCAATATCAATGCCGGCGGCTCGGGCATTGAAACCCCTTACCGCGCTGGTAAGCATCAGAGCCAGTCAGTACGCTCGGACGCCCCCCTCCGCCAGGGCTCCTACCGATGCCTGGCCGCCACCGCCAATCACTTTGCCCGCGAGTCCTTCATGGACGAACTGGCCGCCGCGGCGGGTGTGGACCCACTCGAGTTCCGGCTCGCGCACCTGGACAACCCGCGCCTGCGCGCCGTCCTCGAAACCGCCGCCCAACGGTTTGGCTGGCAGGAGCGCATCAGGAAGAAGAATTCCAAGGTGGGCATCGGCCTCGCGTGCGGCACGGAGAAAGGGTCGTATGTGGCCGCGTGCGCAGAAGTCGAGATTGACCCCACGGGGAAGAACCTCGCCGTGCGGCGCGTCTGCCAGGTGTTTGACTGCGGGGCCATCCTCAACCCCGCGAACCTTCTCTCGCAGGTCCAGGGCGCGGTCATCATGGGACTGGGCCCGGCGCTGCGCGAGGAGATTAACTTCGAGAATGGCGAAGTCCTAAACCCATCCTTCCGGCGCTACCAGGTCCCTCGCTTCGCCGATGTGCCGGAGCTGGACGTCTTCCTCCTTGACCGCCCGGACCACGACTCAGCCGGGGCCGGCGAGACGCCGATCATCGCCATCGCGCCAGCCATTGGCAACGCCGTCTTCCAGGCGACTGGCCAGCGCCTGCGTTCAATGCCCATGCGGCTCGCATGACCATTTAACCGCAAAGAACGCAGGGAACGCAGAGAGCTGCCAGCCAAGACCTCTTTGTGCTGCTATATCGCGATTTGCTCGCACGCCGCGAAGCAATTTGGTAAGGACGCGTTCCACCGCGTCCCACTTCTTTTGGGAAACCATTCGAGGGACCCGGTGGAACGCGTCCTTACCAGACTCGGTTGCGGCTTTGCAGCGCAGTGTTCCTTGCGTTCCCCGCGGTCGAACCTGTTGGATCTGTCTAAAGACCCCTGGACTTAAGGGAGCTACAAGCACCCGCTTCAGGCAAAGAGATCGAGGATGGGCTGGCCGACGCCGTCGCGGGTGACGAAGAAGGGGCGCCGCTCGATTTCGTAGCTTAGCGTCGGGGAAATGCCAACGGCACGGTAGATGGAGGCGTGCAGATCCTCAATGACCACCCGCTTCTCCACGGTCTTACAGGGGCGCTCGTCGGCCGTTCTGCCGTGGAGGTAACCGCGCTTCATGCCCCCGCCAAACAACAGCGCGCTGCCGGCGTCGGTGAAATGGCGGTGCATCCCATAATGCTTCATTTCGTTGATCACGTCCGGGACTTCCACCTGGTCTTTCACTTTCCTGTCCGGCTTGCCTTCGATCATCATGTCGCGGCTGAACTCGCTGGCGAGGACGATCAGTGTTCGATTGAGCAGACCGCGTTCTTCGAGGTCAAGCACGAGCTGGGCGACGGGCGCATCAATCCACCGCTTCAGGACGACCATGCGGGTGTGGCCGTTTTCGTGGGTGTCCCAATACTCGAAGGGAATGTATTCGGTGGTGACCTCGATAAAGCGGGCGCCGGCTTCGGTGAGACGCCGGGCCAGGAGACAGCCAAGGCCGAATTTGCTCGTGTTATACTTGTCGTAGCTGGCCTTGGGTTCGAGAGACAAATCGAAAGCTTTGGCCGCAGGCGAACTGAGCAGGCGATGCGCATTGTCGAGCGAGCGCAGGAGGGACTCCTTCTGGTAATCGCTGCCAAGTTGGCCGATCGGGCTTTGCCCCAGCAGCTTGCGGTAGAAGGTCTCGCGGCGCTCGAACCGAACGGGGCTCATTCCCGCCGGCGGGCGGACGCTTTTCAGCGCGTCCTCGGGATTCGCGATGATGAAAGGGCCATACTCGCTGCCGAGAAAGCCGGCCGTGTGGAAGGCCTTTAATTCCTCGCCCTCGCCCACATCGAAGCGTTGGCCGATGTCAATAAAGGCCGGCATGGCGGGGTCGCTAGGGCCAAGGGTGCGGGCGATTACCGAGCCGATGTGCGGCGCGGCGACTGTTTGCGGGGGAGCGTAGCCCGTGTGCCACTGGTATTGGTGGCGCGAATGCAGAATGAAACCGAGATCGCCCGCGGTGTAGGACCGAATCAGAGTGGCGCGGTCCATCACGCGCGCGAGGTGCTCGAGGCCCGCGGTGAGCTTGATGTGGTCCACGACCGTGTCAATCTGCGGGAAGGTGCTCAATACCTGGTCGGGCTTCAGGCCCGGCGCAAACGCGGTGTAGCGCTTTGGGTCGAAGGTCTCGGTGTGGGCCATCCCTCCGGCCATCCAAAGCACGATGACGGTATCGGCGGTGGGTTGGATCTTCTCTTCCGGCTGCGCGAGCAGCGCCCGCGGGAAGCCGGCCGCCAAGGCGGACAGCGTGGCGGTGCTGGCGGCTTTAAGGAAATCGCGGCGGGTCATTTTGGGGTGAGGCGTGAAACGCGATGCGTGAGGGGTGGGGCATGGCGCGTCAGTAGATGAGTTGGAACTCGGGCAGCATGGCGACTGCCCAGAGCAGGTCTTCCACGCCGGCGGACTGCGCGGGTTGGCCGATCAGCTCGAGCGCACCCTGCAATTCCGGGGCGGTGGGTTTTCGCCCCAGCGCCTTTTCATACACTACGGAAATCAAATCGCCTGGAGCAGGGGCCGGCGCGGTGAGGAGGTTCCCGGCTCCGCGTCTCAACAGGTCCGCAAGCGTCTCGCCGTTCGTCAATTCCAGTGCCTGGAGGGTCGTCGCCGCGGACGCGCGGGAGGTGAGAACCTGTTCGCGGTTGGGCCGCCCCAAAGCGACCAACAGCGGGTCCGCCGCAACCAGGGCGGCCCGGACCTTGCCCTGAATGGACGGCGCAGATCTCTCTTGCTCCGATTCGCTCAGCGTCATCTCGGCGGCGGGCGAGGAGTAGCCTATCCCGGTGAGGCGAGTCAGCGCGTCGCGAAATTGCTCCGCCGAAAGCCGCCGCACTGCCGGGCCCCGGAAGACAAAGTCCGGCGGCGGCTGTTCCCCGAGGTTAACCGCCGGCAGTTGGTAGGCGCGCGAGCTCAGGATTTGCCGGATCAGGTGCTTCACGTCGCAGTTGTGCGCGGCAAGATCCTCGGCCAGCCAATCCAACAGGTCGGGATCCCAAGCCGTCTTCTCCATATCGTCCACCGACTGGATGAGCCCGCGGCCCATAAACCGCTCCCAAAGCCGATTGACCAGCGTGCGCGTGAGCCGCGCGTCCTGCCGCTGGGTGATGATCTCCGCCAAGCGCTTGAGCCGGGCCGGTTTGTCGGCCTTGGGGTCAATCGCGCCCAGCTCCGGGTAGAGGAATTTCAGCTCGGCCTTTTTGCCGGTTGGCATGTCGCAGCGGACCATTTCGAGCGGACCGTCGGCGTAAATGCCGGCCAGCCCATAGGCATCAGCCAGGGTGAGGTCGTTGATAAAACTGTCGTGGCAGGAAGCGCACTTGAGGTTCACCCCCATGAAGACCTGTGCGATGTTCTGCGCGGCCTGCATCTGGGGCGTCTGGCTGGCGTTGACGACACCCCGCCAGACGATGCCCTTTGTAAAGCCCTCGGAGTCGGGCGTCGCGTTGACCAGTTCGGCCACGAACTCGTTGTAAGGCATATTCGTGAGCAGAGCCGAGTAGAGCCAATGGGTGATCTGTTTCCGTCCTCCGTCAATGTAGCCCGTGCCCTTATAATCATTGCGCAACAGGTCATTCCAGAAACTCAGCCAATGCTCGGTATAGTTGCGATTGTCGGCAAGCAACCGCTCCACCAACCGGTCCCGCTTGTCCTCGTGCCGGTCGGCCACGAACGCCCCCAGTTCTTCCGGTGGAGGCAGCAGCCCGATGACGTCCAGATAAGCGCGGCGCGCGAACAGGCGGTCACTGACACGTCGGGGCGGCTTGAATTGATGCGCCGCAAAATAGACCTCCAGGAAGCGGTCAACCGGATTGGGGGTTTTGGTCGTGGAGGGAATGGCCGGCAGACGCGGTTTGAGGTTGGCCGGTTCGACGCGACCGAACGTCACGTTCGCATCCCAGGGTGCGCCCTGGTCAATCCACGCCCGGAGCACCCCGATTTGTGCCGGCGTCAGGCGCGAACCCTTTCTCGGCATAATGTTGTCAGGGTCAAGCCCCCGTACCAGGGCGATCAGCAGACTCTCGGCGCTCTTGCCTGGGAGCACCGTCGGACCGCTGTCTCCGCCTTTAAGCATGGTCGCCCGCGTATCCAGGCGGAACCCGCCCTTGTCCTTTCCCCGGCCATGGCAATTGATGCAGCTTGCCTCAAAGATAGGTTTGATCTCCTTCGAGAAGCTGACGGCATGGTTGGCGGGCGCCGGCAATTGCGCCGCCTGCTCAGGCGTGATCGTGGCCTGGGCCGCGCCGCAGCCGGCAGCCCAGACGATCAAACCCGTGTTAAGGCCCCAGCGCATCCAACTCAGATTCGTTTCCAGTACCCGAGCCTTCCGGGGTTCCAGGTGCACACGGCAATGTCTCCGTTGGCCAGCCAGATCGCGTCGTGCGGATGGCGAAAGCCGCGCTCGCCGAGCAGCTTGCCTACTTCGATCACCGACACGACTTTGTTGTCCTTGTCCAGAATTACGAGCGGACCGTTCAGGTCCGGAACCAAAACATGGTCGCCTCGGATGTCGGCGTTGCAGGGGGCAGTGATCTCCTTGGCTTCGATGGTGCTGTGGTAATGGCCGTTGACCGTGAAGTATTCGAGGCGCTTGTTCCCCCGGTCGGCGGTCAGGAGTAATTCCCGCCGCGGGTCGTAGGTGATGCCGTGCGGGCAATTCAGCTCCCCGTGCTCGGAGCCCAGCCCGCCCCACGATTTTCCCGCATAAACCCCGTCGGCAGTCTTGAGCACGTGTAACATGCTGCTGCCGTAACCGTCGGCAACCACCACGCGGTCCCCCGCCGGCGGAACCGCCGCGTCGGTGGGCTTGTAATTGCCCATTTGAGCCGTCCACTTTTGCGTCCAGAGGATCTGGCCGTCGAGCGTGGTCTTGTGGACAGTGGCGTCGTTGTTGGCGTGATACAGGGCGGCGTGGCCGCCTTTATCAATGTAGATATTCAAGCCGTGGGGCACCCCATGAGCGAGGCGGTTATCCGAACCGAGGTGCTCCACTCCGGTGCCGTCCGGGGCAAAGCGCACCAGGCAGCGCGTCTGCTCGTCCACCTGCTCAGGCTCAAAGGTGAAATAGATGTTGCCTTGAGCGTCCAGGCAAAGCCCGTGGCCGTTGCGCATCTTCACCGCGGGCGGCAGCACCAGCTTCTCCGGCACATACTGGTAACGGAACTTGCCGCTGCCGCTCACCAGCGGCTGCTCCGGGAGCGGCGGCTGGTTTGCCCCAGTCTCGAAGGGGGCCTCATCCACTTGATGATGGGAGTGGGCGTCGCCGCTGAAGGCGGCCGCAGCGAGGGCGGTGCCGGCGTGCAGGAATTGGCGTCGTTTCATTGGTGGCTTAACATCGGCGTCCATTCGGCAAAATGCAAATGGAGAGTAGGCCGGCTCATGTACCGCGTGAGCCCAGGGCCAGTGCCAAAGTCGCGGCATGCCAGCGACTTTGTCAACGGCACCGGACATGAGCCTCGCAGGGCTTGCTTCCAGGGTAGCCGTGCTGTAAAAGACAATCTCAGATGGCGCGAATCACCGTTCACCACACTGAAACCTCGGACCGGACTATGGAACTGCGGCCCGTAATGCTTCGGCGGCATTCGAGGAGTCATTCATGGTTTGGTTGGCTGCTTGCGCGTTTCCTGGGGGCGGGCTCTCTGCTGGTTTGCACAGCACACGCCGCGGAGACAAACGCGCCACCTGCGTCGGCCTTTCGTGACGAGCCGGCGGCCCACAAGCTGTATTCGCAAATGGTGGACACCATGCGCAAGGCCAACACCCTTTCCTGGGTTAGCGATTACCGCTGGGCGGCGCGGGGCCAGACCCTCGGCCATGCGACTTACAGGATCTGGCTCAAGAAGCCCAACTACGCGCGCATGGAGGCGGCTGCAGTTGACCATCCCGAACTTAGTGGGGTCCTGGTGGGCGACGGGGATTACTTCTGGATCTATTGGCCCAATGAGAAGCCCCGCTACGGCTGGGAATACAAGGGCAAGTACGCCGAGGACTACGAGAAGTACCGCCACATCTTTTACATGAAAGAGCGGACCCCGGTCGGGCACCATTCCATCTCCCACTCGGCCGGCAACTTGGGAGCTGGAATCGCTATGACCATCCTCGACCCCAGCACTTTTCACGGCTACACGGACTCGCTCCAGCCCTATCTTGACGGGGTTCGCAGCGTGGGCACGAAACAAGCCGGCGGGGAAACGTGCGATGTCATCGAAGTCAGCTTAATGAAACACCAGCGGAGTTGGACGCTTTGGCTGGCCACAAAGGACCATCTGCCGCGCAAGCTGTCCGAGGTTGTCCGGGTGAGTTACCCCATCACTGCCGAAGAATCCTGGTCGGATGTCACGATCAACGCGGAGATTCCCAACGACCGCTTTGTGTGGTCGCCGCCGCCGGATTGGAAACAGTGGCGCATGCCCGACATCGAAGAAGGTCTGCTCAAGCCAGGCACTGAGGCGCCCGACTTCGAGCTGACCTCGACTGCCGGCGGCAAGCTCAAGCTCTCCAGTTTTCGCGGCCAGATTGTCTGGCTCAACAAATGGCGGTGTGGCTGACCCGAGTGCCGCAAGGAGACGAGGAGTCTCCAAGAGCTGTATCGGAAGTATAGGTCGAAGGGGCTGGTCGTCCTGGGTGTCAACACGGCCGACGACCGCAAGATCGCGCTGGATTACTTGAAGGCCAACGACGTCACCTTCCCCAACATCCTCGAGGCCTCTGACGCGGCCAATCGGGCCGTGTGGCAATACGAAACGCTGGGCGGGATGAGCGCGGTGCCCATGACTTATGTCATTGACCGCGACGGCAAAGTGCTGGATGCCTGGTACGGCTACGAAGAGGCCCACGCGCAAAAAGCTCTCAAGAAACTGGGCCTGTAATAAGGTCTCGTCCCCGCGGTTGGTGGTCAGGTTGCGACACCGCGCGACCCGCTGAAGAAATTCCTCATAGATGTGGTCCACTAACTTTTGGAGCACCGCCTGCTCCTCGGTGGTCATGGGGCGTGTGAGAGTGCCCAACTCGGCCAGCGCACCGGTCTGGACGGTGTCAAAGGTAACGCCGTGGTCGTTAGCAAGTTTCTTGAGGTCGAGCGCGAGGCCGAACCGCAAGGGACGCAGAGAACGCAGAGAAGAAGAAGCCGAGAATTCTCTGTGCTCTTTGCGTTCTCTGCGGTCAGTTCCTTCCGGCCCCTTGCAAATCTTTCGCGGCCCTTTTCGACGCCTCGCGCTCGAACTCGCGTCTCCGCTCGTCCATCTGCCGGTCGTAAAGAACAATGGAATCCCACGGCAAAGCGTTGGGGCGGGGAGCGAGGATAACCGCTACGAGCTTTTGCCCGACAAATTGTCTTGCCCGGAGACCCTCACCGCTTCGGCTCCAGGTATTGTCATCTGTCGCCGTTGGGAAGCGGTTCGTGAACCCCTCGTAGATCTCCTTCTGGTGGGCGTCGAAATCCAGGTCTATGCGGAAGAGCTTGTCCTGAA
>Ga0326727_10027236_pt1 | contig 10513 bp, 8 predicted proteins | sample MB2enrmetagenome_FD_207643 | JGI IMG/M metagenome (GOLD analysis project Ga0326727, IMG submission 207643) | Lab enriched peat soil microbial communities from McLean, Ithaca, NY, United States - MB29MY | ecosystem: Environmental > Terrestrial > Soil > Wetlands > Peat | place: USA: New York...
CCCGCGACGACTCCGTCCAGGTCAAATACCGCATCGACGGCGTGCTGCAACCGGCCATGGCCCCGATTGCCAAGGAACACCACTCCACCATCATCTCGCGCGTCAAGGTCATGTCGGAACTGGACATTGCCGAGCGCCGCGTCCCCCAGGACGGACGTTTTCGGGTGAAATACAAGGGCCGGGCCATCGACTTCCGGGTCTCCGTTATGCCCTCCATTCACGGCGAAGATGCGGTGCTGCGCGTGTTGGATAAAGAGTCGATGAGCGAGAAGTTCCACAAGCTCAATCTGGACGTAGTGGGCTTCGACGAAGTGGAGTTGAAACGGTTTCGCCGCTATATCGCGGAACCGTACGGCATGGTGCTGGTCACCGGACCCACCGGCAGCGGCAAGACCACCACGCTGTATGCGGCCCTGAATGAAATCAAGACCGACGAAGACAAGATCATCACCATCGAAGATCCGGTGGAGTATCAGATTCACGGCGTGACGCAAATCCCGGTGAACGAGAAGAAGGGCCTGACCTTTGCCCGCGGGCTGCGCTCCATCCTGCGCCACGACCCGGATAAGATCATGGTGGGCGAGATCCGCGACCGGGAGACAGCCGAAATCGCCATCCAGTCGGCGCTGACCGGGCACCTGGTATTCACCACGGTGCACGCCAATAACGTGGTGGATGTGATCGGGCGCTTTCTGCACATGGGGATCGAACCGTACAACTTTGTCTCCGCTTTGAACTGTGTGCTGGCGCAGCGGTTGGTGCGGGTGATCTGCGAGTTCTGCAAGAAAAAAGTGTATTATTCCGACCCCGTGCTGGAAGCCAGCGGGTTCGACCCGAAGATCTGGCGGGAAATCCCCTTATATGAGGGGGATGGGTGCATTGAATGTGCCGGCACGGGCTATCGCGGCCGCACCGCGATTCAGGAACTGCTGGAGCTGAGCGACCGCGTACGGGAGATGATTCTGGCCAAGCGGCCCAGTTCGGAAATCCGCAAGGGAGCCAAAGAGGAAGGCATACGTTTCCTGCGCGAGGCGGCCATCGCCAAGGTAAAGGCTGGCACCACTACCCTTAAGGAAATCAATAAAGTCACCTTCATCGAAACGATGCGCTAGAATAAAACTGGTGCTCGGAGAAAGCGCAAACGTAACGGGGTGCCCCATGCTTGCGCGGTTTTGGCAAACGTGGAGGAGTTCATGTCTGCCCGTTTTGGCAAATGTGGGGTAGTTCTCTACCCGGGGACGAGGAGAGCATAAGCATCGATGGCCACTAGCAAAGAACGGCGGGCACGCGTCGCGTGCGAATTGGATGCCGCCAACGTGGTGGCCGCTCGCGCCACCGCCAACCTGCTGGATGTGTCCGTCATTCGCGCTCTGCCCCCGGGCGCGGTAATTCCCAGTCTGACCGGAGCGAACATCCCCGGCCGCGAAGCCGTAAAGACCACCGTGCAGGAAGCGCTGGCGGCGGTAGCCGGAAGGGCGCGCGACATAATTACGGTTCTGCCCGATGCCGCCTGCCGGCTGACCTTGCTCGATCTCGACGCCTTGCCGGCGAAACGCGACGATGCGGATGCCGTGGTCCGGTTCCGGCTGAAGAAATCACTGCCCTTCGATGTGGACCGCGCCCGTGTGTCCTGGCAGGCGCAGCGGGCGGGCGGCAAGTTAACGGTGCTGGCGGCAGTGACCTTGACCACGGTCCTGGAGGAATACGAATCGGTAGTGCGGGAGGCGGGTTACAGTCCGGGAGTTGTGCTCCCCTCCATGTTGGCGGCTCTGGGACAAGTGGACGCGAGTTTGCCCACCCTGGTGATCAAGATTGACGCCACTACTACCAGCGTTGCGGTTGTCGCCAATGGGGTCGTGTTGCTGGTCCGCACCCTGGACCACGCCAGCGGACGCCAACCGGGTGGAGCGCAGTTGGCCGAGGACGTTTACCCTTCGCTGGTCTTCTTCCAGGACACCTATGGCGCCAAAGTGGAAAACATTTTGGTAAGTGGCTTGGCAGAGTTCGAGGAATTGAATGCCGCCCTGGCCGATATTGCCGGCGTTCGTGCCCAGGAATTGGTCAAGATTACCCGCCTGGGTGTGGCGGGCGCTCCCCAGCGGGCGGCGCTGGGTGCAGTGGCCGGCGCGTTGGCGTGACGAAAAAGCAGGCCGCTGATTCGTGCTGATAAACGCGGATTAGCCGAGGGCCGATTGGTTAATTTGTAATTTGCAATTTGTAATTTCCAAAGTAAGCAAAGTAAACGGCCTGCTTTTACTTTGCAAATTACAAATTACAAGTTGCAAATTGTATGGCAGATCGATGAGCGTCAATCTGCGTAAATCTGCGGCAAAGATTTTCTCTAATCACAATGCGTTTTGAAATTAATCTCGCGTCCCAGCCTACCCAGGATGTACAGCGGTTCCTGTTGCGCTGGAGTCTGGCGGTTCTAGTGGCGGTTCTGGTGACCGCCGGCCTGGTATACGCCGCCAGCTCCGCCTTTTTTTCCTGGCGGGTAACCGAACGCGAGGTCCACAGCCTGCAACAGCAGATCTCCAAACGAGACCAGCAAAAGGCCGAAGTCCAGGCGTTTCTGAACCGTCCGGAAAACCGCGAAACCCGCGACCGCTCGCAGTTTCTAAATGCCCTGTTCGCCCGCAAAGCTTTCTCCTGGACCGAGGTCTTCACCGATCTGGAAAAGATCGTCCCGCCCGGGATTCACGTGGTTGGCATGCATCCCGCGGTCAACGATAAGAACGAACTGGAACTGCATCTTTCCACCAGCGGACGCACTCGGGACACCGCCACTGAACTGGTGCATCGCTTGGAACAATCGTCGCATTTCAGCAACGCCCAGATCCTTTCCGAAACGACCGTGCAACAGCAGAACCGGCCGCCCAGCTTCAGCTTTGAAATCAGCGCCATTTACATTCCGAGCTTCGCCCGCACATTGAATCAGGCGGCCGGGGACGAGAAATCTCCTGCCAGCCCTTCCCCTGCCTCTGCTGCGACATCCAAGCCGAGCGCGCCGGGACCGGAGAACACGGGCAGCAGGAGTGCGGGCGTTCGTCCCCAAACGGCTACGGAGGCTCGCGATGGCCGGCCTTAAGCAAACCCGGAACCGGTTCGTGGTGGCGCTGATTGCCCTGGCCGCAATCTCGCTGGCTGCTATCGCCGTCTTGCTTTCGCCCATCGGCGAATCGTCCCGCCACGGCCGCCAGCGAGTGGACAATCTCTGGAGCGAACTGCGCATCAAAGACCGCGAGTTGGTGCCGCTCCGTGGAATCGACAAAAAGGTTTTGACCGCAAAAGAGGAGATTACCGATTTCTACGGGGCTCGTCTGCCTTCCAGCTACGCCGCAATTTTCGACCAACTGGGCAAGCTCGCGGCCGGCAGCGGAGTGCAACTGGCCTCCGGCCGCTACCATGCGGAACCCGCCGATGTGTCCGGTTTGCAGCGAATTGATATCCAAGCCAATATCAGCGGTAACTATGTCAACGTGGTCAAATTCATCAACACGGTCGAACGCGACAAGATGTTCTTCCTGGTAGACGGCGTGTCGCTGGGCGAACAGCAGGCGGGAGCCGTTAGCCTGCAAATCCAGATCGAAACGTACCTGCGCGGTGAGTCCGCTGCGACGACACCGGGGCAAAGCTGAGGTAACCGTTAGTCATGAAAATTGGCGCAGAGAACAAGAAGAAAGCCGCGGGCGCGATTTTGTTGTTGGTGTTCTCGCTCTTCTTGGTGTTTCGCGCGCTGACGGGCTCTTCGCCTGCTCCCCCGGCGCCATCTGCCGCGGCGACGACCGGAGCGGCGAAGTCCGCCACCCAGCCCCGGCGAAGGTACGATGCGCACCACTATGTTGCGTATGCGCTGGCGCCCACCCTGGATCCGCGTCTTCGTTTGGACTTGATGAAAGACAGCGAACGCCTGCAATACGAAGGATCAGGTCGCAATATCTTTGAGGATCGCCCACTGGATCCTATTCCCACCCCGAAGGCGTCCGGTTTGACCGACAAGGGCAAGGGGCCGGCGCAGCAAAAACCTAAGTGGATGCCGGCTGCGCCACCGCAACCTCCTCCCATTGACCTGAAGTTTTTCGGTTGGGCCAACCAACCGGGCGAGCCCAAGGCAGTTTTTTTAACCCGGGGAGCCGACGTTTTTATCGCCCACGAAGGAGATATCGTAGCCCGCCGCTATAAGGTCGTGCGCATCACGCCGAATTCCGTCGAAATCGAAGATGTGCTGAGCAATAACCGGCAGAGTATACCGCTGACGCAGGGCTAAGCTGCGAAAAAGGTGGAAGCGTCGGGCTTTAGCCCGACGAACCCGAAGCTTGCCTAACCGGGGCCTTCAGGCCCGGTGGCCCCCTTGCTGAACGCAATAGGTCGCAGGAAGGTATTAAGAAGCAGCCGGGTTCGGCGTGAAAGATGGAACGCGCCCCAAGTCACGGACCTCAACGAGGCCAAAAAGCGAAACGCCCGACATCGCGTCGGGCGTAGTAGCGCTCACAATCGTTTGCGGCCTGCTGCCGTCTTTTCGCTGGCAGGTTTGCCGCTTCTAGGCACTTCGCTGGCAGGTTCGCCGCTACTTATGTGCTAAAAGACGAGCCGCAGCCGCAAGTCCGAACCGCATTCGGATTATCAAACTTAAATCCGGCGCCTTCCAAGGTTTCCACGTAATCGACGGAAGCGCCCTGCAGATACATGGCGCTGGTAGCGTCCACGTACACTTTTAACCCGTCAACGTCGAAAACCTTATCCATCATCCCAGAGGCGTTTTCAAACGACATGGAATAAGAGAAGCCGGAGCAACCGCCCCCAACCACGCCCACTCGCAAACCAGCAGGAACTGGGTTCTGTTGTGCCATGATTTCCTTGATCTTCTTCACCGCGTTCGCGGTAAAAACGACCGGTGCGCTCTTCGTCGTTACTTCGGGCGTAGTTGCCATTAAGATTTATCTCCTCCCATGCGCAATTTTTATTATACCAACAGTTGCCGGAACTCCTGGCCTAATCCAGAGAATCGCAACCAGTTCAATTAGATGATCCGGCGGGCTTTTGCGTCGCAGGCAATTCGAAAGTACGGCGGAACCCGCCCCAATGGCCGGAAAGCCTTGCCGGACAAGGGTTTGACCCGGCCACGGATAGCGGAAATTTGATTTATTCTGGAATCATGACCCAGGCGCCTGAATCCGGCGGTCTTCCATTCCCGCAACGATTGCAACAATTTAACTGCGAGCTGGTGGCGTGCAGCCGCTGCGCACGTCTGGTGGCGTTTCGGGAACAGATCGGGCGGGAGAAGCGCCGCGCCTACCGCGAATGGGAGTATTGGGCTCGCCCGGTGCCGGGCTTTGGCGATCCCAACGGACAAGTGCTGATTCTCGGCCTGGCGCCGGGCGCGCACGGCTCCAATCGCACCGGACGCATGTTCACCGGGGATTCCTCGGGGAACTTTCTCTACCAGGCGCTGCATGTTGCGGGCTTCGCGTCGCAACCGAAATCGCTCCATCGCGACGACAGCCTCCGCTTGAGCAATTGCTATATCACCGCGGTGGTGCACTGTGTGCCGCCTGGCAACAAGCCCCAGCCCGATGAGATCGCCCGTTGCGCGGAGTTTCTGGATCGGGAACTGGAACTGTTGCCGAACATCCGGGTAATCGTGATCCTGGGCCGCATCGCCTTCGATGGCTACCTCAATTACCTGAAGCGGCGCGGTCTGCTGGAAAGAAAAAGCGCCTACAGTTTCGGCCATGGTGCGCGTTATACCATGCCCGATGGCCGGATCATGCTCTGCTCCTATCACCCGTCAAACCAGAATACGCAAACCGGCAAGTTGAACCGCGCCATGCTTACCAAAATCTTTCGCACCGCCGCGAAGCTGGCAGCTAAAAGCCGTTCCCCGTTGCCCGTTCTCCGTTCCCCGTAGGGAATTCCCAAATCACATTCTCCGTCCGCATCCTTCGGGGTGAGCAGGTCTCTCTCTTTTTTCTTGGGACGGATCGTCTCGCGCGAACCCAATGTTCGTTCGGTGGCGCAATTTCATCGTTCATTTCTGAAACGGGAAACAGCGAACGGGAAACGGGGAACGGCATTTAAGCCACGAAGTATTTCGCCGCGGGATGGTGAATTACGATCGCCGACGTGCTCTGCTCCGGTTCCAGCAGGTATCCCGTAGTGAGGTGGACCCCGATGGCCTCTTCCGGGTGCAGCAGGCGGAAGAGCTTGGTCTGATCCTCCAGATTGGGACATGCGGGATAACCAAACGAGTAACGCGAGCCCTGGTACTTCTGGTGGAAGAGATCGCGAATTTCTCCGGCATCCGCGCCGGCAATGCCGAGTTCTTCCCGCATAAGCTTGTGCTGGTACTCCGCCAGGGCTTCCGCCGTTTCCACGCTCAGGCCGTGTAAATAGAGATAGCGAGTGTATTCGCCTGCCTCGAACAAGCGCTGGGTTTCCTGCGATGCCTGGCTGCCGATGGTCACCAGCGCAAGCCCAAGAACGTCCATTTCCCCAGATGCGCGCGAACGGAGGAAATCGGCAATGCAGAGACGCCGGCCCTCTTTCTGGCGGGGAAAGGTGAAACGCAGGATTTCGTTTCCCGTTTCCCGTTTCCCGTTCCCCGCAGGTTGCGGACACGGTTCGTAAACAATAACGTCATTACGCTCACTCTGCGCCGGGAAATAGCCCCAGACGACTTTGGGTTCGAATAACCTGGCGGCGATGACTTCCTCTTGCAGGCCGCAGCGCAAGGGGCGGAACTTCTCTTCGACCAGGCGGATGTAGTCCGATTGCGCGGCGGTCTTGAGCTGCCACTGGTTCTTAAACAGCGCCGTCTCGTTGATGTAGCGGAAAACCTCCCGCAGATCGAAATTCTTGCGCACCCGCACACCCCAAAACGGCGGCCGGGGAATTTGCGGCGCAGGCTGCACTACCGGCGAGCGTTCCGTCGAGCGTTCTGTTTCTGCCGCGGCCCCCACCGCCCGGGCGAACTCTTTCACTGCCCGGCCTTCGGCTAAACGCTCGTCGCGGCGAGCCGCCGAGGTGAGATCCTCCATGATATGGAGCCCGTCAAAAGCGTCGCCCGCGTAAAACACTGCCGACGAATACTCCCGGCGCAGATCATTCTCGACGTACTTGCGGGTGAGCGCGGCGCCCCCGCAAATCACCGGAAAAGACAGCCCCTGCTGCTGTAAATCCTGCAAGACGTATTTCATCTCCAGAGTCGATTTCACCAGCAGGCCGCTGAGGCCCACCGCGTCCGCCTTCTGCTCCTGGGCCGCGGCGATAATGGTGCTCGAAGGCTGCTTGATGCCGAGGTTCACCACCTTGAAGCCGTTGTTGCTGAGAATGATATCCACCAGGTTCTTGCCAATGTCGTGGACATCGCCTTTCACCGTGGCGAGCACAATCGTGCCCTTGCGGGAGCCCTCGAGCTTCTCCATTTTCGGCTCGAGATAAGCCACCGCCTGCTTCATCACCGAAGCGGAGTCGAGCACCGAGGGCAGTTGCATCTTGCGCGCGCCAAATAATTCGCCGACCGTGCGCATGCCGTCCAGCAGGACGTTGTTGATCAAATCAAGCGGCGCGTAGGTGGCCAGCGCCTGCTCCAGCATCTGCTCTAGGGAACGCCGCTGCTCCCCGGATCCCACTGCCTTTTCTCCCTGCACAATGCAGAACTTGAGCTGGTCTTCGATCGCCAGGTGCTCCACTTGCGCCACCGGCGCCTCCGCCTTCGTCTTCACTCCGGCAAAGTGAGCCATGTAGTTCTGCAAGGGATCTCCGGCGGAGGCATCGCAGTAGACCAGCTTACGGGCCAGTTCCAATTCCGCCGCGGGAATTCGGTGCAAGGGATAGATCTTGGAATAATTCACGATCGCCATGTCGAGGCCGTAATTGACCGCCTCGTACATGAACACACTGTTGAGCACGCGCCGGGGATAGGGATTCAGCCCGAAGCTGATGTTGCTGACTCCGAGCAACGTCTTTACCTCCGGCAGGTCGCGTTTAATACCCTGCACTGCCTTGAGGGTCTCCAAGCCGGCGGTCCGATAGTCTTCCTGGCCGGTGGAAACCGGCAGCGTCAGCGCGTCAAAGATCAGATCCATCGGCCGCATGCCATATTTCTGGGTGGCCAGATCGTAAATACGCCGGGCGATCGCGACTTTACGCTCGGCGGTCAGCGCCATGCCGGCTTCGTCGATGGTCAAACAGATAACCGCGGCGCCATACTTCTTGGCCAGGGGCAGCACCCGCGCCGTACGCTTTTCTCCGTCTTCCAAATTGATGGAATTGATGATGGCCTTCCCGGGAATGCGCTTCAAGGCCTCCTCGATCACATCCGCTTCCGTGCTGTCGATGAGGATAGGCGCGGGTACGCGGGTGGCAACCTTGTCAAGCACATTGGCCATGTAGGCCTTCTCGTCTTCCCCGACCACGGCAGTGCACAGGTCAAGCATGTGCGAGCCTTCGTTCACCAACCGTTTGGCGAGCGCCAGAATATCGTCGTACTGGCCCGCCCGCACCAGTTCGCGGAATTCCGCCTTGCGCGTGGTGGTATTCATCTCCTCGGCCACCACGAGCGGTTTGGGATCAAGGTCGAGAGGAACGCTGGTGTAGGCGCTTGCCGCCGCCGCCGCGGGCTTCACCTCGCGGTGGGCCGGCGTCAGATGAGCACAGGCCTTCACCACCGCCTGGAGATGTTCGGGGGTAGTTCCGCAGCAGCCGCCCACAATACGCACACCCAGGTCGGCGATGAAGTGCCGGTGATACTCGGCCAGTTCCTCGGGAGTAAGCGTGTACACCGCATGGCCGCCAACGTTCTGCGGCAGGCCGGCGTTGGGCAACACCGAGATGATTTTGGAGGAGTTGACGCTCAGGTAGCGGACCGCGTCGTTCATCTCCCGCGGGCCGGTAGCGCAGTTCATCCCAATAACATCGACGTCAAAAGGCTCCAGCGCGGTCAGGGCCGCCCCGATCTCGGTGCCCAGCAGCATGGTCCCGCTGGCTTCCAGCGTGACCTGCACCGTGACCGGCAAGCGCTTTCCCGCCTGGCGCAAAGCTTCAAATACCCCCACCAGCCCGGCTTTCGCCTGGAGGATGTCCTGGCAGGTTTCCACCAGCAATACATCCACCCCGCCTTCAATCAGCGCCAGGGCTTGTTCCGCAAAGACGGCAACCATGTCGTCAAAGCGGATATGGCCCAGGGACGGCAATTTGGTGGTGGGCCCGATCGAGCCCGCGACAAAGCGCGGTCTCCCCGCAGTCGCAAACTGCGCTGCCGCCTCTCGTGCCAAACCGGCGGCCGCACGATTGATCTCCGCCACCTTGTCGGCCAGTCCATATTCGCCGAGTACCACCCGGCTGGCGCCAAAGGTGTTGGTCTCGACCACATCGCAACCGACGGTGAGAAAGTCGCCATGGATATCCCGGATCATGTCCGGCCGGCTGAGCACCAGAATCTCGTTACAGCCCTCCTTGCCCCAGAAATCGTCGGGCGAAGGCTGCCGCTTCTGGATGTTCGTACCCATCGCGCCGTCATAAATGACCACGCGTTCCTGGACGGCTTTAAGAAACTGGTTCATATCTGGCGAACTATACCGCTGGCCACTACATATGATGGCCAATCAAGAACAGGCGTTCCCGAATTCCTGGAGGCCGCTTAAGAAAAACCGAGGGAAAGCCGCAGAGATGTTTCGCTTTCTGCAATCAAAATTCAAAATTCGAAAATCAAAATTCTTAGACGGTCCGCCTATTTTTTCCCGAGCTTAGGCACATCGCCGCAACTGAACTCAGCGTTCGCGCCGAGGTGGGCGGGCACGGGCGCCAGCATTTGTTCCTTGCGGTAGACGAGGTTGCTGGCGTTGAACGCGGCGATCTCGAAGCCGTGGCCATGGGTAATGGCGTCGGTCGGACAGGCCTCGACGCAATAGCCACAAAAAATGCAGCGATTGTAATCGATGTTGTAAACCTTGGCATATCGTTCCGCACTCGATATGCGGGTTTCCGCCGTATTCTCCGCCGCCTCGATGTAAATGCAATTGGCAGGGCAGGCGGCCGCGCACAGAAAACAGGCGACGCATTTTTCCAGGCCGTTTTCATCGCGCTGCAATACATGCACCCCGCGATAACGTTCCTGAAAAACCGCTCCTTTCAAGGGCCCCGGCCCATCGGGATAGTTCTCCACCACGGTCGGTTGAAACAATTCCCGTAAAGTAACCGACATTCCTTTGGCGATTGCGGCGATGTCTTGCAGTACGGCCATATTCTAAGTATAAACGCCAAACCCGGTGGCTGGCACGCGGGGCTACTCTGGTGTGTAGCCGCTGAGGAAGCCGGTGACCGGCAGCGAAAAAAAAGAGATAAAAAGAATCCCTCAGTGGCGGGAGGTGGTGGGAGGTCGCGGGAGGTGGCGGGATGGGGTGCACCCCTGTGCTGAGACAGGAAGTTTTAGCACACTTGCCGTTTGATGTAAATTCGTCGACTTGGTTACGTCCTGTAGGGGAGCATGAGTTCCGGTCGGCGAAGCGGAGGC
>Ga0326727_10027237_pt1 | contig 10513 bp, 7 predicted proteins | sample MB2enrmetagenome_FD_207643 | JGI IMG/M metagenome (GOLD analysis project Ga0326727, IMG submission 207643) | Lab enriched peat soil microbial communities from McLean, Ithaca, NY, United States - MB29MY | ecosystem: Environmental > Terrestrial > Soil > Wetlands > Peat | place: USA: New York...
GCCCACCGTGGATATGACCGTGATGGAGACCGAGCCCGGCCTCAAGGGCGCTACGGTCTCGAACGTTACCAAACCCGCAAAGATGGAGACCGGCCTTGTGGTGCAGGTTCCGCCGTTCATCAACCAGGGCGAGAAGATCCGCGTCAGCACGGCCGAAGGGGCATACCAGGAACGGGCATAGGGCGGTCTTCCTCTAGTGTTGAGTCTGACTCGTGTCGGCCTCTGAGCACCGGACACCAGTTCTGATATGAACAACAATTGGCAGCTCTGCGGACACCCAAGTCTCCGGGGTGATCGGGTGCTTATCGGTCCCTTCGCACTCTTGATTTGTTAACTCGAATGAACAGGTGATCTGAAAGGAATGATCCTGATCGGAAGGCTGAAACCGCCACTGCTTTAGCGCCTCCAGGACGTAATGCTCGAAAACGGGGTGAGCGGTGATTGTCCTAACCTCCGTCACCGCGCCGTCTCGATTGACTCTGATGCCAGTCACCGTCTTACCCATTATGCGGGCGTCTTTGGCAGCCCGTGGATAGGCGGGCGCAACGAAGTTCACCACCGCGGGCATATCGACAGGCTCGGCGAATATCTCGCTCAGTACCCGTCCGATTGACCCGCTCGGCTCTTCCACCCGCAGGATCGTCGCCAGCGTCGGCGCGATGTCGTTCACCGCGATCTTCTCGTCGTACTCGCCTGCGCGAATGCCCGCGCCCATGAAGATCACCGGCACGTGAGAATCGTAATTGAACGGCGTGCTGTGCGACGTGCCGCTCGCGCCGTACAAGTAATACGGGTCCTGCACGACGATCACGTCCGGCGAACGTTGTTCGAAGAATCCCGCCAGCACGGCCTGGCTGACGTAGTCGCCGGTCACTTCGCTGCGCGCAAGCTGGCTGCGTGTGTAGACGCGAAATACGTGTGGCATTCCCCGCAAGGCCGTGGCAACGGTTTCCTCTACGGCGGCGGCGTCCAGCTTCTTGTCGCGAATGAGTTGCCGATTGAGATAGAGCATCCCCTCCGAACCGCCCGCAATCCACTTCCCCTCGCCGTACTTCGCGGTCAGCGCGTCGTTTACCGCCCGCAACATCGCCACGTCGGACAGCCGCCCACCGGGCATTTTGCGTGCCGCGTTCACCTCAGGCACCGGCGCTACGCCATGATCGGCGGTGAGCACCACCAGCGTATTCCCAGCGCCCACCTGCTTGTCGATGAAGTCGAGCAGCTTGCCCAGCAGGCGATCCGTGCGGATGGAAATGTCGCGCACCTCGGGCGCGTCCGGCCCGACCGCGTGGCCCACGTAATCGTTCGAAGAAAAGCTCACCGCCAGAAGATCGGTGTCGTCATGCTGGCCCAGCTTCTCCTCCGTTACCGCGCGCTCGGTGAACTCCTCAATCATCTCGTTGCCCCACGGCGTAGCCTCGATTCCGCCGCAATATCGCACATTCTCGACGCCCGCCACCATGGTGCAAAACGGCTTTGCCGAGGCGTCCTTCGCGGCATCGCCGGTCGCTGGCGGCATCCAGTTCCCGCCCAGATATTTCAGGAACGGCCGCTGCCGGTTCACGTCCTTCACCCAGTCCGGCAGGTCCGCCATGAAGAAGCTGCTGGTCACCCAGTTGTTGGAATCGGAATCGTACCAGTAAGCGGCATCGGCGATGTGGCCCACCGGCAGGATGGCGCTGCGGTCCTTGATGGAAATGCCGATCACCTTCGAGTTGCGCCCGGCCATCTTCAGCTCGTCGCCCACGGTACTCACCAGCATGCGATGCGGTGACGATCCGGTTGCGCCTGGCGCGCCGCCCAGCAGCTTAGTGTCCGGGTCGGAGACACTGGTGACGGATTGGCCGGTCTCGCGGTCGAACCACTCGTTGGCGATGATGCCGCTCGATGAAGGCGTGGCCCCGCTCAGGAATGTGGAATGGCCCACTGCCGTCACCGTCGGGTAGTGGATGTGATGCGCGTCGGTGAACACCGCGCCGTGATCCAGCAGCCGCGCGAGGCCGGCGTTGTAATCTCTGCGGAAGCGAAGCAGGTAATCGTAGCGGAACTGGTCGACGACAACAGCGAGGACGAGCTTCGGAGGCTTGGGTGCAGGGGCTGGCGCGCCGACGGCGCACACAAACAGCAGGATTGCGGCGAGAAGTTTTCGCATGGGCGTGTCTTTATTATGCGAGCATCTGATGACGATCCGGTTACGCCAGTTTGATAGACTGGCGGCGCACCACCGATAATGCGCCCGGTCCTTTCCCTCCTCTTCGCCACCATAGCGTTCGCTCGCGTCACCATCTTCCCCCTCCCGCCCGAAATCAAATCAGACCACTTCACCGTCACTGTCAACGGCCACCCCGCGCCCGTCGCCCACGCCGCATCCAATTACTATTTCGTCAGCTTTGAACTGCGCGGCACAGCCACCGTCTCCATAACCGCGCCCGCCCCCGACTATTGGTCAAAGGGCGTGGAGGTCCAGCCGTGGCGTCACAACATCCGTCCCTCGCGCAATGGCCGCACCATCACCTTCCGCATCGGCGGGCCCATCAAGCTCTCCATCACCCGCCCCGGCGATTATTCCGCCACCTCGGAAATGCTGTTCCTGTTCGCCAATGCTCCCGAAACCAATCCGCCGCGCGCGGGCGGTCCCGGCGTGCGCTACTTCGAACCCGGCGTCTATCGCGAGAATATCGACGCGAAGAGCGGCGACACGATTTATCTCGCAGGTGGCGCAGTCATCCTCGGCGGCATCAACGTCTGGGGCGTCGACCATGTCAGCATTCTCGGCCGTGGAATCGTCATTTACGACGGTCAGCAGAATCCCGATCACGACGAAGGCTGGATGCACCGTCTCAACTGGCACGCCCTGGTTATGGACAACGCTCGCGACATCAACGTGAGCGGCATCGTGTTTGTGGTGCGCAGCCGGACGTGGATGATCCAGATGCAGGATTCGCACGGCATCCACTTTGACAATGTGAAGGAGATTGGCGGTTCTCCGGGCAACGCCAACCAGGACGGCATGGATTTTATCGGTTCAACCGATGCCGTGGTGCGTGATTGTTTCATCCGCGCGTCCGATGACGATATCGCGCTGCAGGGCAACTGGCTTGGCTACGGCGAAGACAACTGGACCACCCCAGGCCACGATGCCGGCAACATCACTATCGAGAATTGCGTCCTCTCCACCAGCATTTCGAACATCGTGCGCGTGAACTGGCCGCGCAAGCAATTCAACAGCGGACATTTCACCATGCGCGATATCGACGTGATCCACATGGGCATGGGCGATTGCGTGGTTCCCTTCGCTTTGCTCGAGATCTGGGCCGACCCGGACGGCAATGGGATTCACTCCGGATATCTGTTGGAGAACATTCGCCTCGAAGATTGGTATTCGCTGATCCAGCTCCGCCAACCCAATCCCGGCATCCACGATGTGAAATTGCGCGATATCTGGGCGCTCGATGGGGCGTCGCTCGAACCGTCGGCCCTGACGGGTGCGGTGGATGGCGTGACGTTTGAAAGTGTGAAAGTGGGCGATCTTCCGCTGGACGTATCGTCAGGCGCGTCGCAGCCCATTCGCCTTACCGGCGACGGTCCGCAGGCGTCGTTCAGTTTTGCGCCTAACGTGGTGCGCGCGCATCAGGCGATTCGCTTCACCGCGGCTCCCGCGAAGAACGTCACGTATGAGTGGCTGTTCGGCGATGGCACCTCTGCGAGAGGGCGCATCGTGCGCCACGCCTTCCCCGATGCCGAAGGCACGCTGCTCGACAGTTCGGGACGTTTTCGCGTTTTGCTGAAGGTTACAGATGCGGCGGGCCGTTCCGACTGGGCATCGCATGGGATAGTGGTGACGCGTTCCTTGCAGTCGGCGATAACGGCTGGCAGCAGTGCGCCCGGCCTTCATTATCGATATTTCGAAGGCCTCTGGAAGAGTGCACCGAAACTCGACGAGATGACCGCAGTGAGCAGCGGAATCGCTTCGACACTGGAGGACGCGGTGCGCCTGCGCGAGGACGACTACGCTTTGGTATTCGACGGATACATCGCCATTCCGGTCGACGGCGGCTATACGTTCACGTTGCTGTCAAGAGACGGGGGTGAATTGAGCATCGGCGGCACAGCGATCGCCGTCAGCCCCGCGCCTGTGGGACAGGTCTGCGGAAGTGTGGGTGACATGGTTCAGGCGGTGCGAGGCAGCGTCGGACTGAAGGCCGGGCTGCATCCGATTCGCATCGACATCACCGATACCGATGGGGCCGGTGGTTTCGGGCTGCGCTGGGAAGGTCCGAATCTGCCGCTGGCCGATGTGCCCGCCAGTGCGCTGTTCCATTAAGTCTGGTTCAGCCGCAGATAACAATACAACGGCCAGGCATGCGCATGCGCGCAGTAAATCGGATTCTCCGACAAGCCCTCCGACGGCAGCAGAGACGAATCCAGACTGTCCGACGCCGACCATCGTCCCGTCCAGTACTGCGGGAAACGCTCGGCGAAATTCGCGAAGGTCATGCGCTTCAGCAGATCCCTCGCGGCGGCGCGATCGAAAGTGGCCACGCCCAGAATCAATGGGCCGTTGAGCGCGTACCAAAATCCCCCGTTCTCTCGCGAACCGGCGTTCGTCCCGGGCTTCGGCACGGGTTTCTCGATTTGACGCGCGCCCATCGCTTCGCCCTTCAGCAAACGCGCCTGCACTTCGCCGAACAACGTGCGCTTCTTCTCTTCACTGAATTCCGGCATCAGCATCGCGAACCCCACCGGCTCCAGCCAAATGTCGTTCTCGCCGTACACTTCGCCCTCCCGGATTCGCGCCCGGCGGGGAAACGTCCGCGTGCCCAGGTCGAGCAGAAAAGCCCGCGCCAATCGCAACCCGTACTGGGTCATCGCGTCCCACAGCTCGTATTCGCCAGGCACAAGCGCATGCAGCATCTCCGCGACGTCCGCCAGAATGGCCACCGCCATGGCGGTATTCATCAAGGATTCCGCCGACGCGAACATCTGGTTGTATGGCATGTCCGTGGGCCAAAAATAGAACATGTCGTTCCAATCGGAATTCCACAGCTTCACCAGCCCGTGGGCGCCCACTCCGATGCGATCGCGCAGGAACAAAAATGCTTCGCGTATGCGATCGAGGCCCGTGCCGCTGGCCGAGCGCTCCCGTGGATAGTAGGCAATCTGCTCAGTCAGAATCGACGCGTCTTTGGTGACCCGCAGATATTCGGCCATCAGCATGAGGAACCAGAGCTGCTGATCGCTGGTGAGCATCGCTCCGTGCGCCGCCCAGCCAAACCCTTCATCGGAGAGCTTGACTTCACCATCGGGGAGCATTCGCTTCATGATGAAGCGAAGCACGGATCGCGCCAGGGCCGGATTGGTGTGACACAGCGGCAAAGCGTGTTGCGCCAGGTCGCGGCTGCTGAGCATCTGGCCCCATGCGTAGTCGTAAACGGTTCCCTGCGGCACGACGGTCTCGTCGTAGTATTCGCGCCACGTGGCCATGGCTTCGAGTGTGCCCGCATTCCAGCGCATCTCGCGGCGAAGCTGAGCGTCCGTTTCGCTCGCAAGACCCGGCACGACGCGCAACCATTCATCGGCCGGGCCTTGTAGCGCCTGCTCCGCAAGGGCGTCACAGCCTGCCGCGTCGCGAGTGTAGCCCACGACAAAACTGATCTCCTCAATAGCGCCCCGGTCGAGGTTCACTTCGTTGAAGATGCCCATCCAATTGCCGTCGTGCGAGACGTGCAGCCCTGGCGTCAGCGTTTTTAGAAACAACGATGGCGGCTCGCTGTCGAACCTGGACATCTGTCCGGCGGGAGCGAAGCCGAGGAGCTGCTTCGCCTCCGCATGAACATCCGCGCGCACAAGACCGAGGGCCTCCTCTTTCACCACAGCCTGTGTGTATTTCACCAAACCGTGCAATTCCGACCATGATGCGAGTATCGGCTCATAATGAGCCCTCACTCGCTCGGAGTACGTCAGGTTGACCGCGTTCCCGCCGGTGTTGCGCAGCCGAACGGTGACGACAAACGCCGAAGTTCCCTCGCCCGGTTTTCGTGACGGCCGAACCGTGAGCGTACGCGTCACAGTTAGCTCAGGCGTCACCCGGTGCTCATAGCGCGCGAAGCCAAGTCCGAAAACCCTGGCCGCCTCCGCATCGCCAATCAGCTCGTGCCGCTGGCCACCAATCTCCACGGCCGCCTCGTTGGGGCCGTTCATCCGCGCCCACGCGCGCTCGCCGGTGAGAATCTCATAGCGCCCGCTGGCATGCACGAACAGCGTCAGCCGATGGTTGCCGAGCAGAAAGTGCGGATCGTCAGGGATATTCGGCGTGTGAAACGCCAGCGGACCGGTGTAGCGATAGCACGGCAGCCCGTTCTCGTCGTCTGCCCATTCGCCTAATGAAGTGCCAAGGGACGCACCGCCCAGCATGGCCATCGCCCCCGCTCCCGCACAGCCAAGAAAGCTACGCCGATCCATCAGGACTCCTTCGCGATCGTCACCACGGCTTGTGCTTCTGCCGAGCGCCCCTCGCCCACCGGGCCCACCTTTTCCGCCGTCTTGAATTTTACGGAGACGCGGTCGATGTCGAGATCCAGCGCATCGGCGAGCTTCTGGCGGATCGCCGCTCGATAATCCTTCAGCTTCGGCCGTTCCAGGATCACCGTGGAATCAACGTTCACCAGGGCGAAGCCGCGCTCGCGAGCGAGGTCCCGCGCGTGCCGCAAAAAGACCAGTGAATCGCAGCCTTTCCAGCGCGGGTCGGAATCGGGGAAGTGCATGCCGATGTCGCCCAGCGCGAGAGCGCCGAGAATCGCGTCGGTGATGGCATGTGAGAGCACGTCGGCGTCGGAATGGCCTTCAAGGCCGAACTCGCATGGGACGGCCACGCCGCCCAGAATCAACGGCCGGCCTGGAGCGATGCGATGGACGTCCCAGCCCTGGCCGAAACGGTATTCCGCCATCAGGCCTGGCTCGCTACCTTCGCCGTCTCCTCGGAGAGGAACAGCCGCGCCAGTTCCATGTCGGACTGCCGCGTGATTTTGATATTGCGGTCACTGCCGGGCACCACGTGCACGTCCACGTCGAGCCGCTCCACCAGGCTCGATTCGTCGGTGCCGATGAAGCCGTCCTCGCGCGCTTTGTCAAAGCCCCGTCGCAGCAGGTCATAACGAAAAACCTGCGGCGTCTGCGCCAGCATCAGCCGCTCGCGCGGAATGGTGGACCGCACCTTATTCAGATGCACTTGTTTCACTGTATCCACCGGCACAATGCCGACAATGGCCGCTCCGTTGGCGGCCGCCTCGGCAATCGCCTTCTCAATCGTCTCGATTTCGATGAACGGGCGGACCGCATCGTGCACCGCTACGAGATCTGTATCGATGGAGATCGATGCCAGAGCGTTCTCCACCGATTGCTGCCTGGAATCGCCGCCCTGCACCAGACGAACCGGCTTCGGGAAACCCTCCTGGCGAAGCAATTCCGCCGCCCATTCCGAATCCTCCTGCCGCAGCGCCACCACGATCTCGGTGACCGAGGGAGCCGCCACGAACCTGCGAATCGTATGCAGCAGGATTGGCGACCCTTCCAGCAGCATGAACTGCTTGCGGCTGGTCCCAAACTTCTCGGGCGAAGGCGAGGAGCGGCCCATCCTGGTACCAAGGCCGGCAGCCGGCAGAATGACGGAAACTTTCATAGATCGAAGATCAACCCAGGCCCGACCCGCGTTCGGCCGGTGCGACCGGAGCGTTCTCGCGGACCCTCTCGTGGCGTTCCACGGGTTGCGATTTGTCGTGAACCGCGTGTACGCGTTCGTCGAATCGGCCGAAGATCATTTTACCCGCTGTGGTCTGCAGCACGCTGGTAACGGAGATGTCCACGGTTCGCGAAATCATCTTGCGCGCGTTGTCCACCACCACCATAGTGCCGTCGTCAAGGTACGCTACGCCCTGGTTGTATTCCTTGCCTTCCTTCAAAATGAAGACGCGCATGATCTCGCCCGGCAACACGATGGGCTTCAGCGCGTTGGCCAGTTCGTTAATATTGAGAACCTCGACTCCGTGCAGTTGCGCCACCTTGTTCAGGTTGAAATCGTTGGTGACGATTTTGCAACTGTACAAGCGCCCCAGCTCGATCAGCTTCATGTCCACTTCGCGGACGTTCGGGAAATCGTCTTCGATGATCTGCACGTGCAGGTGCGGCACTTTCTGGATGCGCTGCAGAATATCCAGCCCGCGCCGGCCGCGATTGCGCTTGAGCGAATCGGCCGAATCGGCCACCAGTTGCAGTTCGCGCAGAACGAACTGTGGAATCACCAGGGAGCCGTCCAGAAAACCTGTTTCGACGATATCCGCTATGCGGCCATCGATGATGACGCTGGTATCCAGAACCTTGAAAGACGCCCGCGTGTTCTCTTCGCCGCCGAACAGCCCGCCCAGCGCCGCCAGATTCAGCATGTCGCCTTTGCTGGCGCCCACCACCAGGCCGATGTAGGACATCCACAGCAGCAGCGCTACCTGAAGAAACGAGACGGTGGCGTGATGTTCGGTGCCGGGGAACGCGCTGCCGAGAATCAGCGTCGCGAGGTACGCCCCAATGATTCCCAGAATGGAGCCGATGGCCGCCCCGATAAGCCGTTTAAGGCTGACCTTTCTGACCTGCAGCTCAAAAAAAACGATCGCGATGCCCAGGACGACGCCCGCGGCTCCGGTCGCATACGGACTAAAACGAGCCAAACCAAACGGTTGCAGGAAGAAAGCAGCACAGCCCAACAGCAGAACAAAAAGAGCGCGGAAGAAGAATAAGTTGTCCACAGAACCACCCCCAGTCGGGCGGATAAAAATATGTCACTGGCATGGAACCCCGTGATTCCAGTGTCTGGATTATACCACCGAACCGCGGTGATGACCTCGCGGGATGAACAACTTAAACGGCCTGGGCGGGAACGAATGAAGCTGGCGAATCTGCGGGGACTAGAGGGCCTTGGCGAGTTCTTCGGCGAAAGCGCTGCTGCCGCCCTGCGCCTGCGTTGGACGTTTGTGTTTACGTCCGCCTCGCTCGCGGCGCGGTCGTTCGAAAGGGGTAACGGTGCCGGAAGGCCCCACTCCGGCTGATGGCGCTGCTCCGGCCGGTGGTGGCGCTCCGGTCGATTGCGCTGGGGGAGCGCCGCTCCGCATTCCCGACGGCGGCGGTTGCCCTTTCGACCGCGGAGGCTGAGCCGGATTCGCGCGCAGGAGCCGGTCTTCAAGCGGCGCACGGTCAAAACGCCGGATGATCGACTGCATTTCCTCGGAGTTCGGGGCGTCGATAAAGGCGAAGCCCTTGGACTCCTGCGTTTCGGGGTTGCGGATGACTTTAATTGTGTCGGCCACCAGATTCTCGGCGCTCAGCCAGGATCTGATGTCGTCGGCGGTTACCCAGACAGGCAGATTTCCAAGGAAGACCGTGTAACTCATTCTGAGGTGTTATTAGCTCCGTGGTTTAGGGGGACTCGCTTCCAAGGGGGACCCCACGAAAGCTGTTTCCACAATAACACAGCCTGGCAATACCGGCAAATGCCAAACTGCAAACGGCAGGCCGCCCAGCCCCATTTTTTTACCCCATCAACTGGCGCCGCATGTTCTCAAGCGAGACCTGCATCGATGTGATCGCCGGTATTTCCTTTACCCGCGCATCGGCGACGATATCGAGAAACAACGAAACCAGCTCCGGATCCCGCCAACCCCGCTCCACTTCCTGCATCATAACCGCCGCGGCCTCACCGTGGCTCAACGCCGGTTTGTAGGACCGCGCGGTGGTGAGCGCATCGTAGATATCCACCACCTGGAGCACCCGCGCCAGCAGGGGGACGTTTTCGCCTTTGATGCCGTCGGGGTACCCGGTTCCGTCCCAGCGTTCATGATGGCTGCGAATGATCGGCAGAACCAACGCCAGGCTCTTCATCGGCCGGCAGATCTCTTCACCCTTGGTGGTGTGGCTGCGCATGATCACCCATTCGTCCTCGGTCAGCGGACCCTTCTTGAACAGCACCGCGTCCGGTACGCCGATCTTGCCGATATCGTGCAGATATCCGCCCCTATATAGCGCGCGAAGCTCGGTGCCGGTGAGCCCCAGAGCCTCGCCGAGGGCGACGCTGTAGCTGGCCAGCCGTTGGCAATGCGCCCCCGTATACTGATCGCGCTGTTCCACCGCCTGCGCCAGAGCGAAGAGGATGCTCTCGGCTTCGTCGAGCGAATCGATGAGCGCTTTGTTGCGCAGCATCGAGCGGATGCGCGCGCGCAGCACCGCCGGGTGTAACGGTTTGGTGAGGAATTCGTCCGCGCCCGAAGTGATACCGGTCACTTCGTTCTCGAAGCCCTGCACGCTGGTCATCATCAGGACGGGAATGAACCGGGTCCGCCGGTCAGCCTTCAGACGGCGGCAAAACTCCGGACCGCCCATTCCGGGCAGCATCAGATCGAGGATGACCAGATCCACCTTGTCCGATACCAGCATTTCTAACGCCTCGGGCGCCTGGTGGCACTCCGCGATG
>Ga0326727_10027238_pt1 | contig 10512 bp, 7 predicted proteins | sample MB2enrmetagenome_FD_207643 | JGI IMG/M metagenome (GOLD analysis project Ga0326727, IMG submission 207643) | Lab enriched peat soil microbial communities from McLean, Ithaca, NY, United States - MB29MY | ecosystem: Environmental > Terrestrial > Soil > Wetlands > Peat | place: USA: New York...
CCAAGGTGTTCTGCCGAACCTACAGCTTCCTCTCGTCGGTGATTCCTTACAACAACGCTGAGTGGGAGAAGCTGTCAATCCTGCTCAATCTGTTGACACCCAAGTTGCCGGCGCCGCAGGAGGAGGATCTCGCCAAGGGCATCCTCGAAGCCATAGACATGGACAGTTACCGCGTCGAGAAGAAGGCGGCGATGAATATCGCGCTGACGGATAAGGACTCCGAGATCGAACCGGTACCGACGGATGCTCACGGCCACAAGCCAGAGCCAGAACTCGACCGCCTGAGCAACATCCTCAAGACGTTTAATGAGCAGTTCGGCACGCTGTTCACCGACAGTGACCGGGTCGCGAAGCGCATCCGAGACGACATCGCCCCCAAGGTCGCCGCCGACGCGGCGTATCAGAACGCGAAGGAGAACACGCCGCACACCGCGCGCATGGCCCACGATCAGGCGCTGGCCAAGGTGATGCAGCACCTCTTGAAGGACGACACTCAGGTCTACAAGCAGTTCGTGGAGAACGAGTCGTTCAAACGCTTCGTCGGCGACATGGTGTACGCGCTAACGACTGATGAAGGTGGCTTGGCTACACGGCAACCCTCAGCTTGATCCCGGCGTTCGGTGCGTTGACCGGATCCTGCTTGGTGCCGAGGTATCGCTCGGTCGTCTGCACTGAAGCGTGGCCCAGCAGCAGTTGGATCTGCTCAGGTTCGCCGCCCGCCGCGCGGCACGACTTCGCGCACGTGATTCTTGGAACCCCGTTGGTGGTGCCAGCGAGTTGCACACCTGGGGTCCGCTTGGACTGTTTCGCGAGGGAACTTACCGACGGGCAGCAACGTACTCTTTGCTATGAGCATCGAGAGTCTTAAGGAAGAAGTTCATGTCTTGGGCCGCGACCTCGTCGATACGATCCGCGACTTGATCCACGAGGGCAACGTCCGGCGCATCGTGGTAAAGGACGAGCATGGCAACACGTTCGTCGAGATTCCCGTGACCATCGCCGCCGTTGGCGTCATTGTGGCTCCGCTCCTCGCCGCCATGGGCGCGATCTCTGCCCTGGTCGCCAAGTTCACTATCGTGGTTGTCCGCAGCGAGCCGAAGCCTCCGGGGAGCACCCCGTCCGTGCCGTGAGACGCGGGAAACTCGCTTGTGATGACGCAACACTGACGGATGTGGCTACACCGCCAGCCTCAATTTGATCCCGTTGTTGGGTGCGTTCACGAGATCCTGCTTGGTGCCAAGGTACCGCTCGGTGGTCTGTACGGAGGCGTGGCCCAGCAGCAGTTGGATCTGCTCAAGCTCGCCGCCGGCCGCGCGGCACAACTTCGCGCACGTCCGACGACAGTCGTGGGGTGCGATTCCGGGGACGCCCGCGGCCACCGCGTACGGCTGGAGTAGCTGCCAGACGACCTTCTCTCGCTCAGCGCGGTCGCCTGAGCTTGGTCGCCTCGGTGGACCGAACGAACCGGGCCCTCGCTGACTCCGGCCGCTGCTGTCCAGGCATCGATCGCCACCTTCACCCACGTCGGCATTGGTATCGTGCGGACGCGCCCGTGCTTCCCAACGAGGTCCACGATGCACCAGCGGCCATCCCGCTGCTGAACATGCCCCATCATCAGCGCCGCCACCTCGGATCGCCGGAGACCGCGACCCAGTAGCACTGCAAGGATCGCGCGGTCCCGGAGACCCTTGGTGGTCGCAACGTCCGGGGCGTTGAGCAGCGTTTGCGCCTGTTTGACCGATAGCCAGTTCCCCAGGCGGACGCCCTTCGACGCCACACCCTTCACCCGCGTGATCCCGTTGGCCAGTTCCGGCGCCAGTAATCCATTGTCGGCCGCCTCGACCGCCAGTTTCCGCACCGCCGTGATCCGCACGTTGATCGAAACGGCGCCGAGGCCGCGCGCCTCCAGCGCCACTCGCCAGGCGCTCACCGTCGCCTTGGTGAAGCTTGGCCGGGGCTCCTGGACGGACAGCCAAGCGAAGAACTCGTCGAGGCCGAGGTTGTACACGCGGCGCGTGATCGGGGAGGAAACGCTGTCCAGCACCAGCGCCTTCAGCTTGTGCCACTGCCTCGTTTGCGGAACTACAATCAAATCATTCATTTAGGGTCCTCATAATGGGTGTTATCGGTAGCCTTATGGACACTAACTCTGGTGGGCAGAAACGTCAAGCAACACCGGGTAGGTGAACCGGCAAACTAGGTTCCGTTCGGGGATAGCACCGAGCCCTCCTAAGAAAACGTTGCCCTAAAGCAGTTCGCAGGACCAGGGATGGCGGTTTGGCTTACACTGAATGAGACTCGGAGATCCAAAATGGAAATTCCGGTCGTAACGCTTTAGGCAGGCCTTGATGAAACCGGTTGACGAGTTACTAAAAGAGGCCCGGAAGGGCACGTCGGATTTGAGTCCACACGCGGACGCGGTGGTCGAGTTGTGGCGAGGGGTGTTTGCTCGCGTCAAGCCGCTCCAGCGGGACGTACCTACCGTTGAGTGGCTCACGGACAAGGGCTACGCCACGGCTAGCGCCGGGGGCGAGGTGCTTCTCGATTTGTTGGGGTATTTCCCCGGCGGCAAAGTTGGTCTGCAGCTCCGCGAGGCGCTCCAATTGACGGATCCCTTCCTGAAGTTATGGGCCGCCATATCGTTGTTGCGCCTCTCCGAGACGGTGCCCGCCGGCGAGATCGAGGCGCTTGCCGCGTGCCGCCTGGTTCGCATCTCGCTGTGGGAGCAATTGGGCAAACTCGGTGCCCGCCCGCTGATGCCCGCCCGGTGGGCCGCGCCCGAGGCCCTCGCCGAGTCCGCCCTGTCGCAGTGGCTGAACTATCCCACCGAACTGGGCACGTTTCCCGAGGAGGTTGAACTCGTCCAGCGGTTCCCGATCGAAGATGACGCGGGTGTCGTGGAGTATGGGTTTCTTTTCCGGTTCCGAAGATCCGTCAGTCCGCTGGAGCCCGGAGAAGGGTGGATGGCCGGCATTGCCGGGCCCTACCGGAACGGAGACGCTCTGGACTCTCCGTGGAGTTCATTCAGACGCTGGGACTCCATGACGCCAGCCGAACACATCAGCCTCCTCCATGACCGGTGCGGCGGCGAGTGCGCACCCAAATCGGCTCCGGCGCACGAGGACCGTGAGAGGCTGGCGGCACAAAGGAACCTGTGGGACGCGCCGAAACGAACACTGACACCCGAGGACCGCGAGAAGCTCGCGGCCGAACAAAGAGCGCGTTGGGCCAAACAAAGAGAGCAGCTGGCCAGTCGGCGAAAGCCCGACGAGACTGCCGGCGGAAACCGGTGATCGGCGACGGCAGGCGCCCCGGCAGCGGCTGGACCAGCCCGGCGAGCAGGGCCCAACTCGGCGACCGCTAAGAAGACAGAGGCATATTTGAACGTCCCTCGCGGGCGTTGGCTAGCGGACAAAGGCGTCTCACACAGACAAGCGGGCGTTATTTCGGGTTATCGGTAGGCTTGCGGCGACGTTGGTTTGGGCTTTCAAGAGTTGTCATCGATGCTCATGGTCATGATTGCGTTAAGTGGTCGAAAACGACATGCCACCCACAGTTGGCTGCGCATTAGCCTTCCGCTTCCCAGCGGAAACGCACCATGGCTAGGGCGCCAAACACCGCTGCAAACAGAAGCAAAGCAGTGATCGGAACTATGGCGGCTTCTAAGCCCAGCCCACGCCATGTCATAGCTTCCAGGCCTTCCATCGCCCAGCGCGTGGGCACCACTACTGTGAGCTTCTGGAGCCATTGCGGGAATAGAAACATGGGAATCCAGGCACCGCCCAGCATCACCACAATCAGAGTGGCGAATATGGCGAGGCCACGCGTCGCCTCCGGCGTTTTACCGATGCTGGCCACCAGCATTCCGAATCCTGCCGTCATTAATGCGAAGGCGGCGCTCACTCCCAGAAAACCCACCATGCTGCCTTCCACCCGCACGCCGAAGATCAGCCGGGCGAACAGGAAGTTCACCTGCACCACGAGAAATGCAAGAATAGCCGCACTGACGGCGCGGCTGCCGAGCAAAACTCCGCGCGACAGAGGCGCCGCTCGGAATCGCTTCCACAAGCCGCGCTGCCGTTGCTGTAGCAATCCGATGCCGACGTCAATACCCAGAAACAGGACGAACTGCACCACCATCCCGGCGAAGGCGTGAGCGTAGCCGTTGTACTGGATGTTCTGGCGCGCGGTCACGGCTTCTTCGCGCGTGGTGTAGGGCACGGTCAAGCCACGCGATAGACCGGGACCGGCGCCTCGATCCACCTGCTGGTTCCAGCGGTCCACGCTCCGCAGCAAATCTTCCAGGGGCTTCTTGTCCTCCGCCGGCAGATGCTGATTCTGCTCCACTTGGGCCAGCGAGTCCTTAACCATTTCGCGTCCGGTCCGGCCCGCGAACATTTCCTTGCTCACGGCTTGCATGACATCGCCAGTGAGGATTCCTGCCACCATGGAGCGCTCCGCCGTATGGGAAGGATCGAAGAGCACGCCGATCTCGGGTTTCTGCTGGGGGCCGAAGAAGGCGCTCCCGGCGTCTCGACCGAAATTCGGGGGGATAATCACGGCCACCGTGGCGGTACCCTTGCGCACGGCCGCGCGTGCCTCGACAGGGGTCGAGGGCTTCACGTCGAGTGCCTTCTCTTCGGACAGCCGGGTGACGATTCCGCGGGAAATCGCGCTGTGGTCTTGGTCTACTGTCAAAACGGGAATCTTACTCGCGTTCGCCTGACCGCCTGACCCTCCCAAAACGTATCCAAAAAAGGAGCCGATGGCGATAGGGACGGCAAAGCTCATCAGCAGAGCACGCCGATCCACGAGGAACAACAGGAGGTCCTTGCGGACCAAGGCCCGAAACGAGATCATCATGCGTCGCGCAAGCTCCTTCCAGTCAGTGTCAGAAACACGGTTTCCAGATTGGCGCGCTCGCTCGCCACGTGGTGGTAGAGGTGGCCTCGCTCCACCAACCACTGCAAGACGCGCGGGGTTTCGGTGGCCAGATCCTGAACGCCCACCCGTAAGGTCCCGGCTTCGAGTTTCGCGGAACGGACGCCTGGCAGGGCCAGCAAATCGTCCAGGCGGAGGCCGTCCTGCCCATCTACGAGCTCCACGGCTAGCAGGTTCGTTACTGGCAGCAGACGATAGAGCCCGGGCAGGGTGTCATCAGCGACGACCTTGCCGTGGTCGATGATGATGACACGATCGCAGAGGCGCTCGGCCTCCTCCATGTAGTGCGTGGTATAGAGCAGAGTCTTGCCCCGGCGTTTGAGGACCTCGAGGTTATCGAAGATAGCATTCCGGCTCTGGGGGTCAACCCCGACGGTGGGCTCGTCCAGAAGGAGGATCTGCGGGTCGTGCAAGAGCGCGGCGGCTAGGTTGAGACGCCGCTTCATGCCGCCGCTGTAGTTCTTGACGCGCTCTTGGGCGCGGTCCGTCAGGCCGACGAGCTCAAGAGCCTCGCCGATAGCACGCTTGGCGGCCGTTCCATCGAGATCATAGAGTGCCGCGAAAAGCTCGAGATTGGCTCGCGCCGTCAACTCGTCGAAGAGCGCGAGCTCCTGCGGAACTAGCCCGATGCGCCGCTTGTTCGGATCGGTGTCGCCGGCTAAGGGGCGGCCTTCGATATGCACCGAACCAGAGTCGGGACGGATTAAGCCGGCGATCATCGCAACGATAGTGGTCTTGCCCGCGCCGTTGGGCCCTAGCAACCCGATGGTTTCCCCCGCCCCGGCGCGCAGGGAAACGCGGTCCACGGCCACCAGACCGCCGTAGCTTTTGTTGAGAGCGTCAACTTGCAACATTAGCTTTTCCAGCCGCAACACCAAGGTCTCACGTATATACGCTGAGGAGCAACGAAACGTTCAAAATCGGCACCTGGCCATTCGCCCCGGTCCACGATCAGCGTCGCGCAACCGCACAGGGACTTATCGTGGTGCTCTGGCGGCTTTAGGGGAAGGCCGAAGCCGCGATCAACGAACCGGGCCGTTAACTGCCATCCCTGAAAGTGCTGCACTCGTCGAGTTTTTTTCGGTTAATTGTGTAGATCTACGCCTCCGGCTACACTTCTAAAGCGCGGAGCGGAGGGCCCTGCTGGGAGGCAACCTGAGCGCCGAATCCGGGGCCAAGCCAGGTTTTAGGCGGGAGCGTTAACGCGCCTTATCGGAAGCCATCCCACGGCTGCCAGCGCGCCGGCAGCCGTGTCGCGGGATCAGCACCTGCGAAACCCGGATCGGAGTGATCTCCCGGAACGGACTTGGGGAACATCCGCTTCGGCTGAGCGCGTCAATGTGATAGCGATTGCTACCGAGACGTCGCGTTCCCACATCGGGCGCGCACGCTCAGTCGGTTCAGGCCGAGTGCTAATATTGTCGCCGATGACACGTTTTCTGCTAGTTGCATGTCTTCCTATGGCGTTTGCGTGTGTAGCAGTCGGGATCGTCTGTCACGCGCAGGACCGCTCCGGGCTCGCGGAGATCCTCAGCTTCGAGGCGAAAAGCACGGGCTCGGTCCCGACCGGTTGGGCCGCATATCCTTCTGGAAGCGTCTCTCTCGACGATAGAATCGTGCACGGCGGGCATTGGTCGGCTCGCATCGAACGGCAGCCCGACACCGCCAACGCGTTCTCCGGGATCACCAAGAGCCTCCCGATGGATTTCAAGGGCACAGCCATCGAGCTGCGCGGCTTCGTCCGCACCGAAGCCGTCAGCGATTTTGTGGCTCTGTGGATTCGCGAGGACGGCGAGTCCAACCCGGGCCTGGCCTTCGACAGCTTGCAAATGCGGCCACAGAAGATCAAGGGAACCACCGACTGGACCGAGTACTCCGTTTCCGTGCAGGTACAGCCGGATGCCCGCCAGCTTTTCATCGGGTTCCTTCTGGCTGGAACGGGCAAGGCCTGGGTGGACGACATGAGCCTGCTCGTCGACGATAAGCCCATTTGGGACGCTCCCAGGGTTGTGCGTGAGACAACCGTTCTCGATACCGATCATGAATTCGACGCCGGTTCCAAAATCGCGGTGGCGGAACTTTCGACTGTCCAGATCGAGAACCTGGCCACGCTCGGCAAGGTCTGGGGCTTCCTCAAGTATCACCATCCGCAAGTCACTTCCGGCCAACGCCATTGGGACTACGATCTGTTTCGAATCTTGCCGGCAGTTCTCGCGGCGCCCGACCATGCGGCCGCCAACGCCGCGCTTGCCAGATGGGTCACCGCGCTAGGCAAGATCGGCGAATGTCAGCCCTGCGCGAACTTGAACGAGACGGAACTTCACCTCCGGCCGGAGGTGGCTTGGATTAACTCCGAGGAGCAACTCGGAGGCGATCTCAGCCGGATGCTCCAGACGATTTATCGTAACCGCCCGGCCGACCGCAAACAGTTCTACGTTTCGCTGGTGCCGGGGATCGGCAATCCCGCGTTCCAGCATGAGTTGGGTTACCGGGCGGTGAAACTGCCCGATCCCGCTCTCCAGTTGCTCGCGCTTTTCCGCTTCTGGAACATCATCGAGTACTGGTCTCCTAATCGCGACGTTATGGGTGAGAACTGGAACCATGTGCTGGTGGAATTCATCCCGCGAGTCGCACTGGCCAAGACCACCGAAGACTATGAGCGGGAGTTGATGGCGCTGATTGCTAAAGTTCACGACTGCCACGCGAACCTGTGGAGCGCGCTCCAGGTGCGGCCGCCCACGGGCTCCTGTCAGATTCCCGTCACGGTGCGTTTCATCGAGGACCGCGCGGTCGTCACCGGGTACGCCGACGCGGCCGCCGGGCCGGCCACCGGCTTGCAGGCTGGCGATGCCATCGAAACGTTGGACGGCGTTCCGGTCCCTCAGCTTGTGCAGAAATGGAAGCCGTATTACGCCGATTCGAACGAAGCGACCGTGCTGCGTGACATGGGTCGGACGCTCACCCGCGGCGAGTGTGGCGATTCGAAGCTGAGCGTGCGCCGCGGCGATCGGACGCTGGAGTTTACCGCCAAACGCCTGCCTGGGGCGGCCACCTCGGGCAGCGGCCTCGCCACACACGACCTGCCGGGCGACACGTTCCGCCGCCTCTCCGACGACGTCGCGTACCTGAAGCTCTCGTCCGTCAAAGTGGCTGACGCGGCCCACTATGTCGATGGCGCCGCCGGCACAAAAGGCCTCATCATCGACATCCGCAACTACCCATCCGAGTTCATGGTCTTCGCGCTCGGGTCGCTCCTGATGGACAAGGAAACGCCATTTGTGCGCTTCACCGGCGGCGACCTGTCGAACCCGGGCGCTTTCCACTTCGGTGCGCCTCTCTCGATCGCCCCCGGCAAGCCGCACTACAGTGGCAAGATCGTGATTCTGGTGGACGACGCCACGCAAAGCAGCGCCGAGTACACCAGCATGGCGTTTCGCGCCGCCCCGAACGCATTCGTCATTGGCAGCACCACGGCTGGGGCCGATGGTAACGTGTCGCAAATCGCTCTTCCCGGCGGGCAGAGCACGATGATCAGCGGCATTGGCGTCTTCTACCCCGACAAGCGGCCCACGCAGCGCGTGGGGATTGTTCCCGACCTCGTGGTGAGGCCGACGATCGCGGCCATTCGCGCCGGCCGCGATGAAGTCCTCGAAGCTGCGATTCGCCAGATTCTCGGGCCGGGTGCACCAGCCGCCATCATCGAGAAGCTGGCCAAAGGCGGCAAGGAGTAGCGTTCCCGCCGCGACAAGCTTCCTGCCGCGCGGCGGTGTCGCGTTAAGGTTCGTGTCTGAAAGCGCTGCTCGCGTCAAGCTCTTTTTTCGGTCGTCCATTGCGTAAAACTGCCCTTCCGGGTACACTTCAAACGGACGGAGCGGAGGACAAGGCTCTGCCGGGAGGCAACCTGAGCGCCGACTCCGGGGCCAAGACCAGGCTGGGGTTCGGTGTGGAGCCGGGCCCCGGCAACACAATCGTCAACTGGGATTGGCATTAACAGCGATAAATCCCAGGGGTCTTGTCTGAAAGCGCTGCTCGCGTCAAGCTCTTTTTTCGGTCGTCCATTGCGTAAAACTGCCCTTCCGGGTACACTTCAAACGGACGGAGCGGAGGACAAGGCTCTGCCGGGAGGCAACCTGAGCGCCGACTCCGGGGCCAAGACCAGGCTGGGGTTCGGTGTGGAGCCGGGCCCCGGCAACACAATCGTCAACTGGGATTGGCATTAACAGCGATAAATCCCAGGGGTCTGGGGACAGAGTCCCCAGAAAATGTCTCTCCTTTTTGCCACTGGCTCTTTCGTCCGTTCCGCTCACTCATCAATGTTCCGCTCTTTCGTCGGACTCGTGTCTCCGCCCTCAACTCCTGCATGAGCCTGTCCCACCGGACTGGGTGTCGCAATCGATATTCAGCCTCATTGGGCTAGAACCTTAAACGCGCTTACCCGTGCGTCGACGAAAGAGCCTGCCGCACATTTCGCGGCTCCCGATAAACTTCTTGCTTGGTGAGTATCCACCACGCAGCCTCAGCGAGGTGGCGCCCGACCGCGACGACCGCCTTCTGATGATTCTTGGCACGCTTGATCCGTTGATACAGCCGAACCACATGGGTCCCCGCTAGCCGGCGCTGGTTGATAACCACTAGGTTGCCCGTTTCGACAAACGCCCACTTCAGATTTCGGTTCACGTTTTGGCAAACCTGCCCCATGCGAGTACGACCACCACTGGCACGCACGCGGGGAACCAAGCCCGCATAGCTGGCCAGGTGTGCAGCCGTAGGAAATCGCTCGATTCTGCCGATCTCCAGCATTAAAACCATGCTGAGAATTGTACCCACGCAGGGCAGTGTCTTGAGCAGATCCGCCTCCGCGCTTACCTCCATAATCGCTTCCAGTCGCTGCTCGGCAGATTTGATCTCGCCTTCCAGGAAATCCAGCGTCGCCAGTTCCTGCTCGATGGCTTCCCGGCTATGCACTGGCAATTCCGGCAGGCGCTCGCCGAGCTGCAAACGAGCTTCAGCGCCGAACAGATCCGCACCAGGGATGATCACGTTGTGGCGCGCCAGCGTGCCGTGAATCCGATTCTTGACTCGTGTCTTTAGGTGCACCAGGAAGATGCGCAGGCGTAGCAGCTCGCGTTGATCCCGGAGTTCACTCGGCGGAATCCATACTTCCGGAAGGGTGCCATTGCGGAGCAGTATCGCTAGTCCCTTGGCGTCCAGCTTGTCAGTTTTCATGGTCAGGCCCATGCGACGCTTGGCCTCCAGAGGATTCGCCAGTTTCGGGCAATGACCGGACTGTTCCATCTCGTCCACGAGCCAACTGTACTGCCCGCTGGCTTCCACCGCGATCGTCGAGTGCGGCGGGAGTCGCGTCAGAAACTCGCGGTAGAGCCGCCTCTCGTGCGGGACGCGCGCGGCTTCACCCGCATGTCCTTTCTCATTAACGGCGACAAACACGGAAAACTGTTTGTGTGCATCGCATCCGATAAACTGTTCCATATTGCTGCAGGCTCCTTTCCAAGGTTTTGCTTGCAGTGTACGCAAAACCTCGCCGCAGCGCTTTCATAGCATCAATATCGG
>Ga0326727_10027239_pt1 | contig 10512 bp, 11 predicted proteins | sample MB2enrmetagenome_FD_207643 | JGI IMG/M metagenome (GOLD analysis project Ga0326727, IMG submission 207643) | Lab enriched peat soil microbial communities from McLean, Ithaca, NY, United States - MB29MY | ecosystem: Environmental > Terrestrial > Soil > Wetlands > Peat | place: USA: New York...
GGTTCGCCGCGCCTGGCCCAACGGCGACAAGGGTATGGCCACCCTGCAATTCGACCTCGGCAATCCCGACGGCGCCGAAATGTTCCGCAAGGCCAGCAGCGGCATTCTGCAGAACTTGAGTTTCGGCACCTTCGTTTATAAACGCGACAAAGTCGAAGCCCAGACCGAGGGTATGCCGGAAGGTAAGCCGCCATACGTGAACGACAAGGAAATCGGCATGTTCTCGGCCACGGACTGGGAGCCGTTCGAAATCTCCCCTTGCACTGTGCCGGCCGATTTCAATACCTGCTTCTTGGATGCGGAGCCGTCGGGGGAAGTCATGATTTTCGGCACGCCGGATACCGGCGTGACCCATTCAGTACGGGCAACCAGCCCGCGAAAGGAGAAACCGGCAATGCCGGAAACGACTACGCAGCAAACGGGCACAGAAGCCCGTGCAGTTGACGAACAGGCACTGGCCGCCGCGCGGGATGAGGCGGTCCGGGCAGAACGACAGCGCGTCAGCGAGATTCAGGCGCTGAGCGCGATCGAGGGTGTCGAGGGGACGGTCATCAGCGATTTCATCGCCAAGGGCACTCCCGCTGACCAGGCGCGGAAGCAGGTTACCGATCAGCTCGCCGCCAAAGGAACCCGAACCACCGATGGCCAGGAGTTTCCGATCCGCGGCGAACGGGGCGCTACGGTGACCCGCGATGGCATCGAGCAGGCCTTCGCTCGCATGCAGATGGCCCTGTTGCTGCGCGCCGATTCGCGTTTCTTCCTGGCTCGGCGTCGCGATCATAATGGGAACGATCTCGGCGAGTATCTCGATGGTTGCGGCCCCGAGCAGCAGAGACAGGCCGTCGAGGCGGCGCGCGAATACCGCAATTTCAAACTCATCGAACTGGCCAAGGAAGCGCTCACCTTCCGGGGCATCAACCCGCGCGGCATGGATTCGACGCGCGTCGCGGAACTGGCGCTCGAGGGTCCCTCGCGCGGCGCGGAGTATTTTGCCGGTGGTGCAGAATCTACCTCGGACTTCCCTGCGATTCTCGCCAACATCGTCAACAAGACCTTGCGCCAAGGCTACGAAGCTTACCCGCGCACCTTCCAGCCGTTCTGCCGACAGGTGACCGCACAGGACTTCAAACCGATTAATCGCGTGATGTTGGCCGATGCTCCTGTTCTGCAGCCGCTGAACGAAAAGGGCGAATATCACCGCGCAAACCTGACCGACAACAACATCAGCTACAAGCTCGGTACTTACGGAGAGATTGTGGCGCTGACCCGCAAGGTCATCATCAACGATGACCTCCAGGCGTTCACCCGCGTGCCAGCCTTGCTGGGCGTAGCCGCCGCGCAGCTCGAATCGAACACCGTCTGGGGCATCATCATTGCAAATCCGGCGGCCATCTATGCGGGCGACAAGAATTCCACCGCGCTGTTTGCCGCCGCGCACAACAATCTGCTGACCGGTGTGGCGAGCAGCATCGATAACACCGTGCAGAATGCGGTTCCGCTCACTGCTTTGGGTAAGGCCCGTGCGGCGATGAGGCAACAGAAGGGTCCTCAGGGCACTCCGTTGAACCTGATTCCGCGGTTCATGGCTGTGCCGACCGCGCTCGAAACCTACATGCTCCAGTTGGTCTACCCGATCAACATCGCCTCGGCCGACGCGACCAAGGTTGTGCCTGAGTGGGTGCGCAGTCTGGTGCCGGTTGTGGAACCGCGTCTTGACGGGGCTCCCAACGGCGGTAGTGCATGGTATCTGATCGCGGACCCGGCACAGATCGACACCGTGGAGTACTGCTACCTGGAAGGTCAGCAGGGCGTGTACATCGAAACCAAGCAGGGCTTCGAGATCGACGGGATCGAGGTCAAGGCTCGCATGGACTTCGGTGCGGCGGCCATCGACTTCCGCGGCGTTCAGAAAAACGCTGGGCAATAAGCGCACAGGTAAGGGACAACAGACCGGGGCGGTGCAGGCCGCTCCGGACCAAACAGGAGACATTTTTTATGCAGAATTACGTTCAAAGAGGAAATACCCTCACCGTTACCGCGCCGTATGCATTGCTCAGCGGCGGGGGTTGCCAGGTCGGCAACATCTTCGGCGTGACGGTGAACAATCAGAACCTGGGCGACTCGACGGAACTGGTGGTGGAGGGTGTGTTCGATCTCGCGAAGGATGGTAGCACGTTCGTCTCGGGCGCTAAGGTGTACTGGGATAACACTCAACAGTTGGCAACCGCGAACACGTTGACGGCGACCGGAGGGCCGAATAAAGAAATCGGTTTCGCGTGTCTGGACCAGGCCAGTGGCGTGAATGCTCTGGGCGGCCAGAGCACCGATCCTACCGTGCGTGTGCGCTTGAACCCGCTGAGCCTGAGTCCAGTGGGAACCGCGGATCTGGACCCGTCGATGCTGCAGAAGGCAGTCGTTACGTTGACGGCGGCGCAGATCCTGGCGATGAATGGCGCTCCGCAGAGCATTTTGCCCGCGCCCGCGGCAGGCCAGGTGCTCATCATCAATCAGATCATCGTTCAGGTGAAACCTGGGAGCACGCCGTTCAGCGGCGGCGGCGCGGTTACGTTCCTGTTTCATGGCACCGCAGTTACCCCGCACGCCGGGAATGTGCCGGCGGCGACCGTGAACAGCGCCACAGCGACTGAGAATGTGTTGGCACCTCCATCGGCGACCTACCAACCGCCGGCGGCGACGGGGCTCGACATCACCAATGGCACCGCAGCCTTCGCCAACGGCAACGGCACGATGGTCGTGACGGTTTTCTACTCGCTCATCACACTCAGCTAAACGTTCGCCATGGGACAGTTTTTTGAGAGTGGCTTCGAGCCGCCCTACAAGCATCAGGCATCAGTCGGCATGGTCCGCTAAACCGATGTGAGTTCTCATAAGTGAACCGGGGATTCGCGTGGATTCCACCTCGGTAGTTTGGAGGCTGATCCCCTGTGCAATAGCTGACGCAGCGGTCGCGGTTGGGTTCGCCCTCCTAATTCATCGTCGCTTCGTGTCTAGGGCCCTCTTGCAGGTCACTATGCCCCGGCGTGATTGTCGTCAGGTGGCACCGGCGAGATAGCGAATTGTGGACTTTTACTGCAGAGCGCGATCGCTCGGCCCCGCCGCCTCTGGACCCTCATGTGCGCGGCAGACGGAGGTTTGGTCGATAAAGAATGTCTTGCTTCCGGTGGCTCCATAACGAACCGGAACCGCTCTGCTCGAGTAGTTTGGGCCAAATCCCGAAACGCTGAATCTGTAACCACTCTGGACGAAACGCGCCGACGAAAACGGTTTCGGGACTTCTAATTCCTCGAGCGAGGCCGCAGATCGGCCGGATTGTTTCACGTGCAGAGCTTGGGTTGCACTGATCCATTCCAGAGTTTTTACGGCGGCCATTTCGTTGTCCAGCATGCGATAGCGCGCAATCGCGTGACTCGCGAGCATCAGAACTATCGTCGTTAACACGACCGAAATCCCTATTTTTAGTTTCACAAATTGATGACGTCGCGAGGTCCTCGATCGTTGAGGATATCCAGGGCTCCGAGGCAACGATGTTTGAATTCTTTGTCGGAACAGACGGGCTTGGGGGCATAGGCTTGGCTTTCGTCGGGGTGCGCGCACCATGGCATGGATTCATCTCCATAATCGACTTTGCAACGGCCAATCCGAGCCCAGCCAACTGGTACCGCGAAGAGCGAGATCCCGAGATCAAGCGATACCGGAAACTTCCGGCGTTCCACCTTGACGGTTTGGCGTCTCGTAGACTGGCCCGAAACAGGTTGGAACACTGACTGCGCCTAAGAAAAGACATGTCCGATTGGCCGACGATCGACGCGGCGGTGAACGCCATTATGCAGCAGGCATTCGGCGAGCCAGTGGTGTATCAGTCGCTGCAGGCGGGAGTGGCCATGGGTGATCCCGTTACGATCACCGCGATTCGCCATGCCCGGGTGCAAGCCGAGTCCGGTAGCGTGGCAAACGCCGAAGAGATTTCGGTCAATCCAGCTGATCTTCCCAATTTTCCGCAACGCGGCGATTGGGTCACCGCCTGGGGATTGCAGTTCGTGGTTGGCTCTGTGCGCCAGCCGGACCCCTACGGACTCGTGCAGCTTTCTCTAACACGGCTGGTGCAATGATCAATCCGAAGACCATTCTCGCCGAGTGGGTGACCGCCCTCCAAGCCTTGCCCAATCTGGTCGAAGCGCTGGGTGGAGACGGCACGCGCATTCAGTTCTATACCGAAAACACCACCGTCTTCGGCCAGCCCACACAGAACAATATTCGCCTGGCGATCCTGTCTATGCCGCCTGGCTCGATCATGATTGCGTGGCAGGGCAGTGGGCCGGGCCGGCTCGGCAACATGCTCGTGTTCGTGCATGATTTCTCGCTCTATCTGCGCACGCCGGAGGGAGCAGGCGTCGGTTATGAGGATCTCTTCAACTGGATCGTAAACGACATTCCCACCGGCAGCACGCTGCGGATGCTGCATACGCAGGTCGATCCGAGTTGTGAGCCGATGGATTTCTATCTGCCGTCGGCCAGACGCAACACTATCGTGGTCAGCGCGGACGGGGCTACGTTTGAGTACTTCGAAGTTCCCGTGCGGCTGATCGAATCTTACAACCCTTAAAAGCGGAGAGAAATGAAGTGACGATGATCTTTCTTGAAAGCCCGAATGGCGATGAGGTTAAAGAGGTCGAGGCGACGCCCAAAGTTTTGACGCCTCTCTTAGTTATGGGCTGGAGGCAAGTGCCCGCGCCCCCCAAGCATGAAACCGTGATCTTGGCCAATGCCAAGGAGGAAAAGTAACCCGCCATGGCGAGTGTGAACGAGCTCATGAATGGCTGGGGCTTCGGACAGCAGGGAACCATAGCATCCCCTAGTATCGTGACGCCGAACACGGCGGCAACTATCTGGCGTCACACCAATCTGAACACGAAGCCCTGGGCCAAGGTCCCGGTAAACGAGGACGACCGGGCAGAGATCGGCAAAGGACACGAGTTTCCGACCCAGCTGTTCAAGTCCCACTACAACATGCCGACCTTCGAGGTTTCGAAGTATGCTTCGTCGGAGTTCCTGGCCTGGGTGATGTCCTTCTCGCTGGGGAACGTGACGGTCGCGGGCGCCGCCGCACCGTACACCTATACCGTCGTGCCGGCGCTCGGCGCCACCAATCCCACGGGCCTCGAGTTGCCCTATTTCTCGTTCGTCCAGCAGATCCGTCCCGGCGGCTCGGCGATCCTGGATGAAATCCTGGTGGGCTGCGCGGTGAAGGGCTGGAAGCTCTCGATTAAGAATTCGCCTGGCCGCGCGAGCGCCATGTGCTCGGCCGAGTGCGTGACCACTGGCATGTATACGTCGCCCAGCGGGATCACGCTCCCCGCCGTCATGATGCCGCACGAGTTCAACGCCGGTATGATCAGTGCGTTAACCATCAACGGCATCAATTACCTGACGGGCGGGAGCGGCAAGCAGTTCGTTTCGCTCGACGCCTCCTGGGAGAACAACTTTCGGCCGGGTTTCTTCCCCGGCTCGGGGACGCAGGACGGCTTCCAGATTCAGGGACGTTTCGAGTGGGGCGACCGCGCTTTCGCTGTCCAGTTCGTGGTCCGCGTGCAGGCCGGATCGACCGAATACGCGAACCTGATCAACCAGACCACCGGAAGCGCCACCATCACGTTCACGCGCGACACCAACAACATCTTCACGATGGATATCCAGAAGATGGGATTCAACGTGGTGGAGTTGTCGAACACCGATGGCATCGTGACGCTTCAGGTAACGGGCGTCCAACTCTACGATGCGGTGAACGGTCTGGTCACCATGTCGATCACAACGCCCCAAGGGGGCATTTGCCAGTAACGATTCTTGGACGCGGGGTAGCTCAGCGGCAAGAGCGTCGGACTCGTAATTCGGAGGCGCGAGGGTTCGAGTCCCTCCCCCACTACTGTTCAATCCCAATCCGTACGAGGTTATATGGAAGAAACAAAAACGCCGGTTTTTGATGCATCGAAGCCTTTCGTGGTGTCAATCTTGTCGGGAGGTGAGAAGCAGTGTGAAGTACATTTCCCGACCGACGACCAATGGTGTGGCTGGGCGCGTAGCCAGCGCACGGTGAGACGATTTCTCGGCCGCGGGAAGTCGCAGAGCGAGGAGTTGGACCTGCCCAAGATCAATGCGGAGTTGTTCGCCAAGATCCGCGTCGATAAGGACGGTCCGGCATTCGACGATGCCGAAGCGGGGATCGTCATCGGCAGGATCGAGAGATGCACGGTGACGAGCATCGACCGCGAGGGTAATAACTACAGGGTCGAGATGAAGGTTCCGGGTGCGCGCGCGACGCACGTGCTGCGGATGCCGACGGCCAAGGAGATGCAGGAGCACGAGCGGGCCTCGACCAGCGTGGTGGCCGCGCGGCGGTCCATCGAGACGCGTGCGTTCCTGGAGCCAAGCGGCGAGCTTTACGATAAGCTGCACGTCTCGCACGGCGGTTATGCTGGCCCCGAGTTGAGCAAAGTCCCGATCGTGCATAAGTCCGCGGCGGTGTCCGAAGTGCTGGCGCAACTGGCGATCGAGGCCGACGACGACCCGGAATAGCGGCGCCCGATTCCATGGATGGCCCGGGCGTGCGGTTTCTGATTCGGTCGGCGTTGCGCCAGGCGACGCTTTGCGGGAAAGAGGAGGATTGTCCGGACCGGGTCTTCCGTTGCCGGCAATGCGGATACTCGCAGAGCGAACCGATGGACGAATGCCCGGCATGCGGCGCAGGGTGGAAGCAACTCGATGTCAGCCACGGTCCGGATTGCCCGAAACGGGTGGTGGAAGATGCCATGGATTCGGCCAACGGCGCGCTGGTGCGGCGATGCTTTCGGTTACTGAACGCCAAGGCTATGGGGTTGAGCATCACGCTCGCGGATATCAGCGAAGAGGAATTCCGCACGATGGAGTTGATCGAAGCTTTGCGGCAAGAGGAGATCAGAGCGGCGGACGGAAATGCGCCGCGTTCTCGATAGCTGAGAAATGATTGCAGTTTGGCGCCTTTTAAGTCGCCTCTCTTGTCACGCCGATGGCGGGGCATTCAAGGTCAATTGCACGGTACTTACAGAGCCTCGCATAATACAGTGACAGTCTTCCTTAACATGCCGGGCCATTCTCTTTGATTATTTTGTCACTGTATTATGCGAAATGCTGTAGGCGAAGTTGGTGGTGTACGGAGGAATCGCGACATGTAACTCGCTTCGGAATTGCAAGGCAAAGGTTGGAATAAAAAATGGGGCGGCACTCAGACTATTGTGCCACCCCTCAATGTGGACAGGTTTTAGAACGAAAGCCAGTCGCGCCTACGTTCACACTGAACCAAGCTGAAGTATAACATCCTATGAATTTGAGGTGGAACTGCGTGCGGCAGCCCATCTGCGTCGTTGCGCGGCCGCCATACGCGCCCTTGATGCAGCACTGAATGTCCGCCTAGTTGAGCGATTATTGCTTTGGCCATTTTTATTCGGTTCTAGTTTAATGGTCGGAGTCATCCACTTTGGCGGCCGCCCTCGGCGCTTACCCGCGCGGCGCGCAAGGCGTTCAATTGCCAGGATCGCCTCTTCGATGGCATCTCGCTCGGTGCGAAGTTCCGACAACACATGATTAATCTCCATACAATTGTAGTTTTGCATAAGGGCAGAGGCCCGCCCGGATTAAGGAATCCCCCGGACTTTCCACTTGTACCGTTCAATAAAAACCGGATCCGAGAGAATCGGCGGTTTTTTGGTTCGTGAACATTCGTGAAGAGCTTTTGAGCAACTACCTTCTCCCGGCTCGTCCTCGATGTGTGGATTGCCGAGAAATGGGATAATCTGGCTGTTCCCTTTGGGTAGTTCGGATATAATTCATGCCTGCCGGGTCGCCTGCATTCAGCAGAGAGTGAATCGGATCGGTGCTTCTCAACCAATAAGAAGGGCCATCGAATACCGATAGTTCTTTTCCGCCCCAGGTAATCATGTCTGATCACACTTGTCGCGAAGCTCATCCTTTGTTTCGATGCCAAGTGCCTCGGTGCGGGAATAGGCTTCGACTTCGGATGCCAACGAATCCAATGTGTCCGCAGCCAGACTCGGCGAGATCATTCCCGCGCGCAGGGCACTGGCCAGGTTGTGCATACAAAGGCCGGTGAGTAATAAGGAACGTTGCACGTCACCATTGATCCCTCACTTTGGCCCGAACCTCAAGTGAGAAATGACCAAAACCGATGCCCCGATTCCAGACGGTTATTCGACGCGCGCGCTTCGTCTACTCGCCCTACGCCGCGACCGAAATGCAGGGCTTCGCGCAGGTGCTGGCGGATTCGATCCGGACACGCATTCAGAGCGGGCAGAATATCTATGATCAGGCGGCTGCGCCGTTGAAGCCCGGTCTGCCGGGACGTCGCGGCTATCCCGATTACAAGGCAGCGCGCGGTCTCCAACCCATCCGCGATTGGATCTGGAGTGGCCACACCTTGCGCTGCCTCAAGGTCCTCACCGCCAACGAGAACCGCGCGACTATCGGATTCCTGGATGAAGCCTTGCCCGGTAGGAAACAGACCGCGTCTCAAATTGCGTTCTATAACAACCAGCGCGATCGGCAGTGGGGCGTGTCGCCGCGCGATCGCCAGGCTCTCCTGGCAGCCATGCTTCGTCCCATAGTCCTGGTTAAGGCTGCGTAAATGGCAGATCAATCCGAAAAAGTCGTCCTCGAGGCCGAAGACGAAGTTACTCCGGTCGTCGGCAAGGCCAACGCTTCGCTCGACAGCTTCGAGAAAAAAGCTGAGTCCTCGCATGGAACGGTCATCCGGATCTCGGATCAGACCCGCTCCAGCGTTCAGCGCCTCATCGCTTCGCTCGAAAAGCAGGCCGATGTGTATGGCAAGAGCGGCGTGGACAAGCTCATCGCCCAGCGCGATCAGCTCCTTCAGCGGTATGCCAAGGAACCCGCCGCCATCGACGCCATCACGCGCTCCTACGAGCGGATGATCGCCACGCAAAAGAGGATCGACTCGGAAGCGAAGTTCGAAGGCTTCGGCGAAAAGGTCAAGCAGTTCATCGAGAGTCCCCTGCAGGGAGCCAAGGGCATACTCAGCAGCGTGCTTTCCTCCATGGGCCCCTTCGGCGTTGCGATCGCCGGCGGCGCGGCAGTTCTGGGAAGCTTGGCGTTGGCGGGATTCGAAGCGGCCAAGAGTCTGGGCGAATATGGAATGCGCATCAAGGACGCCGAACTCCGCACCGGACTCACGGCCAAAGAGGTGGTCCAATTCGGGTTCGCAGCCAGGGCCGCCGGACAGAACATCGGCGTCTTCGAACGCATGATGCGTGGCCTGTCCCAGGCAGCCGACGATACCTCGAAAGAAGGCGAGAAGGCGCGCTCCACCTTGCAACGGATGGGCGTCACTATGGTTGACGCGCACACCGGAGCGTTAAAGCCAACGGCGGAGGTGCTGCAGGAGATCGCCGAAGGTCTCAATCGGCTGCCCGCCGGTTTCGAGCGCGACGCCGCGGCGATGGCCCTTTTCAAGCGCGCCGGCGTCGAGGCAATCCCCGTCATCTCGGAGCTCTCCGAAAACCTCGCCATCGCGCGCAGGAACGGTTACGGCGCGAGCGAAGAAGATGTCAAGCGCATGATGCAGTATCAGCGCGAAGTGACGGAAGCGGAAATGGCGTGGGAGCGCTTCGCCCGCAGCATTAAAGAGCCGCTGGCAGCCACAGTTATATTCACGGCCAAATGGGTTGGCGCCGCCTGGAACCTGGCCAGCCTTCCGTTCAAGGTGATGCAGCAGCAGATGTTCGGCGGGAAGCGGACGGCTACCGACGAGGAGATGGAAGAGACCGAAGGCTGGGGATATGGCGCGTCCATGTCCCTCAAGTATCACCGTGAGGAACAAGCGGCCATCAAGCGGAATGATCAGATGGTGGCTACGGCGAAAGCTTCCGGAGAAGATCGGCTGAGCACGGCGGAGAAGAAGCTGGCGGATCTCCAGGGCGAATTGAAGACCGGCGTCCTACCCGAAGTCAACGAACCAGTTCTGAAGCAGATCGAAGCGCAGCGCCAGCTGATCGTGGGCATCAAAGCGCAAACTGAAGCCTCGAAGCAGTTGAAGGAATGGGAGCGCCAGGCGGCTGAGTTCGAGAAGAAAGGCGACGAAGCCGAACTCGACGCCATCGGCAAGATCTACTGTCAGCGCGATCAACTTTTGCAGCAGGGCGCGAAGGTGAAGGCGTCAGAAAAAGAGCTCGCCGAGATTCGCAAGTCCGCCGACGAACAGGCCGATAAGATCTACAACAGGTCGCGCGAGGAATTCGAGAAATACGATGCCACTCGCGAAAGGGGTCCCAACCCGAAGCCCTATTGGGAGGACCAGCTCAAGGAATGGAAATCGGAATTCGAGGCGAGGGATCGCGTAGAGGATATCGGGGTCGAGGCGCAGAAGGCCGAATTACAGCGGCGAGCGGGACGCGCCGCGCGCATGGCCGAATTGACCGGTGGTTCGGA
>Ga0326727_10027240_pt1 | contig 10511 bp, 3 predicted proteins | sample MB2enrmetagenome_FD_207643 | JGI IMG/M metagenome (GOLD analysis project Ga0326727, IMG submission 207643) | Lab enriched peat soil microbial communities from McLean, Ithaca, NY, United States - MB29MY | ecosystem: Environmental > Terrestrial > Soil > Wetlands > Peat | place: USA: New York...
GCTGCTCGATTGCCTTCTCGACCTCTTCAAGGCCGCTGGTTGCAGCCTTGAATTGTGCTTCAAGCCGCGCTCCGTTAACTGCGCTTTTCGTCGCCGTGTACTACCAATACTCGTAGGTCTGGCCGCTGGCATTCACGCCCCAGACGACGGCATCCGCCCCCACACTGATTTGCGTCAACTGCCCCGCAATGGAATCCCAACCCTGCGTCTGTGCATTAAAGCGCCAGATTTGGTTCGCACTGTTGAGGCCCCACACCGTGCCATCGAAGGCCACCGCAACACTCGTTAGAGCACCCGGAATAGAATCCCAGCTCTGGACTAGGGAATCGTACCGAAAGACTTGCCCGCTGGCATTAATCCCCCAGACATTGTTCGCAGAACCCACCGCAATCTGAGTGAGGCCGCCCGGAATTTGATCCCAGCCTTGGGTCGAGGGGTTGAAACGAAAGATCTGACCGGCACTGTTGAGCCCCCACACCGTGCCGTCCGCGCCTACCGCAATCTGCGCCAGCGAACCTGAAATCTGCTGGAAAGCGGAGGAGTTGAAACGCCAGATCTGACCACCATTGCTGAGCCCCCACACCGTGCCGTCCGCGCCCACCGCAAGCTGGGCCAGCGTACCCGAAATCTGTTTCCAGCCCTGCGTCGCGGGATTGAACTGCCAGATTTGCCCCGCCGCGTTGAGTCCCCAGACGTTCCCGCCAAAGCCTACGGCGATCTGACGGAGGCCTCCCGGTATCTGCTGCCAGCTCTGGCTCGGCGCGTCGAAGTGCCAGACCTGTTGCGCCCCGTCAATTCCCCAGGCGTTTCCGTCTAGCCCCGTGACCACTTGCGCGAGAGAACCCGAACGCGAGTGGAAGGTTTGCGTCGCTTGCGTGGGTTGCACGAATTGGTATATCTGCTGCGCGCTGTTCAACCCCCACACCGCGCCATTTTCCCCCACCGCAATCTGCGCCAGTTGTCCCGGAACTTGACTCCACGCTTGCGCCTGCCCGTTGTAACTCCAGACGCCGCCCGCCGCGTCAAGCCCCCACACGTTCGTCGCCGAGCCCACCGCCAGCTGTGCCAAACTGGCACCCGTGTTCTGCCATTGCTGGCTCAACGTATTGAAGTGAAAGGTCTGGCCCGCGCTGTTGATACCCCACGCGTCGCCATCCCCACCCACCACCACTCGCTTTAGCAAGCCAGACAGCTGTTGCCAGCTCTGGGTTCCGGGGTTGAAACGGTATACCTGCTGGGACGCGTTCAGGCCCCAGATCGCGCCGTCATAACCCACTGCAATCTGCGCCAGGGCCCCGGGAATCTGCACCCAGGTCTGAGTCGAAGCGTTAAAGTGGCAGATCTGACTGCTGGAATTCATCCCCCACAGATCGCCATCCGAGCCCACCGCAAGCTGGGAGAGGATCCCAGGAATCTGATCCCAGCCTTGGCTCGAGGGATCGTAGCGATAAATCTGGCCGGCGGCATTCAAGCCCCAGACCACGCCGCTGGAGGCTACGGTGACTTGGGTCAACAAGCCCGGGGCCTGCTGCCAGGTTTGGGTCTGGGAATTAAACATGTAAGGCTGTCCGGCACTGTTGAGGCCCCAGACCGTACCGTCCGAACCCACGGAGATCTGAGAGAGCGAGCCGGGCGCTTGTTGCCACGCAGCGCCGGTTCCGGTGAGGCTGACGGTCTGAGTGGCGGGGACAGCGTTATCGGAAACACTCAGAACGCCTGTCCTTGTCCCGCTGGCCGTGGGTTTGAAGGTCACACTGATGCTGCAGGAGCTGCCGACCGCCAGAGTAGTGCTGCAGGTGTGAGTTTGGGAGAAGTCACCGCTGATGGTGATGCTGCTAATGGTGAGGCTCGCGGTGCCCGTATTCTTGAGGGTGACGGTCTGAGCGCTGCTGCTCGTACCCACGGCTTGTGTGGCGAAGGTGAGGGAAGCAGGGGAGCGCGTGGCCGCAGGCCCGGCGCCGGTTCCGGTGAGGCTGGCCGTCTGAGTGGCAGGGCTGGCATTGTCGGTGACGGTGATCGAGCCGGTACGCGAGCCGGTGGCGGTGGGAGTGAATGTAACACTGATCGTACACGACGAGTTGGCGGCGAGGCTCGAGCCGCAATTGTTGGTTTGGGAGAAGTCGCCGGTGACGGCGATGCTGGAGATCGCGAGGGCCGCGCCGCCAGTGTTGGTTAGATCGAATGCCTCCGGGGAACTCGCCGTGCCGACGGCCTGGCTGCCGAAATTGTACGACGGCGGGGAGATGGCGACGACAGGCTTTGCCGGGGCGTTATACTTGGTCACAAAAGCATCGTAAGGCCCACCCATGTAGGAGGGTTCAAAGCTGCCCGAGGTCGTGGGGAAGTCCGTCGAAAACGTTGCACCCACCACGTAGATGTTCCCTGAAGGGTCCAGAGCGATTCCGCGCCCAAAATCGTCCTGTGTGCCGCCCAGGTAGGTTGAAAATACGAGGAAGCTTCCCGTGGGGTCGAGGACGTTGACAAAGGCGTCGTAGAAGGCGGCGTTCTCAGCCTGGACAGGATTGGCAGTGGGGAAATTGCCCCCGTAGTTGTACCCTGTCGTGTAAGCAGACCCGTTCGAGTCAACCGCAATGCCATACGCGACCTCGGTTCCGCTGCCGCCGAGGTAAGTCGAATACGCCAGCGTCGAGCCGGAGTTATTCAGCTTGGTGACGAACACATCGTAAGCGCCGCCAAAGGCGCGCTGGAAAGCTCCCGGAGTTGTGGGGAAGTTTACGGAGGTTGTGTAGCCTGTAACATAGACATTGGCGGAGCTGTCGAGGGCGAGGGCGTAGCCGTAATCGCTGCCGGTTCCTCCCAGATAGGTGGAGAAGAGAAGCGCCGAGCCGGCGGGGTTAAGCTTCGCGGCGAAGGCGTCGTAACACGGGAAGGTGTTGGGCGCTACGGCACATTGGCCGCCGGCGTAATTCGGCTGAAAGGCATTCAGGGTGGGGAAATTGGTGGAGTTTGTTGCGCCAGTGACGAAGGCGTCGCCGGCCGAGTCCACGGCCGCGGCGTAAGCGTAATCGTCCCCGCTGCCCCCAAGATAGGTTGAGTAGCCAACTTGCGCGCCTCCCGAATTGAACTTAACCACAAACCCATTGTGCGCACCATTACCGTAGGTAGTTTGAAACGCGCCGGAGGTAACAGGGAAGTTCGTCGATTCGGTATAACCAGAAAGATAGGCGTTCCCTCTCGAGTCGACGGCGATGCCGGTCCCGACATCATCAAGACTTCCACCCCAGTAGGTCGAGTAGATCAGCGAAGCTCCGTCGGAGCTGAGTTCGGTAACAAATGCGTCCACCCCTCCCGCATTATCGGGCTGGAGCGCGTTCTGCACAGGGAAATTTGTGGAATAGGTGTATCCGGCGACATAGGCGTCGCCACTCGAATCGACGGCAATGCCCGCCCCATAATCTTCGTCACTGCCTCCCAGGTAAGTGGAATAAACCAGCGCAGTCCCTGAAGGGTTCAACTTAGATACGAAGACGTCAAAACAGGGGGTGGCAACTCCATCTTCTAAGCAGGAGCCGCCGCCGGGAGAACTCTGCGCGGCACTCACCACGGGGAAATCGACGGAAGCTGTGTATCCAGTTATATAAGCATTTCCGAGAGCATCCACAGCAACGCCATTCGCATAATCCATGTCGCTGCCACCCAGGAACGTGGAATAGCTGAGGACCGGATCAATGACTAGAGGAAGAGTTCTGTCGTAGGGACCGATCTCAAAGGTCACGGTGCCGTCCGGCTTCAGGACATAGCGCGCGTCAACCAATTTGCGGTTTGGGATTCCGGGATCTGGATTGAAAGTTGTCCGTGGTCCGTGGTCCGTGGTCAGTTGCCGGCTCAGGACTGCCGACTCGCGACTGTCAACTGTTGACTGCGCTTGATACACCACGGGCCTGCGAAGGCGCAACTCGCCACCGGGCAGGTGAACAACCAAATCTCCATTGGAGGCGATTCGCAGGGCTTTCAGCTTGCCGCCGATTTCAGCTTCCGCACCGATCGCCAAGCTAATGCGCTTGGGATCGGCCCCGGGGCCAAGTACAAAGTCGTACTCCAGTTGGCCGTTCTGCTCTCCATAGTAAACCAGGTCCACCCCAGGATAAATGCTTGCGAACCGCACTCGGCCATAAGTTGGTATGTGTGTATGCCATTTCGCAGGATCTTTGCCGATGAAATAGCTGCTCTTGCCCGGCAATTCATCGTGGCCCGAGACCTTGGCGCCGGCGTTCGCACCAAGTAGCCGCAGGCGAAGGACTAATGGTGATTCCGGGTTCGAGTTGGGCGCACGGAGCGCGGCCGAATTTCGAGTTTCGAGTTTCGAATTTCGATCGCTCAGCAACGGACCACGGGCCACGGACCACGGGCGTCCTTCTTCTCCTGACTCCTGACTCCTGGCTCCTGACTCCTGCATTGCCAGTATCGCCTGATCCTTCGTCAGGAAGAGCGTGTACCCTCGTCCTCTCGAGAGGAACTTCACACGCGGATCGGCTTGACCTAAGTTGGGCTCGAAACTCAGTGGGAGGCCAGCAAGGGCGTGGCGGATTCGACCGGTTGGCGCTGCGGCAACAAGGGCGCGATCGGCGTCATCATGCAGGCCGGCGACCGGTAGGAGGAGAAAGGTGAGCGTGATTAGCACGGTGCGACGGAGACTGACCAGCGCAAAGGGGGACATTAATTCCTCATCCCATGCCACAGGAATCCGCGGTTACACTGAACCTCAAGGTTGCCGGTTGCCAATTCCCCGAACTCCCGATGAGACCGAAACCCTCGATCCAACTGCGCCGGGATTTCCCCGGCGCTTGTTTATCGGCACCCTAGCATGGCCGGATGAGAGTTTTCTTAACTGGCGGCGGAAAGAGGGTGTGGGCTTGGAGTAGGAAGTGGGGAAGGAGGACGTCCGTTGTCCGAGGTCAGTGGTCCGCGGACCCCTGTTTCAGTGGGAGTGACAGCGATAGCGATCTTCTCCTCCCTGGATGGGCCGCAGGATCATCCAGGAAGGCGCGCTAGGATCTTCTCTACGTTTGTAAGCGTCCCAGTGCGAATTCCCTCGCTGGTCACTTGCAACTGACAACTGACCACGGACAACGGACGACTGACAACGGACGGCTATTTCTCTTCCGCCGGTAAGGGACTGGGCGGGCGCCCGACCTGGCCGCGGAAGGCGTCATCGAGAATGACGCTGTTATTCTGGAGCGTCATGCCGACGGCCCGGTCGAGGGCCGTACGGGCCCTGATGTAATCGCTTTGCGTCACCACCTCGTTCGATCGGGCCTGGGCCAGGTCGCGCTGGTTCAGGATCACGTCGTAGCTTCTGGCGACCCCGACTTCGAATTGTTGCCGCATGTCGTCGAGCGCTTTTTCCTGAAGAAGGCGTGTCTGGACCGCCGCCTGGTAACTGCTGCGCGCTTGCCGAAGGGCAATCAGGGCGGCTTCCACCTGAACGCGGACCTGGTTTTGAAGTTCGCGCAGGCGCACTTCGGATTGCCGAAGTTGCAATTGATCTCGCGCCAGATCGGCCCTGGCGGTACGGTTGCGCAGGGGCACATCGAGTTGAAGCGCTAAGCCGTAATCCGGGAACCTGCCTCTAAATACCTGGGAGAGGGCTGTGCCGTATCCCCCGACAAGGTTGGGATCAACGAGAGGAGTAAATGCCACGCCCGGAATCGGGTAAGTGTTGACCGGACCGGCGAGACCGTTACCCTGAACGCTGGCGACGAGGTTTAAGGAAGGCAGCAGGGCGTTGCGCGAACCTTTGAGGGCCATCTGGGTGTTTTCGATTTGCACCCGCCCGGCCGCCAGGTCAGGGCGGTTGCGAAGGGCCATGGCCGCCAACTCTTCCAGGGTCGGCAGTTGCTCGCTTTCCGGCACCTCAATGTGATCGGTGGGAACCATGCGCACGGCGGCAATCTGCGGGTCTGCCGTCCCGGTGCGCGTCAAGGAATTCTTCAGGATGAGTTCCTGCTCAAGGACCAGACTTTCCGAATTGCTCAATGCCTGCCGGGCCTGGGCAGTCTCCGCCTCGGCACGGAGCACCTCCAGCGGAGCCAGCGTACCCACTTCCACATGGACTTTGTTATCCGCCAGGAGTTTTTCGGCCAGCGTCAGCGAGTCGCGCTTTACCTGGACGTCCTGGTTAAGGCTCACCAGATCCCAGTAAAGGCGGATGATGTTGGAAACCGTGCTGATGAGTTGTTGGCGGAAAACCAGGTCGGAAATCCTCTCGTTGTTCTTGGCGATGCGAATAAAGCGGCGGTTGAGGCCGGGCCCAAAACCTTGAAGCAAAGGCTGAGTGAGGGTCAATCCGAGGCTCGAGGCGGTGTAGGGATTATAGCTGAGCTCGCCGTTGTTGTAGCTCTGGCGCAGGTTGGTATAGCCGAGGTTCAGAAAAGCGCCGCTGGAAAAGCCTTCTTGCAGCCCCAGGTTCTCGCCCATGGAGTGTTCGACAAGGAAGCCGTAACCGGTCTGGGCCTCATTGGACTGGGGCGTATCGCTATAGGCAGGGCCAACCAGACCTGTCAGAACGGGATCGAAAGACGGGACGGCTGTTCCGGTCGAGAGGGGCGCCGAGCCGGTGATCGACAAATCGGTCTGGGCCTGATTCACGCTGGTGTCGAGGATGGTGCTCGAAGAGGGGGTGAGAGGCGGCGCGCTGCCGGGCGGAGTCTCAACCGGACCGCCCGTGCCTTGCGGACCTTCCTGCACGGAAAGAGGGACGCCGCGCAACAACGAACCCGCCTGCGCCCGCCACAGGTCAGTGTCCGCCATGCGAGGCCCGTAGCGCTCCAACTCGATATCGAGATTGTTTTCGAGCGCCAGCGCGATGGCATCCTGTAACGACAGGTAAAGCTTGCCGTCTTTGATCAGCGCGCTATAGCGATTCGAATTCTGGAATCTCGTGGACGGCAAAGCGCCAACGCGATAGCTGCGCGTGAGGCCGCTCAGTCCCTCCGCTCCGGAGGGCGTGGCGGGCGGCGAACCCGGCCCGGCTTGTGCCCAAACAAAGCTGGCGAGAAAACAACACAGGATTAGGAAACTCGATCGCACTTTCATGGATTACCTCATGGCTTATTTCACTGGGTTACACAACGTCTTTTGCAGGCCTGCGGGTGGCGAAATTGGGTCGGGAAGAGCCGCAGACTTCGAAAGGCACGAAGTTTGCGCTACCCACTTAGGCGTGCGTTCCGCAACCGACCCTCTCACCCGTCCTGTTTCCCGCGGGAGAAGGTCGTTCGTTAATTTATAATTCATAATTTACAATTTACTATTCCCGGCCTGCTGCGGGCTTTACTCGGGCTCCTTCGCGGACGTCGTCGGTAGGATTGATGATGACCAATTCCCCGCCTTCCAGCCCCGAGAGCACCTCGGTTTCAGTTCCATAGTCGCGGCCCACCGAGACCTTCTGAAAGTGGACACTACCGTCTTCCGCCACCACCGCGACGCGAGTGCCGTTGGCGCGCGTGACCAGCGCGTCCCCGGGCACCAGCAGCGGGGGTTCAGCACTGACGGTGCGCAACGAAACCCGAGCGTACATGCCGGGCAGGAGCAGGGAGGCCTGATTGGGCACGTCCACTTCGGTGAGCAAAGTCCGGGTACTCGGATCGAGAGACTGGCTGGTCCTTGCTACCTTTCCGGCGAACGACCGGGCGGGAAGTTGTTGTACGGTCACCACGGCTGCCAATCCCCTGCGGATGAAGGGCGCATAACTCTGGGGGACATCTACGAAAATGCGCACCACGCCGATCTGGGCCATGTGGAAGAGTTCGTGGCCGGAGACGCCTCCGGATGCGACAAGCGCGCCGACGTCGAAGTTGCGGGCGGTAATCAACCCCGCAAAGGGCGCGGTGATCTTCTCGAAGCCCTGGAGGTCGAGAAGACGTCCCAGGTTAGCCTCGGCCGCGCTGACGCTGCTCTGGGCCGCGCTCACATTGGCTTCCTGGGCTTTGCGGTCGGCCACCGCCACCTCGTAATCCGCTTCCTTCTGGTCACCATCCTGCCTCGCCAGGACTCCACGCGCCACCAACACTTTCCACCGCTCCACGGTTAGCTGGGCAAGGTGCTCGGTGGATTTGGCCCGGACGAGGTTGGCCTCCGCCTGCGCCAGCGCCGAGCGTGCCTGAAGCAGGTTGGCGCGGGCCTGGTGTACCTGCTGGTCAAGGTCAGGGGTCTCGATCTCGGCCAGAACCTGGCCAGCCGCCACCCGGTCACCAATATCCACATACCGCTTCAGCACGTAGCCGTCGGCGCGGGCGTAAATCGGCGCGTCCGTAATCGCCTGGATATTCCCCGGTAGCTCGAGCTCACTGGCGGACGTCCCGTGCCGAACCCGGGCCGTGTTGACTACCTGCAGGTTGTGCTCCTCCTTTTCCGAGGCCGTCACCAACGCCCGCAGCCGCTCGCGTCGAGGGAGAAAACCAATCAGCAGCAGCGCGACGAGCGGCAAAGCGATAACGCCGGTTATGAGCAAGCGCCTGCTTGGCCCGCTGCGCGGCTTTTCGGGGCGCAGCGGAGGTGTGTACCCTGCCGACATATGTTCTGGTTCCATCACTTTCTCTTTAATTGCCAACGATAGCCTCCACTACCCGGGATGTGGACATCCATCTCGGAGCGCGCATTGATCGCGCGCCATAGGGGCAACCCTTGTGGTTGCCCGAGGGCGGCCACAAGGGCCGCCCCTACCGAACTATGTCACCGCTAATGCAACGATATCCCTTCCTCATGCTCTTCCCGCGCGATCTCGGCGTCCAGGTCGAGCGGCGGCGCCTTGCGCAAATAACTGTACATGACGGGGACAAAGAAAAGCGTCGTGAAGGTGGCGACCAGCAGACCTCCAATGACTGCCCGCCCCAGCGGCGCATTCTGTTCACCGCCTTCGCCAAGCCCCAAAGCCATGGGAAGCATTCCGACAATCATGGCGAGCGCGGTCATAATTACCGGCCGGATTCGGGTGAAGCCGGCGGAGAGCGCGGCGGCACGAGAGTCCTTGCCCTCCAGCCGCTCGTCGTTGGCAAAAGTCACCAAAAGAATGCTGTTGGAAGTCGCCACGCCGATGCACATGATGGTTCCCATCAGCGAAGGAACACTGAACGTGGTTTGGGTGACAAACAACATCCAAACAATGCCGGCGAGCGCTCCGGGAAGCGCCCACAGAATAATGAACGGATCCACCCAGGATTGGAAGTTCACTGCCATCAGAAGATAAACCAGAACGATGGCAAAGAGGATTCCGAATCCCAATCCGACGAACGACGACCGCATGGTTTGCACCTGGCCTCGCAGGGCCATCCAGGAACCCTTGGGCAACTGCGGGCTGACGTCGGACATGATGCGCTCCACTTGGTGCGCCACTCCGCCCAGATCTCGCTGCTCGACGTTGGCATAGACGTCCATGACGGGCTGCACATTATAGTGGCTGGCGACGGTGGTGGAAACCCCTCGGCTGACGCTGGCCAAGTTGCTCAGCAATTGTGTCTTCCCGCCCGAGCCTGCGCCCAGCGTAATCGGCGTCCGGAGCAGAGCGTCGAAGGAATCAACTTGGTTCTGCGGCGTTTGCGCCACCAACTGGTAATTGACCCCGTTTTCCGGGTTCAACCACTGGTTGGGGGCCACCTGCCCGCTGGAGCTCAGGGAAATCAGAACGCTGTTGGCAACGTTTTGCTGGGTCAAACCCACTTCCTCAGCCTTCGTCCGGTCCACGTCAACCCGAACGGTGGGGTAGTTCACTTCTTGGTGTACGTGGACATCCACGGCGCCGGGAATCAGCGCCACGCGCCGCTCGATCTCTTTCGCAATCTTGTAGCTGGCCGGGGCGTCGCGCCCTACTACTTGCACGTCGATGGGCGCGGGCAGGCCGAAGTTCAAGATCTGGTTGGTAATATTCGCTGCCTGAAAGAAAAATCGCGCGTCGGGGAACTTGGACCGCAGCCCGTCCCTTAGCCTGCGGGTGTACACCTGCGTTGGGGTGCGGTGGTCTGGCTTGAGAGAAATAAGGATTTCACCGTCAGCGGGCCCCAGAGTCACGCTGTCGCTGAAAGCGAGATTGATTCCTGAGATGGGAAGCCCGATGTTGTCGAGAATCGTATCCATCTCATCGGCGGGAATCTCCTGCCGCACCTGGTCTTCAATCTGGGCAAAGAGGCGTTCGGTTTCTTCAATGCGTGTGCCTTCCGGTACGCGCACGTGCAGGCGCATCTGGCCGGAGTCCGTGTAGGGGAAGAAGTCTTCCCCGATCCAGAAGATCAAGGTGAAGGAACCGACGACGAAAACTGCAAACATCAGCACCACGGCGCGCCGCTGAGCCAGGCACCAGGCCAGCGCCGTCTTATAGCTCTCTCTCATGCGCAGGAATCGGCGATGGAAGGCGTAATGGACCCTCCAGATAGGCCCCACGCCAATTTCCTCCTCTCCTCGCTGGTAGATATACACCTCGGATCTCAGCAGGTACTTGACCATGGTGGGCACCAGCGTCCGCGACAGCAGGTAAGAGGCCAGCATCGCAAAAACCACCG
>Ga0326727_10027241_pt1 | contig 10511 bp, 6 predicted proteins | sample MB2enrmetagenome_FD_207643 | JGI IMG/M metagenome (GOLD analysis project Ga0326727, IMG submission 207643) | Lab enriched peat soil microbial communities from McLean, Ithaca, NY, United States - MB29MY | ecosystem: Environmental > Terrestrial > Soil > Wetlands > Peat | place: USA: New York...
CCTCGAGGACGCACTCCATCCGGTCAGGATCGGTCACGAAGTAAGGCGAGAGGTATCCGCGGTCGAACTGCATCCCTTCAACCACCTCCAGCGCCGTCTCCATGGTCTTGGCTTCCTCGACCGTGATCACGCCGTCTTTGCCCACCTTCTTCATAGCTTCCGCAATAATCTCCCCGATCTCCGTGTCGTTATTGGCGGAAACCGCGCCGACCTGCGCGATCATCGAACCCTCAACGGGCTTGGAGAGCTTTTCGAGTTCGCCCTTAACGTGCTTCTTTGAGCCGTCCTTCTGGGGCTCGTCATACCCACAAACCGTGCGCACCGCCAGCTCGATCCCCCGCTTGATAGCCATCGGGTTAGCACCGGCCGCCACCGTCTTCACGCCCTCGCGGAAAATCGCCTGCGCCAGGACGGTTGCTGTCGTCGTGCCGTCTCCGGCAACATCGGAAGTCTTGGACGCCACTTCACGAACCATCTGCGCGCCCATGTTCTCGAGGGGATCCTTCAGTTCGATCTCCTTGGCCACAGTCACGCCGTCTTTGGTGGACGTGGGGGAACCGAATTTCTTATCCAGAACCACGTTGCGGCCCTTAGGACCCAGCGTGACCTTTACCGCATCCGCCAGCTTGTTCACACCACGCAGAATAGCCTGGCGGCTATCTTCACCTAGTACAATCTGTTTTGCATTTGCCATTTCTACTCCCTCCAAATTTTTGGCTCCGCTCCGTCGTCTGACGGATCGCGGATTTGTCGAGCCCATTATCGATCGCGCGGCGCGTGATGCCCTGGGGCAACCCGTGTCGCGCCATTAGACCCGCTTATTTCTTCCCACCTGCGGCTGACTGCTTGGCCGCCTCAATGATTCCCAGCACTTCGTCTTCACGAATGATCAGGTACTCTTCGTTGTCGACCTTGATCTCGGTGCCGGAGTACTTTCCGAACAGAATGCGATCTCCTGCCTTCACATCGAGAGGAATGACCTTCCCATCCTCTGTCTTCTTCCCGCCGCCCACGGCGATTACTTCACCCTCCTGGGGCTTCTCCTTGGCGGTGTCGGGGATGATAATTCCACCCTTTATGGTTTCTTTCTCTTCCACTCGCTTGATCAGAATCCGATCATGAAGGGGCTTTACCTTCATATTGGTCTCCTTTCATTCACTTTTTTTAGGTTACTCGGTCCAAGGAATTTCCTGCGGTCTAACCCCGGTTCTACCCCAAAGTGTCATACGCACTGTGGCGCAGAGCGGCGATGCCATCGGATGTTCCACGGACGCTTAGCACTCTTAACTGCCGACTGCTAGCGTACCTCGCTTGAGAGAATTTGTCAAGCGTCAAGAAGTCATGATTTGGCACTCGAGTCTCGCGAGTGCTAAAACCCCCACCCTGGCCTCAAAACCGCCAATCGCACCGCCGGGGCCTCTGGTAAGACAGACGCCGATATTCTATAATGCTGATGGTCATGCATCGTAACCCGGAAAACATCAACAGTCTAAACGCCTTTCACCTTCGAGTATGGCTCCTTGGTCTGGTGACGGTCCTTGCAACCCCAGCCATCGGCCTAACCTGGCCACCGAGCCCACCGTTCCAAAATCGTACCTCGAACCGAGTGGTGCAAGCAGTCGACCCAGCGCTCGGCGATACACAAACCCAAGCCAACCAGGCTGTCGCGGAGAGCCCGCAAGGACAAACACCGGCAGGGTCTGAGCAGCAATCCTCTGGAACCGAGTCGCCCGATGAGACGTTGGCTGGGATTCGGGCAGCCTTGCAAAACGTATCCAGTCCGGACCTTGGCGCATTAGGGCAAGCGTTTGACACACGGGTGATGGAACCGGATGCGGCCCCAGCCGAGATTCCGACGGTGGAGCTTATCGAATTGGGCGATCTGGATGGCGATGGGGTTCCGGAAGTTGTCATGAAGGTGCCGGGTGTTGGAGAGCGTCAGTCGGATGTTCAGTCGCCGGCCTCCCCATCTTCTTGGCTGGGTCTCTACTTGCTCTCTTGGGACGGGGCTCACTGGAAAGCCTCGTCCCTAGCCGCCTCGGGGCAGCATTCTGAATTCAAGATCGTCCGCTTGGGGAAAGGTGTAGCGCAAGGCATTGCCGTGGTGAATGTGATCGGGGAGGACCGCCTGCCCTATCCAACGGTATTTCAAGTGCGCGAACATGAGGCTGGCTTACTCTGGGACAGCCAAGTGGGAGACAACCGCTATAATCCACTCCAGCACGGCCGGATTGAATTTCTGGATGACCCCAAGCTTGACCAGACAGTTATGATCGAAACCGGGCACGCGGACCCGGGCCTGCTGGAGTTCGAGCCCGGCGGGCGTCGAGGCTTCAAGGCCCGATGCGTCTACCACTGGGATGGACAAGCCTACGTTCCCGTCCAGACGGAGTACTCACCCGGACCTGATAACACCCTTTATCATTTCATTGCGGCGCTGCACCTTCACGATTTTGGCAGCGCTTACGCCCAGATCGACCCCGGCAGATTCCTGAAAACGGATACGCCGAACCTCGAGCAGTTTCGCAAACTGATCGAAACGCGCTGGCAGGAATTCTTGGATGACCAGGTTTTCCAAGCCCGCGAAGCCAAAGCCGGCTCGCCGGACGCGCTTGCCTTCGAGCTTCCCGAAAAGCACTATGTCTACCGGCCCACGCTGAGCAACGATGGCAAATTCTTATTGACTGGCCTGGAGCGCAAGATCGAGATGCCAGGGACAGATCAGACAGGAGATTCCCCGTGAGCCGGCCCCGGCGTTTCAGCGAGGTCACGGGATTCGTGCTTGCGGGAGGAGCAAGCCGGCGCATGGGAACCGACAAGGCTCGCTTGTCGGTGGGGCGGGAGAGGCTAGTGGACCGGCAAATTCGTTTACTGCGCGCCGTGTGTGGTACCGTCGCCATCATCGGCCCTTCCGCCAAATTGGGCGACACCGGAGTTCAGGTTTACGAAGATGACATTCCCGGCAAAGGCCCGCTGGGGGGCATCCATGCGGGGCTGCAGAGGGTGCGCACAGAGTTCAGTTTGTTTTTGGGCTGTGATATGCCCTTGATGCAGGCGCGGTTTCTTCGGTACCTGTGTGAGCAGGCCATGGGGACAACTGCCCTGGCAACTGTTCCCCCGCCCTGGACTGGCGGGCGGTACCCACTTTGCATCGTGCTGCGCCGGTGTGCGCTCGCGAGGGTTGTTGCCTGCCTCGAGTCCGGACAGAACCAAGTGGGCCGGTTCTTCTTGCGCATCCCGCGGCGCCCCATCACCAAGGCGGAGTTTGCACGGGCAAGATTCTCCACCCGCATTTTTTGGAACCTTAATACCCTGGAGGAATACGAGAGGGTGCGGCAGAAATGGGTTCAATGACCAGCCCGGAACCCAAAGGCTCCGAATCCCCATACATACAATTCGTCCACGTTTACAAATCCTTCCAGGATACGCCGGTGCTTTATGACGTGAATTTTGATGTCCGGCGGGGCGAAATGGTGGTGGTCTTGGGGAAAAGCGGCGTGGGGAAAAGTGTGACCCTCAAGCATATTCTGGGTTTTCTGCATCCGGACGCGGGCCAGGTTTTCGTTGCCGGCCGTGAAGTCTCAAAGATGTCCGAGGAAGACTTGAGTGCTATTCGCCGCAAAGTGACCATGGTCTTTCAATCGGGCGCACTGTTTGATTCCCTGACGGTGAGTGAGAATGTTGCTTATCCTCTTCGCGAGCGCGCCGAACGGGGGTTGGCCCTGGACGAATCCAAGATTCAGACGCAGGTGGCGGAACTCTTGGCTATGGTGGAACTCGAAGATGCCGGTGATCTCATGCCTTCCGACCTGAGCACCGGCAAGAAGCGGGCCGTAGCCATTGCGCGCGCCCTGGCTGCCGAGCCGGAAGCCATTCTCTATGACGAACCCACCACCATGGTGGACCCGTTGATGGCGCAAACCATCGCGGACCTGATTCTAAAACTGAAGCGCAAGAAGGGGCTCACTTCGGTGGTTGTGACTCACGACATGAAACTGGCGCGCAAGCTCGCCGATCGTGTCGTCTTCCTCGTCGACGGGCGGGTTGGGTTCTTCGGCCCGAGCAATCAGCTCGATGCAGCCGAGGAACCGATGGTGCAGGCGTTTATCTGGCTCGACGAGGTGTCGTTTCTGAAGAACAGTTGACAGTCGACAGTTGACAGTCGACAGTAACCCCCAAGCTCAGAGCCCTCTCCCAGGGGGATTGTGGGACGGCGACACGCAAGTTCAAAGCCCTCTCCCCCTTGGGGGAGAGGGTGGCCTGCGGCGGCGCTTTCATCAGCCGTCGCGGGCCGGATGAGGGGGTGATTTGCTTTGGACTCTCGACTCTCGACTCTCGACTCTCGACTCTCGGCGCTGAACTATGCTCTTCCTCAACCGACACGAGGTCGAAAGCCTGCTGGACCTGGATCGCCTGATCGAGGCGCTCGGTCCGGCGATGGCCGAACTGAGCGCCGGGCGCGTGTCCATGCCGGCGCGCGTAGTCGCGCAAGTTCCCGAGCACGGAGGCTTGCTGGCAGCGATGCCCGCCTTCCTGGCCGCCGCGCAAATTCTCTCCACCAAATTGGTAAGCGTTTTTCCGCGCAACGCGGCGCGCGGCCTTCCGAGCCACCAGGCTGTAATCCTGGTCTTCGACCCCGCTACGGGCTCGCCGCGTGCCCTGATGGATGGTACCGCGATTACCGCCGCGCGGACTGCCGCCGGCTCAGCCCTTGCGACTCGACTACTGGCGCGGCCGGGGGCGCGAGTTCTGGCGGTTGTCGGCACGGGCGTCCAGGCGCGAGCTCACGCCAAGGCCATCCCGCGAGTGCGGCCGATTAACCAGCTTCATGTGTTGGGGCGTGATGAATCACGGGCCGCCGCCTTGGCGGAAGAGATTGCTCGCAGCCAAGGAATCCCGGCCAAGGCGTTCGGCTTAGGCAAGGAGGGGTTGGCGGGCGTTGACATAATCTGCACTACCACGCACTCCCCTGATCCCGTTCTAAAGGGTGAATGGCTGGCCCCAGGCACGCACATTACCTCTGTGGGGCTGCACGCCACCGGCCGGGAACTGGACGGCGAGGTTGTTCGACGATCCTTGGTGGTGGTGGAAACCCGCGCGGCGGCCCTCGCGCCCGCGCCCTCCGGCTCGAACGATTTGCATTTGGCAATCCGTGATGGGCTGATCGGGACAAACCACATCCATGCGGAGATCGGTGAACTGATCTCGGGAACGCGGCCTGGTCGTACCTCACCAGATCAGATCACCCTCTACAAGTCCGTGGGAGTTGCGGTGCAGGACGCCGTCGCCGCCCACTTGGTCCTCGAGGCCGCCGTTCGGCAGGGGATAGGCACGGAATTCCAGGTTTGAGACGGGAAACTGGAGACCGGAGAATGGAGAATGGAAATTGGAAAATGGAAACTGGAAAATTGGGAATGAGATACGGCGACTGAGGCCTGCTGCCCCGCTTCCCTGTCATTCTGAGCGCAGCGAAGAATCGCCGCAGTTCCTGGGCTTTCAACTACGTGGATTCTTCGCTTCGCTCAGAATGACAAGGGAATTGTGAGTGCAAACCCTTTGATTCGCAGCCCCAGTCTCTATTTTCCAGTTTCCAGTTTCCAATTTCCAATTTCCAGTTTCCAATTTCCAGTTTCCAATTTCCAATTTCCAATTTCCAGTTTCCAGTTTCCATTTTCCGCCGCAGGCGACATGCAATCCAAATCCACCATGACTCTCGACCGCGTGCTTTCGCGGTTTGGCCTGGCCTCGCGCCGCGATGCGCGCCAAGCTATTCAAGCCGGGCGCCTGAAGGTAAATGGCAAGGTGGTACGCGATCCGGATCTGTGGGTGCGGCCGGATCAGGTAACGCTGCATCTTGACGGCCAACGTCTGAAGCCGGCGCGCAAGACCTATCTGGTGTTTTACAAGCCCAAGGGCGTGATCACCAGTCACGGTGATCCTGGCGAGCGCAAGACGATCTACGAGTATCTGAAGGATTTCGGTAAGTGGGTTTCGCCCGTGGGACGCCTGGACAAGGACACCTCCGGGCTTCTCCTGCTGACGAACGACACCGAGTTCGCCGACCACGTCACCAACCCGCTCAGCAAGGTTCTCAAGACCTATCTTGTAAAAACCAGCGGGCTCTTAAGCGAGGAGACCATCGCCAAGCTGAACGCTGGCGTCGAGATGCAGCGCGGAGATATCGCAAATCCCATCAGCGTGCGGCGCCTGGAAGACCGGGGGAAATACACCAGGCTGGAAGTCGTGCTCGCGGAGGGAAAGAACCGCGAGGTCCGGCGCATGATCGAAGTAGTGGGCTTTAAAGTCTTGAAACTGGTCCGCACCGGTCTGGGACCGCTGACCTTGGCCGGCCTGGAAGTCGGCAAGTGGCGCGAACTGACGCCGGGCGAGATCGCAGCGTTCCGTGGCGCCTCTCCCCAGGCAGATCGGCAGATGGGCAGGTAGGCAGATAGGGAGGCCGGAAGTCCAGCGATTCTTACTGGCACTGGCAAAAGCCAAATCACCCGGTGCGACAATGTTGTTCAGTCAGTGCTAGGCTTTTCCCTAACTACCGACCTGCCGATCTGCCCATCTGCCGACCTGCCCATCTGCCAGTTGTGAGAACACGATTCTTGACAGGAATTCAAAACAGCCCCAGAATAATTGATTGCGCCGCGGTAGCTCAGGTGGTAGAGCGCAGCCCTGAAAAGGCTGGCGTCGGCGGTTCAACTCCGTCCCGCGGCACCATCTTTTCAAGCACTTACGGCCACCCCGCACCCCCTGTTGGTTCCATTTGGTTCCAAAATCCAAAGCGCGCTCGCCGTAGTCAGTCTCAAACTACAGCAGCTTACCTCGAGTGAGATCGCGTATTATTGGCCGGCCGTGACGCGCGGGAGACCCCCCGGACGTGATATGACAGAAAACTCGGCGATCTCTTCGGGGATGCATACCGCGCCTGGCCGGCATGTGCAGTCACTGCACAAGGACTCCTCAAGGCCGACGGTGGTTACACGTATCCATGAGTTATTTCTGCGACGAGATGATTAGCAGCACGCCGCTCTGACCAGGGAGGCTGCGTTAAACGGGTCAGAAAGACGTCTGGAGACCGGCCAACTTAGTCCGCAGTTGCAATGGAAAGCTTGGCCACTTCCCGCGGCTCATCCAGAACATCCATTGCAGTGTTCCGCAAATCGGCTGGCTGCAGGCTTGCATGCCTCTGGGTGAGTCGCTCCCTCATGGTGGGATGGGGATTGGTGGAAAGTGATATCGCTCGGAAGTCATTCTTGTTCGAGTAGGCGTCACACAGCCAACTGGAATTGGCGTTTCCCTGAACCCCGTTTGAACGAAGCCGCTGGGCGGCGGACGCTTCGCGTGATACTATTTGGCAGGGCAACTGCAATGTCGCCGATCTACAGTTGCGTAGCACCATTGCCCCAATAAGTAACACGATTCCGATTCAATACCCAATAAGCAATTGCCCTGCCAAAAAAGGCTTCCTTCAAACGGCTTTATCGAAAGCGCGCCGGTCCACCGTGTTCAAGCACGTTTCCTTCGTGGATGCGCGCTTCCGATAAAGCACTAACGTATCTGGGGAGTTTGAATTCGTAAGGCACTTTTACGGTTTGGCGACACGGCCAAGTGACGGGGAATCGGTAAACCCTTCGCCGTTACAGAGGACCTATCCCGTAAACGCAACCGGCCTGCGCAACCGGTTTGCACGTCCATGGTGTCCGATCGCACCGTAGGTACTTTCAAGCGGCTTATGCTTTCAAGATGGTGCGAGGGACGACACGGCGACTCTTCCGGCCGAGTCTCCAGCGAAGCCGGAATTGGTTGGGCAGCAGCAGCTTCCAGTGAGCGGGGCGAATAAATTCCTCGGCAGACAAATGGAGACTACTTTTGCAGGGTCCGGGGAGGGCGTCCAGCACGGAAGCCTCGAGCGGGGCAAAGCTTCGACTGGACAAACCTCCTGTGAACCTTGCATTCGTGGTGGCGCGCGTGTATGCTACCGATTGTCAGGAAGTCGAAAGTAAAGACTTCCATTCTTCTGGCTTTTTCACACTCTTATTTGTGTCACAGGCGCGATGCGCCCTCGATTCGTTATGGCCCGACGGGGCGTATTCTCTCCTGGAGACCGGGAGTTCCTGGGGATTCTATTGGGCAAAACATCCGGATCTAAACGCGGGCTCCTTCTGCTTGCGCTCCTGCCGCTATGCCTTCCGCCCCTCTGCTCTGCCCAGACGCCGGCCGAAGTCGGAATGCCCGTGCTGCGCAATTACACGCCCAGAGAATTCTGCGCCGACCCTCAGGTTTGGTGTGTTCTTCAGGACCGCCGCGGCGTTCTCTACTTCGGCGTTGACTTTATGGTTCTGGAGTACGACGGGGTCAGTTGGCGAAAAATACTGGTCCCCTCAGCCACCGTCCGATCCCTCGCCATGGACGCCACCGGCAGAATCTGGGTGGGCGCCTATGGGAACTTCGGCTACCTCGAGGCGGACGCTCACGGCGCCCTGCAATACATGTCCCTGCTCGACAAGATCCCGCCGGAGCAGCGGAATTTCAACGATGTCTGGCAGGTTCTGATCACGCCGCAGGGGAACTTCTTTCGATCCTACGCGCGCCTCTTCCGTTGGGATGGCCGGCGCATGCAAACTTGGGAGACCAAAACTCGCTTCCAAGCGCTTTCGGAAGTGCGCGGCCATATCTTTACGTCCCAGACCGGCATTGGCCTCCAGGAAATCCAAGGCGATGAATTGCGTGCGCTCCCGGGTGGCGACGCCTACAAGAATTCCACCAAGCTATTCCTGATCCCTTACGACGACCGGCGCATTCTGGTCTCTGCCCGACGAGAATTGCTAACTCTCTTTGATGGTGAGAAGGTAGCCCCATTTCCGACCCAGGCGGACGAATATTTCCGGAAGAACGACATCTACAGCTCGTCCGCGCTCCCCGACGGCGGCTTCTGCGTCACAACCTCCCAGGGGGGCGCGGTGATCGTGGAACACGACGGTCGCCTCCGCCGCATTATTAACCAGGATGCCGGACTCCAAAATGCGTCCGCGTACGTCGCCTACTCCGATCGCGAGGGAGCCTTATGGCTCGGTCTTGGCCACGGCATCACCCGCGTCGAAATCAACTCTCCGATCTCGATCTTCTCCCGGGATCCGGCCCAAAACGTGGCTCGACAGAAGGGTTCCCTTTATGTTGTGAACGCGGCCGGCGGCTCGGCGTTCTCTCGCCTTGTTCCCAATGGCAAGACCGGTTTATCCTCGCTTCAGCCGATCCCCACTTCTTTCGGGCAAGGGTTCTTCCTGCTCACCTTCAGAGACCCGGCCGGAAAGACTCCCAGTCAACTCCTGGTCGCAAGCGGCGATGGCGTCATGAGAATCGACGGCGATACGGTCTACCCGGCGGTTCCCGGCCAGCGAGGTCCCACCTATGCAAGTTACACTTTGCTGCAGTCTCGGGAATCTCCCACCCGGGTGTTTGTCGGGCGCAATTCCGGCCTGTCCTCGATGCGCTGGGAAGTTGGCAAATGGATCGACGAGGGCAACCTTCCTAATTTCACGGATGGGTCTCAGTTTCTGGCCGAACATCCTGATGGCACGCTTTGGGCCAACACCGGAATTGGCGACGTATTGCACATTGAAGTCCCCTCCACCGGGATGAAGGACGCAAAAGTGCTGGCGCGCTTTGTCGAAAAGGACGGCCTGGCGAAAGCCGTGAATCTCGTCGCCTTCGCCGCCGGACAGGTCTTTGTGCTTCCCACCCCGGCAAAGAACATTCTTCGCTGGGATAACGCTGCCCATCGATTCGTCCCAGACAACCGGTTTTGGCTCCCTTTGCCCGATTCCGACGCGCAAGCGAACTTGTTTGAACTCCCCAACGGCGACATTTGGTCCGTTAATGAATCGTCCAGCAACCAGCGCCAGGGCATGTTCCGCCGCCAATCCGACGGAACCTATAAACTCGACGAGGAGTCCTTCCGCGGGTTGTCCCGCTTCGATAGCAGCGGAGTTCTGTTGGAGCCTGATGGCAACCTTTGGATCGCGGGCGCTGATGGTCTGGTGCGCTTTGACCAACGAGTGAAGCCCTTTGGAGACCAGTCTTTCTCCGTTTTGGTGCGCCGCGTCAGCTCCGGCTCCCAGGATGTCGTCTTCGGGGGAACCTCCGTCGGCGGAGGCGCCGCCGTTCGTCTGCCTTACGACCGCAACTCGCTGCGCTTTGAATTTGCCGCCCCCACGTATGGCAACGAAAGTGAAACCACCTATCAATACCGGTTGGAAGGCGCCGACAAAGATTGGTCCGGTTGGGGTAAGCAGAGGGAGGCCAACTATAGCAGTCTTGGTCCCGGTTTCTATCAATTCCAGGTGCGCGCGCGAAACTTCGACGGCCGCACCGGCAAAGAAGGGGTCTACAGCTTTACCATCCTCCCGCCCTGGTACCGATCCTGGTGGGCGTATGCCCTGTATGTACTGGCTCTACTCGCCGCGGGGTACGGGGCAGACCGGTTCCAGCGCCGCCGCCTGATT
>Ga0326727_10027242_pt1 | contig 10511 bp, 11 predicted proteins | sample MB2enrmetagenome_FD_207643 | JGI IMG/M metagenome (GOLD analysis project Ga0326727, IMG submission 207643) | Lab enriched peat soil microbial communities from McLean, Ithaca, NY, United States - MB29MY | ecosystem: Environmental > Terrestrial > Soil > Wetlands > Peat | place: USA: New York...
TTTTTTTATCTTTGGGAGAAACGCAAGCCAGATCCCACGTATCCGGCGTCTCCCGGGGTACGCGGTCCCCGTTAACGACATCCTGCTAAAAACGGGAGTGCAGCCGGGAAGGGGGCCGGTTTCGCATCACGACCGTCCGGTGCAGCCCGGTTGTTCTTTCATTGTATCGGGACCGCGTCAGGGAGCCTGTTTCTTTGGGGCCTGCGCCGCCCAGGGGTTCGGAAAATTGCGGTTGCATTGCTTGCAATGCAGCGTCGGCGTGATCTCGGTAGTGCGCCACTTGAGTTCGCAGTGCGGGCAGGTAAAAATATGCTCCTTGCCATGATCTGACATGTATGCCCTATTGCCGGGGATTCCTGATAGGGGTTTCGATAGGGATCACTTCCCTTGCGGCAGAACCCTCCTTCGTGCCTCCGGCCGGGATGCACTCATCCTTCCGTTCCGGCACCGGGTACGCCTCGGTCCCCTCCCTGAGATACGGGCATGGGACCGGTTCCTGTTTTCACCGGGGCCTTTCGATAACTGCGAATAGTTTCGTAATCAAAGCAAGTATTATTGCCCGTTTCGTGCAACCTCATGCATATGCTTCCGGATCAAAAAACGCCGGGTACCTCTTTCCCCATCGCCGTCCTGGTCGTGGTCACCCTTCTTGCCTGCGCCTGCGTGAGCGCTCCCGCGCCAAAGACCGTACCCCCGCCGGTGACACCGCCCCTCCAGCTCACCGGGACCCCGGGCACCGGTAACCAGAGCACGGTACACCCGGTGACGCCTCCGGCCATTATCTGCAACTGCCCCATGGAGCCCGCGGTCCCGCGCACGGTCACCCCGGCGGCCACCCCTGACAACGGCCCCTGCCACTGCCCGTGATGGCGTGCCAGGCCGGTACACCCGGACCTTCCGGTGCATGTACGCGGTATCTGACTCATGCACCGCTTCCGGCGAATGACGCGGCTTTGAGCTAAAAAAAGATTACTTGGCCGGGGTTTTTGTCTCGCATTTCATTGCCATTTTAAGTGCCAGTATGACCATCAGGACACCTGCAATGATGAGACAAATACCCGTTACATAGACCGCACCGAGACTCGTATACCCGCCCACTATCAGGGCAAGCCCGATGAGAACCAATAATACAGCTGCTACTACCTTACTCATGTTCCTACCTCCGATTGAATCAGTGGCAGCTTGGAACTTCCCGACTGTAAGAAGTTCAACGGACAAGCTACCAGATGCGGTATTGGGTACCCCCCCAGATAAAGATATGGCCGGGGGTCTGGCACGGTGACGATTTTTAAAAAAACCCTTGTCATGGAGAGAGACTGAAGAGACGGGATACTCTTGCCCCACGGGGTATCCGGATACTACCTCGGCTGCTTCTTCATGTTCAGGCCGGTGTAACAGCGCTTTTACGGTGTCTGAACGGATGCAGGTCCCGGCCTCCTCATTTCCCGAAATACGCTGCAACTGTTTTGAGGTGCTCGCGGATGGGGAGGCCCTGGGGACATTTTTCCTCGCACTCCCCGCACTCTTCGCAGAGCGAGGCGTAGTGGGGGGTGCCGTCAAAGAAACCGCCGAGGAACATCGAATAGTGCTGCCGGGTCTGCTCTTCGTCCTCATAGATGTGCCCCCGGTTGAACATCTCGAAGCACTCGGGGATGCTCACCCCGTTCGGGCACGGTACGCAGTACTTGCACCCGGTGCAGGGGATGATGATCCGCTTTTTCAACTCTTTTCTTACCTTCCCGAACAGGGCGGACTCTGACCGCGTGAGCGAGCCCGGTAACCCGGTTCCGGCAAGGGCGACATTCTGCCGGACCTGCTCCGGGGTCGACATGCCTGAGAGGACGACGGTCACTTCCGGGTGGTTCCAGACCCAGCGGAGCGCCCATTCAGCGGGGGAGTGCTTGACCTTCGCCTTCTGCCAGATCCCGGTTATACCCGCGAGTTCCCGTGCAAGAAGGCCGCCCCGGATCGGCTCCATGACCACAATGCCAAGGCCTTCTTTTGCCGCGTACAAAAGACCCTCCGTCCCGGCCTGGTAGTGCTCGTCCATGAAATTGTACTGGATCTGGGCAAATGTCCAGTCGTAGCTGTTTACGATTTCCTTAAAAAGCGTCACGTTGTCATGGAACGAGAAGCCGGCGTGCCGTATCCTGCCGTCCGCGATCGCAGCGTCAAGAAAGTCCGTGACACCGAGTGCCGAGAGGTTCTCCCAGAACGGCTGGTTGAGCCCATGCACGAGGTAAAAATCGATGGTGTCAGTCCTCAGCCGGGCGAGCTGCTCATCGAGATACTTGTCCATGTCCTCCCGGGACGTGACGAGCCAGCTGGGGAGCTTGGTTGCAAGGTTCACCTTTTCGCGGTATCCATCGGCAAGTGCCCGCCCGACAAACGGTTCGCTCTCGCCGTTATGATAGGGATAGGCAGTATCGACATAGTTTACCCCATGGTCAATGGCGTACCTGATCATCCCGGTCGCGGTCACCTCGTCAATCTGCCCGTTCTCCTTTACGGGGAGCCGCATGCACCCGAACCCGAGGATGGAGAGTTCCGGTGCGGCCTTTTTCATTTTCCTGTAGAGCATTGTCCATCACCGATATCCATGATCCAGCATGCGTGTGCGGTACTCTATAAATTCTTGCATGCGGGTTATGTTACACGTGCGGGACGGCCACCGGGCCAGCGCAGACAGGTTACGACGCTGTCATTACCGTTGCGTCCCGTTCAAGCGGGCAGCACCCGCCCTGAGAACAAAACGCTCACAGTTTCATCTTCTTAAAGGCATACGTGCCGATGAGGATCATCACCAGGGAAAATGCGCTTATGACGAGGAGATCGAGGCCGAGGTTGAACCGGTGCAGCCCGACGAGCGCCCCCCGCAACCCGTCCACGGAATAGGTAGCAGGGTTGACCAGCACGAAGGGAGTGAGCCATGCCGGCAGGTTCTCGATAGGAAAGAGGGCCCCGGAGAGGAAGAACATGGGAAATATCAGGAAGCTGCTGATGAGCTGGAACCCTTCCGGGCTCTCCATCTGCGAGCCGATGATAAGACCGATGCTGACGAGCCCGACCGTCGTTACAAATAAAAAAACACAGGAAATGGCGACCGAAAGCAAAGAGAACGTGATCCCTGACAACACACCGGTCACCGTGAATACGCAGCCGATGACGAGCAGGATGGCCGACTGGAGGAGCGTATCCGTGGAGCCCCCGAGGATCTTGCCGATAAAAATGGATGTCCTCGACATCGGGGATACCAGGACCTCTTTTAAGAAATCGATTTTTTTGTCCCAGACGATATAGACGCCGAAAAAGACCGCCGAGAACAGGAGCGACTGGACGAGGATTCCCGGGTACAGGAACGTTAAGTAATCCACTCCCCCGAAGGATAACACGGATCCCAGGCCCCCGCCGATGATGAGAAGCCAGAGCACCGGGTTGACGATAGATGCAACTATCCGGGACCTCTCCCGCTGGAAGACCTTGAATTCGCGGTACCAGAGCGCATAGATCCCTTTGAGGTCGCTCATTTCCTCAGTCCCGCCTGCATCACTTTCTCGGCCCAGCCGCCCTCGGGGGCCCCTTCACGGATCGTTCTTCCGGTATAGTGGAGGAATACGTCCTCCAGGGTCAGCGGGCGGACCTCGACGGATTCCACCGTTCCGACGCGGCCGAGGAGGTCCTGCAGGTGCACGCTGGCGTCCCTGACCGTCACGCTGATGCCCCCGTCGTCCTGTTTGACATCCCTGACATAGTCCAGCCCCTCAAGCGATCCCCTGTTGAAGTTTTTGCCTCTCATGCGGATGATGTCGCCGCCCAGCTCTTTTTTCAGCAGGTCCGGGGGACCAAGTACCGCGACCTTCCCGCGGTCGATGATCGCGAGCCGGTCGCAGAGCCGGTCTGCCTCGTCCATATAGTGGGTGGTAATGATGATGGTGATATTCTTCTCCGTTGCCAGTTTCCTGATGTATTCCCAGATATGCTCCCGGGTCTGGGGGTCGAGGCCGAGCGTCGGCTCGTCCAGGAACAGGATCTCGGGGTGATGCATCAGGCCCCGGGCAAGCTCAAGCCTTCTCCGCATCCCCCCGGAATATTTCTTGACCATGTCGTCTTTCCTGTTGGTAAGGTCAACGAGACGAAGGACCTCCACGATCCTTTCCTCTCTCAGGCGAGCGTCCATGTCGTAGAGGAGGCCGTGGAGCTTCAGGTTCTCGTACCCGGTCAGCGTCTCATCCGAACTCGGGTCCTGGAAGACGATCCCGATGGATTTCCTGACCTGGTCGGGCTGGCGTATGATGTCAAAACCGTTCACGAGTGCCGTCCCGGATGTCGGCGGGATTAAGGTGGTCAGCATCAGGAGGGTTGTCGACTTTCCCGCACCGTTGGGGCCAAGGAGGCCGAACACTTCCCCTTTCTTTATTTTCAGGTCAAGGTTGTCAACCGCGGTGAGGCTGCTATAGGTCTTTGTCAGGTTTTTTGTCTCAATAACATGCATACGTTCACCGCTACCCTTTTGTCCTCTCTGCAAACCCCATGATTTCAAATCCGGGCTCGTATTAAAATATTATTAACTGTACTGGCTTTCGCTCAGGTTACCCGATTCGGAATACCCCCTCTGCTCCCAGTAGCCTTGGTAGTCCGGATTGCCGGAGAGTTCAATCTCGTCGATCCACTTGATCCACTTGTATCCCCATTTGTCCTCAGCCACCAGCCGGAAAGGAAAGCCGTGTTCGGCATCAATGGTGACGTTGTTCATCTTATACGCGATGATAATGTCGTTGTCCATGACGTAGCTGAGCGGGAATGATGTCGTATACCCGTCAGCGGCATGGAAGATCACCGTATTTGCCCGTGGGTCGGCACCTGCTTCATTGATGAGATCCCTGACCAGCACACCCTCCCAGAGGATCCTGACCGACCAGCCTTCGACACAGTCGAGCGTGACAACCTTGGAGTAGTGCTGGTGGTTGTCGATGATCTCACGATAGGTCGACACTTTCGTCGTCGTGGTAAGGCCGGTGACGGTAAGCCGGTAATCAGACTCGTTCAGGTACTGGGTGCCGGCGATTGCATTCTCGGGGACATCGCTGATGGAAGAGAGGTCCTGGCCCTGGTAGGACCGGACTTCGGCGGCGGCGAGGGGGGTGGTCCCGTTTGAAGGGGATCCGGGCCGGAGCTCCAGGATCACAAAAGCTGCAACAAGGGCGATGACCACAACCGCTGTCACGAGCGCGATCACGCGGGAGGAGCGGGTGTTCATTGCTTGTTACCTGCACCCTCCATCACATTAAGGTTGGGATCGGGGAACAGGGCCGGGGCCTGCCGGCCGGGAGCAGGCCGGCCGCCCATCCTGCGGGGGACAATGCGATCCGCATCAAGGTTGAGACCCAGGCCGGGAGCGATCCCCTGCTCATTCTCTTATAATAAAGCGATCTGCTCTGTAGAAATCATTAAGAATTACTTGACGCTCCAGGGCTCCGCCCCGCCGCTGGGGCACCCCGGTTGCGATAGTGTCGTTTACCTGTACACAAAAAACACAGAAAATTTTTGTACAGGTAATACCGAGGCATCACATGCGCCCCCGCCCCCAACGGGGGCAGGGTTGGCTTGAAGGGGGGCGATAATATCTCATGAAATAGGTTCTCTACGGAGCAAAGCGATCCGAAAATTCAGTCCTCATCTTCATCCTCGTTCTCCGGCCAGACATACTCATCGCCGGCAGGCCAAGGCTGGTCTTCATAGATATCCCTTACATCGCGGCTGGGATCCCGTTCCTGGAATTCCCGTTCCCACGGGTCATCGTAGTTCCCGCGCCCTCTGTCTCCCGAAAAGCCTTTACCGCCTAGGTTCCCTGCACGGTCTCGTATGCTTTTTCCCATCAGGTCTCACCATGTTCTGCTCATGTACCGGTAAATCTAAAATCAATCCTGCTTTTCCAGGTAAAAAATTTTTTGGCCGATCCGGGAAAAAACGGGTTAAGGCCCCCCTGCCACCATCTCCCGGCCGGCATGCGGCAGGTACGGCGCCCGGTACAAAAGCACAGGTGTGCGGGGGGGCAGACCTCCCGGTATGATGCAGCAGATCAAAGACACCCCGGGCGTGACGCGTGGCGCCGGGCCACGTGGATGGGGCAGGGAAATAAATCCACAACTGCATGTGCGCTGCCATGCGCCTGCCCCCCTCTTTTTGCTTTGTCCCGCAGGGAAACAAAAACCAGGGCCGGGGGCTCCTCCTGTTTTTTTAATTCAACGTGAGACACTCCTGTATGGTTATCTTGTCTGGTACCGGGCAGTGCAGGCTGCATGCCCGAACCGGTCCGGCAAGGGCAGTTTTTGCGCGTCCGGAACAATCAGGGCAGATAAAAAAAACGGCGTATATTTTAATGAAGATTATAGAAATATTCATGAGAATGCCAACCGCCCCGGCAGCGAATATGCTCTCACCTGTTGTCAATATACTAAAAAAAATCAGGTCGTATGTTAATCTCTCGTAAAAATCAAAACCAGTGATTAATTTGTACCAGTTTACCGTCTGTAACATTAGCAATCTTTAATTACTATTCTGCGTCAACGTTGAAATCAGGCAAATTTAATCGAAGAAATTTTGTCTGAATTTGTGTGTGATGTACATGGCTTTTGCAGTGCATGTAAACATGGAGCGCTGTACCGGGTGCAACAATTGCGTGGTTGCCTGCCCGGTCAACGCACTCGAGCTCTTTACGCTCGACCCTGTCACCAGGGAGAAGATATACCAGGTGCAGGATGGTGTCGCTGTCAGCCTTGATGTCAAGACTGAACTTTGTGCAGGATGCGGGGTATGCGTGGAGGCATGCCCGTATGGTGTGATCAGCCTTTCCGGAAAAGGCATGAGCGGGATCCCGGCCAAAACCTGATGTTTGGTGATACAATGCCAGAGAAGAAAATTACCCTCAACCTGATCACATGCCGTACCATCAAACAGGGTGTCGGTATGGAAGCAGGCAAAACGTCCCAGAAATATTTCGATGCCTGCACGATCATCCAGATGCACCCCGATGATTTCAAGCGGCTCGGTGCATGGAAGAACACCAATGTCAAGGTCACGAGTTCGGTCGGCAGCGTCGTTGTCAAAGCGGTCGAGACCACCGAGGACCTTGTCCCGGGCCTGGCCCACATCCCGATGGGCCCCTGGGCAAACCGCATCGTTCCGGCCTATACCTTTTCGACGGGCGAGCCCTGCTTCAAGGGATTCCCGGTGGATGTCCAGGTTGCCGCAAATGAACGCATCATGGGCGCGATCGAAGTATTGCAGGACGCCTGCGGACTCATAAGGAAGTGACGAGCAATGCCAAAAGATGTTACTGATGTTATCTGCCCGTTCTGCGGCACCCTGTGCGATGACCTTATCGTTACCGTATCCGATGACAACAAGACGATCCTCGGTGTCAAGAATGCATGCGCAATCGGCGCCGAGAAATTCAACCACCAGAGGCAGCCCGGCAGGGTCAAGCGCCCGCGGATGAGACAGGCTGACGGCTCCTACAAGGAGATAACCTACGATGAGGCGATCGACTGGACGGCAAAAATGCTCGTCAAGTCGAGGAAGACCCTGATGTACGGCTGGGCATCCACCAGCTGCCAGGCCATGAGCATCGGCCACGAGATCGCCGAGAAAGTCGGGGCTATTGTCGACAACTGCGCTACGGTCTGCCACGGCTCGTCCCTGATCGCCATCGAGGATGTCGGTGTCCCGAGCTGTACGCTCGGTGAAGTCAAGAACCGTGCCGACCGCGTCATCTTCTGGGGCTGCAACCCGGCGCATGCCCACCCACGCCACATGTCACGGTACTCGATCTTCCCGCGTGGTTTCTTTACCGCCAAGGGACATAAAGGCCGGAAGATCTACTGCGTTGACTGCCGGTACACGGACACCGCGAAGGTCGCTGACGGGTTCATCCAAGTCCAGCAGGGCTTTGACTACGAACTCTTAGATGCCTTCAGGACCGCAGCCCGCGGCGAGGCACTCCCTGAAACGGTTGGCGGGGTCCCGAAAGAGAAGATTATTGAGGTTGTCGAGGACCTGAAAAGCGGTCGCTTTGGTATCATCTTCTTCGGTATGGGACTCACCCACACGATGGGAAGGAACCACAACATCGATATCGCCATCAACTTCACCCGCGACATGAACGACTACACGAAATTCGCGATCATGGCGATGCGGGGCCACTGGAACGTTACCGGTTCCGGCCAGGTGCTCGGCTGGCAGTACGGGTTCCCGTACGCCGTCGATCTCTCCCGGAGAGACCAAGCCCGCCACCAGACCGGTGAGACGACCTCGGTCGACCTCTTAAACCGCAACGAAGTCGAGGCCTGTTTCTATATCGCCACCGACCCCGGGGCGCACTTCCCGGTCAACGCGATGATCAGCAGTTCCCGCAAGCCGACCGTGACAATCGACCCGCATATCAACTGCACCACCGAGATCTCGGACCTCCACATCCCGGTCGCCCTGGTTGGTGTCGAAGTCGGCGGCTGTGCCTATCGTATGGATAACGTCCCGATCGAGACCCGCAAGGTCGTCGACCCGCCGGAGGGCGTGCTCACGGACGAAGAACTCTTAACGAAGATCAACCACCGTGTTGATGAACTCATGGCTGCTGAAAGTGCCGCGAGCAAGGGCTCCAAGATCGACCAGCCTGCTGACAAAGCCATGGCCAAGGGAGGCGCGTAAATGTCAGAATATATCATCAAAAACGGCCACGTCTTTGACCCGACCCAGAGTATCAAGGGCGACAAGAAGGACATTGCCGTCAAGGACGGCAAGATTGTCGACCAGGTCGGCTCGTCCGCCAAAGTAATCGATGCATCGGGAAAGACCGTCATGGCAGGTGCCCTCGAGGTCCACGCCCACGTGGCAGGCCCCAAGGTCAATGCAGGCCGCTGGTACCGCCCCGAAGACAAGCACTTTGACTCCCACAAGACGCCCGGCATCACGAGAATCGAGGGCGGCAAGTCCATCCCGACCGTTTTCAAGACCGGCTACGAGTACGCCCGCCTTGGGTTCACGTTCGCCATGGAAGCGGCAATGCCCCCGCTCTATGCCCGCCACGTGCATGAGGAGATCCACGACACCCCCATCATCGATGAGGCGGCACTTCCGGTCTTCGGCAACAACTGGTTCATCTTAGAATACCTCAAGAATCAGGAAATCGAGAACACCGCCGCCTACATTGCGTGGATTCTGCGCCAGACCAAGGGCTATGGAGTCAAAGTCGTCAACCCCGGTGGCACTGAAGCGTGGGCGTGGGGACTGAACTGTCTCACCATCCACGACCCGGTCCCGTACTTCGACATCACCCCGGCAGAGATCATCAAGGGCCTGATGGCAGCAAACGAGTATCTCGGCCTCCCGCACTCGATGCATATCCACCAGAACGACCTCGGCAACCCCGGCAACTACAAGACCACGATTGAGACTTTAAAGCTCGCAGAAGGTGTCAAAACCCATAACAATTTCGGCCGCGAGCAGGTCATGCACTCCACGCACATCCAGTTCCACTCCTACAAGGGAACCAACTGGGGAGACTTCGAGTCCGGCGCAAAAGAGGTCATGGACTACGTCAACAAGCAGAAGAACCTCACTATCGATACCGGGAACGTAACCCTTGATGAGACCACCACGATGACTGCAGATGGCCCGTTTGAGCACCACCTCCACGGCCTCAACCACCTCAAGTGGTTCAACGTGGACGTTGAACTCGAAACCGCAGCGGGCGTCGTACCATTCATCTACGACCCGAACAACCCCGTCTTCGCCACCCAGTGGGCGATCGGTCTTGAAATTGGGCTCTATGCAAAGGACCCGATGCGCTGCTTCATCACCACCGACCACCCGAACGCCGGGCCGTTCACCCGTTACCCGCGTGTCTATGCGTGGCTCATGAGCAAGAAATATCGTGACGAACGCCTCAACACCTTCAAGAAAGCCGACAAGGTTATCAGTGCAACCACTCTTGCAAACATCGACCGCGAGATCTCGCTCTACGAGCTGGCAGCCATGACCCGCGCCGGCCCGGCAAAATGCCTTGGCCTTTCCAAGGACTATGGTGGCCTGAAGCCTGGCATGAACGCCGACATCGCCATCTATAACATCAACCCGGACAAGTTCCCGTCAACCGGCCCTGAGATCGAGAAGGCTTTTGCCCAGGTCGCCTACCTCTTCAAGGACGGGAAGATCTGTGTCGAAGGCGGCAAGGTCATCGACATGGGCCACAAGAAGACCTTCTGGGTGGATGCAAAAGTGCCGGAGAACAAACTGGTCATGCATGATATCCGCGAGAAGTTCCTCCGCTACTACAGCGTGAACGAGAACAATTACCCCGTTCCCGAGAGCTATGCACCGCACCAGCACATCATCAGCGTGGATGCAACCCAGGCATGAGGTGAAAAGACATGAACACGGTTACACTCACAGTAAAAACGCAACCGGAACTCTACCTGGAATGCGAAAAGGTTAACCCTGATGTATTTGCCGAC
>Ga0326727_10027245_pt1 | contig 10510 bp, 9 predicted proteins | sample MB2enrmetagenome_FD_207643 | JGI IMG/M metagenome (GOLD analysis project Ga0326727, IMG submission 207643) | Lab enriched peat soil microbial communities from McLean, Ithaca, NY, United States - MB29MY | ecosystem: Environmental > Terrestrial > Soil > Wetlands > Peat | place: USA: New York...
ACTAGCCGAACCGCCTCTTGCTTGAACTCAAGCGTGTATCGTCCCCGCGTTGCCTTCGTCATCTTCGCTACCCTTTCGCATTAGAACAGCTTGCTAAGGGATACGTTTTGCGCGGGCAAGGTCACTTGCCGGTTCGCTCCGAGGAAGTGGCAAAGCTGGTTCAAACAATTTTCAAATGCGATTGCCCTGGCGATTGGCCGATTGACCGTTGACAGAATCTCGCTGATAGGAGGACAATTGATCTCAATCTGGGGAAAGGTTTTCTCATCTTGGTTGCTTGTTTTGAATAGGACTGGTCAATGTTAAGACAGTCGTGAGCGGCAAATTTAGAAAACGTATACCACTTTGAGAATCTCTCTGTGGATTTGCCGTGGCATTGCCACCTGAGAAGAAACAAAACCGCAAACTCAACAAAATAAACGACAATGTGAACTGCCTGTTTCATCCCTCGCGGGTGGACAAATGACCATGGGAGACTTTGTGGCAAATCCTCCGAAATGGTTCATCAAGGTAGAGCAGACCCTGACTCAATACGATGAACTTCGCTATCGTCTCATGCCTTACATCTACTCCACTGCGTGGGGCGTCACCAGCCGCGGAGAAACTGTGATGCAGGCACTGCCATTTGTCTACCCCAATGAGCCTGCATTGAGAGATGTCGATGATGAGTTTCTATTTGACAATTCGATTTTAGTGTGAATCCCGTGACGCAACCGAATGCAGCGAGTCGTAGCGTGGTCTTGCCGGCAGGCAACGACTGGGTAGACTTCTGGACTGGAAGAGACCCACTTCAGATTTCAGCGAGGAAACTATGAAATGTTTCGGAATACATTTGGGAGTTGCCGCAATGTTTTGCTGCAGCTGGAGTGGTCTGGCCCAGCAGAAACCGGCGTATCTTGACCCCAGCCTTCCGCTTGAGCAACGCGCAGCCGACCTGGTGAATCGCATGACCCTTGAGGAAAAGGCGAGTCAACTCGTCAATCAAGCTCGCGCCATTCCGAGATTAGGTGTTCCCGCCTACGATTGGTGGAGTGAGGCGCTCCACGGCGTTATGCGCAACGGCACAACGGAGTTTCCCGAGCCCATCGGCCTGGCCGCCACCTTCGATCCGGACGTCATTTACAAGATGGCCGTTGTCATCGGTACCGAGGGGCGCATCCTTCATGCGCAGGCTCTCAAAGCGAACGGGGGGGCGAGCGATATCTTTCAGGGCCTTGATTTTTGGGCGCCCAACATCAACATCTTCCGCGATCCACGCTGGGGCCGCGGACAGGAGACTTATGGGGAAGACCCGTACCTCACTGCGCGAATAGGTGTTGCGTTCGTGAGAGGCATGCAGGGCGATGATCCAAGGTATTATCGCGCGATTTCGACCCCCAAGCATTTCGCGGTGCATAGCGGCCCGGAGCCAATGCGTCACACCGAAGACGTGTCGGTAAGCAAGCATGATGAGCTCGACACTTATCTTCCTGCTTTCCGGGCGACCGTCACTGAGGCTAAGGCAGGCTCCGTGATGTGCGCCTACAACAGCATCAACGGCGAGCCCGCCTGCGCGAACGAGTTCCTGCTCCAGGATCAACTGCGCGGCAAATGGGACTTCAAAGGATATGTTGTTTCCGACTGCGGCGCGGTGGTCGACATCTTTGAGGGCCACCAGTACGAACCGACACAGGCGCAGGCTTCCGCCATCAGTCTCAAGCGCGGCATGGACAATGAGTGTGTCGACTACACATTCAAAGTGAAGGACGATCACGACTACAAGGCGTATCTCGACGCCGTGCAGACAGGCTGTCTAAAAGGGAGCGAGATCAATAACACGCTCATTCGTCTCTTCACTGCACGCATGAAACTGGGCATGTTCGATCCGCCGGATATGGTGCCGTACGACAAGATCGATGAAGGCAAGCTGAATAGTCCTGAGAACCGCAATCTCGCGCGCAAAATTGCCGACGAATCCATGGTGCTCTTGAAGAACGACGGCACATTGCCGCTCAAAACTAGCGGCATCAAGATCGTCGTGATCGGGCCTCTTGCAAATCAGACCAAAGTTCTGCTCGGCAATTACAATGGCACCCCCTCGCACACCGTCTCCATCCTTGAAGGTCTGCGCAAGGAATTTGCCGGAAGCAGCATTCAGTACGTGCCCGGAACGCAATTCCTGAGCCACGACGCGGATCCTGTTCCTGCCTCCGCGCTGACAGTGGATGGGAAGCCCGGCCTCGAGGTCAGCTACTCCGGGCTTGACATGTCGGACATCAATCATCTCAAGGCCATGAAACCCGTTGCGCAGCGCGTCTACCCGACATTGAATGCAGCGGCCGAGCCGCTACCGCCCGAAGCCGCTAACCTGGACCCGCTCTCGATTAGCTGGGACGGCTTACTGATTGCGCCCGAAACCGGCGATTACAATCTTGGTCTCAAGGCGGATGGAATCTTCCGCGTACAGCTTCAAGGCAAGAATGTCACGTCGGCTTACGGAGGCGATCCAAACGAAGCCAAACTTGGCCGCGTGCACCTGGAAGCAGGCACACCGGCTGCACTCCATGTGGAATACACGCCACCCGAGCACGGTACTCCCAACGCCATGCTGGTCTGGTCGAAGGTTGATCTCCGAACGGACCCTGAGGCGATCGAAGCAGCAAAGAATGCCGACGTCGTGATAGCGGTTCTTGGCATCACCAGCGAGCTTGAAGGAGAGGAGATGGAGGTGAGTGAGCCCGGCTTCAAGGGCGGTGATCGCACCAGCCTTGATCCGCCCAGGCCCGAGGAGGATTTACTCGAAGCGCTTGTGGCTACCGGCAAGCCCGTCGTGCTCGTTCTCACCAACGGGAGCGCGCTCGCAGTCAATTGGGCCAGGGAGCACGTCAATGCCATTCTCGATGCATGGTATCCCGGCGAGGAGGGTGGCACGGCCGTGGCTGAGACCCTTTCCGGTAAAAACAACCCCGCCGGCCGCTTGCCCGTAACCATCTACACCGGCGTCGATCAGCTTCCGCCATTCGAAGACTACTCGATGAAGAACCGCACCTATCGCTACTTCCAGGGCACACCGCTTTACCCCTTCGGCTATGGTCGAAGCTATACCACGTTTTCTTACAGCGGTCTCTCACTTCCAGCCAGTCCGATTGCTGCCGGACAACCGATGACAGCTGAAGTCACCGTGACGAACACGGGCTCGCGCGCGGGCGACGAGGTGGCGCAGCTCTATCTCAGCTTCCCTAATGTAGCGGGCGCGCCGATCCGCGCACTTCGTGGCTTCCAGCGTCTGCACCTCGATCCTGGCCAGTCGAAGAGAGTGCACTTCGACCTAAAGCCGCGCGACCTGGGCATGGTTACCGAAGCGGGCGAGCCGATCATCCCGGAGGGCAAATTCGCTGTGTCGATCGGCGGCGGACAGCCGAATACCGGTGCTCCAACGGTCGAAGAGACGTTCGAAATAAAAGGCTCTGTTGTGTTGCCTGAATAGTTGTCCCAGATTTGAGGCCGGGGCATCCAGGAGCATTGTTGCGGCCAGAGATTCCCTGATCTGGGAGATTTCCATGAGTAAGCGAATGACTCGCCGAGAGTTCCCCTCCCAAGACACTCGATGGCGGGATCGCGCAGTTCGGTTTTCTCAAGGCCGTGAAGTCCTATGTCATCCGGGATGATTCCTTTGGCCTCATCGGTTGCGGCTGCCGCGTGGAATGTTCGGACGACGAGATTTGCGTGTATCCTCAAGATGGCCTTAAAAAGCGGCTGAGATTCGTGCCGCAGAAAATCGACCTGGAGGCTGCACAGGGCGAGGTTGACCAGGTAACCATGAGTGATGACGCCAAGTGGATGGAGCTCAGCCTGAGCCACTCGACAGGCGTCGTGAAAAAGGCTGAGCTAGAGATCAAGGGTTTGGACAAAGGAGAATATCTGATTCGGTATGGTAGTTCGGCGGACCGCAAGCTGGTCTCCGATGCCTTGAAGCTCTCACTTCCCATCGCCGATGCGAAGCCAATCCGAATCGAAAAGTGTGTATAGTGAAGTGTTCGCAGAGAGCAGCTGCATTTACTTACTATTGTTCACGTCGGCATGACGAAGCCCTCGCGACCGTCCAGAACGGCCCTCAACATCAGAGCGATGCCTTCTTGCTGGGTGACGTTTTAGCGGAAAAGGGGATGTACAAGGATGCGATCAATGAGTTTTTGCAATTGGACGATTCGCCCCACAAGCTAGGGCATCTGGGCAACGCATATGCGCGTGCTGGCCAGGTTCGCGAGGCGCGGAAGATCCTTGCGGAGTTAATCGGATACGTCAGTTAACACGAAATCGGCCGTTATGAGATCGCTCTAGTCTGTGCCGGGTTGGGAGATAAAGACGAGGCTTTTGCCTGGCTTGAAGAAGCGGTTTTTGCCCACGCTGTTGGCCGGTCCGCGGATGTGCGCGATGCGCCGGCAGCCCTGGGCGATGAGATGTTCTGTGGCCTGCTCGCCCACATGGTAATCGTTTATGCCCACAAAGTCGGAATCGAAGCCGCGGAACCTGCGGTCGATCAGGACCAGGGGCACGCCGGCGTTGCCGATTCTGCGCAGCTACTCGCTGTTTTCCTGGCACGATGCCAGCACCAAGCAGTCGAGATGGTGGGCAAGCATGTGCTCGATCTCGTCCTGTTCAAGCCTGGGATCGCTTTCCGATGACGCCACGATCACGTAATAGCCCGTCTGGCGCAGGGCCGAGGAGAACCCCTTGGCGATCTCGCCGAAGAAGGGATGGATCAGGCAGGGAACGACGAGGCCGATGAGCGAACTGCGGCCTGTCACCAGGCTGCGCGCCGCGAGGTTTGGCCGGTAGTTCAGTTCTCTTACCCGCTCGAGGATGCGGGCCTTCGTCTCGCTGGCAATATCCGGCCGATCGCGCAGCGCGAGAGACATGGTAACCACGGACACGCCGAGCTCGTTTGCAATATCTTTCAGCGGACATTCATCGTAACAGTCTCCTTTGCGGCGACCTGCGCGACGCGTAGCGGATCGAGCAGGTAGGCCAATGGGTTAGTCTCCGCAGCGGTTCACGTGCACGCCTAGCTCGGCGAAGATTCCGGGCAGAGCCTTGTCGGCGAACTTGGCCATGGTCGCGTAGGCCAGATTCACGTGGTTGCTCGTGAATCTACGTATCCGTCAAGTCCGCTTCTTCATTCGCGCCGGTGACGAACTTCACGCCGCGTTCGTAGAGCCAGTTACGGATTCTTGGCGCCTCGGTATTCGAGACCTCGCGCATGCCGGCGACCAGGGCTGACTGGCTCAGCCGTTCCTTGTACACGCCCAGTGGATTGAGCATGAAATCTTCGATAATGGCATTGTGCATGCCTATGCAGCCTTGGGGCCGGCTAACGGGCCTCATTCGCCGACTGGCGCAGGTCACGGCTGGCAACCAGCAACTCCTCGCCGGCAACGACCGGCTGAGGCTCATTCACTTCAGAAACAACATAAGAAGTCGACACGTGTATTTTCCCTTTTCGTAGAAAGAACATCTCTCGGGTGCTAAAGCTCGCGGAACAAGTCTGCTCGTCGGCGGTACTAACGCGCTTTCCCGTTGGCAGGCGCAGACGGTTGGCTTCGAGCCCGGGCGACCAACTCAAGGGCGGCCTGGGTCACGGGATCAGCCGGCTTGAGCGCCTTCGCGGCCAGCAGTTCCTTTTCGCCGTTGTCCAGGTCGCCAGCCTGGCAGTCGATGATGCCCAGTTTCCTGTGAAGGTCGGCTTTCGCCGCGCAGTCGCCACATGCGGCGATTGCTTCTTTCAACTGCCGGATCGCTTCGGGCCAATCGTGAGCGGACGCCGCTTCAATACCGTTGTTTGCCAGCGTATCCGCGCGGTCCAGGATGCGCCGTTCTGTCTGCACAGCAACGTAGCGCGCCATCAACTGCTCCGACTCAGCTGGATCGGTAGATCGCAGCGCGCGCGCCAGGCTGAACAGCGCCTGGCTAAACTTCGGATTGATCGCGATCGCCTTCCGCCAGGCCGCTAGTGCTTCCGCGGTCTTCGACTCCTGCTCAAGGCATTCGCCAAGCATATACCAGGCCGTTACGTTGTTGGGCTGTAGTTTGACGGTCTCTTCGAGCAGACTGGCTGCAAGCGGGTACTTGCCCTCCTGCTTGTCGATGAGGGCGAGAAAATATCTTGCTTCTGACATCTGCGGATCCAGTCGGCAGGCGGTTTCGAACTCAGGCTGTGCTTCGGTGGTGCGGCCCAGATCGAACAGAACTCGCCCGTGATAGAAATGGGCGACGCCGGACTGCGGAGCAAGGCGCACTGCCTCGCTACTTTGCGCCAGGGCTGCGGACAGGTCGTAACTGTCGGCGAGTGCAAGCGCCAGGTCCAGATGGGCCGCGGCCAGATCGGGCGCCAGATCTACGACCTGCCGAAGGAGCGCAATCCCTTCGCTCAACTTGCCCATTTGTACTTTTGCTTTTCCAACCGTCGACAAAGTGGCGGGGTCCTGTGGCGTCAGCGCGATGGCCTGTTCCAGTTCCTCCTCGGCATCGGAATCCCTTTTCTGCTGGGCAAGAATCAACCCCAAGTTCAAATGGCCTTCCTTATATTTCGGATCGTCTTCAATGGCCTGACGAAGAAGTTTTTCGGCCGAAACCAGATCGCCGTTCTTGGCGTAAACCATCGCCAGATTTCCACGCGCCTCTGCGAGTTCAGGCTCCAAGTCCAGTGCGGATTCCAGCCACTTCTGCGCGGATTGCAGGTCGCCTTCGGCCAACTCCAGTCGGCCCAATTCGGCGCGAATCAGTGCCAGCTTCGGGTCGATGTCGATTGCCTTGCGGAGGGCGTCTTCCGCGTCCTTCGTATCGTTCATGGCTTCCAGAGCCAGCCCGAGATTGTAAGCCGTCTGGGCGCTGTCCGGGTTCTCTTCGAGCATGTGGCGATAAATCTGCGCTGCATCTGCCGGTTTCCCGGATTGCAGCAGGTCATTCGCCTTGGTTCCCTCGGATGCCAGCTGGCTATTCAGGGATTCTTCGCCCTGTTCTTTCCGCAACTGCCCTACTAACTGCGCTGCCTCCTGCGTTTGACCAAGCGAGCGCAGCACAGCGACCAGTTGGTACTGGGCCGACCTATCTCCGGGTTTTAGCGCGATAGCCTTCTGCAACTGGGGCAGGGCCTGATCGGGCTTTCCCATGCGCGCCAAGACGAGCCCGAGCTGATATCGAGCCTCAAAATCGTCGGGTGCCCTGGCAGCTCCAAGCTCAAGTTCCGGCTCTGCCCTGGCGTAATCACCCAGTTGCTGGTACACCGTGCCAAGCATGACGTGCCCCGAGGGATCGTTCGGTTTCCGGCGCACATAATCGCGGGCGGGCGCAAGCGCCTCGGTATATGCTGATGCGTCGATAAGCGCCTTGACCTGCGCAGCCAGCGCGACCGTGTCGGTGGGATTCCGGCGGGTCACCTCCTGGTATTCATCTGCGGCCTCGCGATCACGGCGTTCGTTCGCATAGATGTTGCCAAGAGTAAAGTATGCAGCCGTTATGTCGGGATGGCTCTTGCGCAAGTCCGTTAGCATCCGAATCGCGTCAGCCACCCCGGCGCCATCCAAGGCCGGCAGCCCATCGGCCTCCCTGGCCTTGGCAGACTTATATGTCGCCGTTGCCAAAGCGAGCTGCAAATCCGGAGCGTCCGGTTGAATCCGGAGGGCCTGCCGCCAGTAATCCATGGCGGCATCGTATCGTCTCTCCTTCACCAGAACCTGCGCCATCCCGTCCAGAGCGCAGACTAATTGCGGGTCCAATGCGAGCGCTTTGCGAAATTCGGCTTCCGCCTCGGTCGGGTCATCGAGGGCCGACCCCAGCGCACAATGCGCCTGCAGCAATGCGGGATCGTACTGCAGGGCCAGACGGAACTCGCTTATTGCGGCCGCAGGCTGCTGCTGACTTTGCCGAACAAGCCCAAGGTCGAAATGCGCTTCCGCCGACTGCGGCTCCAGCCGCAAGGCCTGTTTGAACGCCGCGATAGCGCATTTCAAATCGCCTTTCTCGGCAAACCAGGCGCCCTCGGCGTCATAAACACTTGCAGGCTTCGTGCCGGCCGGCGCGTGCGCAGCCGCTGCCGGCGGTTTGCAGGTGTCCGGCAGTTGCGCCGCGCCCCGTGCGCCGACAACTAGCAGAAATGCGCTACAGCAAATGAGTGATCGCTTCATGAAGGATCCGCTCCGGGTAGAATTCCACCCTGGCCACATTTATTGCTGACTGCCATTGCGGGGCTCGGTCACTTCGAGTATGCGATCCGCAGCCACATCGTGCAACAACTGGCGTGTACCCGACGGCCAGCGGATCTCGATTTCCCTCATCACGCGCGAACTGCCCAGACCGAAATGAACGCGTGGGTCGCTTGACGCAGCATAACCCGTGCTGGTCGTCGCCTCGTTGTAAAGCATCCTGCCATCAGCGGTGGTTATCCGAATCCGGGCGCCAATGCCCATCCGGTTGCTTTTCGTTCCGACAAGTTTGAGCAGGACCCAGTGATGGCGCGTTTCGGTGACGTTGCGGAACACGCTGACCGGGGCGCCCAGAGCGGTCACTACAAGATCCATCCGTCCGTCGTTGTCAAGATCCCCGTACGCGAGTCCCCGGTGCGGGGCTGGCCGTGTAAAGTCGGCCCCAGCAGAAGCGCTCACATCTTCAAACTGCCCGTTCCCGAGATTGCGAAAAACGGAGTTCGGTTCGGCATAGCGAAAATGCTTGGAGATTTCCCCGATATTGTCCAGCACATTGCTGCGGGCCACTACCAGGTCCTTCCAACCGTCGTTGTCGAGATCGACGATCCCGTTCGACCAGCCGGACATCGGCCTTGTTAGATTCGCAAGTCGGCTCTCCTGGCTCGCATTGCGAAACAGTCCATTGCCTTTGTTTATGAACAATGGAAACGTTTCGTTTTCGATCGCGGTATGCCAGATGTCCGGTAAGCCATCATTGTTCAGATCCCGGAAGTCAGCGCCCATACCTGCAAGAGCCGTCCCCTCGTCGTTGTACGCCACACCTGCCTGAAAACCCACCTCCTCAAATCGCTTTCCCCCCAGATTGTGAAACAGGAGGTTGGGGCTGTTGTCGTTGGCCACAAACACATCGGGAAAACCGTCGCCGTCGTAATCCGCAAACACCACTCCCATTCCCTTGCCCAGCACGGTTGAAATTCCCGTCTCCGCCGAAACATCGGTGAACGTGCCATCGCCATTGTTACGGTACAGCGTGTTGGGAAGTGGACCGAAGCTGCCGGGGTGACAGTAACCGCGGCCATCCAGGCCCATGCAGACAGGTTCGTAGCCCGGATCCCACTGGCAGTAATTTGCCACAAACAGGTCCAGCAGCCCGTCGTTGTTGTAGTCGAACCAGCCGGCCGCGATGGACCACATCTTGCGGCCGTTGTATACGGCGCCGCCCAAACCCGCTTTCGCGGTGACGTCGGTGAACGTGCCGTCGCCATTATTGTGAAACAGTTGGTTCCCATTGACGTTGGCCAGAAACAGGTCGGGCCAGCCGTCGTTGTCGTAATCGCCCACCGCTGCGCCCATCCCATAACCCGCTCCGGCAACTCCGGCGCGTTCGGTAACATCCCTGAAGGTTCCATCGCCGTTGTTGTGAAACAAGCGGTTGTAATATTTCGGGCCGGTTTTCACCAGGGATGGCATCTCGGCGCCGTTGACCAGGTAAATATCGAGCCAACCGTCTCCGTCGTAATCGAACAACGCAACGCCGGCAGGCATGGTCTCCGGCTGGTGTTTCTCCGGGGTGGGGCAATTCTCAACTACAAAATGGACGCCGGCTTTTTGAGCCATGTCCTCGAACCTGATCGGCGGCGCCCCGATGCCCTGGCCTCGCGCGCGCAAGCTGGTTGCAGCCACATTAAGCGCGGCGGCGGCAAGAAAGCGGCGGCGATTGATCATAGTCATTGAGATTCGTTGCAGAACCTTCCCTAGGCTATTCTAGGATTCATTCTAAATAGACTGTACGGGCAGTCGGGCACGGGCGGTGAAGAGGCCGCATGCTCCTGAACGAAGGCCCCTCCATAGCAAACGCCCTTGAGCACAAGCAGAGAAACCGCAATTGGCCAAAAGGGTATGCTCTACGCCAAACAGGTTCCTTGTTTCTGATCCCTCAGCCTTCATCGATAGAGGGTTCTCATGGTAAAGGCATCACTACCGCGGTGCTGCACGCGGCAGTGATGCCATTGAGGCCGTAACTGTAGGTGCGGTCTAATAGTAGAACTTTAGACTCATCTGCAACTGTCGCGGGCCATTTCGTTGGCCTGTGATTTGACCAAAGTTCGGGTCGGTGTTGCCCGAGTCCGGGGTGCCCCAGACAACGTTGTTGAAGAGGTTGAACGATTCGGCTCGGAACTCAAAGTATCGCTCCTCTCCGAGTCCTACGTGGATATCTCGGAATAGCGACATGTCCACATCATTGAAATGTTGTGAGACGTAGGCGTTCGGCTTTTCATTGCCATAGGTGTAATTGGTTGGGGCCGTGAAGGCGCTGGTATTGAACCATT
>Ga0326727_10027246_pt1 | contig 10510 bp, 7 predicted proteins | sample MB2enrmetagenome_FD_207643 | JGI IMG/M metagenome (GOLD analysis project Ga0326727, IMG submission 207643) | Lab enriched peat soil microbial communities from McLean, Ithaca, NY, United States - MB29MY | ecosystem: Environmental > Terrestrial > Soil > Wetlands > Peat | place: USA: New York...
AGGTCCCGCTCGAGGAACGGGTGCGGCGGACCTTGCGCTCCGGGGGTCGGGAGCAGTACGCCTCGATCCTCGCCCCGTTCGAACTGTACGCGCTGACCCGGCTCCTCCGCCCCGCCCATATCGTCGAGGTCGGGGTCTCTTCGGGGATCTCCTCCACGCACTTCCTCCTCGCCCTCCGGCAGAACCGCGGGGGAACCCTCCACTCCATCGACCTTCCCACCCGGCAGCGCGGGCCGAGCTTGCTGCCCGGGGAATCGGCGGTGAGCCTTCCCCCCGGGCGCCGGACCGGCTGGGGCGTCCCCCCCGAGCTTCGCGACGGATGGGAGCTCTCCATCGGCCCGAGCCAGCGGCTCCTCCCCGAGCTGGTGAGGCGGCTCCCCCAGGTGGACCTCTTCCTGCACGACGACCTCCACACCCCCGAACACCTCGCTTTCGAGCTCCGGGTCGTCGCCCCCGGTCTCCGACGCGGGAGCGTGGTCCTCGCGGACAATACGAGCTGGACCGGCGAGGCGTTCCAAGAGTTCGCGGAACTCTGGGGAGCGACGGTGGTGGCGAAGCGCGGCACGGACCTGCTCGGGCTCCGCATCCCGACGAACCGCCCGCGACGATCCTCGGCCCGCCTTCCGGTGTCCTCCTCGAGAGGCTAGGTCGGGTTCCTTTCGCTCGCGGTCGAGACTCGCGCACTGGGGCGAATCCTTGCCGAGCCCCGGGGGCCCATGAGACGGCGGCCCCCGGGCGCGGACGTTATGGAGGCGCCCGTCTTGGCCACGATGTGACGGCCTCCCGCACCCCTCCCGCACCCGTCCCGGCCCCCGAGCCCGGCCCCTCCGAGCCCCGTCGCGCCAGCTACGAAGAGGAGTACCGGAGATGGCAGGAGCAGACGCTCCAGCCGTACCTCGCCAAGAACCCCGAACGGAAGGATTCGTTCGCCACGCTGGGGGGCATCCCGGTCGACCGGTTGTACACCCCTCTTTCGGTGCCGGAGGAGTTCGATCGGATCGGCTATCCCGGTCAGTACCCGTTCACCCGGGGGATCCACCCGACGATGTACCGGGGCCGACTGTGGTCGATGCGAATGTTCTCGGGGTTCGGGACCCCGGAAGACACGAACCGCCGCTTCCACTACCTGCTCAACCACGGGGAGTCCGGGCTCTCGATCGCCTTCGACGACCCGACGCTCTACGGCATCGACGCCGACGACCCTGAGGCGGCCGGGGAGGTGGGGAAGTGCGGCGTGAACGTCTCCTCCCTCGCCGACATGCGCCGGCTCCTCAAGGGGATCCCGCTCGACAAGGTCACCACGAGCATGACGATCAACGCCCCCGCGAACATCCTCTGGGGCATGTACATCCTCACGGGCGAGGAGCACGGCGTGGCGCGCGGCGCGCTCGGGGGCACGACCCAGAACGACATCTTGAAGGAATACATCGCCCAGAAGGAGTTCACCTACCCTCCGAAGCCGGCCCTTCGGCTCGTGATCGACACCATCGAGTACGGCACCCGGGAGCTCCCGCTGTGGAACCCGGTCTCCGTGTCGGGCTACCACATCCGAGAGGCCGGCTCGACCGCCGTCCAGGAGCTCGCCTTCACCCTGGCCGATGGGATGACCTACGTCGAGGAGGCGCTGAAGCGCGGCCTCGCCGTGGACGATTTTGCCCCCCGACTCTCCTTCTTCTTCAACTCCCACTACGACTTCTTCGAGGAGATCGCCAAGTTCCGCGCCGCTCGACGCCTCTGGGCCGAGGCGATGCGCGACCGCTTCCACGCCCAGAAGCCCCGCTCGATGTGGCTGAGGTTCCATACCCAGACCGCCGGCTGCTCGTGCACCGCCCAGCAGCCCGAGCTCAACATCGTGCGCACCGCCGTCCAGGCGCTGGCCGGCGTCGTCGGCGGTACGCAATCGCTCCACACGAACTCCTACGACGAGGCGCTCCAGCTGCCGACGGAGGACGCCGTCCGGATCGCGCTCCGCACCCAGCAGATCCTCGCCCTCGAGAGCGGGGTGGCCGAGACCGTCGACCCGTTCGGGGGAAGTTACTACGTCGAGTGGCTCACCGACCGTATGTGCGAAGAGGCTCGACGGTACTTCGACCGGATCGAGGAGGTCGGGGGCGTCGTCTCCGGCATCGAACGGGGGTTCTTCCAACGCGAGATCCAGGAGGCCTCGTTCCGGTTCCAACGGGAGGTCGAGTCCGGCGACCGAAAGGTCGTCGGGGTGAACGCCTACACCCTCGACGCGCCGGTGAAGGTGCCGCGCCTCAAGATCACGGAGGAGGCCCGACGGCGCCAGGCCCGTGCCCTCAAGCTCCTGAGAAGCCGACGGGACGGCGCCCGGCACGCCCGGGCGCTCGAGGCGGTGAAGCGCGCCGCCGAGGACGAGACGGTGAACACCATGCCCTCCGTGCTCGAGGCGCTGCGGGCGGAGGCGACCTTGGGGGAGATCGTCCGAGCCTTCCAGGAGGTCTTCGGGGCATACCGCGAGCGGTCGATGTACTGACCCGACCTCCGAGCCCCACCCGAGAGCTATGCCCCGACGTCCCCGCGTTCCCCCGGCCGCACCCACGCCGGACCCGGACTACTCGGACGCGCTCGAGCGGCTGTACGGCCGACGCCGGTTCGGCATGCGCCCGGGGCTCGAGGTGATCCGGGCGCTGTTAGAAGAGCTCGGCCATCCCGAGGGCAAGTTCACCGGCATCCACGTGGCCGGCAGCAAGGGCAAGGGTTCGGTCAGCGCCATCGTGGGCAGCGTGTTGAGCGCGGCGGGCGGGCCCACGGGGCTCTACACGAGCCCGCACCTCGTCAGCTACCGGGAACGCATTCGCATCGAGGGGGAGCCGATCCCTCCGGGAGAGGTCGTGGCCGGCCTCGACGAGGTCGAGCGAGCCGGTCGTCGGGTCGCCGCCCGGGGAGGGGAGTACCGGGAGCCCACCTTCTTCGAGGCCACGACGGCGCTCGCCTTCCGCCATTTCGCCCACCATCGGGTCCGCGATGCGGCCATCGAGGTCGGCCTCGGGGGCGAGTTCGACGCCACCAACGTCCTCACCGACCCCGTTGGGGTCATCACGACGATCGAGCTCGAGCACACCGAGGTGCTCGGCCCGACGCTCACCGACGTCGCCCACGCGAAGGCGGGGATCCTCCACGCCGGCATGCGCGCGGTCATCGGCGAGCCGAAGGCCGAGCCGCTCGCGGAGATCCGACGCGCCGCCCACGCGACGGGAGTGCCCCTCTGGCAGCTCGGGAAGGAGCTTGTCGTGACGGAGCGGGAGCTCCTCGAGGATGGCCAGCGCCTCACGATCGTGACCCCGCACCGGGAGCACCCCGGGCTCACCCTCCCCCTCCTCGGCAGCTTCCAGGTGCGGAACGCCGCGCTCGCGGTCGCGGCGCTCGACCTGTTCGCGCTCGCGACGGGACGGGAGATCCCGGAGCGCGCCTACATCGACGGCTTTGCGAAGGTCCGGTGGCGCGGGAGGCTCGAGCGCGTCCCCGGCACGCCCGAGCTGTTCCTCGACGTCGCCCACACCCCGGAGAGCGCCCGGGCGCTCGCCGAGAGCTTGGGGGAGATCGACCCGCTCCTCGAGCCCGACCACAACGCGCTCCTGTTCGGCTGCCTTCGGGGCAAGCGGGTCGCCGAGATGCTGGAGCCGCTCTCCACCCTCGCCCGGACCATCGTGCTCGTCCCGATCCGTTCCGAACGCTCCGCCGTCGTGGGGGAGCTCAAGCGTGCGGCGTACGGCCAATTCCCCCGGCTCATCGTGGCCCCTTCGGTCCCCGAGGGGTTGACACTCGCGCGGGCCGCCACGGATGCCGACGGGTTCACCCTCGCGACCGGCAGCGACTACCTCGTCGGCGAGGCGATCCGCTCCCTCGAAGGGGGCGCACCGGCCGAGCCGGACCTCTCGGACCCGGGTCTTCGCGCTCCGGGTCCGGAGACGGCGGCCTCCGCCGTACGACGGCGAACGTGACCGGCGAGGCGGCGTTCCCCTGGACCACCGTCCTCGACCGGCTCTCGGAGCTCTACCACACCGGGGACTGGCGCGTCCCCTACCTCCGGGACCATGCCGAGGACCCGTTCCAGGTCCTCATCGGCACCATCCTCTCCCAACGGACGAAGGACGCGAACACCGACCGGGCGAGCGCGGCGCTCTTCGCCCGCTACCCGTCCCCCCGAGAGCTCGCCCTCGCCCCGCTCGGAGGGCTGGAGAGGCTGATCCGCCCCGTGGGGTTCTATCGGACGAAGGCCCGGAACATCCGGGCGTGCGCGCGGGCGATCCTTCGGGAGCACGGGGGCGTGGTCCCCCGCCGCTACGAGGAGCTCCTCAAGCTCCCCGGGGTCGGGCCGAAGACCGCCAACTGCACGCTGGTGTTCGGGTACGGCGAACCGGCGATCCCCGTCGACACCCACGTGCACCGGATCGCGAACCGGTTCGGCGTCCTCCGTACTCGTACGCCGGAGGCGACGGAGGAGGAACTGCGCCGCATCCTCCCCCGGGAGTACTGGATCCCGCTCAACCCCCTCCTCGTGCAGCACGGGCAGAACCTCTGTCGGCCGCGGAACCCCCGGTGCCCGGAATGTCCGCTCGTGAGCCTCTGCCCCACGGGCATCGCCCGGGAACACGGCCGACGCCCGCCCCGCGCGGAGGACCGGCTCCCGAGGCGGGGTCGCCCCGGGGCGGAGCTTCGGCGTGGGAAGAACTAAAGGCCGCGCTCCGCTCGCCGGCGGCGCATGGACGCGAGCGAGTACGACCTCTCGTTCTTCCACGAGCGCGGCTTCCGTCGCCGCAGCTGCCGGAGCTGCGGGTCGGCGTTCTGGACGCTCGGGGAGCACGACCGTTGCCAGGAGATGCCGTGCTCGCCGTACTCCTTCATCGGGGCCCCGGCGTTCGCCCGCCCGCAGGGGCTTTCGCAGATGCGCGAGAGCTACCTCGGGTTCTTCGAGCGGCACGGCCACACCCGGATCCGGCGCTATCCGGTCGTGGCGCGGTGGCGTAGCGACGTCTTCTTCGTTCAGGCGAGCATCTACGATTTCCAACCGTGGGTCACGGGCGGCGAAATCCCCCCTCCGGCGAACCCGCTGACGATCAGCCAACCGTGCCTCCGTTTCATCGACCTCGAGGAGGTCGGCCGGAGCGGCCGGCACTTCACCGAGTTCGAGATGATGGCCCACCACGCCTTCAACCGCCCGGACCACACCGTCTACTTCAAGGACCGTTGCGTCGAGCTCTGCCAGGAGCTCCTCACGGGCGAGCTCGGGACCGACCCGAAGCTCATCACCTACAAGGAGGAGGAGTGGGAGGGCGGCGGGAACCTCGGCCCCTCCTTGAGCGTCGGCGTGCGCGGTCTCGAGCTCGGGACGCTCGTCTTCATGGAGTACACCCGGGACGGCGATCAGTTGAAGCCGATGCCGCTCACCGTCGTCGACACGGGGTACGGCCTCGAGAGGTTCGTCTGGATGAGCCAGGGCACCGACACCGCCTACCGGGCGGTGTTCGGGTCGTTGTTCACCGAGTGGGAGGGGAGCTTCCCGGCGGCCACGACGGCGATGCTCATCGACCACGCTCGGGCGCTCAATTTCCTCCTCACCGACGGGGTCCTCCCCTCCAACACCCAGGAGGGGTACTACGCGCGTCTCCTACTGCGTCGGATGCTGCGGACCCTCGCGAAGGTCCCGGAGGCGCCCGAGCTCCTCGTCTTCCTCGACCGGGTCGCCCGCGAGCAGGCGCAGGACTACCCCGAGCTCGGCGAGCACCGCGATGACCTTCACCGGGTGGTCCGGGCGGAGGTCGAGCGGTTCGAGGAGGCGATCGCCCGGGCCCGCGTGCAGATCCGGCGCCACTCCGAGCGACGCGCCCAAGGCGGGGAACCCGTCGGGGTCGAGCAGCTCGTCGAGTGGTACGACTCGCTCGGGGTCACGCCCGACGTGGCCGTGGAAGAGCTCGAGAACCCTCCCGCGATCCCCGACGACTTCTACGCCCAGGTCGCCCGGCGGCACGAGGCGGAGCTCCCCGAGAAGGGCGAGGAGGAGCCGGCGAAGCTCCCCGAGGTCCCGCCCACGGTCGCGCCCACCAAGTCGTTGTACTTCACCGACCCCTACACCGTCTCCTTCCGGGCCCACGTGGCCTACACCGACGGTCCATGGGTCGTCCTCGACCGGAGCTACTTCTACCCCACCGGCGGAGGGCAGATCACCGATACCGGCGAGCTCGGGGAGGCGCGCGTGCTCGAGGTCGCCCGATCCGGCGCCCACGTGCTCCACCGCCTGGACCGACCCGCGGCGTGGCTGGCCGGCGAGGAGGTGCACGCCCGGGTGGACCTCCCGCGTCGCCGCCAGCTCATGCAGCACCACACCGCGACCCACCTGCTCAACGGGGCGTTGCGCCAGGTGCTCGGCCCCCACGTCTGGCAGGCGGGGGCTTACAAGGGCACGGACCTCGCCCGGATCGATATCACGCATTTCCGCGCGCTCACCCCCTCCGAGCTCAAGGAGGTGGACCGCGTGGTCCACACCGTGATCCGAGAGGACCGGCCGGTGAAGAGCTACTTCGAATCCCGGGCCGAGGCGGAGAAGAGGTTCGGCTTCACGCTCTACCAGGGCGGGGCGGTGCCGGGCCGGGAGCTCCGGATCGTGGAGGTCCCCGACTTCGACGTGGAGGCGTGCGGCGGGACCCACTGCACGCACACGAGCGAGGTCGGCTTCATCTCCGTGATCTCCACCGAGCGGATCCAGGACGGCGTCGTCCGTCTGGTGTACGCCGCCGGCGACCGAGCCCTCGAGCTCAAGGACCTGTACGACCGTTCGCTCAAGGAGGCGGCCCGGAAGCTCGGCGTCGCGCCCGAGAAGGTGCCCGAAGGGGTCGACCGGCTCCTCGGCCAGGTGGAGGAGGCCCGCAAGGCCGTCCGCGCCGGACGGGTGACGGACCTCAAGGGGCTGGCCGAGGCGACGCTCTCCGACCCCCGGTTCACCGAGACGGTCGGCACGGTGCTCGTCGCGGCCCGCTCCGTCACGCTCGACCCCAAGGAGATGCAGGAGCTCGCCCGGAGGCTCACCTCCCAGGCCGGGCGAGTCGCGGTCCTCGTGACCGAGCTCGCCGGCGTCGGCCGGGTCATCGTCGGCTCGACGGCGGCCGAGGTGCCCGCTTCCGAGGTGCTCGCGGCGATGACCCCGCTGTTCGAAGGGAAGGGCGGCGGGAACCCTTCCGTCGCCACCGCCTCGGGCAACGGGGGGCCGGCGCTCCTCCGGGCCCTCGGGGCCGGGCGCGAACGGGCCTGCGCGCTGGCCCGGGGCCCTTCCTCGGTGTGAGGTTTCCCCCGGGGGAAAGCTTTACCTGCCCGTTTCTTCCTCATTCATCGGGTTACGCCGTACATGTCTGCGCTTGGGTCGGTGGATATCGGGTCTTCCATGGGGCGGATATGACGGGCGACGACGGGGCCCGGCTCGGCGGGGTTCCCCCCGAGGTCATCGAGTTCCTCTCGGGCAAGGGGGGACGCTCGATGATCGTCAAGGGGGGGGCCGGTACCGGCAAGACCACCTTCGGCCTCGAGCTGTTGGAACGGATCGGTCGTCCGAACCAGTCCTACTATCTTTCCACGCGGGTCGGGGACGAGGCGCTGTACCGCCAGTTCCCGTGGCTCAAGGCCACGGAGATGCGCGCCCGCGTCCTCGATGCGGGTAAGCTGTTCCTGGAGGCCGTGCGCGGTCCGGGCGGCTCCAATAGCGCCCCCGAGCTCCCCGAGAGCGAACAGCGGAAGATCTCCGCGGCGCGCGAGGTCATGCGTTCCTTCAGCGAGGAGCACGGCCCGCCGACGCGGGTCGACCGCACCCACCTCGCGGCGCTCCTCAAGCGCAACCCGATGCCGGAGGTGGAGAACATCTACAGCCGGATCGAGCGCGCGCTCCCGGAGAAATCGCTCCTCGTCATCGACTCCCTCGAGGGGGTGACCCACAAGTACGGGCTCGAGATGGAAGAGTTCGTCATGACCCTCCAGAAGGACCTCGTCGAGAACTCCAACACCAACGTGGTGATGGTCCTCGAGAAGCCCGAGGCCGGCGGGATCGAGTACCTCGTCGACGGGCTGCTCTCCTTCGTCCGGGAGGAGCTCGACGAGCGGCGCGTGCGCCACCTGCGCCTGGAGAAGCTTCGGGCGACGGCCATCGGCCGCCCCCGCTACGCCGTCACGCTCGCCGGCGGGCGGTTCGAGGCGCTCGGCTTCGCTCCCCCGGACCACGGCCCGTCGAGCTCCCAGACCTGGCGGACCACCTCCGACCCGGAGCGGTTCTACTCGACGGGGATCCCGGACTTCGACCAGCTGCTCGGCGGGGGGTACCGACGGGGCAGCTTCAACGCCTTCGAGATCGACGTGAACGTCGGGATCGACGATTACTACATGCTGTTCCTGCCCACCTTCCTCAACTTCCTGACGCAAGGTCGGGGGATCATCGCCATCCTCGCCGCGGGCGAGTCCCACGAGAAGCTGAGGGACTCCATCACCCGCAGCGTGCCGACCCACCTGTTCGACACCCGCGTCCGGATCGCCGACTACACGGCGAGCGAGACGGAGCAGAGCTACATCGTCCCGATGGCCCGGTTCGGACGGGACGAGGCGCTCCGGGCGATGGTCACCGCCGAGAAGGCGGCCCGGGGCCCGGAGCAGAAGCCGATCCTCGAGTACACCGCCTTCGATACCCTGGAGAGCCTCATGGGCGACCAGGCCGCGATCCGCATGTACTTCCACGGCGTCCAGCGGGCGAAGCTCGTCGGCAACCTCGGGATCGGCCTGCTCAAGCCCGGGCTCCTCATGTCGAGCGAGATCCTCAACATGATGGACACGTACTACCGGATCATCAACATCGACAATGCGCCGTGCGTCTACGGGATCCGTCCGCGCACGCGCATCTACGCGATGAGCATCGACCCCGAAGAGGGCGCCCCGCACACGCGGCTCACTCCCATCGTCTGAGCGGGCAGCCCCCCTCGGGGGGAGGGCCTAGGCCGGCCAGAGCGTGACGAGCGCCAGCAGCAGGAGCGCCGGGGCGATCGTCATCAGGAGGTCGTCGTCGACCCACCGGTTCTTCGGCCGCTCGGCCGCGACGGCGACGAGCGCCGCGGCAAAGGCGAGCAACAGCGAAGAGTCGTAGTCGCGGGTCGTGGTGGCGAGGAACGCCCCGAGGCCGATGATCGTGTAGAGGGTGATCGGCAGACCCGGGTAGTAGGAGCGGAACCGGGCGGAACCCCTCAGCTCTCCGATGAGCGGGTCGACGAGGGCGGTCCCGACCGCGACGGTCGCTCCGATCGGCTCGGGGAACACTAGGACGGCGGCGACGAGGGCGATGGAGTAGTAGGCGAAGCTCGCGACCCGGTCCTTCTCGAAGGGCCGGACGGTGGGGAGCTCGAGCGCGCCGAGCTGGCGGGCCGCTTCCAAGAGGAGCACGAGCGCGAGGAGGGCGAGGATGACCTCCTCGGTGCTCACGACCACGAACAACCGGCTCGGGAGGACGTAGTAGAGCACGACGAGCGCGCCGAGGCCGTGCAGGATGCGCCGCCAGAGGCGGTCCCCGAGCTCCCGGTCGCCGCCGAACCGGGCGCCGAGCCAGCTCCGGAATCGGCCCCCCCGATGGAGCCTCCACTGCACGACCCGGGGCCGTCGAGCGGCGGTAAGATGGTTTCGGTGCCGGGCCCTCGCCCCTCGGGGGCGGCGTCAAGCTAAAAGAATCCCGTAATCCTATCGGGCGCGTGAAGGTCACCGTTCTCGTCGGCAGCAAGTCCGACCTCGAATCCGCGGAGAAGGTCAAGGCCCGGCTCGCCGAGTTCGACGTCCCCTGCGAGGTCCATGTGGCCTCGGCCCACCGGACCCCGGAGAAGGTCGACCGGCTCGCCCAGGACCCGGGAACCGACGTGTTCATCGCCATGGCCGGGCTCTCGGCGGCGCTCCCCGGCACCGTGGCCGCGCGGACGCTGAAGCCGGTCATCGGCGTTCCGCTCCTCGGCAAGGGCCTCGGCCTCGACAGCCTGCTCTCGGTGGTCCAGATGCCCCCCGGGGTCCCCGTCGCGACCGTGGGCCTCGACAACACCGACAACGCCGCGCTGCTCGCGGTCCACATCCTCGCCCTCAAGTACCCCGAGCTCAACGACCGCCTCCTCCGGTACCGCGCCCGGTGGCGCGAGGAGAGCCCGCCGAGCGGGGCCCGCCCATGAGGGACGTCGAGGAGTTCCACCGTCAGGCGGTGGAGAAGCTGCGCGCGGAGGTGAAGGGCCCCGTGATCGTCGCCGCGAGCGGGGGGATCGACAGCACCCTCGCCGCGCTCCTCGCCCAGGAGGCGTTCGGGGCCCGCTCCCACGCGCTGTTCGTCGATAACGGGCTTTTGAGGGCCGGCGAGGTCGAGCGGGTCCACCGCTACTTCACCGACTCGCACCTCGCCTACGAGCTCCTTCGGGCCTCCGAGCGGTTCTTGGGGGCGCTCGCCGGGGTCGTCGACCCCGAGGAGAAGCGCCGGCGCATCGGCGAGGCGTTC